>Ga0307478_10002834_pt1 | contig 13333 bp, 9 predicted proteins | sample atmos_gasesECM4C_2_FD_203713 | JGI IMG/M metagenome (GOLD analysis project Ga0307478, IMG submission 203713) | Hardwood forest soil microbial communities from Morgan-Monroe State Forest, Indiana, United States - atmos_gasesECM4C_05 | ecosystem: Environmental > Terrestrial > Soil > Temperate...
GTCTCCTTGTCAGTGCGGTTCTGGTTTGGTTTCAACATTGGTCGCTCGCAGCGAAGTTGGGTTTGGTGGGCACGGAGGCTCTACTTTGTTTCCTCATCGGAGCAACTCTGCGCGATCGCATCATCCGCCCCTTACAAACATTAGCTAATGTTGTCGGGGCATTGCGCGAAGAGGATTATACGGTCCGTGCTCGCATAGCGGCACATGATGATGCATTAGGCGAACTCTCGCAGGAAGTAAACGCGCTGGCCGATCTTCTTGCGCAAAACCGCACCGGGGCCCTCGAGGCCAACGCACTCGTACAGCGTGTGGTCGAGGAGGTGGAAATTCCGATTTTCACCTTTGATCCAGCCCAAAAAGTGCGGCTCGTGAATTCTGCGGGGCAGAGACTTCTGCAACAGTCCAGTTCGCAATTGCTAGGCAGAACCGCGGCGGAGCTGGGGCTGGAGAGTTCTCTATCTTGCGAGAACGAAACGCTTGTGTCTCTTTCTTTTGCGGGTGGCGCCCGATGGTTCGTCCGGCGCTGTGCCTTTCGCCAGCAAGGAGTTCCGCACGCTTTGGTTGTGCTCTCGGATGTAAGTCGCGCCCTGCGGGAAGAAGAAAGGCAGGCGTGGCAACGTCTGATTCGAGTGATCGGGCATGAATTGAACAACTCGCTGGCTCCGATCAAGTCGATTGCCGGCAGCCTGAATGCACGGTTGTCAGCAACGAATCTTGATGCGGAACATCGTCGGGATTTTGAACGAGGCTTAGAGATCATCGAGAATCGGGTCGCCTCGCTGAACCGCTTCCTGCAAGCCTATCGCCGGTTGGCACAGATGCCTCCGCCTCTGCTGCGCGAATGTTCGATTTCAGCCCTCGTAAAGCGCGTAATCGCGCTCGAAGATCGCGTCAACGTTATGGCGATTCCCGGCCCCGAAGTAGTCATAACCGCGGACTCCGATCAACTCGAACAGATGCTGATTAATTTGCTGCGCAATGCAGCCGAGGCCGTGCTTGAATCTCCGTCGAAGCTTGCCGCGGAACGATCGAACGGATCGGCTAGTTGTGCAGGAAACTCTCAGTTACCGATTATCCTCACGTGGAATCTCGACAAGAACAACGTCGTCCTCACAGTAGAAGATAGCGGTCCCGGACTTATGAATCCCAGCAATGCGTTCGTTCCCTTTTACACTACGAAGCCGAACGGCAGCGGTATTGGGCTTCTCCTTTCTCGCCAGATCTGCGAGGCGCATGGTGGTTCACTGGGGCTGACGAATCGACTGGGGAAGCAGGGCTGTGTCGCAACGGTGATCTTGCCAAAAACATCCAACATCCGCAATGGCCTGACCTACGGGCAGGAAGCGGGTGAGGATCAAGAAGCCACAAGGAAAAGTCTGATTATCTGAGTAATTCTCGCGTAAATGGATCGCGACGATGCGGCCACCGGATACAGGCTTGTCTTCAGCATTAGCTCCGAGTTAGCCCACCAGGCCGCGGGAACTTTGACGATTGGTCAACACATTGAGCTAAAATATAGGCACTAGGTTGCTGGGTTTTCGGCCCGCAGCCGTTTCTTTCAGGAGTAACTGTAATGGCGACCGCTCCGGTTATCGAGAACTTCCAATTTCAGGCAGAAACCGCTCAACTGCTCAATTTGATGATTCACTCTCTCTATACACAGAGAGAGATTTTTCTGCGAGAGCTGGTTTCGAATGCTTCGGACGCGCTGGATCGATTTCGGTTCGAAGCCCTGACTAATACCGGGTTAGTTCCTGCTGGTCATGAATACGAGATACGGCTTAAGCCGGATCTAACCGCCCGAACTTTGACTGTTAGCGACACCGGAATCGGGATGAGCCGCCAGGAACTTATCGACCATATCGGAACGATTGCGCGCTCGGGCACCCAGGAGTTACGAAAGCGCGTGAAGGAGTCGCAGTCGGCAGAAGCCCTTGCCGAGTTGATTGGGCAATTTGGAGTGGGTTTCTATTCGGCTTTCATGGTGTCCGATCGCGTGGTAATTGTCACACGTCGCGCCGGCGAAGCCTCTGCCACTCGATGGGAGTCTACGGGAAATGGCGCCTATACCCTGGCCGACGCGGAAAAGCCGAACCCCGGAACGGACATCACTCTTCACTTGAAGAAACCAGATGCCGAGAATGGAATCGAAGACTATACCGACCGTTGGAAGCTGGCAATGATTGTTCATAAGTATTCGGATTTCATCGCCTATCCCATCATCTATCAAGGCCCGGCACAGGAACCCGGCGAAGACGACACCAAAGAAATCAAGATCGAAACCAAAACGTTGAACTCCATGAAGCCGATTTGGACGCGAGGCCGGTCGGAGGTCAGCGACAGCGACTATAAAGATTTTTACAAGCATCTCTCCAGCGACATGACCGAACCGCTGAAAGTGCTGCCGTTAAAGGCTGAAGGAGCGTTCGAATACGAAGCGCTGCTCTTTATTCCTTCCCATGCTCCCTACGATCTTTTCTACCATGCTGCAGAATCAGGCTTAAAGCTTTATGCCAGACGTGTGATGGTGATGGATAAGTGCGAGGAGCTGCTTCCCCGATATCTACGATTCATTAAGGGAGTGGTCGATTCCAGCGACCTGCCGTTGAATATTTCCCGGCAAAGACTGCAGCAGGACCGCCATATTTCACAGATACGCAAATGGTTAACGCGCAAAGTGCTGGACACGCTTGCAGAAATGAAGGAAAAAGAACCGGACAAGTATCTGACGTTCTGGGGTGAATTTGGTAAAGCGATGAAAGAAGGAGTTGGATCCGACTACGATAACAAGGACAAACTGCTGCCGCTCCTGCTATTCGAGTCTTCCAATGACCCGGCCAAGCTTTCTACTTTGAAGGAGTACGTGGAAAGGATGAAGCCGGAACAATCCGAGATTTTCTATTTGACCGGAGAATCTCGCAAAGTGATCGAGAACTCGCCTCATCTTGAAGCGCCCAAACAGAGGAGCTATGAAGTACTTTTTCTCAGCGAGCCGGTCGATGAATTACTGGTGCAGTCTCTTTACGAATTTGAAGGGCATAAGTTGAAATCGGTCACGAAGGGCAAGGTACATTTGGGGACCGAGGAGGAGCGGAAGGCCCAGGATGAGCAGATCAAAAAGAAGGAAGAGGAATACTCTGCATTTCTTCAGGCCAGTCAAAAGAAGTTGGACCAGTACATCAAGCAGATTCGCCTTTCCACTCGTTTGGTCGCTTCTCCAGCATGTCTAGTGACGGAAGAGCACGAATATAGTCCTCACTTAGAGCGCCTGCTTCAAAAGGGGAAGGGTGCCGGCGCCAAACAACGCCGTATCATGGAACTGAACCCAGACCATCCTCTCATTTGTCGGCTGTATGAACGGTTCCAAGCCAACGCCGAAGATTTGGTAGTCGGTGACTCAATGGAGATTTTAGTCGATCTGGCTTTGCTCTCCGAGGGCTCGGAGGTTGCTGATCCCGTGCGTCTCAATCAGTTAACCATGGACTTGCTGCAAAAGATCGTATAGATATCCCATTCCTTAGTAGGTGGAATAGATTATTTCTAGATCATCCTTACTTATCAGTCTTTGACTTAGGTGTCACGCTTATCACGGCGTATACTGGCATGACTATGAACGTGCCATTGAATGATAACTGCGTCCCGCCACCGCATTATGGCTTATTAGTGCCTCTGTTGACTTGGACGTTTATTCTGCTGCTGGTCTTTGTGTCAACCACAGCATTGAAGCCTCCGCAGCCGCTTGCAGCAACGGCTGCCCCGGCAGAGTTTTCAGCCGAACGGGCCCTGATACATGTAAGAGCTATTGCCCAGACACCCCATCCAATTGGAACTGACGCTGACTCTGCAGTAAGGTCATATCTATTGACTCAGCTCACGGCTCTTGGCTTGAACCCACAGATGTTTGCGGCGGTGGGAATATACACAAGAAATGGAAGTGCGGTTATTGGCAATACACAAGACATTGTTGGCCGGCTGCCAGGAACGGCGGGCCCGCAAGCCCTCATGTTAGTGGCTCATTACGACTCCACCCATGGCGGGCCCGGCGCGGCTGACGACGGTGCCGGCGTAGCCGCTATCCTGGAGGCAGTGCGGGCGTTACGGGCAGGCCCCGCGTTGAAAAATGACCTAATTGTGCTTTTTACCGACGGTGAGGAGGTCGGATTGCTGGGCGCCGATGCCTTCGCTTTCTCGCATCCCTGGATGAAAGACGTGGGGCTTGTTATGAATTTTGAGGCACGCGGCAATCAAGGGCCGTCTCTTCTTTTTGAAACCAGCGCCGACAATAGTTCTCTCATCCAGGCGGTCGCCAGATCTGCTTCCCATCCCATCGGATCATCCTTCTTTTATGCCCTTTACAAGCTATTGCCCAACGATACAGATTTTTCAGTCTTCCGTTCCTTAGGCACCTCCGGGTTAAACTTCGCGTTTGGCGAGGGTCTTGAAGCATACCACTCGCGCCTTGACACTGCGGACAACCTCAGCCTTGCGTCTTTACAGCACCAAGGTTCTTATGCGCTGACTCTTACTCGACATTTTGGACAGAGTGAATTGGGTCACTTTAAGCAGCATCGCGGCGACAACGTGTTTTTTGATCTAATCGGAAGCGAGTTCATCACTTACGGAGAACGATGGATTTTGCCCGGTGAGATTTTCGTTACTCTTCTTTTGGTTTTGACGATCCTTCTTCATACTCGCAAATCGAAACTGTCAGTAGCAAAAGTTCTGCTCGCGTTGCTCCCCTGTGCGGCAATTCTACTTGCTATTCCGATGGTGCTCGGGCTTTGTGGCTGGAGCCTTATCTCATCGATCGCGACTCATCGAATCATAAGTGATTCTTTACCGAATGCTTATCTGCTGATCAGCTTTATTCTTATCGGAGCTTGTACTGGAAGTTTATTATTGGTGATCTTTCGTAAGCGCTTCAGCATCTTGGAGCTCTCACTGGCAGGATTAATTTGTACATGCATTCTCAGTTGGGTCATCGCACTTGCATTACCGGGCGGCAGCTACCTACTGTTGTGGCCGCTACTGTTTATGACCGCTGGAGTGCTGTCTCTTGCGCTCGCCGGGAAAACACTGGAATCACGGTTTTCGGGCATGGCAAGCCTTGCCGGGTTAGTTATTGCTATCTTGTTGTTTGCTCCCTTGGCAAAGTTGTTGTATTTATTCCTCACTCTCGACCTGGTAACGCTAGTTGCTGTCGGGTTGCTCTTGGGGCTTTTGTTACTCATCTGCATGCCCATTATGAATTTAGCGGTACCTCGAGTCGGGTGGCGATTGGTAGTACCGTCTTTGTTGGCTGCTGCCCTGATTTGTGCGGGCGCAGGGATCCACTTGTCACACTACAGCCAAGAACATCCGCGCCATGACACTGTACTTTACAGTCTAAACGCAGACGATAACAGTGCCGCCTGGATCAGCTTCGACCGCTCAGGCGATGATTGGACCGCACAGTTTTTTCCCCAGCAGCCACCCGACTCGAAGCCAGCGCCGAATTACCTAGGGGGCTCTTCAAAGAAGGTGCTCTCGGCTTCGGCAACTGCGCAGAGACTTCCGCCGCCACAGGCCGAAATCGAGACAAATGAGAAGAGTGGTGATGTTTACCGGATCAAGATGAAAGTTCGATCTCAAAGAGACGCCTCAGCTATTTACTTGAAGTTTGGCACGGACAGCCAACCACTCTCAGTGAGAGTTGGGGCTCGGGAAGCCACTTTTCGACCGGATTCCGGTCCGACTGCTATTAGGCTATACGGAATAGGCGCTCAAGGCATCGAACTCGATCTAACCATACGAGCGCGTTCCGGTGTTTCGTTTTGGCTTATGGACGAATCAACGAGTTTGCCAATGGAAGCGCGACCGCGGCCTTCTGACTTTATCGCAGATTTTATGGCAGGTGATGGAAGCGATGTAACGTTTGTTTGCAGAAAGTATTCGCTGTAGGCAATTAGATAAATAAGTCTAATCGTTTATCCGTCACTTCTTATGCCGCTTTTTACAATTTCCGCCATGACTGGGTGGCACCTCAGTTTTGTTTCAGGCACATGGTTGCTTCGGCAATCAACGTGACATGGCCGCCCACGTCAATTCCATCCTTTCCAGCCTCTCCGTGAATCTCTACATGAACAGACTACAGCGGCCCATCTTTGTCCCTTGCTCGCTGACAAAGTGTGTGCCAGCAGTCTTAGAGATCAGGCCGTATCGCATCATAAATGACGCCAACGGGCCCGGTGGAACTTCCGGTCGCTGGATCTTCTGGCATGCCGTATTCAGGAGCGAACATTCGCGAGTAAGCTCCTCTGGCGTAGGTGCGAATACGAAAACAATCACCGGTTCTCGATCCTGGCCCTTTAAGGCTTTGATTCCGCCCATGTCGAGCCACGCCCAATCGACAGCTTCTTTGTTTCTGACTGCGATCGGCACAGTAGGATTGCCGGCGCTCACCAGTTGCGGGACGATTTCCAGCATGTCCGTTTGCGCGAGACCTACTCCAACTCCGCGATAAGGTCGATCTCCACACAAGCGCCGAATGGAATTTGTGCGACGCCAAAGGCAGCACGGGCGTGCTTGCCCCTTTCGCCGAAGACCTCGCCGAGTAACTCAGAAGCTCCGTTGGCGACGAGATGCTGTTCAGTAAATCGCGAAGAGCTATTGACGAGTACGAGAAGCTTAACAATGCGCTTGATGCCGTCAAGATTGCCAGTTGTTGCAGCATCCAGAGTTGCCAGTAGATCGATCGCTATCGAGCGCGCTGCTTCTTGGCCCTGCTGAGTACTCACGCTGTCGCCAAGTTGTCCAACCCATGGCTTGCCATCCTTTTTGGCGATTTGACCGGACACAAACAGAAGGTTACCGCTGCGGACAAAGGGAACAAACGCAGCTACGGGAGCGGTAACTGCAGGAAGTGAGATGTTGAGCTTCTTCAGTGTTTCGTATGTGGACATTGTTCTCTCCTAAGTTCGGATCAGCAAATCATCAATGTGCCGTTTGATAGTTGATCTGTTCGGGAAAACGACAGAGCGACTTTTCCGTTTTCCCAGCATTCGTGATAGGTTAACATGCTTAGGGAGGAAGTTGATTAGCTAAATTACTACATGAATGCAGAATTAGCGTTCCGCGCTCTGGGTAATGATAAACGGTTGCGAATCCTGCGCTGGTTGAAGAATCCGCGTAAACACTTCCGTCCTCAGGTCGATGGTGATCTGGTCAAGGATGGGGTTTGCAGTGTGTTTATTGCAGAAAAGCTGAGAGTGGCACAACCCACAGCTGGCGAGCATCTAAAGATCCTGTCGCAAGCGGGATTTCTGCGGGCTAAGAGGATCAAGGGCTGGGTCTTCTATCAACGTGACGAACCGGCGATTCGACGATTGAAGAAGACAATGATGGACAAAGTCTAGAAACATCACGGTTTGGTTGTCATTTTAGTTGAATGACCGGGATGGCTGATTGTTAAAACTAACGTGCAAAATTGTGGCGTTTTTTCTGCGAGAAGCGCCGCCGCGTCTAATCTCACAGACTGTCGCACCGTGACGGTTCAATCTGTGCAACCGGTATATCTTGATCTCGGTTCCTATCTTACATCGCTTGGAACGCAAACATCCTTGGGTGCGTACACCGGATGGGTTCCGTACTGTGCTGGCCTTACTTCTTTTCCTGTCATCACAAAGTATTCCGCTCCCTTCAACAAACTATCGAGATAGATCTCGACACACTTGCCGAAGTAGGTTTTAACATAGATCTTTTTGGTAGCTTCGAGCAGGTGGGATTCCAGGATGGGAGTAACCATTAGGGATAATTCGCACTTGGCGTCTCCAAGAGGGCGTATGTTCCAGGAGATCCACGCTGTCTTTCTGGGAGGCGGACCTATTTGCAGATCGTATCCTTCACCTTCTCTCCAGTACATGAAGTCACGTTCAAAGTATAGGCCGCTATAGTATAGAACGCCATCTTTGGAGTCCACGCCGGGCCATCTGAAAACTTTATTTTCCTGGCAATAGGGATGGTATTTGGTAAGCTGACCGCCCTTGGAGCTTACTTTCCACACGTCGACCGCAGGTGCCTGAATAACTCGGGCCAAGCGGACATGCTCGCCCAACTCCCGACCTTGCTTCGCGAGGTCAGCTTCAAATTGTCGTTTTTCTATTTCGTTCATGACCTACTTCCGGATGTGGGGTGGGTGATCTCAACGTCAAGCTACAGTGGTGGCTGCTTCGCGATGGCGGCCGACGGGTTCCACGGCGACAGGGCACATCTTCAACAGCAGGGCGTTCCACGAAGTTCCTGTCGCTACTCCGTACACGACCAAGTAGCTATTGGGGAATGCCTGCTTCGAGCTAAGGTCCCTCAAATTCCGGATAAGGTCCACATCTCCCAAATGCCCGCCCTTCCCCATATTTTCAAAAAAGACTTTCTTCAAAGAGATCCCGAGTTGTTTCGCGTAATATTGCCAGACGAGCGGCGTAGTATTCAAAGGAACAAGGACGGAGATATCGTCGAAGCTCAGACCGTGCTTCCGCAAAAGTTTGTGAATAAGGGATGAACCCACATCCACAACTTTCTGTTGGTTTTTCGTATCCATAAAGCTGTTTACGCTATCGATTCTGCCATCGGTTTTGCCGATACCGTCAATAATTTCCAAGGGACCAGGTCCGCCGGATACTAACATCAAGCCTTGACCATCTCCGATGAATACCGACCCTCCCATCAAGCGTTTCTGATTGCGTTCGAAATAGTTGGAAGAAAGTATTAGGACTTTGTCGGCTCCGCCATACCCAACCAAAAGCTTGGCAATGTTAAGTGCAGTGAACGATCCCGTGCATTCCTGCTCCACATTGAAGACAATAGCGTTCGTCATGTTCAATTTTTGCTGCAGGTAATAAGGGACATTGACACACTCCTCATCTGAATGTAGAGACCACGGGTCCCCCATGGAAACAGAGTTTCCGTGAGCATAAATTATGTAGCTAACCTCCGCAGGCTGGGCCACTCCCGAGGCAAACATCTTTGTCACCATTTCCACAAAAATATCGGCCTCGATTCTTCTATCACCCGCAAACATGCCCGACATAGACTCCCAGTCTTCGATGAGTTTCTGCTTGGGGAAGATGCCCCCACGCAGCTTTTGGGATATCTTCATCAAGTCCCGTTCGCTCAATCCCCCATCAGACAAGATATCCGAAATGGTGATCTTAGCTTTTGGAACAAAGTAGTCGAGATGCGCGATAAATGACTTCATGTCGCTGACCTATGCCAGTGACCGCTTTACGCCGCAGCCGCAGCACCGAATGGCGTACCGCGAGTTGTGCTCTTCAGCAGCCGGTTGATTCCATAGTTATCCTTGCCTGCTACGAGCACGGCGCCATACTTATCCAGGGACAGCGCGGCACCGTACTCCTCAATCATGGTGGTGTCAGGATAGATCTTGACGTAGGGTGGTACATAGCGGGAAGCAAAACCGAGTCTGAGCACGTTTGCGTCCGCGTCATTCGGATTCGAAGCGTGACAGAGCGTCGACCAGAACATAACGAACTGACCGGCCTTCATCGGAATGGTCACCTTCTTGGACTCCTCGGGCTTTACATTGGGATCAATGAGAAGCTCCTCGTAGGCGTAGCCGAAGAAGCCGCTGCGAACGCCATCCTTTATGGTTCGGTTGACCCGATTAAGATCATAGGTCATCTTCTTCATTTCGTCGTAAAGCATTTTCTTGTGCGTTCCCGGCTGGAACTTGAGGCACGCGGTTTTCTCGGAAGCTTCCGTAAAAGCTGTCCACACCGTAACAGTTCCTCCGAAACCGGTCTCGGGCCATATGATCTGGGGCTTTCCGGAGGCCATAGCGAAGGTGTCTGCCTGATGCCAGTCAGTTCCCTCGTCGCCGCCGTATTTGGGAAAGAACTCCGTGCGCCAGCACAGGATATCTGGACCCAACGCGCTCTTGAGCTTGTTCACAATTTCAGGCCGGGCAACATGCTGGGCAAGAAATGGAACGTCTAAGTGCCGGTCATAATTGGCGATGTTATTCGGCCCAGAGTGCATGTCGATATCATAGACAGCGTGGGATCTGTCGAAGACCTGGCGTCGGGCCCTGTTCCATATCTGCTCCATTTCCTCCGGTTGGTATAAGGTGAAGGGTCCAACATAGCCGTTCGTCTCGAAAAACGCCTGTTCGGCATCAGTGAGGGCAAAGGGCTCTACATTCGTGGCAGTGACAGCAGTAGTAGTCATATTTTTTTCCTTTAAGTGTTAGCCTCTTCTACCGAATAATCGTTCCTCATGCCGCTGTAGTGGACTCAGCCACAGTATCTTGCTTCAGCCTTTGCTGCTCCTCAGTTACCAAGAACGCCAGTTTTGACACCGTGGTCTTATCCTCTGAGAAAAGCGACAGATCGAAGCGGGTTCCGAAAGTTTCGTTGATCTGAGTTACAACTTGGATGGCCATCAATGAATGACCGCCCATATCGAAAAAATCATCCTCAAGGCCAACCTGAGGAACGTGGAGGGCTTCGGCAACAAATGCTCCTATCACGATCTCGGCAGTGGACCGCTGACGGCTCTGGGGCTTTGCGCCGTTATGCCCGTTCTCATTTTGAAGCGCGATACGATCAACTTTTCCATTTGGATTCAAAGGCACCTCCCTGATTTTGACAAAAGTGTTCGGAATCATGTTTTTTGGCAGCTTTAATCGGGCATATCGTCTCAAGTCTTCTTCAACGGTGCTCCACTCCGTGTCAGAGGCCGACTCTTTGGGAATTACATAGGCGAATATACGCTGATCGCCCAACTCGACTTCCTTCACCAACACGATGGCTTCTTGAATCTTGGAATGTTGCCGGAGCACGTTTTCAATCTCTTCCAGTTCCACCCGAACTCCGTGAACCTTTACCTGGTAATCGACCCGGCCCACATACTCAAAGTTCCCGTCTTTACCGAGCCGCCCCAAATCTCCCGTGCGGTACAGCAGCTCCGACTTGCGGCCGAGCTTAATCTTGACAAATTTTTTCTTCGTCAGCTCGGGATCGTTTACATACCCCTTGCCCACCCCGTCGCCCGCGATGCAAAGTTCGCCAGTTTCTCCGTCAGTCACGCGGTTCATCTCGGGATCCATCACGTACACTCTTGTGTTATCGATGGGTATGCCAATAGGCACCGAGCCGGACACGTAGCGGCTATAATCATGCAGTCTGTAGTAGGTCGACACGTCGGAGCATTCGGCAATGCCGTACACATTCACCAACTCAGTCTTACAAGTTCCGGAATCGACCCAATCCTTCAATCTGGCTCCTGAAATAGCCTCTCCCCCCAAAAACACAATTCGTAAAGAGTTAAGCATCCGCCGTACATCAGCCGACTGATTCTCTATTAAGGTATAAAAAGGGCTCGGTGCGCAGTTCATCAACGTTATTTTTTGCGTCTCAATCGTACTTAGGGCAAGCTCAGGGCTGTAATGATTAGACGCAAGTAGATGGAGCTCGCCGCCGGACACCAGCGGCATCGCGAGGGCCCTCTGGGTCAGGTCGAAGCTAAAAGAACTGATCAGCAGTACTTTATCCTGGGATGTGATCTCGAACTGCCTGGAGAACCAGTTCAGCAGGTTTCTCCAACCTCGATGGTGGACTGCGGCGGCCTTAGATTTACCCGTGGAGCCAGAGGTAAAGATAATGTAGGCCAAATCGCCAGGGGCAATTCCCTGCCGCGGGTTATCGAAGCTCTCCTGCGCGATTTGGTCTTTGTCGCCGTCAAGAGTAATGACGGAACCGTCATCTTCCGGAAGGATCTCCAGTAAAGCATTCATCGAAAGCAGGTGCTTTAGCTTTATTTCTTGCAGCATTCCGGCAAGGCGGGCTTTGGGGTAGCTCGAATCAAAGGGCACGTAGGCTCCGCCGGCTTTCAGGATTGCCAGAACTGCGATTATCATCTCGCATGACCGGTCCATACAGATGCCGACGCGGGAGTTCGCTTTCACTCCGCGCTTTATCAAATAGTTAGCGAGCTGATTGGCCTTGCCGTTGAGCTCCGAATATGTGTGTTTTGTGCTACCCGACACCAACGCAACTGCATTCGGCGTAGCGGCCACGCACTGCTCAAATTGCTCGTGAATATATAAATCGACCGCATGGTCGTCAGAAACACCATTCTTCATCAGATCTCACCTTTACCGACAGATGCAGCGGATGTACCCTGATGGCTTTGGGCTACAGCTACGCAATTGACTTCACTGTGTGGTTTTACTCTTCAACTCAGCGGCTAATTGTCCCTACTTGCAACCACCTTAAGGCTGGTAAGCAGCTTAGTCACGTGTTCCGATCCGCACAACCTGCTTTTCGCAGAGAAATGGCCTAGCCGAATAGTCGAGGCCTCGACAACATTCTTTTATCGCTGAAGCGGGTCGTTTACTGTTTGTAGTCGGGCGGCTGTGAAGCGTCGATCTAGCATCCCACCTTACGGTGGAGTTCTTGATAAGGGCGTATAGATGCCACGCTGTTGCTTACCACGAGCGCGCCGTAGCCAGCACTCTAACCTCGCACAGTAACAACACGCCTTACCTTATAGCTTTTTGCGACTCGTAGTAGCCGACGCTCTTGTAACACCCAATACGCGGCTACTTTATGCGGATAGGGCACAATATTAGTCATAACCTCTGACGTATGAGCATCTAAAACGCTCCCATTGAAGCTAAACTTACGCTTTACTTTGTCTGATACTCTAGCCTTTAGGGTTTATCACTTGAGACTAGAGGCAAAGCACAACATGCGATGAGGCTTCAATTCTCTGCTGTTCGGTTTTCGTAAAAAATATGGCATGTGTGTGCTAGTTCGAATCTCCGCATGTAATCCTTCCAGAATTATCCTACCCGGGGTTATTGTCATGCTGCGCCGAACGGTATTACCAGGTGTCCAGTTGCATATTGGTTTGATTGTCTCTCATTCCCTTGTCGCAAATTATCTGTGTGATCTTCTTTTGGGATTAGACATGAACCTCACACCCGTGCTTTTGCCGGATCCGATGACGGCTACCGGTATGCTTCCTTCTCACAGTCAACATGTGATCCTCTTTGACCTGCACGATCTTTCCCTACCGGTTAGCGCCTACTTGGATGCTTTTAACTTGTTTTCGCAAAGCTCTGCTTTCATCGGGTTGGACCAGTCGCGGGAAGTAGGGGAAATAGCGGATTTGTTACTTTCGGGATTTAGCGGCTTTTTGAGCTATGACCAAGTCCCTGACTTGTTGGGTCCAGCGATTGCTTCAGTGGCCAAGGGGGAGACATGGGTAACTCCTGACGTAATGCGGAAATACATGAGAATGACCTCCCATAGGTCTCTTTTGTCCGACTCCGGAA
>Ga0307478_10002835_pt1 | contig 13321 bp, 6 predicted proteins | sample atmos_gasesECM4C_2_FD_203713 | JGI IMG/M metagenome (GOLD analysis project Ga0307478, IMG submission 203713) | Hardwood forest soil microbial communities from Morgan-Monroe State Forest, Indiana, United States - atmos_gasesECM4C_05 | ecosystem: Environmental > Terrestrial > Soil > Temperate...
GCGCCGCGGCCCATTCGCAAGGGTTTCGAGTTCCGCAGCGTTTCCTTCGCTTATCCCGGCACCGATCGGACGGTGCTGAAGAATTTCAACTTCTCCATCGAGCCAGGCGAGCGGATCGCGCTGATCGGAGAAAACGGCCAGGGCAAGACCACCGTCGTCAAGCTAATCACCCGGCTCTACGATCCCACCGAAGGCGCGATTCTGCTCGATGGAATTGATCTGCGGGAGTACGCGCTGGATGATCTCCATCGCGAGATGGGCGTCATTTTTCAGGACTTCATGCGCTACGAAATGACGGTGCGGGAGAACATCAGCATCGGACACGTCGAGGTCCCGCACACCAACGCGGAGATTGAAACTGCGGCGCACAAGAGCCTGGCCGCCGAAGTGGTGAAGAAACTGGCTGGCGGTTACGACCAGATGCTCGGCCGGCGCTTCGTCAGTGGCGTCGATCTCTCCGGAGGTGAATGGCAGCGGATCGCACTGGCGCGGGCTTATTTGCGCGACGCGCAACTTCTGGTCCTCGATGAGCCAACCGCTGCGCTGGATGCGAAGAGCGAACTGGAAGTCTTCGAGCGCTTCGCCGAATTGACCACCGGAAAAATGGCGTTACTCATTTCTCATCGATTTTCAACGGTACGCATGGCTGACCGCATCGTAGTACTCGCAGGCGGACGGCTTGTGGAAGAAGGCACGCACCAACAACTGATGGCTCTCGGCGCTCGATACGCAGAGATGTTCGAGATGCAGGCAGCAAGTTACAGGTAAAGACTTTTGGGAGAACAGATGACGGAAACCGTGGCCATGATCGACGAGCAGCGCATGCGCGATGCAGGGCTTTCGCCGGAGAAGCTGCGCGCAGCGGCTCGTGAAGATGCGCACGGCGACGGCGCGACGCTTCGCCAACCGCAGGAGACGCGCTCGTTCCATGCACGGGCCGAAGCGGCGCGGCACACTCTGGATACGGTATCCGCCGAGCTCGACACGCTTCCCACCGAAGGTTGGGGCGGACCCGAACCACTGCTCGAGATTCGCGAGAACCCGCGCATGATCACCTCGGCTTTGGCCGAGCTTCGGTCTATCCGGCACAAGCTGAAGCGGCTTCCCTACACCGTGAACAAACACGCTGGAGAGCCGCGCACCGCAGCCGTCGCAGCCGCCTATCTGGCCGCTAGCGGATCTGTTTGGAATGCGGACGCCCTGCGCATTTATCTGGCCGAGTTGCAGCACACCGAGCCTTTGTTGCTGGAAGAGCTGTGGGTTCTCCCTGTCATGCTGCGCTTTGTGCTGCTCGAGCAGATTCTGGAGCAAGCTCAGCAGCGTTTTGACGCGCTCACGTTCGACAGCAACGGTCCCCATTTCGCAGGTCCGGCTGGCGATCCGGAATTCGCAAAGCTGCTGAGCACCCGCATCCTCTCGCTGCGCGATATTGCCTACGTCGACTGGTATTTCGTCATGGAGCCGCTGGTGGTCTTTGACGCGATCCTGCGCGAAGATCCGGCGATGGCGTACGCGAAGATGGATTTCGACAGCCGCGAGGTCTATCGCAAGCAGGTAGCGCGGATTGCTCGCTTCTCTGACTGCACAGAACAGGATGTGGCGCGCCATGCCGTCGATCTGGCGCGAACGGCGACGCAAAAGCCGTTAGGCGATGGCCGTGTTTATCTGCGGCGCGCGCACGTGGGCTACTACCTGGTCGATAAGGGATTTGAGGAATTGAAAGGGCGGATTGGCTATCATCCGCGATTCATCGATCGGCTTCGAGACACGGTGCGCCATCATGCCGATGATTTCTTTGTAGGCGGCATCGAGGTTCTCACGGTTCTGCTGATCGCGGCGATTCTGCTTCCCCTAATCCCCAACTACCCTATTTTCGGCGGCCTGACCGTTGCGTTTCTGCTGCTGTTGATTCCGGCAACGCAAGGTGCAGTGGACCTGGTCAACAACTCGTTGTCCTCGCTGTTTCGTCCCATGCCCCTGCCCAAGCTCGATTTCTCCGAAGGCATTCCGCCAGAGTTCACGACAATGGTTGTGGTGCCCACGCTGCTGTTGAACGAGAAGCAGGTGCACAAGATGGTCCAGGATCTGGAAGTGCGCTGCCTGGCCAATCCTGACCGGAACCTGCACTTCGGCCTGCTGACGGATCTGCCGGATTCAGTGAACCGTCCGCGCGATAACGACAGCGATCCATTGGTCGACCTGGCGGTGCACCTGATCAACGATCTGAACTGGCGTTATCGCGACCAACATAAATGCGGCCGCTTTCTGCTCTTGCACCGGCATCGTATCTTCAACGCGCGCCAGGGCGTTTGGATGGGATGGGAACGCAAGCGTGGCAAGCTGCTGGACCTGAATAAGCTGCTGATGGGCCAGTTTGACGCGTTTCCGGTCAAGGCCGGCGATATTGGATCGCTCAAGCGGGTGCAGTACATCATCACGCTCGACTCCGACACGCAACTGCCGCGTGGCACGGCGCACGCCATGGTTGGAGCGATGGCGCATCCCTTGAATCGGGCGGTGATCGATCCCAAATATCGGATCGTGCGTGAAGGCTATGGGATTCTGCAGCCGCGCGTCGGCGTCAGCGTCAGCTCGGCCGCGCAGTCGCGCATGGCTTCGATCTATTCGGGTCAAACCGGCTTCGACATTTACACGCGCGCCATCAGCGACGTCTATCAGGACCTCTACGGTGAAGGCAGCTTTACCGGCAAAGGCATCTACGAAGTGGCAACGCTGCATGCCGTGCTGGAAAAGCGTTTCCCGCGCAATGCTCTGCTGAGCCATGACCTGATTGAAGGCGCCTATGCGCGTGCCGGCCTGGCAACGGACATCGAAGTGATTGACGATTACCCGTCGCACTACAGCGCCTTCACGCGGCGCAAACACCGCTGGGTGCGCGGCGACTGGCAAATTGCGCAGTGGATGTTCGTGCGCGTTCCCGATGAATCGGGCAAGTTCGGCAAGAATCCCATCACCACCATCTCGCGCTGGAAGATTCTCGACAACCTACGCCGCTCGCTGGTGGAGCCCATGACCATGGTTCTGCTGGTGGCTGGCTGGCTAGGCCTGCCTGGCGGCGCGTTCTATTGGACGATGGCCACGTTGTTCCTGCTGTTCTTCCCGCCGTTTGTGCAACTGGTGTTTGGGCTGGGCCGCGCGGCGACGAGCGAACAGGAAGGCGCAGCGCGCGAAGTTGTGATCGGCTTCCAGCAGGCGCTGCTCACCACGCTGCTGACGCTTGCGTTCCTGCCGCACCAAACCATGATGGCGATTGACGCGATCGTGCGCGCGCTGGTGCGCCGCATGGTGACTGGCCAGCGGCTGCTCGAATGGGAAACCGCCGCCGAAGCCGAGACCACGAACCGGCGCATGTCCGCGGTCGATCAGTATCTCGGCATGATGCCGCTGGTTGCCGCGGCTCTGGCGCTGGTGGTGGCCCTGTTTCATCCGGTGTCTCTGATCGTGGCTGCGCCCATCCTGCTTCTGTGGGGATTTGAGCGCGATGTGACGATATGGCTCAATAAGCCGCCGCGCGAGCCTCAAAAAGATCTGCGCCGCGAAGACGATCTCTTCCTCCGTGAATATGCGCTAAAGGTGTGGCGTTTCTTCTACGAGTTCGGCGGAGAACGGCACAACTACCTCATCCCCGATAACGTGGAAGAAGACGGCCTGTTCGAGGCGGCGCGCGTTTCGCCCACGAATCTTGGACTGCTCTTCAATGCGCGACAGTCGGCGTGTGAATTCGGCTTTCTGACTGCGCCCGAATTTGCGGAGCTGATGCAGCGCAGCTACGCCACCATCGCGAAGCTGCCGCTGCATCGCGGACATCTTTACAACTGGTACACGACTGACACTCTGGAGCCGCTGCCGCCCATCACGGTTTCGTCTGTGGACAGCGGCAACTTTGTCGCGTCGCTCTACACGGTGCGAACGGGAACCCTGGCGCTGCTGAAACGGCCGCTGGTTGAGGCGCGGCTGTTTGATGGGCTGGCAACACATCTGCGCTTCCTGCAGTCGCTCAAGGATGTGCCGCAGCGTATTTCCCAACTGAACCCACCGGTGCAAGGCGCATCCATCGAGACTTGGCTTGCATGGATCTTTGCCGCAGAGACGCATGCGGCCTTTGCGGATCTTGCGCCCTACACCGCGCCGTCCCTCGATGAAACGCTATGGTGGACGAATGAGACGAGGCGGCGCATGGAAGCGATCGCCGAGCTGATCGTCAACTATGTGCCCTGGATCCATCCGGACTACGCGCCGATTCGCAAAATGATTTTTGACGGCGAACCAGCCGAAGCTGCGCTGCATGCGGATGAACAGAAGAAGCACGCGCTGCCCGCGCTGGAAGCCACGCCTGCCTACGCTGCGGCGATGCATTCGCGGCTGAATCGTCCACACCTGATGCCGGAGTCGGCCGAGACCGCAGCGTTGCTGGGCCGATTGCTGAACGAGTTGCCGAAAGCGCGGCAGCAGTTGAGCGAGTTGGTCGAAAGCGTGCAGCGAGTTTCCGACGAAGCTTGGCGCCTTGCGGAAAACACCGAGTTTGCTTTTCTGGTCAACAAAGACCGGCTGCTGCTCTCCATCGGCTATGAACTCGCGACGAACAAAGTGCACTGGGCCTGTTACGACATGCTTGCATCGGAGGCGCGCATTGCGACGTACATTGCGGTGGCGCGCGGCGAACTGTCGCAGCAGGGCTGGTTCAAGATGTCGCGCGTGCACACGCACGCCTATGGCAAGTCAGTCTTGCTGTCGTGGACGGGCACGATGTTCGAATACCTGATGCCGGCGCTTTGGATGTGCAGCTATCCGGACACTCTCCTTTCCAATTCCATTCAGGGCGCGGTTGAGATCCAGCGTGCCTATGGCCGCGAACAGGGGATTCCGTGGGGCATTTCGGAATCGGGCTTCGCCGCGAAGAACGAGCAGGGCCACTACCACTACCAGGCGTTTGGGATCCCGCAAATCTCGCTGAAATGGGACGCGACCGCTGGTCCCGTTGTTTCGCCGTATTCGACGTTCCTGGCGCTGACGGTCAATCCTCCTGTTGCGATTGAGAATCTGCGGCGCATCGCCAACCAGGGCTGGACGGGCGCGTGGGGTTTCTACGAAGCGATTGACTACACGGCCGGCCGAAACAACCCGCAGGTGGTGCGCGAGTGGATGGCCCATCATCAGGGCATGTGCATGATGGGATTATTGAATCTTCTGCACGATAACGTGGTGCAGAAATGGTTCTACGAGAATCCGCAAATGCGTTCGGTGGAACTGCTGCTGCACGAGAAGCCGATGCGCGAAGCAGCGATGCGCAGCGGATCATCCGCGCCGAAGAAGGCTGCGAAGAAATTGCTGGCGCGGAAGAAGGCGGCGTAACCGGGCCGGATTCGTGCGATCAGTGGTGCGATAACACCGGGCAGGATTTCGGCCACAGCGACAGATCGTGCATTTTTGCCGTGGACACCTGCTCTTGCGGCTGAAACTGGGACAGTTGCTGCCGGAGCGTGGTGCGGCCCTGATCCGTTTGCAGATCATCCTTGCTGATGAAGTCGACGATCTGCTGCTCATCCGCTATGTACTGCTCTGCCGCAGTGAATGCGGCGTCGCCGTCGGCCTGGCATGTTGCTTCGGCTTCCGGTTCGTAGGCGGCCCGCTGCCACGCGGTCCGCAACTTGCCGAGCCGGTTGCTCATGTCGATCAGAACCGGTTCCTCAGACTGCATTGCGCCGCACTTCTGGAGGTTCGTCACGTCGCTGCAAAGGGCGCGTGCTTTCGCGAATGCGTCACGGCTCTTCCAGAATTTGAACTCCTGGTATTCCACGTCCTTCTGATCGGTCACGTTGCCATGGATCAATTCGTTGAGCCACGGAGCATACGGATCGATGGCTTTGAAGTGCGGGCTGACCAGCGCGCCGATGCCGCCTGCGCCTAAAAGCCAAATCCAGAGGTAGTGTTGCGTGACGAGTTGCATCCACCACGGCTTGCCCTTCTTTTTCACCGGCTCGGCGCGCTTCTGCAGCGTTTCCTCGGAAACGAGTTCGCCATTCAGCAGAATTGAACCTTGCGGGATGTTGGAAGACGATCGTTGCGTTGTTCGCATGAAGTGGTGGACCGCTGTTCCAGCTCGCACGGCCGTTGCCACCAAAATATCATCCCGCTGCGGATTCGCCGTTGGCGATGGTGGTGCAACAGCTTCCTCCGTGCCGGCCGAGTCCAAGGCCTGGCGGTGGAGGAATGCCTTCTCCAGAGTGATCCTTTAGTGGTCTCCTGATGCTGTGGCGGACCCCTCTCCCCCCTGGGTGGTAAGTTCCCCGCTAAGTACCTTCTTTGTTGGTAACTGCGTTTTTCGTTTGAAGCCCTTGAACGTTAACTACTTTGTTTGGCAGTAGGCTTTGAGGGCTTCAAACCGGCGTTTTTCGGACATTCGACGGAAACAGAGTAGTTGTTAGAGGGCCTTAAATGAACCAGCTTCACCCACTCGAGCCAAAGGACGGCTTGCATGGGAAACCCGGCCCGATTCCGAAACAGGAAAAGGACCACCCCCAGGGCGGTCCTTTTCTTATATTTGCTCTATAGGTTCAGAATAGCAGTTTGAGCGTCTAACCACGCCAAGTTTGATGGCTTGGAAGCCCCCTGGAATGTGTGAGTAAACTTTGGTAATGAGGTCGAAAAGCTTGACAAGAAAAGCTGAGAACAGGGCCAGGTCCAGGTTCCAGGGGTTGGAGGCCAGGGATTGGAGAACAGGATAAGGAATTTGAAGACCGGCGGGTCCTGCACTTGTACTTAGGCGTATATAGGAGCGGACAGTTTGTTGGATATCGGGTCGACTACCATGATCTGCGAAGAGGGCTCTTGTATGAAACAGCGGACGAGCGTTCTGTGGGCTGTGATCGGTTGCGTGGTGGTGGCTGGTGCGGTGCTCGGACTGGCAGTGGGCGCGGGCGCGCAATTCACGTTTCACCGGACGGTGCGGCGCGTGGTGGTGGATGTGGTGGTAATGGATAAGAACGGCAAGCCGGTCCATGGGCTCACGCGCCACGACTTCACCGTGTATGAAGACAACCGCCCGCAGGAGATGCGTTCGTTTGAGGCATTCGACCTGACAGCGGACGTCACATTTGTGCCTCCGCCGCAGCCCAAACTCCCGCCAGACACGTACACGAACGTGCCGCACGAGCCGGAGCGCGGGCCTTTGTACATCATCGTGATGGACGCGACGAATACCGGCTACCTTCCCGATCAGGAGTTCGCGCGCGCGCAACTGGCGAAGTTTCTTCGGTCGAAGCCCGATGGCACGCGCTTTGAGCTGTATTACCTGGGGATGGATCTGCGGCTGGCGCAGGGTTTCACAACCGATAAGCAGAAGTTGCTCGACGCCTTCGATGTGCACCGGAAAGAGGGGCACCTTCCCTGGGTGTTTCTGTACGGTGCGAATTCGGGAGGAAACGATCCAGCGTGGGTGTTCCAGTCGTTGGCTTATATCGCAAAGAATCTCGAAGGACTGCCGGGACGCAAGAATGTGATTTGGCTGTCGACAAATATGCCGGGGCCTATGCTGGGGCCGGGAAACGTTGCGCAACCGCTCGCCGTGCTGGCGGCGGGGCTGCACGGCACGCCTAGCTCGATGCGCGACCTGGCCAGCGCCGATTCGGATACGATCCTCCAGGAAGAGATCGTCCGCGAGGCGGTGGATGCGCTGAACTTCGCGCGAGTCTCCGTCTATCCAATTGACGTTCACGGGGAAACCGGGGAAGCGACGTGGGATGGGACGGATACAATCCCGCGACAATTGGCAATCTCGACGGGCGGCGAGGCGTTTTTCAACCGCAACGATCTCGTGCAGGAGATTGCAGACGCGACAGAAAATGGCGGGAGCTACTACGAGATGACGTATGCACCGCCAGCGCACGAATTCGACGGGAAGCAGCACACCATCAAGGTGAAGCTGGCGAACACGAGCTATCAGCTGGAGTACCGGCCCTACTATTTCGACGACGATCCCGACAAGCCGATGACGAACGCCGGCAAGAGAATGGCGGAGGCGACCGCGAATCAGGTGGTGGCGCACAAGCAGGGCGATTCTATGTTTGCGTATATGGTGCTCGGCGCGCCCGCGGCGCACGACGTCCTGTTCAAAGCGGAGATTCACCCAGGCAGGACGGCAATGGCGACTCCGGCGCAGATGGCGGACTTGCAGGAACAGCCGGCGTTCTTTGTCCTGCGTAAGCGGAAGAAGCCAGAAAAAGTGGCGCCGCCGATTCCACTGCAGTCGTACGCGATTGACTATCTGGTGCTCGACCAGGCGGGACAGGCGCGGTCAGGCCAGCAGGTGCTGGAATTCGCAGCCTGCGCTTACGACGCCGACGGCAAAATGCTGAATGGATTGTCGCAGTATGCGGTACGGATCTCGGACCAGAAGCCGAAGAAGATCGGCGAGCCGCTGTTCCGCGGCACACAGGTTCTGGAGGTGCCGACAACGGCGCTGTGGCTGCGCATCGCGGTACGGGATGTGGCGACGGATAAGATTGGAACCCTCGAGATGCGGCTGCCACTGCCGGGAGAAGCGCATGCGGGAGCGGCGGAGAGCGCGGATGCGGGGGCGGGCAGCAGCGCGCAGCCGGTGGAGTAACGACGCCGGTTACAGCAAACGCATGCTTTTGTAGTCCTGCCCGAGGGCGGTGCAGAGGGCTTCGACGACCAGCTCGTGGTCGGCGCGCTGGGGCAGGCCGGAGACGGTGACGGCGCCGATGAAGCCGGCGTGTCGCACGCGGAGCGGGAAGCTGCCGCCGTGGCTGGCGTAGTCGGCGATGGGCAGCCCGTAGCGGTCGAGAAGGTTGGATTGTTTCTGCTCGGTTTCGAGCCCGATGGCGTAGGAGCTGCGCTGGAAGCGGAGGGTGACGTTGCTTTTGCGGCGAATCCATTCCGCGTGGTCGGGGCTGGTGCCCTGCAGCGCGGCGTAGAAAAGCGGCTGAGCGGGGCGGCGGATGTCGATGACCACCCCAAGGTTGCGCTCCACAGCGAGATCGCGGAGGTGGCAGCCGAGACGCCAGGCGGCTTCCTTATTGAAGGCCGGAAACTGGAGCTGCCGCTCCTGATAGGCGATGCGGGCGAGATCGTCGGAAATTGCCATAGGGGGCCTGAGCTGGGATGATACCTGGCGCGCTGGAACCGGAAGCTTCAAGTATAGACAAGGCCGGGAGAAATTTGGGTCCCGCGTGGGGTTATAACCGTATACGATGTGGAGTTCCATCAGATAGACGGGGTTGCCACGACCTGGTTCGCCGGGCGTAGCTTTTCCCCGAACGGAGGGGTTGTATGGTGCAGCGCCCTGGGATGACGTTTCTACTGTCGTTTGGCATTTTGACCATGGGTGCGGGACTATGCGTCGCGCAGACCCCAACTCAGAACGGTTCTGGAAATCCTGCCGGGACCACCACGACCCAGGCAACGGGAGACACTCCTTACACCATCGGCGTAACGGTGCACCGCGTGGTGCTGGACGTTGTGGTGACGGACTCGGATCACCATCCCGTACATGGGCTGGCCAAGAGCGACTTCACGGTTCAGGAGAACAGCAAGATCCAGCCGGTGCAGTCGTTTGAGGAATTCAGTCCTGCCGATGCCAAGCCGTTCGTGGCGCCGAAGGTGCCGCAGTTGCCGCCGAATACCTATCTGAATCTGCAGACGGCCGACGAGCGCGGCCCGCTGTATGTGATTGTGTACGACGTGGTCCACATGGACATGGACACGCACAATAACGATCAAATTTACGCTCGCAAGCAACTGCAGGAGTTTCTGGCAAAGAAGCCAGCAGGCGCAAGGATGGAATTGTATTTGTTGAAAGACGACCTGGAACTGCTCCAGGGGTTCACGACTGAGTCCAATCAACTGCTGCAGGCGTTTGACACCAAACGCAAGGGCCCGTCGATCCCGCTGGTTTCGCTGATGGGCGACAATCTGGGGAGGGCCGACACAGATTTGCCGTATGTCGTGATGACGTCCATCGGGCGGAATTTGGAAGGATTGCCAGGGCGGAAGAATCTGATCTGGCTGTCGTCGCGCTTTCCGAAGGACGTGCCGCTGTTTGGGCTGACCAAAGCGGCGGCGACAGCGCAGCTGGGGCAGCCCGGCTCGATGGCAGATGGTGGTCCGGGCCTGGGAGCGCCTCCGGTGGATACCGGTGGTATGAGCACAGGCGCGAACACCGGCACCTTCCCCGGTTCGGCGCCCGACGCGCAGGCACAGGGTTTCGGCGATTCAGATTCGACCACCTCCAGCGAAGCGTACGACCAGAAGCTGATTCGGGAAGCAATCGACGCGCTCAACAATTCAGAGGTCGCCGTGTATCCAGTCGACGTTTCCGGCGCACAGTCGAACCGGAACGGGATGGATGACCTGGCAGATCATATGGCGCTGGTGACGGGCGGCAAAGCCTTCTTCAACACTAACGACTTTGTGGATGCGATGAATCAGGCGACGGCGGATGGAGCCAGCTACTACGAGATCACGTATGCTCCAACCGATCCGGACTATGACAAGCGTCTGCGCAGGATTCGGGTGGATCTGGCGAAGCGCGGCTATCACATGGAGTATCGGCGGTATTACTTTGCCGATGCACCCGACGCGCCGCTTTTGAACAAGGAAAAGAAGGCGATAGCGGCGGCAGCAGACGACCACGCCGCGCACAAGCAGGGCGATGTGATGTATGCCTACATGCAACACGGCGCGCCGGCGGACCACGATGTGATTTTCCGGGCGCAATTCCGCGCCGGACCGAAAGCCACGGCAACGAAGGCGCAGCTTGACGTTCTGGCCGAGCAGCCTGCGTACTTTGTCGCAGGCAAGGCGTCAAAGGTTCCTAAAAACCTGGCGGTGCAAACCTACACCATCGACTTTCTGGTGCCGGACCGGATGGTAGCGGCGCTGAACGGCCAGCAGCAGTTGGAGTTTGCCGCGACGGCTTACGACGCCGATGGCAAGATGTTGAACGGGCTCTCGCAGAAGGCGACTCAGGACGCGGCTGCAGCACAGAAGCCGGGAGGGTCGCCCTACTTCCGCGCGGAGCAGACGCTGGATGTTCCGGTGGATGCGGCGTGGCTGCGGGTTGCGGTGCGGGATGTGAATACGAACCGGATCGGGACGCTGGAAATTCAGCTGCCGCTGGCGGCGGATCCGAGCGCAACCCAGCAGACGGCGAGCCGGTAAGCACGAATGTTTTGAGCCGAATCGGCTGCAACTCTGCGTCCTGACGCGGGTTGCAGTCGTATACAGGACAACTGCGCCCAGGCGCGGCCACGTTGGGTCGGCCTTTACAATGGCCCTAGCTCTTCCCCGAATCGAGGATTCATTCCGCATGAAGCTGCACCGCATTTCTTCTGCAATTTTGGCTGTGTCCTGCTGCCTGGCTGTTTCCGCGACAAGTTTTGCTCAGCGAGGCCGCGGCGGCATGATGCCCAGCGGCAACAAACCGTACACCATTCCCGTGACGGTGCGCCGCGTGGTGCTGGATGTGGTGGTGACGGATTCCAGCGACAATGCTGTGACCGGGCTAACGCAGAAAGATTTCTCCGTCTCGGAAGACAACAAGCAGCAATCGATCAAATCTTTTGAGACGTACGATTTTGCGCCGACGAAAGAATATGTGGCGCCGAAGCCACCTGACCTGCCTCCCGACACTTTTATGAACGTGGCCACGACTCAGGAGCGTGGGCCGCTCTACGTGATTGTGTACGACGCCGTGCACATGCGGCACAACGACATTGAGGACGATCAGATCATCGCGCGCAAGCAGCTCGCCCAGTTCATGGCGAGCAAGCCAGCGGGGACGCGGTTTGCGCTGTTTCTGCTGGCCGAGGATTTTCATCTGGTGCAGGGATTCACGACGGATCCGCAACAGCTGCTGGCAGCCTTTGACAACCACAAGAAGGGCGGGGTTCCGCTGTATTTCCTCTACGGATCCAACTATGGCGCGGCCGATGTGGATTTGCCGTATGAGGTGATGGCGTTCCTCGGGCATTATCTCGAAGGGCTGCCGGGGCGCAAGAATCTGATTTGGATGTCGTCGGAATTTCCGGCTACGGTGCCGATGTTTGCGGTGCAGAACACCATCGCCACGGCGACGGGCACGGCGGGATCGATGTCGGCGTCCGCGGGATCGCCCTTTCAGGCGCAGGGATTCGACGGCAGCGCGCCCACCACCATGGGCGACACGTGGAGCGTGAAGGTGATGCGCAAGGCCATCGACGCGCTGAACGCGGCGCAGGTGTCTGTGTATCCCATCGATGTGGGCGGCCTGAAGCCGGAGCTGAACGGCATCGATACCGCTGCCGATCACATTGCCGGAGCCACCGGCGGCCATGCGTACTACAACACCAACGATTTTGCGGCAGCGATGCAGGACGCCACGAAGAACGGCAGCAGCTATTACGAACTGAGCTACTCGCCGACGAACACCGCGATGGATCTGAAGATGCGAAAGATTAAGGTGGCGCTCGACAAGAAGGGCTATCACCTGCAATACCGGCAGTATTACTACGCGGAAGATCCGGACGCGCCGCTGTACAACTCGGAGAAAAAGATCGCGGCCGCACTGGCGCGGGAGGATCATCCGGTCGCGCATCAGCCCGGTGATTCCCTGTTCGCTTACATGGAGCACGGCGCGCCCATCGATCACGACATCGTCTTTCGCGCGCGGTTCCATGCGGGGCCGGTGGCGATGGCGACACCAGCGCAAATGGCGAATCTGATCGAGCAGCCGGCGTATTGGGTAGCCCGCAAACAGGACAAGCCGGTGAAGATGCCGCCGCCGATTCCGCTGCGGACCTACACCATCGATTATTTGGTACTGGATCAGGTGGCCGGGGTGCATCCGGGCAATCAGGTGCTGGAATTTGCAGCCTGCGCGTACGACAGCTCGGGACACATGCTGAATGGGCTCTCGCAGAACGCAGCGCGCCAGCAGGGACAGGCTCAGCCCGCGGGACAGGAGAAATACTTCCGCGCCGCGCAGAGTTTCGACGTGCCAAACACGGCGGCGTGGCTACGCGTAGCGGTGCGCGACGTGAACACGGATCAGATTGGGACCATGGAGATTCCGCTGCCACTGGCGGATGCGGCTACGCCTGCGCAGGCGGCCAGTGCCCCTTCTGCGCCGAGTCAGTAGCCGATTCGGACAGGACGAATGCCTGCGGGGGAACCCGGAACGTTTCTCGCAGGAATCGGGTTCGGCCTGGCCGACGCGGAACTGTTTTCAGTTCACCGTCGTCAGTGTTGCCAGGCCATCTTCCAATCCCAATAACCAACGAAATCGCCGGTTGCGGTCATA
>Ga0307478_10002836_pt1 | contig 13311 bp, 7 predicted proteins | sample atmos_gasesECM4C_2_FD_203713 | JGI IMG/M metagenome (GOLD analysis project Ga0307478, IMG submission 203713) | Hardwood forest soil microbial communities from Morgan-Monroe State Forest, Indiana, United States - atmos_gasesECM4C_05 | ecosystem: Environmental > Terrestrial > Soil > Temperate...
CTGGAAGACCACAGTGGCGTGGTTTGGCTTGGAGTGGATTTGGCCCTCATGCGGTTTCAGAATGGCCGTTTTCGAGAAGTCCAGCCTCCTGGTGGGCAGCCTTTCGCGAGCCTCGGCGGGGTGACTGGTATTGCCGAAGACTCGGGCGGAACGATTTGGGTTCTTACTCGTAGGGGCCAGTTATTCAGCATTGTCGGGGACAAGATTGAGAAGCAAGCCTCGCCTAACTACGACCTCGGCTGGCTGAAATATCTGGTGGCAGACTCGAACGGCGGTGTTTGGCTCGGCACTCAAAAGGGTAAAAGTACTATTTCTTACTTCCGCGATGGACGTTTGCAGACTACGTCGCTTAGTTCTCCCCAGGGCCCGGTCGGTATTCGCGCACCGTTCGTGGACTCTGACAACTCTCTCCTCGTCCCAAGTTCGCAGGGTCTCTACAGGCTCAACCATGGGCAACTGACCCTCTTCAGCAGCGACAATGGCTTGCCCTGCCCTGAGATCTTCAGCTCGATCAGGGATAATCAGGGTGCTCTTTGGATCTATACGCGATGCGGCTTGGTCAGGATCGCAGAATCCGAATGGGCGAAGTGGATCGACAATCCCCACGTTGCGGTGTCTGTCAAAACTCTGGACGCTCTGGACGGAGCACAAGCTGGGACCGGGAATTCCTACCAGCCGACGTCCTCTAAGGCGCCGGACGGTCGATTGTGGTTCGTAACCGGCGTCTCAGTACAAGTGCTGGATCCGGACCGCCTCTACGAGAACGCGCTTCCGCCGCCGGTTTATGTAGAAGGCGTTGTGGCAGACCACAAACGCTTCGACGCAACATCACTTGTCAAAGTCCCTGCCCTGAGTCGCGACCTCGAGATTGACTACACCGCACCCAGTTTTTCGGTCCCTCAGAAGGTTCGCTTCCGCTACATGCTGGAGGGCCGCGACCGGGAATGGCAGGATGCTGGGACGCGACGCCAAGCCTTCTATACCGACCTTAGACCCGGACACTACCGGTTTCGAGTGACCGCAAGCAACAGCAGTGGCATTTGGAATCAAACCGGCGCAGCACTGGACTTTGTTGTACTGCCGGCGTACTACCAGACGAATTGGTTCCGATTCTTTTGCGTCGCAGCTTTGATCGCGCTGCTTTTGGCAATTCATCGATGGCGCGTTCATCAGCTCAAGAGCGAGGAAAAGCGTCTGCGAGAGGCTGTTGAAACAATTCCCGCGATGACTTTCACTGCATTGTCTGACGGCTCAGCCACATTTGTGAATAAGCGCTGGACCGAATATACCGGGCTTTCTGTAGAGCAGTGTTCGGGCCTCGGTTGGCAGCGTGCGATCCATGCCGAAGATCTAGCGCGCAATGCAGAAAAGTGGCGTGTCTCCGTTGCGACCGGGCAACTCTTCGAAGACGAGGCCCGGTACCGTCGCGCCGCTGACGGGGAATATCGCTGGTTTCTAGTGCGTGGTGTCCCATGTCGGGACCGGCATGGAAAGATTGTTAAATGGTACGGAACCCTCACGGACATTGAAGATCGCAAACGTGCAGAGCAAGAGCGTGAGAAATTGCGTGAGCTGGAGGCAGATTTTGCGCACATCAATCGTGTGAGCATGATGGGGGAAATGGCTGCATCCCTCGCGCACGAAATCAAGCAGCCTATCGCTGCCGCCATCACTAGCGCCAACAGCTGCATTGAATGGCTCACGCATGAGCCGCCCAATCTGGATCGGGCTCGTGTCGCGGCAAGCAAAATCGACAAATACGGGAATCGTGCGACAGAAATCATCGCTCGGATACGTTCGTTTTACAAAAAGTCTCCTCCGCATCGTGAGTTGGTCGACGTGAACGGAATCGTCCCTGAAATTCTTACGCTGCTGCATGGCGAGGTGACCCGATCGACGATAGTCGTGCGCATGGAACTTGCAGCCGACCTGCCCGAAATCATGGCCGACCGCGTGCAACTGCAGCAAGTGTTCATGAACCTCATGCTCAACGGCATTGAAGCGATGAAGGACTCAGAGGGAGAGCTTACGATGAGGTCGCAGATGCACGACGGTCAACTCCAGTTCTCAGTAAGCGACACGGGCGGGGGGCTGCCCACGGAGAAGATGGATCAGATTTTTTCTGCGTTCTTTACTACCAAGCCACAGGGCAGCGGGATGGGATTGGCCATCAGCCGTTCCATCGTGGAGTCGCATGGCGGCCTGTTGTGGGCGACCGCCAATGATGGACGAGGCGCCACCTTTCATTTCACGTTGCCGACCGCTGCCGAAATCCTGCAAGCGCCAGCAACTGGGACGTCATGCGGTGTTCCTTAGGGCTTGATGCTTCCTTCCCTCCCGCGCGGGGAAGACCGCTAGGAAGGGGAGAGATGGTCCCGCCCCTGCTCATCTTTCGACAACCGGCAAAGGACTCACCTGCCTGTCAAAGGTCAATGAGTGCAACCGGGATGTTTCGCCAACTCGCCTGCGAGGCAGTTGCAGGGCGCTCTTATTGCATCGGTTGTCCCGACGCCAGCACCCCTTTGCCTGTGCCCCATGGATGGATTTCAGCTTTGATCAGGCCGGCTTTGACGATAGGGTCTTCTTGCGTCAACTTGCCAGTCTGCTCTGTTCCCACGCGGAAAATGGCGACTCCCCGCAGCTCGCCCTGATCGCCGAGCGGGAACGGTCCGGCAATGGCCATGTTTCCCTGATCTGTCATCTGTTTGACGAAAGCGTGATGCTGCTTCATCACATCCATAAACTCCGGCGCGTTTGGGTTCCAACCGTCGCCGCGCTTCATCAGAACCAGCGTGTACTGCTCGAATCCGGGAGGCTCGGATGGATTGTGAATCGCGCTCGGTTCAATGAGCCACGGCCCATGAACTTCGGCGGATAGACGGCCTGCTTTGACCGCCGGATCGCTATCGGCCCATTCCTGTACTTGTGCCACCGAGTCCGCTTGGAACACAAAGATGCCCCGCAGCACCGTGTCGTCCATGAACGGCCCGGCGATCACAAGTTTGTGTTCGGCAGCCATCTTGCGGATGTTGGTCATGTGCTCTTCCTGAAGCTTCTCACCCGCCTCTTTGCTTAATTGCGGAGCGTTGGATGGGCGAGTCAACAGCACAAAGAAGTACTGGGCGGCCTTGGCATTCGGTTGGGAGCGGGCTTGCCCGAAAGCAGAGCCGGCACCTAAGAGCAGGCTGAGCACGAGCACAGGACTAAAGATGATTCTTCTCACGCGCGAAAACAGAATACACCCGGATCGCGGCCACTCGAAGTAACCGTTGCAAACCGGCGTAGGTGTTGAAAGACTCTTTTAGCCGTGTTTCTACCCAGGAATCTCCCTTGTAGGTTATTGGATGTTCGTTCGCCGAAGATGCTGGAATTCAGCAAAGTTACTACTCTTGTTCCTTTTTCAACAGCCGGAGGCGCTATCGCAACTCTGCGCCTTTTGTTCGCCAGATAAGCGAAAGGAAAGCCCAGACTTGTGCTATGGGGATTTTTGCGAACTATCCTGATCACTGGTAGAAGTGGCAGTTGTGGGGCATCCGCGCTGCCTGAATCATGGGCGCTGGCAGGTTTCCGAATGGGACGGACGGGACTGCTTTTTGCGCTCTTGCTCCTCTGCGATATCTGCTGGGGCCAAGATCTCACCCCTCGTGCGTATGTCGTCACCCCAATCCACACCAACGCCGTGATCCTGACGTACTCATACTTCAAAGGTGGGGTTCTCTTCGACCCAACTATTCCCGTTACGGGCGTACAATCCGAGGCAAACCTGTCCGCTCTGAGCATCTTTCACACATTCAGTTTCTTCGGTCGCTCAGCCAGCTTCACCGCCACTCTGCCTTACTCTGTGGCCCGACTCCGAGGCATGGTGACGGGCGCACCCACGGCGGGTGAAATCCACCGTTCCGGCCTCCTTGATGGGGCGTTTCGTTTATCTGTCAACCTTAGAGGCGGCCCAGCAATGGATGTGAAAGAGTACGCGAGGTGGAGACAGAAAACACTGTTGGGTGCGAGTCTCACGCTGGTCACCCCAACCGGACAATATGATCCGGCGCGACTCATCAATCAAGGCTCCAACCGTTGGGCATTTAAACCAGAAATTGGGTTGTCACGCCGGTTTGGACATTGGATATTCGATGCCTACGGCGCCGTCTGGTTCTTCACGGCGAATCCTGAATTCTTCTCGCATAACGCCATTTCTCCAGGGACGAACACGAGAGCCGAACATCCTGTCGCCGCCGGTGAGAGCCATGTCAGTTACGATTTTAAGCCCCGTTTTTGGACCTCGTTGGACATCAACTTCTGGACGGGAGGACGGACGAGCATCAATGGAGTAACGAATGTCGGTACTCTGCAAAGAAGCTCACGGATCGGCGGCACAATCTCGGTTCCTGTAAGCAGCCATCAGGCTCTGAAGTTCAGTTATAGCAATGGCGCCTACATTCGTTATGGGGGAGACTATCAAAACGTGTCTGTAGGTTGGCAATACTCCTGGCAAGGCAGACCAAATTGACATCTTTGCGAAACAATGTAAGTCCCTAACTGTCGAGAACCTACCAGGACTCTATCGCCAGTGCTCAAGCGGAGAAGCTTTGGCAGCGGAGCAGCGCCCGCAGCATAGCATTGTGAAACTCAGGTGCGTGCAAGCCGTTCGTAATCGCAGTCCTGTGTAGTTGGCGAAACCAGGCGCACAAGCTTGCTCCGTTTGTTCGCCTGGAACGGGGACGAGTGCGATTTCCACCCCGCTGCTGTCGCGACCTTTCAGCGATCAGCCTCCAGCCCTCACCGTAAAACGCTCATCGCCGCAGGCATCGTCGTCGAGAAAAAGATTCTTCTCCCGTTCCGCGGGAATCACGCCCTTGGGATGCCGGCCGCCGTTGTACTCCGCCATGCGGTTCTGCCATTTCAAGAATTCGGTCACGGTTTGCGGCTCGATGCGGATCTCGACACGGCGCAGGCTGGCCAGCAGCAGGTTCATCTCGCAACGAAAGCCTTCCTCGCTGCGCAGGTTTTTGCGGGAGGAACGCATCATCTCGATGCGCCGGTTGTGAAGTTCCAGCAATCCCCAGCCCGCCGGCAGTTCGTCGGGACGTACGAGGCCGCGGGGAACCAGATAAAATCGCTCGCAGCCGACCCCAAGTTCCGCTTTTTGTCGAAAGGGCTTCGCCCGGTCGGCCAGGAAATCGGGGCGTGAAACTTTGCACTCCACCAGCACGGAATGACACGCGCGCTTCCAGCCGATTGCATCCGGCATCTCGCCGCTAATGCAGGCCTGCTCAGACAGCACGACCCCGCACCGGTACCGGCGCAACCAAGCTACCGCATTGCGGACCAGGAGAGCGTGGGTCACGAGGATTTCCATTTGTAATGGAAGTGGCCGGTGGAAAGAAAGTATCTGGATAGTTTCTAGCGGCCCGCCGTCGAGGCGGCGCGACCGCGGCGCATGGAGTTGCCGTTACGCGTGGCTTTCATCGCCGCCATCACCACCGGCCTCCGCAGCACCAACTCCAGCAAATAACTGGCCCCAGCGATCTCTTCGGCCGCACGTGTCCAAGGGGCATAGCCCGCGGCCGCGACTACTAGACGCCCATCGTTCTGCTCAATGCGAAGCTGCTGAATTTGTCCGCCGCTCTCGGCATCGAGCGCGTTCGCGAATCGCAGGATGGCTGCCAGATGCAGGACGATTTTCTTCTGGTCGACCGCGAACTCCCGTAACGCAGGATGGCGCGATTGAGGGAGCGCGCCCCGGTGAAAGCGCGCGATAGCAGCCGTCAGGCGCAGATCGGAAGCGGTCCATCCCAGAGGCGCCGTGATTCGGCCAATCAGTCGATAAGAAAGCTTGTGGTGTCCTTTCTTACGCTTCGAAAGACCCACGTCATGCATCAGCGCGGCGGCCCACAGGATGGAACCCAGATCCTGATTCGGACTTGAAGGAACCAGGCCGAGTTTCGCCAGTCCCGCGAACATCTGCCGGGCAAGTTCTGCGACCCGTTGCGCATGCGTGAAGTCAGGATCAAGCACCGAGGCCCAGAGTTTCAGCCGCGCCACGGCAGCCGCCTGCACTTGCTTGCCTTGCGGCAACTGCGCTCGCCACGCTCTCCAGAGCGATTCGGGACCGAGCATGAGCTCGCGGTAGCGCGCGATGCGCTTCTCGCGCACCTCGTGGATGACGGCGTGCCAATGCGCGCGAGACTCCGGGCTGGCAAACGCATTGACCTGGGTTGCCGTCGTCCAAAGAACGTCGAGATCGTGAACGTCGCCAAGCAGATCCTGCAGTTCCTTGAGCGCCGGGCTCCACGCCTGATGCTGCTGCGGCAAGAAATTCTCCACGATATAGCGGAAGCGTTTCACTCCGATGCGCAACTGGTGGAGCGCGGTCTGCGAGCGGTTGCGCATGGCACGCCGGTGGAGTTCGTACGCCTCGCTCCATCGCTCCAGCGCGAGGTGCTTGAATACGATACTGCCAGGCCGCACACGAGAGGCGCGGCGCGGCAGTTCCCTGCTCCACTTACGCCATTGGCGAAGATCAAAGGTGCGCAACGCTTCCGCGGCCACCAGCTTGTGTTCCTGCTCCCGTCCGCCCAGCAGCGAGAGCAGGGCTTGAGTCTCCGGATCCTCTGGAGGGCCAAGTTTCTGGACCCACTCCGTCATGACTTGCACATCGCGCAGGCCGCCCAGGCTGCGGAACAGGACCTTGCCTGCTTTCTTCATGTCTTTCCAGGAGCGTTCTGGATCGATCGCCATGAGCCCGTCCGCCATGGAACGGCAGCGCCGCAGGGCTACACGAAGGTCATGCACGGGACCGGCGGCGAGCGCGACTCCGGCACGCTGGCATTCTTCCGGAACCCGGCGCATCCAGTGGGCGAAACCCACGGCTGGCCTGGGCTTTTGTGATTTTCCTGCTGAGAGTTGAGTGCCCAAGTATTTATACCGACGCACAGCTGAAGCCCTATTTTCGCACGGAAAGCTATTACCTCCGTAACGTGCAGCGGCTTGGGTTTCGCATTACCCTGACTCTGAAATAGAGAATTACGGGAGTGGCTTATCTCGACCGCAGGGACATCGCAAGCGGGCCGCGGCGCCTCCGCTGGGGCTTTCGTTCATAGCCTCAATATCCTTGTTAAATACGTACGCCTGTACGGATTTGAGCATAAGCGCACCGAAACCCAGTTTGAAATTGCCTGGAACGAACTGCAGCAGGCCTTACCGCGAACCGGCGACCAGGGATTTCTGCTCGGGGTCTCGGGCACAAAGCTTCTTCTGGATGGAATTCCGATCGAGACCGGGCAAGCCGAACGCAGCTTCGCGCAGTTGCTGACCACGGCCGGGCTGGCCAGCATCAATTTTTCCAATCAGGTCACCGTCGAGGACTTCGCCCGCCTGGTGAGGGCATTTGCCATCGGTGGTTCCAAAGGACAGGACGTCGCCAAGCAGATCAAGGAGACTCTGGGCGACGGCAAAGGAACCTCGATCCGGATCAATGAAGTGAAGTTTGTAGCCGCCGATCCCGCGACCGGCGACGTGACGATCGCGGCGCAGATTGCTGCGCAGACGCTGGGACCTGAATTCAAGCAATGGTTGAACGATCCCCAGAAACTTCTTCAGTTAATTGCCGCAGCCGAAGGCGCCAAGGGCGGTGGAGGCGGTGGTGAACCCGGCGGCGCGCCCATTGGAACTGTGCCCACGGTAAGAGTTGGAGGCGGAGGTGGAGTTTGGGACGGCAAAACCGTTCCCCTGCAGGAGGAAGAAGTGGTGCAGGCGATTCGGCTGCTGACCCGCTTCAGCGAAGTCTCAAGCAGCCCGAATGTCGCGCCCGAGGACCTGCAGAAAGAACTCGGCAAAGCGGACCCGAACACACGGGTCAATCTCACCCAACTTCTTGAAAGTCTCGCCAGCAACGTTCAGACCGACAGCGATACACCGCTGCTGATGAAGGCAGCCGAGCATATGGCGATCCGTTTCGCCCTGGAACGGTATCAGAAGGGCGAAGTCAAGGTGAACGCGGTGCACCAGATGCTGGAACACATGAGCCGGCAAATGGACACGTTGCGCCAGATCCTGCGCGTGCAGGAAGAGAAGATGGGCAAGGCCGGCATCCTGGTGGAATCGCATGCCGACATCCTGGACCGGATGTTCTGGTCCGAAGTTCCCGAAGCCGGCAAGAAAAGTGTTCTCACTTCCAACGAAGCGCCGTGCGTGCCACCCCGCAACCTCCGCCAGTTCGTCGAAGTCCTGCTGGAACGCGGGGACAAGGAAACCGCGGACGCGATCCTCCGGAATTACTTCAACTGCCTCGACTCGAAGGATGCAGAGCCTCGGCGGAAAATTGCCACGGGCCTCGCGCAGCTTGCCGATTTGTATCCAGGCCCGGGCGGAGACCTGATGGCCTGCGCCATCCGCAAAGTTGGCGAGCACATCTCGAAGGAACCCGATACGGAACTGCAGGGCATGTTGGGCGCGGCCTTCGTCCGCTTGAGCCAGGAAGCCAGTACCCGCAAGAGCTATGGGGCCGTGGCCGAGGTTTGCGCGAGCATGGAGCTGGTTGCCAAAACGCGTCCGGTGCTTGCCAATGATCTGCGGCCGCGCATCGGCGTAGAAAACCGCCTGCCAGAATTCATCGAAGAAGCATTGCGGACCGATCAGCTTCCGGAAGCCCTGCTCGAGGTTCTGCGGCGCACGAGCCAGGCTGCCGTCGAGCACCTTTCAGACCGCTTCTTCCGCTGCCTGCGGCGGGATGAATGCGACCGCATGGTCGAGCTGGTCCGGGAGCTGGGAGCGAACGCCATCGCCCAGATGCGGGAAATGCTCCGCACCGGGCAACCCCGGCAAGCTTCTTCGGTTGTTGGGCTGCTCAGCCGTCTGGACGTTCTGACCTTGCTGGAATTGCTGCCGCTGCGTCTGCCGGAATTCAATCGCTTCTACCATGACGTGGTGGTGCGCCAGATCGCGTATGGCGCGGCCAGCGACCGCGGACGCACGTTGATGGAGTTACTCGAAATCCTGGATCCTCTGGTGGTTCCACAGGCCGTCGACGACATCGGCATGAGCGGTGACCGCACAGCGGTGGCGCCGCTGATCGCGATGGCCCGTGCCGGGGAAGCCACGAGCCGCTCGCCGTTCCTGCAGCTCAAAGCCATTGAGTCCCTGGGAAGGCTGCGCGACACTGAAGCGGCGGGGGCACTGCGCGAGCTTCTCGAATCGAAGAAGATGTGGAAATGGACCCACCACCGCGAGATTCGCATCGCGGCGGCGCAGGCACTGGCCAAGATCGATCCTCGCTACGGGAGCCAGATTCTCTCCGACAGCGGCCTCGAAGCCGGAGAACTTGCCATCGCCGCGCTCGACTCCGCGCCCGCCTGCCCCTGGGTTCGGCAACGGCGCTACGAGCGCATTGTTCTTTCCAGGACTCTGTCGGCGACCATCAGCAGTTCGTGGGGGAAGTCGAGCATCCTGATCCGCGAGATGAGTCTGGGCGGCGGCATGGGCACAAAGGAAGACAACCTGCGCATCGGCTCGGAGGCCAACCTGGATATCTCGATGGGCGTCCGGCACGTGCGCGCGCAGGTACTGCTCCGCCGCGCCCGCGTCAACGAAGTTGGATTCGAAATCGTGAACACCGATCTGGAGAGCCGCTATCGTCTACGCCGCATCCTGGTGGAAGCAACGCAGCGTGGCCCCGAAGGCAAGCAGTCGGAGTGGGACGGGACGCGCAAGGGATAGGAGTTCAGCTCTCAGTTCTCAGTTCTCAGTTCTCAGTTCTCAGTTCCCAGAAGCTATCTCATCAATCAGTTTTGAAAGGGCGCGGCTTCAGCCGCGCCGTCCAGAGCCGCATAAGATTTGGAGCTTTAGCCCCTGGGGGACCGAAGCTTACACGTTTGGTCCATTTCGAGACAGCTTCTCAGTTCTCACTACTCGGTACTCCTGCATCGCCCCAATGCCCTAACTGCACTTTGCTTCCCGACCGAGGCGTGGTCCAATTTTCAATATAGCCTGCGTATTCCGACGCTAGCCGTTGTCCTGACCGCCGCACCAGGGCGGCTTCGCGTGTGAAATGCACTCCCACTTTTCGTCCAACCGCGAACGCCTCGTTCCGAATCGAAGGAGATTCTGTGTCATGAAGCCTGCGACCCTTCTCCGTATTGGCATGCTGCTTCTCGTAGTCATGCTGTGTGTCCAACGCTCCACGTTTTCTGTCACAGCGGCCACGGACATCGAAGTGAAACATGTTTACCTGGTCGTACTCGAGAACCACTCCTACTCGAGCATTATCGGGAACAAGAGCATGCCCTGGCTGAATGCCCTGGCGAGCAGGTATGCGTACGCGACCGCGTACTATGCCAATACTCACCCCTCGATTGGAAATTACTTTGAGTTGACCACGGGCAAGGTCATCACCAACAACGACGGCTACAGCAAACCGGTAACCGCTGACAACATCGTCCGCCACCTGTTATCCGCGGGCAAAACCTGGAAGGAGTATAGCGAAGGGCTGCCCCGCATCGGTTATACGGGCGGCGATACCGGCGAGTACACCGAGCATCACAATCCTCTCTCTTACTTTTCTGACGTGCGCAATAGTTCCAACGAGATCCTGAACCTCGTCCCTTTCTCGCAATTCCCTGCCGACCTCAGGAACGGCACTCTGCCCAACTACTCCTTCATCGTTCCCGACAATGACGATAATGGCCATGATTGTCCAGACACCATTCCCACCTGCGCCGACAGTCAGCGCCTCGCCCACATCGACGCCTGGGTCAAAACCAACATCGGCCCTTTGGTGGAAAGTTCGGGTTTCAATGCCACCCACGGCGGACTGCTCGTGATCGTGTTTGATGAGTCCGCCAGCGACTCGACGCATGGCGGCGGCCGTGTGGCCTGGGTCGTCGCCGGTCCCGACGTGAAGAAGGCCTATGTCTCCACAAAGCTGTACCAGCACCAGAGTACCCTCCGCTTCCTCTCCGAGGCCATGGGACTCACCTCGTTTCCTGGAGCCGCCGCCACCGCTCCCGACATGGAGGAGTTCCTCCTTGGCGACTGAGGGGTCTCGCAGCAATTACGCGCGTTGGCTCCTGCCTAACCGAGAAAGGGGTTTTCAGTAACCACTCCGCTTGGGTTCAGATGGTAAGTAAACTCGCGATTCGCCGAAACTGTTTCCGGGTTGCTGACAAACCGAGCCTTAACAAATTCAATGCGGACCCAGCACTGTTTCCTGGCTGGACGGCTGATTCGCGGCACCCGAAGATCGGGTCTTCTTAGCCGCGGCCTGCCAGCGCTTCCGGTATTCCCGGGCGATTCTTTCCGCGTCTTCTTCCTTGACACTATTAGTCGCCAAGTGGCCAAGTTCGTGGGCCATCCCATGGCCGAGCCACTCCTCACCGAGGTAGCAATCTTCATCAATAAAGACGCTCCGGCTGGAGAGGTGAGTAAACATTTTGCTTCCCATTCCGGTAGGCACGTGGAGCTTGAACATTTTGGCCGCGTACACATATTGCCAGTGAGGCACGAAGCGGACCCGGTATGGAAGAACCGATGGCTGCATGAGCTGAATCTGGTGCCGCAGAACGGCTTCGCGCTCGGGCGTCGCGCCTTGAACCGTATAGGTGACGTCATTGCCGAAGGTTTGGTTCTGCGCTGCACCCGCGATTGCCACGAAGAACACGAAGAAAGGGACCAACCAGATTGCCAGTTTCACGCTCCACCTCCAGGGTGGAGGCGAATCTGGGGCAGGTTGAGAGGAAGCTCAATGGACGCTGACTTGATTGCCGCTTGATTCCGTCTAAGCGGCTAATTGGAGCGATTTCAGCCTCTTGCGGCTTGGCCTTATCTCAAGTCAGGTTGCGATCTATACTCGACTCGACTTCGAAACCTGCGGCTAGACACTCGAATGTCCCTTGAGACTCAGCCTGCCTCCGTCTGGCGGTTCGGAACCTTTGAAGTGGACGTGCGCGTCGGCGAATTGCGCAAACAAGGCGTGAGGATCAAGCTGCAGGAACAGCCTTTTCTTGTTCTGAAAGTCCTGCTGGCCCGGCACGGCGAAATCGTTTCCCGCGAAGAGCTGCGCTCTCAAATCTGGTCTGCCGACACCTTCGTCGACTTTGACAACGGTCTGAACACGGCGATCAACAAGCTTCGGGAAGCGCTGGGGGACTCTGCCGATAGCCCACGTTTCATTGAGACACTTCCGCGCCGTGGGTATCGGTTCATCGCCCCTGTCACCGATGTCGATGAAACAACGAGAGGGAGCCCCGCAGGCGTGAGGGCGGCTACGCCGGCACGTAGTCGGAAGATCGCCGTTGCGGTTGCACTTGTTGTGCTTGCGGGGGGAATTGCTGGTGGACTTTTCTGGCGGGCGCAGCACGCAGGGCTTCTCACGGAAAAAGACACGATCGTGCTCGGAGACTTCGCCAATTCGACGGGCGATTCAGTATTCGATGGGACGCTCCGAGAAGGCCTTTCTGTCCAGCTGTACCAGTCGCCCTTCCTGAGCCTCGTGTCAGAGGAAGGAATCCGTCAAACATTGCAGATGATGGAACGACCGGCAAATACGCGACTCACTCCTGAAATCACGCGCGAAGTTTGTCAACGGACGAGCAGCGCAGCAGCACTCGACGGTTCCATTGCACTGATTGGCACCCGATATACGCTGGTTCTCAAGGCGGTGAACTGTGCTAATGGTGACCTGCTGGCGAGCACAGAAGCACAGGCGAACGACAAAAGCCACGTTCTCGATGCGCTGGGGAAGGCTGCCTCGGAAATGCGGAGGAGACTGGGAGAGTCCTTGAGCACGGTACAGAAATACAACACACCTCTCGAGCAGGCGACTACTCCATCTCTTGAAGCACTACAAGCTTACAACTCCAGTTTAAACGCTCCCGATGGTCCGGCCGCGATCGCGCTTCTCCAGCGAGCCATTCAACTCGACCCGAGTTTTGCCCTGGCTTACTCGGACCTGGCTTATCTCGCTGAGCCTGCTTTGGCGGCAGAAAGCGCCCGGAAGGCCTTCGAGTTGCGGGCTGGAGTGAGTGAGCGGGAAAAGCTCCACATCGAAGTAAATTACTACTATTTTGGGACCGGAGATCTTGTGAAAGCACGGCGCAGTGCGGAAGTTGGCGCATTGACATACCCGCGCGATCCCGACTTTCACGGCAACCTTTTCCTGTGCTTGAGACCTCTCGGAGAATATGAAGCAGGCCTCAAAGAAAACCTGGAATGGCTCCGTCTCAGTGCGCCCGACGATTGGCCTTACCGGCTCCTCGCTTTCGGGTATCTATACTTGAACCGCATCGAAGAAGCTGAGGCTACAGTCAAAAAGGCGCA
>Ga0307478_10002838_pt1 | contig 13307 bp, 10 predicted proteins | sample atmos_gasesECM4C_2_FD_203713 | JGI IMG/M metagenome (GOLD analysis project Ga0307478, IMG submission 203713) | Hardwood forest soil microbial communities from Morgan-Monroe State Forest, Indiana, United States - atmos_gasesECM4C_05 | ecosystem: Environmental > Terrestrial > Soil > Temperate...
CTTGACGAGCGGTCCGACGGGGCAAGCGAGTTTTTATCCGGCAGCGATTTCGGCCGCTGGCGGATGCGCAAGCCCCGCGGCTGTTCCGTTTATCAAGGGAGCGGCATTAAGTGGCGGGGCGTCTGCCCTAGCCCTGTTCGGCAACACCGGCGCGCTGCCGGGACCGCTGAACGCGTTTCCAGAAGATGGCGCTGGGTGCGGAGGGGCGACATGTGCTTTGCCCGCAGGTTATCAGGGCTTGGTTTCCTTGCTGGGCAATTATCCGACGAAGGAAGGAACCAGCTTGTGGTCGCTGAAGCTGGACCACATTTGGAACAATACGAATTCTACGTTCGTTCGTGCCAGCGTCTCACCCTCCCTGTTCACGGGAATTCAGGTCAATGCGCAGAACCAGAATTTCGGACAAAATGCCGGGAATCGCACGTCCGACCAGCAGACCCGCGACTTGGCTATCGTGGCGCAGCACACAACATCGTTTCGTAACAATCTTTTCAACGAGGCGCGCTTTCAGTTCGCGCGGCGCGGACTGCATTACGGATTCTCCGATCTCCCCGGAGGAAGCGCGGCTGCTGTCAACTTGACAGGCTTCGCGTTCTTCGGGCGCGAGCCATTCTCAACGGAAGATCGAGTGGAGCGGCGCTTCCAATGGAGCGACAACCTGACGTGGACCAAGGGGCGCCACACGTTTAAGTTCGGCGGCGATGTGAACCTGATAAAAATCAACACTAATTCGTCGCAGATTTTTACCCTGAATTACGGGGGCGTCTACACGTTCGCAGGTCTTGGTGCGGATAGCCTAGGATTTCCGTCCGCGTTTCCCGGCTTCAATGCCGTGCAGGCTTACGGCCTTGGCCTTCCCAGCACATATTTTCAGGGTATCGGAAACACCAATCAGCCTTCCACCGATAAAGGTTTGGGCGTGTTCGCGCAAGATAGTTGGAGGATTACCCCGAAGCTAACGCTGAACTACGGCGTTCGCTACGACGTGGAGTGGGCGCCGATCTTCTCGCCTGCGACCTCCATCAACAATACGGCCGAAAAGGCCCTCGGCGTACTCCAGGGCATTCCGCTAAACAGCAAGAACGTCCAACCTCGGATCGGGATTGCTTGGGACCCCTGGGGCGACGGAAAGACTATCATCCGCGCCGGTTACGGAATCTTCTACGACAATCCCTCTCTCGCGCTTGGGTTCCTCGCCAACGCGTTCGACGGCGCCCGATCGACCCTTCTGCTCGCCGCCGGAGGAACGCCCTGCGCGCTACAAGCGCCGGGAAGCTGCTCCGTGGATACCAATTTCCAGGCCCTCAACGCCGCCAATATTTTTCAGGGGCTGCTGACCGGCAACCTGGCCAGTTGCTCAACGGCCTTTCCTGCCATGTGCTACCAGGCCGCACAGCAGCGCTTCAACGCGTTCCAGCCGAACTCGCTGTTCGTGAATCAGAATTTCTTAGGCTTCCCGCCCGCGCCGGCTTCCCCGCCGCCGTTTGGCGCCGGATATCCGTTGACGCTGCTGCCCTTCACCATTCCCGTGGAACGGAATTTCAAATTCGGCTATGCCCAGCAGGCCAATCTTACGCTCGAGCGCGCACTGACCAAGGACCTGAAAGTCAGCTTCGCCTACAACTACACTCATGGCGTTCATCTCGACCGGACCATCAATCGCAACGTCACTGATCCGGGCTTATTGGTCAACAACGACGCCAACGCGATTGCCATCGGTCTCGTGCCGGCGGGGACCAGCCCGCTCTTCGTGCCTGTCCCGGCAGCGGCGCAGAATTCGTGCGTGCCAACAGCCTCAGGCAGCATTTTCATCATAGCCCCGGCAATCCTTGGGGAAGGTTTCAGCTCCGGCAATTGCACAGGCGCGCCCGTGGGATCCATTGGCGTTCCTGCTGTGTTCAATTTCTTCCGGCCATCCGGCCCGAACCCCTCGTTTGCCGCGCTCGTACCGGGCGGCTATACGACTCTTGTAGGTCTCGCCAAAGCCGGAGGGTTTCCGACCGGGCCGGGAGTTCCGGTTCCGTGGAGCGACGTTCAGCCGCAGACCTCAACCGGCAATTCCATCTACAACGCGTTTACTCTGACGGTGACCAAGCGCCTTGCCCGCAACTTCGAACTCCTCTCTGGTTGGACTTATTCCCATACCATAGATGACTCTACCGACCTCTCCACGCTCCTCAACCCCCAGGACAACAGCAACCCCAATGGCGAGCGTGGCAACTCCGATTTCGACCAGCGCCATCGCTGGATTACCAGCGCCGTCTTCCTCAGCCCCTATCACCAGCACGACTCGGGATTTGTGAGAAAGCTCTTCGCCGACTTCACCGTGGCGCCTATCATCGAGCTCGCCTCCGGCCGGCCCTACAATACCCTTATTGGCTTTGACACCAATCTCGATCTCGGCACGGCCACCAACCGGCCCGACGCCTTCCCCAAGGGGCAAGTGCCACCCGGCCTTCCGGTGGTTGATTCTCCCTTCGTGAAAAACGTGGACTTTACAATTCCGACCGTATGTCTGGATTCGTCGCTAAAACCCATAGCGTTCAATCCCCTGATTCCCACGCCGCCGACCGGCTGCACCGGAACGCTTGGCCGCAACGCCTTTACCCGTCCAGGGTTCTTCCAAATTGACCTGCGCATCGCGCGCAAGTTCCCCATCACCGAGCGCCTGAACCTCGAGGTGATCGCCGACGGCTTTAATATGCTGAATCGCTTCAATGTGAGCGACGTCAACCCGCTTTGCGATCCAACCTCCGGCACCTGCAGCGCCGGACAACCAACCGCGGCCCTCGATCCCCGCACATTCCAATTCGCCCTAAAAGTATCTTGGTAACTCCACGCCAGTAGGAGCGCAGCCCGCTGCGCCCCAGCTTGGCGAGATCATCAAGCATGGCGTGCTTTCTTGGCGCCCTCTGTGCTCCAATCTCTGTGCGCTCTGTGTTAAGTTTTTTCTTCTCTTCGTGGGCCGTCGGTGGCCAATTTCTTTCCGCCAGAGTAAAGTAGTAATCCATGAATTCCGTTTTGCTCGTAACCGCCATAATTTGGGCCGCCCTCCTCCTCTGGCTAATCACTCAAATCGCCCAATCCCAAAAGAAAGGCTCCGCTCTCGAATCCCAACTCTCCGAACTTCGCCGCGACCTCCTCACCGTAGCCCAGACGCAATCGCAAAGTGCCGGCCAGATCCAGTCCATCGGCGCATCCGTCTCCCAGCGCCTGGAAAGTGTCACCAAAGCCCTCACCGACGGCGTAACCAACTCCGCCCATATCGCCACCCAAGGCCAGACCGCCATCGCCGCCGAGCTAAAAAACACCCGCGAGCAAATCCTCCACCTTCAAGAGCAAATCGGCGCCGTCCACGAACAAAGCCGCGGCCTCTCTCTCGCCACACAGTCCATCGAAAATATTCTCGGCGGCACAAAAACCCGCGGCCTCCTCGGCGAAGTCACCCTGCAGCGTCTCCTGGAAGACTCTCTGCCTCTCTCCCAATTTTCCTTGCAGTACCGCTTCTCCACCGGAGAAGCCGCCGACGCCGTAATCTTCCTCCGCGACAAAAAACTCATGGCCATCGATTCCAAATTTCCCCTTGACGCTTTCCGCCGCATCGAGTCCGATGGTGACGAAGCCCGCCGCGCCTTCGCCTCCGCCGTCAAAGGACACGCCGACGCCATCGCCAAAAAATACATCGTCCCCAACGAAGGCACTCTCGACGTCGCCCTCATGTTCGTCCCCTCCGAGAATGTTTATTGCGAAATGCTCAACACGCTGGACAACAAAGGTCAGGCCATCGACGCCTATTGCCGCGACAAAAGAATCATCGCCGTCTCCCCCAATACCCTCTACGCCAATCTCTGCGTCATCGCCATGGGTATGCGCGGCATGCAGATCGAAGAAAACGCCCGCCGCATTCTGAGCAGTCTCGACGGCATGACAAAACAGATGGAAACCTTTGCCGACGTCTTCGAAAAGCTCGGCAATCACCTCAAAAACGCGCAGCAAAGTTACGCCGAAGCAGACAAGCGCTTCGAAAAAGCCCGAGACACGCTAGGCGGCATGCTAGGCCAAGCCCCCATCCAAGCCGCCCTACCCCTATCCGACCCCAAGCAGTAACCGCAAGTAGCACAGCCACTCCTGGTTGCGCGAAGTTATGGAGTGCGGCAGCGTAGCTGCCGCTTTCACAGCGTCAACATCACCCCATCCTCCCGCAAATTGTCGAGCTCTCTCCGTGACCTCCGTGCTCCGAACTCTGTGCCCTCTGTGTTAAATCTTTTCTTCGCCTCGATGTTTGCGGCATCAGCGCGGAGGCGTTTGAGCTCCGGCTAAGACAGGCCCTGACAATCCCGAGACAACTCTAGCGTTGACAACCCACGTCCCGAACACAATAATCTGCTCCGCTTTCATCCACGGGGCGCGCCCTCGCCTCCCTCCCCGCCAAGCGCCGGCGCCGCCTAAGACAACAGGAAGGTACCAATGAATTCCACCTTATTTTCAAGACGCAAGCTTTTCCAAGCAGGTGCGGCAGCCGCGGCCGCAGCCGGTGTAGCAACTTTTCCTGGAGCATCGTTAGCCGGGCCGCAGCAAGAGCCAGATTCCGCGTCGCCCCTATCGGAAAAATTCCAAGCCTCTCTGCAAAACGCCTATGCGTTTCTCGACACCATGATGGATGCCTATGCCCAAGGCTCCACGATTCGCCTTTCGCAAAGCTATGCCGATGAAATTGGATTGGAAAGCACCGCGTTCGTTTACGACAATGCCGTGGAAATCATGGCCCGGCTGCTCCGCTCACAAGGTCAGGATCTATCGCGCGCCAAAATCCTCGGTGACGGCTTGCTCTACGCCCAGCAAACGGATGCCGCCGCGGATGGCCGCGTCCGCCAGGCCTATTTCGTCGATCATGCCGACGCCAACGGAGCTTTCATCATTCCTTCCGGATTTCCGTTTTTCTTCCTCGGCAGCGCCACCGGTGACATGGCCTGGACCGGAATGGCCCTCGCGCAACTCGCCAATCGCACGCGAATTGCTGCTTACCTCGATGGCGCCGTCCGGCTAGGGAATTGGATCTTTGACAACACCTTCGATACCCGCGGCGCCGGCGGCTACAATTTCACCCTCGGCTCCAACCAGGTGAAGTCCACCGAACACAATATTGACACTTTTGCGTTCTTCACCATGCTCGCCCGCTTGACCGGAGATTCCGCCACTTGGACCGCACGCGCCGAACACGCCCGTGTTTTTGTCGACGCCATGTTCAATGCCGCCGGCGGATTTTTCTTTACGGGCACTGGCACCGACGGAGCCACCATCAATCAATCCAACATTCCCGAGGACGTGCAGGATTGGTCCTTCCAGGCGTTTCTCAATGCTAACCACGCCTCCTCCATCGACTTCTGTAAGACCAATCTCGCCGTCACCGACACGCCCCAGGCCTACAACAGCGACTTGATTCCCGCCCTGAACAACAACAATCTCACCGGCAACATTCGCGTCTCCGGCGTTACCTTCGCTTCCCAGAGCATGCATCCTCCGCTCGCGGAAAACGAAGGCGCGGAAAGCCCTTGCTTCATTGCCCCATCGGACCCCTTCTCCAATCAGCCCAGTCCTAGTGCTGTCTGGCTCGAGGGCACCGGTCACTTGGCCGCCGCTTTGCTCTCCCGGCGTTTGCCGCCGGACCGCGACATTGATGGTTTTGACGGGGATGTAAACACCGCGCGAATCCTGCTCGACAACATTCGCGTCGCCCAGAAGAACCTCGGCAAGGGCCAGCATGTGGGCGGTGGCCAGCCCATCATCGGCCTCGGCAAACCTGCCCAGACCATTCCAGACGGCCTCGGCGTGATCGCCGCCACCAGCGAACTCAATACCGGCTTCGGCTTCTCCTACAAACGCTTCTTGCACATAGGGGCCACCGGCTGGTACGCCATCGCAGCACTAGCCGGCAACCCCTTTCGCCTGAGCCTTGGGCAGAACCCAGACTAGAGCTCAGCAGTTACCAACAGAATTGCGCGGGCCAGCGCGCTCGCCTTCGTCCCTATTTACGCTGCATTTGGCGTGAAGATTGGCGCCAGATATTGCTTGTAGCGCACTGCCAATATCACCCACAGCACGACCACGATAATCGCCAGCGGCAGCCCCTCCGGGGCCATCAGCGCGTGAAAGAAAAAGATGTTCACGATCACCGCTCCCAGCACCACCAGGGCCAGCACCACGAATCGATTCACCAACAGCAGCACGCTGCCTAGCACCTGAATGCCAAAGATCACCACCCAGTAGTGCGATACGAATATCGCTCCCGCGAATTGCGCTGCCAACCCTTTGGGCGGAGGCATCGGAATAAAGTGTAGAAAACCGTTCAGCCCGAACACCAGAAAAATTAACCCCAACAGGTATCGTGCAATTGTCGATGCAATTCTCATCTTCGTCTCCTGTGCATGGAATTTGTCTTACAGACTGGCCTGGGCCTGCACTTTTTCGAGCGACGGTGCCAGGAAGGCTTGATGATCCACTTTGCCGGTCATCAGTTTGCTCGTTCCCTCGGCGGCAATGAAGTTTACATCCGTTACGCCCATGAATCCGAACACCGTAAGCAAGTAAGGGGTCACGAAGTTCAACGACGCCAGAGCGCTTCCGTGTTCATACACTCCGCCGCTGGCCATCAGCAGCGTCGCCTTCTTGCCGGTCAATAATCCCTTCGCGCCGTTGGACCCGTACGCGAACGTCTTGCCCGCTCGCATCACTTGATCGATCCACAGCTTCAACGTCGAAGGGATGCTGAAGTTGTGCATCGGCACCCCGACAACATACTCATCCGCCTTCTGCAGCTCGGCAATCAGCAGGTCCGAAACTCGCAAGATCTCCTTCTGCTCCGCCGTGCGAGCGTCCTCGGGCGTATACGCCGCAGCCACCCACCCGCCGTCGATGACGGGAATGTCCGTTGTCGTCAAGTCACGCGAGACCACGGACCCGTTCGGATGCGACTTAATCCAGGTGTTGGCAAATTCTTCGGTTAGCTTTCGGGAGATGGACCTCCCTCCCATCGGGCTGGAATCAATCTTTAGCAATATTGGCATCGCAAAAGCTCCTTATCCATCATTCGACGCTTAAGCATCGAGTGTCGGACACAGGCTACCACAAGCCATCACTGAATGCAACAGATGTCGCTTATCTTCCCTTATGGCCCTATCGTCGGCTAGACAACGGCTGTCGTGATCTGCTATACTCTGTATGGAGATTCCATGCTTCACGAACAATGTAGCCGCTTGGATCCACGCGTCCGCCGCACCCGCCATCTTCTGCACGACGCTTTGCGTAAACTATTGGAACAAAAGCGTTTCGACGACATTACCGTCCAGGATATAACCGAGGCCGCCACTCTCAATCGCGCCACCTTTTACGCCCACTACCCGGATAAGTTCGCACTCCTCGGCGAACTCATTCGCCTCACCTTTCTTCACCTTCTCGAGCAGCGCAACGTCAGTTTTGACGGCACCTGTTCGTCCGCATTCCGAGCCATCATTCTGGCCGTCTGTGATTACTTGCTCGAGGTCCAGAAGTCGCATTCCTCGGACCGTCTGCAGTTTGAGCCCTTCGTCGAGGCCACGGTAATCGATCAAATCCGCTTGATCCTATTGGAAGGATTTCGTCGTCATCCCGAAGATCGTCGCATTTCCCAGGAGATGATCGCCGCCACCGCCAGCTGGGCCATCTACGGCGCAGTGAAGCAATGGGTCGATACCGCAAACCGGTGCCCAGCCGAAGAGTTCGTCGCCACCGCAATAGAGCTGGTGCAGCCCGTCATGGCCGCCGGCGCAGGCGCCAGCCCGGCCCCAAATTCACCAAAACCGCCGCTGCTAATTGATTCCGATCGGTAGGAAGCTTTTACCGCCCGGCGTCAATTTGGCCCTAGACCTACTCCCGCCGCTCTTGCCACACTCCTGCGCATGCAAATCAAGCCGTTCCGCATCGAACAGTACTTCGGCAAGTACGAATTCAAAGCGAAATATCTCCTCTCCAGTTCTGACGCCGAGTCCCGCACCATCCAGGAACTCCTCGACCTGGAACCAGGCGGCGCCCACCAGCGCCTCCTCGAACATTGGTGCGGTTACACCGAATCCCCCGGCGCTCCGTGGCTGCGCGAAGCCATCGCCGGCATCTACAAACCAGTAGGGGCGCAGCACGGCTGCGCCCCAGGCCTGCACGATTTAACTAAATCCGACGACGTGCTAGTGACCGCCGCCGCCGAAGAAGCCATTTTCGTGTTCTATCACGCGCTTGTCGGACCCGCCGATCATGTCATCGTCGAAACGCCGTGTTACGAGAGTGCCCTCGAGGTCGCTCGCAGCACCGGCGCGCAAGTCACCGAGTGGTCCCGCACTTTCGAGAGCGGCTGGGCGCACGATGTCGCCGCCTTGGAAAAATTAATCCGTCCGAACACCAAAGTCATTTACATCAACACACCGCACAATCCCACCGGCCTCCTCATGCCTGCGCCCATCTTTCAACAAGTCATTGCGCTAGCCGCCAGTCGCAACATCATCCTTTTCTCCGACGAGGTCTATCGCGAACTCGAGCACGACCCCGCCACGCGCCTCCCGGCCGCTTGCGAGGCCTACGAACACGCCGTCAGCCTCGGCTCCATGAGCAAAAGTTACGGCCTGCCGGGTTTGCGTCTCGGATGGCTCGTCAGCCGCGATCCGGACATCATTCATCGCTGCCTGGAATTCAAGTACTACACCACTATCTGCAGCAGCGCCCCAAGCGAATTTCTCACCGCTGTCGCTTTGCGCCACCGCGAAGTCCTGATTCAACGCAATCGAGAAATCGTCATGCGCAATCTGCCCCTTCTCGACGCGTTCTTCCGGCAGCGCTCCCATCTCTTTGCATGGATAAAGCCCAACGCCAGCCCCATCGGCTTCGTGCATTTCAAGCCGCACCGCGACGCACTCCAATTTTGCGAACGCGTTGTCCGCGACTCTGGCGTTATGCTGCTTCCCGGCACCGTTTACGATCAGCCGAGGCACATCCGCTTCGGTTTCGGCCGCAAAAATATGCCCGAGTCCCTGGCGCAACTGGCTGCCTACCTCGACGCCCATCCTTGATCCGAATTCAGGCCCAGATGAAGTTCGCAGGGGTACAAATGCTTGTCGTCAGCGCTTCTAAGGCGTATAGGATGTCTAATCTAAGGCGTCTATGACTACTTATCGCCGCGCTGCTTATCAGACCTCGCGCAACCTCTTGCCCCCTCCTGCCAAGGTCGTTCCATTCGGCCCTTACGGAGCAGGGCAATGGACTGGCCATCCAATCGGGCTAGTGATCGTCGTCGGCCTGCTGTTTATGGGTTTTGTCGGATTACCGGAAGCGCGTTGGTTTCTCGCGCTAACTGTGCCTTTGGGTTGCCTATGCGGATTTTCCCTTTGGCTCTACCACCGTAGAAATTGACATTATTGCAAGAATTAACTTGACAACGATCTACCTTCCGCGGTAATATCGATCCTGTAAGAAACCACGTCCCGACACAGAACAAACCTCCGCAAAATCCATTCGATAAGGTTCCTTAATTCGGTACCCCTGTAGCTGCCCGCCCAATGCGGGCAAATCCTTCTCTTGAGGTCCTCATGCAATCAGACTCTACCCATGCCGACAGCAACAAGTGTCTTTATCAATTCGCTGACGGGCGCACCTGCCGCATGCTTCGCAAGAAAGATCATCCTTCTTTCTGCTTCCACCATGCGCGCGAAGAGCAGCAGCGTCTTGAATCCGCAAAGCTAGCCGCCGAATTTGCCTCCCTGTCCGGCAAGCTCAACACCGTCACCGACATAAACCACGTCCTCGGCAAAGTCTTTACCGCCCTGGCCGAAAAACGCATCTCCAACCACACCGCCGACACCTTTGGTTACCTCGGCCAGCTCCTCCTCCAGTCCATACCCGGCGTAAAGAGCGAGCTCAACGCAGCCGTCCAACACCCCGGCGCCTACGACGCCATGCTCCGCCACAACATTCCCTTCTTCCGCCGCTTCCGCAAGCAATAAGCCAGGATTTCACCTCTAACCCGTTCAGAATGTGCAGATACAACACAAATGACCCTTAAACCCTTTGGAATGAACACATCTGAGAAACCCCGGGGGGAGGGGGTGGGTAGCTCTCTCGATTTCGCTCAGGATGAGCTAGAATCCATCCACCTTACGGAATCACCCTGAAAATTGTTCATTCGGCGGATTTCGGCGATAACCATGGACAAAAGAAGCTTCATCAAATTCCTCTCCGCGATCATGGCTGGCCGCATCGTTTCTCCGCTTTTTGCCCGGCTCCCAGCTTCGGAACTGAAAAACTGGGCGGGCAATCTTGCCTATAGCACCGACAATTTGTACGCCGCCACTTCCCTGGAGCAAGTCCGGCAGTTCGTCAAGACGCAAAGCAAGCTGAAGGTCCTGGGCACGCGCCACTGCTTCAACAAAATTGCCGACAGCACCAATCAATTCCTTTCCTTGAAAGAAATGGACGAATCAATCGCATTGGATCCGCAGGCGCAAACCGTGACGGTCGCCGCGCCGACAACCTACGGCCAGCTCTCTCCGTACCTGCACAGCAAGGGTTTTGCGCTGCACAACCTGGCTTCCTTGCCGCACATTTCTGTGGCTGGCTCCTGCAGCACCGCCACCCACGGTTCCGGCGACAAGAATGGAAACCTGTCAACCGCGGTTTCCGGTCTGGAATTCGTGACCGCGAGCGGCGAATTGCTGAAACTCTCGCGCCAGAACGACGGCGAGAAATTCGCCGGCGCTGTGGTTGGCCTCGGCGCTCTCGGCGTAATCACCAAGGTCACTTTAGCGATCCAGCCCACGTACACGATGCGGCAGTACGTGTACGAAAACCTTCCGCTGGCTCAGGTTAAGGATCACTTCGACGCGATCGAGACAAGCGCCTACAGCGTCAGCCTGTTCACCGACTGGCAAAAGCAGCGTTTCAGCGAAGTATGGATAAAATCGCGCACGGAACCAGGCCAAGCGTTTGACGCCACCCCCGAATTTTATGGCGCAAAACTAGCCACCAGAAACCTTCACCCCATCGCGGAACTCTCCGCCGAAAACTGCACGGAGCAGATGGGCGTGCCCGGTCCCTGGTACGAACGCTTGCCCCATTTCAAAATGGGCTTCACTCCGAGTGCCGGCAAAGAGTTGCAATCGGAATACTTCGTTCCGCGTCCGCATGCCGTCGAAGCAATACTCGCCATCGAGCGCCTTCGCGATCAGATAAGCCCGCACCTGTTGATTTCAGAAATCCGCGTAATTGCCGCGGACGATCTCTGGATGAGTCCGTGCTACAAGCAGCCCTGCGCCACGATCCATTTCACCTGGAAACAAGACTGGCCCGCGGTCAGCAAACTCCTGCCGGTGATTGAGAAGGAATTGCGTCCATTCAAAGCTCGTCCGCATTGGGGAAAGCTATTTTCCACGCCGCCGCAGGAACTGAAATCCATTTACGAAAAACTGCCAGCCTTTGTCGACCTGTGCAAAATCTATGATCCGCAAGGCAAGTTCCGCAACGAATTTCTTAACATCAATATTTTTAGCAGCTGACCTGAACGGAATTTTGCGATTCCCGCTGCATATCTCACATCAGAGTAGAACACTCGGTGACACCCACACTAACGACGCCGCGCCTGCTTCTGCGACCGCTCGCACTTTCCGACGCCGAGCAAATTCAGCTGCTCTTTCCCCACTGGGAGATTGTCCGCAACCTCGCCGCCCAGGTTCCGTGGCCTTACCCCGCCGACGGCGCCCAACGCTTCATTCGCGACATGGCTCTTCCCGCCATTGAGCGCGGCGAAGCGTGGCACTGGACGCTCCGCCTCAAATCCGCTCCTGATCAGATCATCGGCAGCATCGACCTTCGCAAGAAAGAAAACGATAACCGTGGGTTCTGGCTGGGTCTGCCGTGGCAACGCCAAGGCCTCATGACCGAAGCCAGCGATGCGGTCACCGATTTCTGGTTCGGAACTTTGCGCTTCCCGGTTCTGCGCGCACCCAAAGCCGTCGGCAACATCGCCTCCCGGCGCATCTCCGAAAAGCAAGGCATGCGCCTGGTGGCCACCGAAGATCGCGACTACGTTTCCGGCCGCTTGCCTTCTGAGATTTGGGAGATCACCGCTAAAGAATGGCGCGCCCGCAAGCGCTAAGCCCTTTCCTTGCCTACAAATCAACGTTTCTGACGCTTCCTGCGTTTTGCTTTCATCTAATGTTCGCGTATCATTAAAGATTGCTTCGCGACCTAGCGACGCGGCTGTAGTGGCCAGGGTTCCTCCCGGTCAGCCGTGCAGACCGGACGCGACAGAATGGAGCCTCATGAAACCCGGTATTCATCCCGATTATCATCCTGTGACGGTGCATTGTGCCTGCGGCAACACCTTCCAGACGCGCTCGACCGTCAAGGGCGAGATGCTGCGCGTGGAAATCTGCTCGAGTTGCCATCCCTTCTTCACCGGCAAGCAAAAACTGGTAGACACCGCCGGGCGAGTCGAGCGTTTCCAAAAGAAATACGCTGACGCTGCTGCAAAGACCGCCGCCGCGAAAAAATAACTATGTGGGACAGGCATTTCTGCCTGTCCCGTTCTCCTCCGCGCTCTCCGCATCTCTTTACCCTGAGCGTCGAAGCGTGAGTTTTCTTTTCTCCGCACTCGTAGAGGCGCAGCATGCTGCGCCCCATCGACTGCAAAATTGTCCAACACCTCGTTTACTCTTTTTTTTCTCTCCTCCTCTTCTGTGTGCCCTCTGCGTCCACGTGTGTTAGATTCTTTCGCATAGTGGCCGCGCAATCCCGCATGTTTGAAAATCCGCTCCCCGGCGAACTTGTCGAAACCGCCCCGCCTCGCGTAACCCTCCGCAATGCCTGGGCCCATCCGTTCGACTCCGCGATTGCCGCCGCCCGAACTTGCTACGCGCCGCGCTTGATCGGCCCCGAAGAAATCACCGACAAGCAGCGCCTCAACATAGGCGCGGCGACCTTCTACAGCGGCCATCACACCGTTTACCAGCACGCTCATTTCGAATTCGGCCTGGAAAACATCTCCCGCCAATTCGTCTGGTCTTTCCTGCACGCGCATCCCTTTTACAATTCCGAGCAGCAGAGCCAGCGCTACGTTCGCCTGGACCGCGCGCAAGCGTACATTCCGCCGCAGTCGCTGTTCTTTGACGCCGCCAGCCGCACGATTTACGAACAGGCCATCGCTCGCGGCTGGCAGCATTACCGCGAACTCTCCACGCTCCTGGTTACCGACGCCCGCGAAATCCTCAGCGACATCTGGCACGTCAGCCCGA
>Ga0307478_10002840_pt1 | contig 13302 bp, 10 predicted proteins | sample atmos_gasesECM4C_2_FD_203713 | JGI IMG/M metagenome (GOLD analysis project Ga0307478, IMG submission 203713) | Hardwood forest soil microbial communities from Morgan-Monroe State Forest, Indiana, United States - atmos_gasesECM4C_05 | ecosystem: Environmental > Terrestrial > Soil > Temperate...
AGGATCAGGAAAATCAGAGCGGCAGAGACGGGCCTAAAGCCCAACCAGGTGCACAGACCTGTCAATAACACCAGCGAGATGAGTCCGATCAGGAAGTGTACCGTCTCACCTAAGCCCTTTGGAGAAAGTGCGCAACATTATCGTCGACCTTGAAAAATGTGCTCACAGGACGCGTGGCTCAATGGGAAGCCGACAAATCTTAATCCTCGAGCGGTCGCACCGGAAGGCAGGAGGCTGCTGACCGATGAGCGTCGGCTGGCCATTTCGAATTCGCACGACATCCATGGGGCCATTGCATGGCCAGGGCAGCGGCGAGGGGCTAGTCTGTCTTGTGAAGATCGGTACACCGAGGGCGAATCCGCCCGGTACGAGGCATACTGGGGTTTGCCAGCTGCGCACTTTGGGCTAAAATGCCCGTCCAGGTGAATGGTCAGCACCCCTAAGCTTTGGAGCTGGCCTACCTGAGTTCGAGTTGGAACGAGGCAGGGTTACGAATATCGGTAGGCGGCCCCGGAGTTCGGACCAATACGACAGACTGACCTTTCACGAGCGCCTTGATCGTCAAGGCTTCGAAACGGCGCTGCTTCCCTTGTAGCTTGGGAAAGCAACGCAGCACAGTGATGTGAGATTGCATGGTGTCCCAGCGCAATTCCTCGCCGAAGACCGTCGCAAGCACAGAGCCGCTTGTCTTCATCGTTGATGACGATGACTCCATGCGCCAAGCGCTTGCACGGCTCTTTTATTCGGTAAAGCTTCAGGTCGAGGTATTTGCTTCTGCCCAGGAATTTCTCAAGAGCGAGCGACCGGATGTGCCAAGCTGCCTTGTACTCGACGTCCGCTTGCCTGGATTGAGCGGCCTCGAGTTTCAGGCGGAGTTGGCTAAAGAAAACATTCGGATTCCGATTGTTTTCATTTCCGGACACGGCGATATCCCGATGTCCGTCCGGGCGATGAAGGCCGGAGCCATGGATTTCCTGGTGAAGCCATTTCGGGACCAAGATCTTTTGGATGCCGTGGCCGCCGCGATTCATCGCGACCAAAGCCGACGAGAGCAGGAAAATGAGATTTCCGATCTTAGGAGGCACTTTGAGTCGCTCACTCCGCGCGAGCGCGATATCATGGCTCTCGTTGCGGGAGGGCTGATGAGCAAACAGATTGCGGCCAAATTTGACCTGAGTGAAATCACCGTAAAGGTGCATCGCAGCCATCTTATGAAAAAGATGGGGGCGAGAACGGTGGCCGAGTTGGTCAGAATGGCGGAAGCGCTTGGCGTGGCGCCTGCGACAGCTCAACGGCGGGATAGGCCGTAACGGCCCCAATTAATCTCGAGTGATAGTACTAGTTGGAGGTTGAATCGCAAGCGCTCGCACGCTCGAAACCTAAGTATAGTTTTAGATCGACAGAACTGGTGTTACCTGACGTGGGAGGCGGTACCATATCGGGGCGCGACCATGGTCCGGGATCCCCTCGAAAAGAAGGTTGGTCGCCGCGTGAAAGGCCCAGTAATCTCAGTTGTGGACGACGACGTTTCGTTGCGCACTGCATTGGTACGTCTGCTGAGGTCAATGGGCTTCGCGGCAAACGCGATCGCATCAGCGCAAGAATACCTGCTGTCGCCTCGATTGCATGACACCTCCTGCCTCATTGCTGATGTGGAAATGCCCGGGATGACTGGCATCAAGCTGCAAGAGCACTTGATTGCCCACGGTCATACCACGCCGATGATCTTCATCACTGCATTCCCTGAGGATCGGATTCGAGAGCAGGTGACGAAAGCTGGGGCGATTGGGTTTTTGAGCAAGCCGTTCGACGAATTGCGCCTGCTCGAATTTGTCGAGCAAGCTCTGGCTAGGCGCGGCGCCTAGCCAGAATGACAGCTGATTATGGCCGCGCGCGAAGAGTTGCGCGATTGGCTTTCCACGGGGCATGCGCAAGCCTGAAATATCGCCAAGAACGCCGTGCGCCGCCAAATTCCGATACTTGCTGTGGCGGTGCTGGCCTTCCTAGTGGTCGTCTTCGTCCATGCACTTAGCGACAATCTTCCGATCATGCATCGCTGGATCGACAGGCGATATCTGTTCGTATTTCCGGCGATCGGTGCCATAGCCGCCATCGTTCTTGCGAGCAGCGTCCTTACACCACAACGATTATTGGCCATTTTATATGGTCTCGCTGATGCTTATTCAGCTTTCAGGATGCTCGCGCTCTCGTTCTTTCCCTGCATGATTCCCTTCGTTGTGACGATCGACGACGCTGGGCACATCACGCCAGTCTTGCGTTCATGTTTTGGGGTGAGGGCCTGTTCGTGTACCCGCTTATGCTCTTTCTACGTCGCTATCGGCTACCCATGTTTAGGGGGAAGGCGGGGCCATGCTCCGTCATTACGGATTACGGACAAGAGCTCGATTGAAAGAGTTGCGGACCCGTCTTGGTGCCAGCCGTGAAAGCACTCGGCCAGCGTTCAACTTTTGGCAGAGCCATTCTGGCGAGCCGACTCCGCTCCGTTCTGGCGAGCGGTCAGTATTCGCGCAATCACGAAGCGGCGCGGCGGCCGTGTAACTTCGATCATCATGCGCGCAAGCCTGATCGTTTGTATTTCGCCCAAGCACGGGAACAAATCACCTTGGTGCTATCCTTCCCGGCGACATTCGAGGATCGCGCCCGGTATTCGGCGTAGGAGCCTACCCGGTTTCGCTAATCCGGTTAGTCTCGCCGAACAAACGACAGGGAGAGCGCTATGGCTTGAAGCCGGCCTGCCGAGGTCGATCGGCTGCTAGAGAGAGGAAGTGTGCTGGCGGACTTTGAAGACCTAATCGAAGCAGTTCGCGTCGAGTTGATCGCAGAGCATGGCTTCGGGCCGAGCTATTGAAAGCGCGACGGTAGGCACATCGATACCAAGGTATGATCCCTTGACCGCAAAATATAATCGATCAAAACAGCAGTAGAATAGGGTAGCCAGGCTCACCGCACTATTTCTCAATTGCGTAGGTCGGAGTCGCGCAGGTGACGAGTGACGCGGTACTTGTTCAACAAGTGCCTCGGAGGTTTCGGCACTGGCCGGCTTTTGGCGTTCAGTCAATTGAGCGAAAGATTGGGTTACGATGGGACAGTGGCAACACCTGCTCACGAACGACTCCTCAGAGTCTACACCGGCCGAAGCCCAGGTTGCTTCATTCCCTCGCTCTGCGGTCGACGACCAAGCGACGGGTCATCCGAATAGCGGCAGCAGAATATCGCCGTCCAGAAGCGATTGTTCGATCGTCGACGAGCCAACGGTGCTCCGTTGCTGGGATGTTGATGTTGTTTGCGCGAACCCGGCGCAGCAGGCTGCTCGATCTCCCTCTCAACGAGCGGACGTTGGAGGGGTACCTCAGCCGTCCACAGAGACCGGTCCATATGAAAAGTCGGACGGATGCCTTCAGCTCGCGACGGACACCTTGGCATGGGCGTGTCAGGGGAATTCCGGTGGGGTTGCCTGCGCGGATGATGAAGTGATCCGGTCGCTTTCCTGGGCGCTCGAGGCGGCGGCCCAAGGAAAGGACCACAGCTGTGCTAAAGCACTGCGGATTGCAATTTCCATAAGACTCCAGGGGTTGAGGTCGGAAACTCGGACTAAGGCCGAGCCCACTGAGGCGAAACGACGGCGGGTGCTAGCGTTGCAAAACTGGCGGCTGAAAAGAGTCGTCGAATATATCGACAGCCACCTCTCAGCGAAGATCACCTTGTGCGATATGGCGGCGATAGCCGGACTTAGCCCAATGCATTTTGCTTCTCAATTCCGAATGGCCACAAACGTGAGGCCTCACGAGTTTCTGCTACAGCGACGAATTCGGCGGGCGGAGGTATTGCTGCAGAATACGACGATGCCGATTGTTGAAATCGCTCTGACAGTTGGCTTTCAAGCTCAGGCGCATTTCACTACGGTTTTCAAACGATTCGTGGGGGAGACGCCGCAACGATGGCGCGTACTCAACCAGACGGTGAGAGGTGCTCAAGATCGAAAGCGCAAGGAGGTTGAAATCTCGAGTCCGCATGAGCTGATGCAGGGCCTCATGTTCGTCAAGCCATAGCGGGAAATGTCCCTCAGCTTCAAGCCTCGTGCGCCAGTGGGCGGCATCTAAATTCGATGACGGACTGCCTCCGGAACGTCAGGTGGAGTCGGAATACTCCAGCTCAAAGAAGCTAAATGCAGATCGGAGTCTCGCGAAGGTGGAAGGCGATCTGCGGCTGGCGTTGACCTTGAGTAACAATGAACTTCAGCAAGGCGCGGGTGCAACGGCTTGAGGCCGACGTCGGGCAGCAAACGCGGCGTGAAGATCGGCTTTGGCGCATTTACGGCTGCGCTGTCGCACGTCGTAGGATCGGTCGCTCAATTGAGACCGCATTTTGCTCGGATAGATGCGCCTCACCGGGTCACATACGCTGTTGAACGGCGACAACGGTCGATGCGACGTGGCGCATGTGAACGATCAGGACAACGCGCCGTCGGGGAGCGCGAGGCGTGGCTGGGCCGCCTTCTTCTGAGGGTCTTTTCCACCTCCTGATCTTGTGAATCCAAACCGGGATATTGTGATCCCAGAGCGACCCCAATGTCTCCATATGCTTCGGAGCAGAGATCAGGGAGCAGACCATGCCAAGTACCGACTTCTTTGAGATGGCCAGAGCCTTGCTTCACGATGCCAAAACGATGACTGACCCAAGGATTGCCAGCGAGCTTAAGACGCTCGCCGAGGACTATGAGCGCAGAGCGGCCAAACAAGGGGATCTCAGGCTTGAGCGAGCCCCGGCGTCGTTCCCAAGTTGCTCTAACGGCCTGTAGTCGCTATGCTGAAGCTTTCCCTCGCCATTGGACTTTTGGCAGCGGTCTTCTCGTCGTCAGCGAACGCGCAGACCATCCAGGTCAGGAGCCTCGACCAGGCGGGTGCCGAAAGTGTTCTTCAGGCCGCGAAGGAAACAGCTGAAAAGCGAAAGGCGCCCTCGGCCATTGCCGTCGTCGATCCAGCGGGCGACTTGCTGGCCTTCGAACGGATGGATGATGTGCGCCCGGCGAGCGCAGAGCTTGCCATCGAGAAGGCACGCACAGCGGCGCGCCTGCAGCGCCCGACAGAGGAGGTCGAGGACAGCATCAATCGCGGCCGGACGGCGTTCGTGAGCGCTGGCCTCGTCTCACTGCGCGGCGGCATGCCGATCGTGGTTGGCGGGGACGTAGTGGGCGCCATCGGTATTGCCGGCAGGAGCAAGGAGATCGACAGCGAGATCGCGAAGGAGGTGGCGGCCACCGTTAGCTCCGCGCAGATACCAGCAAGCCGTAATTGAAAGAGTCGAGAGCCATCGCAATAGGAGCGAACTGCAGTAAGAGCGAACTGCAGTAAGAGCGTGCTCCCGCGGTCTGCGCTGGGAGGGCACCAAGGCCTTGTTTGCCGGAGCAGTCAAAAGCGCAAGCGCACCCCCACCGTGGGATCGTACAAGAACCGAAGCCCAATCCGCCATGCACCTGGTTGAACATCATACCGAAATTGAGATCCCACTTTGGGGAAAATCTCCAACCTACTGCCGCAGGAATCGCATCGTACGTCCCAGCGCATTGCGCATGCGAGCTGTCGGAGCAGAACGCGGGCCCTCCAGTGGGAGTGCCGAACCAGGAATTCTGGATGTAATGGTAATAGGCGCCGATGACACCCGAGTCATCCGTGACGGCGTATTTCGCGCCGGTCCACATGATCTGTAGGACCCAGTTATCAAGGCCGTTCACGCCGCGATATCGCCAGCGCCACACTCATTTCTAAGAGCTCGGCCAAAGCGCGTCAGCCGGCCACGACAGACAACTGCTGTCATGCGCGATCGCTCTTGCACCGCGTGTTTACGCCGTTGGTATATCAATGCCGACGAGTAGCAATCGCGAGATTGGCCACGTTCCCGGAACCACGAGCATCATTTGCAGAACGTCAGCGATGCTGACGCGTGCAATCCGACTCAAGCTGCGGTGTGAAAGCGCCAACGGAGCTCATGCCCGCATTAATAATGCCCGTGCATGGATCCGAGTTTGCCGCTGAAGACGCGGTAGCCGATGGCCGTGTAGAGCAGCATGAGCGGGAAGACCCAGAGCCCCTCGCCCCAGAACATGAAGGAGAGAGTGGAAGGAGGTGCCGCGGCCGCATCGATCGTGATCTCAAACGGAATCATGTAGGGCCAGAACGATAGTGCGAGCGTGCCGAAGGCCGCAACGAACATCAGCGAGACCATGTAGAAGGGCCAATAGTCGTTGCGGTGAAGGATGCTGCTCGCAAGCACGACGGCGGCGACAACGCCGATCGCCGGGAAGGCGAACAGATACGGCCGGTCGATCCACCGATGCATGATCGGAAGATTGTCGCTGAGCGCGTGGATGAAGACGACGACCAGGAATGCCAATACAGCGGCTGCAAGTATCGGTATCTGGCGGCGCGCCACCTCACGGACCTCCGAGTCGCATTTCCTGACCAGCCAACAGGCGCCGAGAAGCGCGTAGCCAAGGCAAAGCCCGGCGCCGCACAATATTGAAAAATCACTGAACCAGCCGAATACGCCACCCGAATACTGACCGTCGGTGAATCGAAGGCCTTGCACCATCGCGCCGACCATGACTCCCTGCATGAAGCTCGCGGCAAGCGATCCGAGGATAAAACAAGAATCCCATATCCACCGCGTACCCAGATGTTGGTTGCGAAATTCGAACGAAACACCCCGCAGGATCAAACCCAGCAACATGAGGATAACCGGGATATAGAAGGCGGATAAAAGTGTCGCATAAACCACCGGAAACGCGCCCCAGAGGATGACGCCGGTGACAACGAGCCAGGTCTCATTTCCGTCCCACACCGGCCCAATCGCGTTGAGCATGGCCCTTCGATTGTCTTCGCTGTTGGTCGTACCCAAGAGCATGCCGACGCCGAGATCAAATCCGTCAAGCAGCAAATAGAGCAGAACGCTGATCGCAAGAAGCGAGACCCAGAACATGACCATGACTATTCTCCTGCAGCGATGTAACCTGCCGCGGCGACTGGCTCTTGGTGGACGACCGACATAGACCAATTGGAGGGACCGCCGCGCAGCAGCCGGTAGATGTAGTAGGTGCCGAAAGAAAAGATGAAAACGTAAACCGCGCAGAACAGGATGAGCGAGGTCAGCGCCGCGGGAGCCGTCAAGAACGGCGTCATGGAATCGGCTGTTCGCAGGACCCCGTAAACCGTCCAGGGTTGGCGCCCCACTTCCGCGGTCCACCAGCCGGTGATGATGGCGATGAAGGGCAGCGGAAAGCTAAGAAAGATTGACCAAAGCAGGAGGCGGTTTCGCTCGAGGCGATCCTTGACGCTCAAATAGGATCCAAGCCAAGCAAGGGCGAGCATGATCAATCCGCAGCCGACCATGATACGGAAGGTCGCGAATGGAATCAGCACCGGCGGACGATCCTGCGGCGGGAAATCGGTCAGGCCGACCTCCTTGGACGTCAGGCTCATGCTGGCGATGATGCTTCCCAGAACCGGAATCTTGATTTCGTACTTGTTGGTTTCAGCCGTCGGATCAGGGAGCGCGATTACCACCTCGCTCGCAGGTTGTTCGTCATGCCAGCGGCCCTCGATCGCCGCGAACTTCGCGGGCTGATAATCGTGGACATAGTCGCCGACGAAATGTCCAAATACCAGTTGGACCGGGACGAGCACCGCCGCGAGGAATAGGCCCATACGGAGCATGACCCTCCCTTCGGCTCGATGCTTTTCACGCAGCAAGTACCATGCTCCGGTCGCCGCAACGCAGAACGCGCCAGTAAGAAAGGCGGCCAGTATCATGTGCGGAAAGCGCGACCACACCGCCGAGTTAAAGATGATCTTTGTCCAATCAACTGGAACAAAACGGCCATCTTGCACGACATAGCCGAGCGGCACCTGCATCCAGGTGTTGTTGACCATGATCCAGAATGCCGACAGCGCTGTCCCAAGCGCCACCATGGCCGACGAGAACAGATAGAACCACGGCGATACCCGGTTCCGGGCAAAGATGAGCACGCCGAAGAAGCCGGCCTCCAGCGTGAACGCCCAGAAAGTCTCGAATGACAACAGCGGTCCCTGTATAGGTCCCGACATCTTCGACAGCACGCTCCAGTTCGTGCCGAACTGGAAAGCCATCACGACGCCCGATACCACGCCCATGCCGAAGGCAACGCCGAAAATCTTGAGCCAGAACTCAAAGAGAGTTCGGTACACCGGGCGGCCGGTTCGCAGGTGCAGCGCTTCTAGAACTGTGAGCCATGCGGCAAGGCCGATCGTGAACGCGGGGAAGATGATGTGGAACGAAACCGTGAAACCGAATTGTATTCGCGATAGGAGAAGCGCCGTAAGATCCATCGGAATTGTCCTTTCCGCTCACACGAGCTCCGCATCGACCCGCGGTGGTCTCAATACATTTGACGCCATCGGCCAGCCCAACTGGGCACGAACAGCGACTAGACTTTCGATGAGGTGCTCCATGTGCTCGTCGGTGTGGAAGGGGGTCGGCGTGATGCGCAGCCTTTCCTGGCCGCGCGCGACCGTCGGGTGGTTGATCGGTTGGATGTAGATACCGTGCTCTGCGAGCAGCAGTTCGCTCGCGCGACGACATCTATGTGCATCTCCTATGATTACCGGCAGAATGTGACTTGGTGTATCGAGAACCGGCATACCAGCCGCTTGCAGCATCGATTTGAGCTTCTTGACGTTGCGGTGCTGCCGGGCGCGTTCCCCGGGATCGGCCTTGAGGTGCCGCACCGCCGCCAGCGCGCCAGCAGCGAGATGGGGGCAAAGCGAGGTCGTGAAAATGAAACTATCGGCGAAGCTGCGAATGACGTCGATCATGAGCGAAGAGCCGGCAACGTAGCCGCCCATCACCCCGAACGCCTTGGCAAGCGTGCCCTCGATCAACGTCACACGGTGAGATACGTCATCGCGTTCCGCGATGCCGCCACCACGCGGACCGTAAAGGCCGACCGCGTGCACCTCGTCGAGATAGGTCATGGCGCTGTGCTTTTCCGCAACGTTGCAGATCGCTGCGATTGGCGCGATGTCGCCGTCCATGCTGTAGACGCTTTCGAAGGCCACGATCTTCGGACGTTCGGGTTCGATCGAGCTCATCAGCTCGTCGAGGTGAGCGACATCATTGTGCCGGAAGATAAAGCGCTCTGCACCAGAGCGGCGGATGCCCTCGATCATGGAGTTGTGGTTGAGAGCGTCAGAGAAGATCGCGCAGCCCGGCATCAAGCGCCCCAGCGTGCCCAGGGACGCGAGGTTCGATATCCAGCCGGAAGTGAAGATCAGGGCGGCTTCCTTGTCGTGGAGATCGGCAAGCTCGGCCTCGAGTTGCACGTGCTCCCGATTTGTGCCGGAGATGTTGCGGGTGCCCCCGGCTCCTGCGCCTGAAGCGTCGATTGTCTGGTGCATGGCTCTCAGCACATCCGGGTGCTGGCCCATGCCGAGATAATCATTACTGCACCAAACCGTCACAAGGCGGCTCTGTCCGTCTGGACGGTGCCACAAGGCTGTCGGAAACTCGCCCGCAATTCGCTCGAGCTGGATGAACGTTCTGTAGCGGCCGTCCATCTTCATATCGGCTATGAGCTGGGTGAAGCTTTGGCTGAAATCCGTTTCGCTGGTCATATCCGCCGGTATCCCCGCATTTGGCGTGTCCAAACAATCGGAATCACTATCGATGTAATTTCGCTTCTAAATAGTTTGGGCGAATGGCCTGGCGGACAATAGGCAAGCAGCATTGAGTCTCGCGGTCGTCGGGCGAATTCGAAATTCACCTCTCTCCCTGGACTAGGTACTCCCGTGAGCTCGTGAATTGCGCCCTGGGGTAACGGCTCAAGCTTGCGGGTTGGCAACGGAGCGACGTCTTCTTGTGCGCGTTCACACGCGATCCGTCAAAAGCACGTCGGTCACCTCGCCAGAAGCGAGGAAATAACTGCCGCAAACGTCGCAAATGTACGGAGTTGATCCGTACAAGATTGCCGATATTCTTTTGAGTGTATGGATCACCCGTCGTATTACCTCGGTCGCTTCGTGAAGGGAGCTTGCCATGGCGTACATGCACTGTTCTGCAGGTTTGGCAAATCTTCGCGCTCCACCCCCTACGCGAAAAACCTTCGTCGCAACCGGTCTACACGGGGGACACTGAGTGGCAAGAGAGTAGGGCACTCACGGAGCTGACGCATGCGCGCCGCATCGCAACTATAGAGCTCGCCGCTTCGATTCCCCACGAAGTAAATCTGCCCATCGCCGCGATGGTCAAGAATGCCCAAGCGGCTCCGCATTTATTGGATTGTCAAGCCATGAACTTGGAAGAGGTGCGGAGCGCGCTTGCTTCTATCATTCGCGTCTCAGCCGAACCCTAACGGGACGAAGAGCGGAACCCTGCATCTCGCAGACAGCAGCACTTTCAAGGTTTCCAAGACCATCGCCGCGGTGGTGCAAACGGTTCCACCTGGCGCCATGCGGGCGATGCATTGGCATCCAAACGCAGTCATTATGTGCAAAATATCGGCGACTCCGACATGCAGTTTTTCTCCGTGTTTCGGACATCGCAATTTTCGGAAATCTCCTTGTCAGATTGGCTTGCACATTCCCCTCCGGAAATGGTGGCGGAGCATCTGAACGTCGATCCGGCAGCTGTACCGCAGTGGCCAGGATTCGACGCGCGCATCCTGCCAGCAAGAGGATAGCCATATCGCTTGCTGCCTGCCGGCACAGCCAATCTGCGCCGCCATGCTGCAGTGCCGTCATGGCGGCGCTTTGGGCTGCTGGCAGCTTCGATCCCCACGAAGTGAACCCCCAATCACTGCGAGGATGACGAATTATAGCCCGTCACCGGACCTGGAGTCGGGCGAATTGAAAATACGGCCGCCCGAAACAGCCTAATAGTTACAAGGGGAGTGAGCAGCCTTGGCGCAAGCACATGGTGTTGGCAAAAGGAATGCCTAATCCATCCCGAGATCGATTGAGGTCGGTGTCATGAAGAGCTCTCTTTCACCCGCGCAGCTGGCGAGATTCGAGAGTGTTCCCAAATGAAGCCAAATCCCAAAACGAATATCAATCGCCGCGGTTTGCTTCGCGTGGCACTTGCCGGTGCCGGCGGGACGGCAGCCCGAGCCCTCTTGCCTTCGCGGGCGGCCGCGAAAACCGTGGACATGAACTATAAGCGTAGGGTCCGCTATCAGGCCAATTCTGTTGAAGTACGCGACTTCTATCGCGTCAACAGCTATCCGACCCGGTAGGAGGAAATCCGTGCTCATCAAGCGATCGGAAACTCCTCGATGCCTGACATCCGCTGGCGCTCAGACTCACGAGCCGAGCGGTGAACTCGATCGCCGCGCATTTCTGAAAAACTCCGGTATTACCGCCGGAGCGCTGGCGGCGCTCGGAAGCCTGCCATTGGTCGGCGTGCGTAAGGCTGAAGCCGGACCGCCTGCACCTCCGGGTGCGAAGGTTACCTATCGCAAGAACATCTGCACGCATTGCTCGGTCGGCTGCTCGGTGATTGCGAAGGTGGCCGACGAAGTGTGGATCGGCCAGGAGCCCGATTACGACAGCCCGATTAACCGTGGTTCGCATTGCTGCAAAGGGGCGGCGGTTCGCGACGACGTGCTCAGCGAGCGACGCCTGCGCTATCCCGTAAAGCTCGTGAATGGCCAATGGGTGCGCCTGTCATGGGACCAAGCTGTGGACGAGATCGGCAGCAAATTACTTGAGATTCGCAAAAAGTCGGGGCCGGATTCGGTGTATTGGCTCGGCTCGGCCAAATTCACAAACGAGGCCGCGTACCTCAACCGCAAACTTGCGGCGTTCTGGGGAACCAATAATTCCGACCATCAAGCGCGCATCTGCCATTCCACGACCGTCACCGGGGTCGCCAACACCTGGGGCTATGGCGCGATGACGAACAGTTACAACGACATCCGCAACGCCAAGACCATCCTGGTGATGGGCGGCAACCCGGCCGAGGCGCATCCGGTCTCGTTGCAGCATATTCTTGAAGGCAAGGAGCTTAATCGCGCCAACATGATCGTTGTCGATCCGCGCATGACGCGGACCGCGGCTCATGCGGCCGAATATGTAAGGGTGCGTCCGGGGACCCATATCGCCACGATCTACGGCATGCTGTGGCACATTTTCGAAAACGGCTGGGAGGACAAGGAATTTCTCCATCAGCGAGTCTACGGTGTCGATGAAATCCGCAAGGAAGCGGCGAAATGGCCGCCGAAGGAAGTTGAACGCGTCACCGGACTACCCGAAGCACAGGTCAAGCATATTGCCGAACTCTTTGCTAAGGAAAAGCCCGCGACACTGATCTGGGCGATGGGGCAGACCCAATTCACGACCGGAACGGCGAACGTTCGTGCGAGCTGCATCCTGGTTCTCGCCACCGGCAACGTGGGCATGCCTGGTGCCGGCGCCAACATCTTTCGCGGCCATACCAACGTGCAGGGCGCCACCGATCTCGGCCTCGATGTGACGACGCTGCCGCTCTACTACGGTCTGTCGGAAGAAGCTTGGCGACATTGGTGTCGCGTGTGGGAGGTGGACTACGACTGGATGAAATCACGCTTTCCGAGCAAGACGCTGATGGAAACGCCGGGCATTACGAGCACCCGCTGGTTCGACGCGACCTTGCTGCCGAACGATCAGGTCAGCCAGCCCAACAATGTCCAGGCCATGTTCATCATGGGTCATGGCGTCAATACGGTTACCCGGATGCCGGAAGCCAAGCGTGGCATCGAGAAGCTTGAGTTGCTCGTTGTCTGCGATCCTTATCCGACTGCGTGGTCGGTGCTCTCGGACCGTAAGGATGGCATCTATCTTCTGCCGGCCTGCACCAGTTTCGAGATGGATGGCTCGCGCACTGCCTCGAACCGCTCGCTGCAGTGGGGTGAGAAAATCGTGGATCCGGTTTTCGAATCCAAGAGTGACTACGACACGATGTATCTGTTCGCACGCAAGTTCGGATTTGCCGATCAGATGTTCAAGAATATCAAAGTCGAGAACGGCAAGGTATCGGCGGAGGACATTCTGCGCGAGATCAATCGTGGCGGCTGGTCCACGGGGTATTGCGGACAATCTCCAGAGCGGCTCAAGGCCCACATGAAGAACCAGGCCAAGTTCGATTTGGTCACCTTGCGGGCTCCGAAGGACGACCCAGAAGTCGGAGGCGAGTATTATGGGCTGCCGTGGCCATGCTGGGGCACGCCGGAGTTCAAGCATCCGGGGACAGGGATCCTCTACAATACCAATCTTCCGG
>Ga0307478_10002841_pt1 | contig 13299 bp, 12 predicted proteins | sample atmos_gasesECM4C_2_FD_203713 | JGI IMG/M metagenome (GOLD analysis project Ga0307478, IMG submission 203713) | Hardwood forest soil microbial communities from Morgan-Monroe State Forest, Indiana, United States - atmos_gasesECM4C_05 | ecosystem: Environmental > Terrestrial > Soil > Temperate...
CGACCGTGATCTGTGCATGAGCTTTCTCGTCGATCTGATGGCAAATCTCGTCCATCTGCGCGATCGTGTTCTGATCGAGCACATGCGCGAAATCATTAATGTAGTCGGAGGGTTTGAGCTGAGCGACTGGTTCAGCTCGCGCGGCGAGAACAAGTATCAAAATACCGCCAACCACTGCAAGACGCAGCTTTGCTCGCCGTTTCATTGGAAGGAAAATTGTACAGGATGCAGCGAAAGCAAGAATGGACTGTCGCTGGCTTATTTCCAAAGTGTCTCGGAGAGCCGGCTGGCCAATGCCCTCCGAGACGGTATTCGGAACTTATTGATTCACGCGCAAAAGCATCATCGTGCCGCTTTCGAGCTTCACGTTATTCTTGTCGGAGCTGACAACCGAACCCTCGGCGGGATTCGAAGCCGTCGAAGTCAAGGTGAGATTCGAGATGCCTACTACGCCCTGAGTCTGCGCGGTGATCGGGGGTCGAGAACCTTTTCCTGCCTTAGGATCGCTGGGCATGTCATTCCCGCCGGCGGACGGCGTGGGAGCTGGCGCAGATCCTCCCATTCCAGCGCGAGGACTACTCGTCGGAGCAGCGCTGGCGCTGGGAGCAGATCCTCCCCCGCCTCCACCACTGTTCTGATCATTCTGCTCTCCGATGACTGCCTGGATCGACATCGGCATCTGCATCGTGTTGCCATCTTTCATCACAGCGCGGTCAAACGCGATTCCCACTTGGGACTCCTTCTGCTCCTTATTTCGGGGTTGCGCTTCGGTCACATGTCCCATCACTTTTGTATCCTTGGGGACAAGCACGTCCCCACTCGTGGTTTTCATGTCCTGCGTGACCTTGGCCACGATCTCATCGCCGGTCTTCGCTTTCTTCGCATCGATGGTCTTAGTCAAAGAAACCGGAATAACGCTGCCAGGAGCAATTCTGGTGGGCGCTCCTGATCGCACTGGCTGAGGCGCGCCTTGTGGCGCTTGAGCCGTCGGTGTCTGTGCTGGAGTCGACTGCGTAGGGGGTGCCTGAGGTTCGGGAAGCTGTTGCTGCGTCTGCGCCGGCGCCGAGGTCTGCGGCTGCGCTGGTGAAGTTGTCGCGTTGGTACCCTGTGCGGATGCTGAGCCCACCATCAAAGCTGCTGCAAACAAGCTCATTAGAAGTTTCACTGTATCTACCTCCTGGATAATATTTTGGGCGTCTTTCGCGAAGGCGCAAACAGCACTCAGTTGTTTGATGCAGCACTTCAGATGAAGGTCGTCCGCAACTTCCAGGCAGTGGCTCGCAGGCAATATTGGTGCCAACCCGGAGTGCCGACATCGCATCAGAGATGCATGTTTCGCCATCTCTCGCTCTCGGTTCTCGCCCTGGCGTTAGTTACTATCGCTGCCTGCACAACCAAAGACAATCCTGACGAAATCCGCCGTCGTACTGCGGAGGCCACCGAGAGCGTGCGCCGCGACACGAAAGCTGTGGTCGAGGGCGTGAAAGAAGGCATGGGCCGCGACAACAAGGCGATCAATATCAACAAAGCTTCACGCGAAGATCTGCTGACGCTGCCCGGCATCAGCGAACACGAGGCCGATCACATCATTGCTGAGCGTCCCTACGACGATACCCGTGACCTGGTCAGGCGCCATGTTCTTCCGCAAGCGGAGTACGACAAGATCAGTGACCGGGTCATCGCTGACCGCTAGTGCCGCGCTTTCTGCCTTCATTCCTGTGACTTCCTGGGTGATCCTGAGATATCATCAAATGGATGTCCGCCTCGCGCCAGCACCATTCATTTCAGACTGACGATTCTCGCCTGGAGCCCATTCATGCCAAGGTAATGGGAGGGGACCGTCTCGATTTCGCCGACGCTCTCACCCTCTACCGCACCGGTGATGTTCTCGCGGTGGGCTGGATGGCGAACCACGTCCGCGAGCGTATGCATGGCGACAAAACTTATTTCAACGTTAATCGCCATATCAATCCAACGAATGTTTGCGTTGCCGCCTGCCGCCTATGTGCTTTTGGCCGCAAGAAAGATACACCCGGCGCCTATACCATGGCACTCGACGAGGCCTTCGAGACGGCCGCCACCGGATACAGCGAGGCAGTGACAGAGTTCCACATCGTCGGCGGATTGCACCCAGACTTGCCGTTTCAATATTTCCTAGATCTTTGCTCCGGACTCAAGCAGCGCTTTCCGCAGGTGCACCTCAAGGCTTTCACGATGGTCGAGGTCGCATATCTCTCGAAGCGCGCAAGACTTTCCATTCGCGAAACGCTCGAACAACTGAAAGCCTCCGGAGTGGATTCGTTACCCGGGGGTGGCGCAGAAATATTTGCCGACCGGGTTCGCCACATCATTTGCGACCACAAGATCGATGGCGATCAATGGCTTGACACGGCTAGAATCGCCCATCAGATTGGGCTGAAATCAAACGCGACCATGCTCTACGGCCACGTCGAAAATGACGAGGATCGCGTTGACCACCTGCTCAAGTTGCGCGCGCTCCAGGATGAGACCGGCGGTTTCCAGACTTTCATTCCGCTCGCGTTCCATCCCGACAACACGCCGCTGCAGCACTTGCCAAAAACTACCGGCATGCTTGATATCAAGCAGATCGCGGTCAGTCGACTCGTGCTCGACAACTTCCCGCACATCAAGTCTTATTGGCAGATGATGACGGCGAAGATCGCGCAAATCTCGCTACGCTTCGGCGCCGATGACATGGACGGCACAGTGATCGAAGAGAAGATCTATCATGACGCTGGTGCGACCACGCCCCAGGGAATGCGTCGCGAAGAACTGGAACGCTTGATCCGAGCTGCTGGCCGCGAACCTATCGAACGCGACACGCTCTACAGGCCCGTAACGCGGACGGAAACCTCGGTTACGGTCGCAGTGTAACAAAGAGTGCTGTGACGTTTTCCGACCGCGCTCCCGTCGCACTACTTAAAGAATTCCGTCATCTCTGGTGCAGTAGCCGCCGCCCCCGGTAAGTCCGTCACGCCCAAGCCTTCCATCATCAGCCGCAAAGTGCTCTCATGCTGGTAGAGCGTTGTCGATTGATAACCAGCTTTCGCCAGAGGACTCACGATCACCGCTGGGACGTGTCCGCCGCCGTTTTCCGTGTCAATATCTTCAGACTCGTCGAACACAACGATCAACAGTGAGTTCTGGAAAGCCGTGCTGGTCAGCAGTGGCGCAATATTCGTGGAGAGCCATTGGTCTGCCGCCGCCAGCATTTGATCGCTGGTGCACGTGGTCATCCCGGTAGGGCAATTATGGGCGTCATCGTTCACGTTGGGAACGATGAAGGCATAATCCGGCAAACTGTTACTGGCCATATCGATCGCGAGTTGAGTGAAGGGAACGATATTGCTCGCTTGGGTCGAACTCCCCTGCACGTCGGAAAAATAAACGAAGGGATTGTGATGCTGAAGATACGCTCCGCTATCTGTTCCCAGATAGCCCACCGATGGCAGGGACTCCGCATACGATTTCCAGGTTTTGCCCGCAGCCGTCAGCGCCCGCACAACATTGTCCTGTGTCACCACCCCGTTGTAAGAATCCCCTTGGGTCCCGGTAATGGATGTGCCTTCACCCACAGTCAGTTCGAAGTAATTCGGCAACGAGGGATGAGCGTCGGCGTAATACTGCGTAGCCAACCCATTCGCGGTCGCGAGGCCGTTCAGATACGGCATGCTGGTGTTCCCGATTACATCGCTGTAACTATGGTTTTCTTCCAGCACGATAAACGTGTGGTTGAACGTCGGAGGCCCGCCGCTGCCGCCAGTACTTCCTCCCCCTCCGCCGGTACCGCCACCACCACCACCGCCTCCGCCCGTACCACCGCCTCCGCCCGTACCACCGCCTCCGCCTGTACCACCGCCACTGCCGGTTCCGCCGCCTCCAGTGCCGCCGCTACCTACAACACTGCTGCTACTTCCTCCACCGCAGGCGCACTGGAAGATGACTGCCAGGATCAGGCCAATCAGAATGCCGCACTTGATCTGCATGAGGTAGGTCTGTCTCCGCCGAACAAGTTGTTGAAACAGGGCAGGCGCTCCCAGAATCTTTTCGGCCAGAGTTTGGATGGTCAGCCTCCGCGCGGAGTTGCTTTGGCGATTGGATTCACAGAGGCCACGCGATGGCCCGTTCCGGTTGATGCAGTTCCGGTTGATGCAAATGACGAAGGCCGGAGAAGGGAAGTTGAGTCCCTTACTCCGGCCACTTGAAACAGAAACTACAAAATACGCCTAAAGCTTTTCGAAGAACTCACATGCCGAACAGGAAATATAAATCCCGCCAGGGACGCCGCGCTCCCGGTCTTTCATACGCTTCACAATGCGCGTCGACTTGCCGCACTTCGGACAATCCGTGCTCTTGCTGGTATCCATGACTTTCTTGCGGTCCGCTGTTTTTGCGATTTTCGCTCCTACTGCCATAATTCGCTTCTCCTGATTTCAAGTACGCAGGCAATCAGCTTCAATCTCTGCGCAAATTTATGTGGATGGGATGCTTCGGAATCTCTTAGCCCAGAAAACCCGCAGGCTGTGCCTTGGCTCTCTTCCGTAGTATTTGATTTTACAGTATGGTTGTGGCGGTTGTCTCGCTGCAAACGATCATGCACTCGGCTACAGTACCCGCACTAAACACTATTCTATTCACCATCGTTGTTCCCGGCACCGTGACGGGAATTATCCCCCACTCTCTGCTCGGTGGTTACTCTTCGCCCGCAGTCGGGCCACTGGCCTGGCTTGGCATCCTCACTTTGGTTGTAGGCGCCGTCATTTATTTTTCCTGCGCCTGGGAGTTCGCGGTTCGCGGCTTGGGCACGCCTGCGCCCATCGCTCCCACAAAATATCTTGTCGTCAGCGGCCTGCACCGCTACGTGCGCAATCCTATGTACATCGGCGTTTTGCTGGTAATCCTCGGGCAAGCCGCGCTGTTTCACTCTCCCCACCTCGCGGAGTACGGTGCTCTCTGCATTCTCCTCGCTCATCTCTTTGTGATTGTCTACGAGGAACCCACGCTGCACCGGCAATTCGGAGAGTCCTACGACGAATATCGCCGCACCGTCCCGCGCTGGATCCCTCGCCTTAGGAAGTGAGGTCTTCAGCTGTCTTGCGGTAGTGTCCTAACGCAGTGTTAGGACACCACCTGCTTTGCGCTCGCGTTGACCCCGCTCCCTCGCCCCTGCTACCGTCATATGTTTGCCCTTCTACGGAGATTCATCATGCCTGCCATCAAATTTCGCGGTGTAGATTTCATCCAGTACGATGCTCTGCTCACTGAAGAAGAGCGGTTGGTGCGCGATACCACGCGCCAGTTCATTGAAGACAACCTCATCCCTATCATCGAAGAGTGCAACCGCGCCGGACGCTTTCCGCGCGAACTAGTGAAGCCCATGGCCGACCTCGGCTTCTTCGGTGCGTCGCTGAAAGGCTACGGATGCGCCGGCATGGGGAATGTTGAGTATGGATTGATGACCCAGGAACTCGAACGTGGCGACTCCGGAGTGCGCAGCTTCGTCAGCGTGCAGTCCGGCCTTTGCATGTATCCCATCTACGAATTCGGCAGCGAGGAGCAGAAACAAACTTGGCTTCCGCCTATGCAAAAAGGTGAAAAGCTAGGTTGCTTCGGCCTCACCGAGCCCGGCTTCGGCTCGAATCCCGGCGGCATGCTGACGCGAGCGCGCAAAGTTGGAAATGAATATATTCTCAACGGCGGGAAGATGTGGATCACTTCAGGCACTATTGCCGATGTCGCCATCATTTGGGCCAAAGTTGAAAACGAAGATAATAAGATTCGCGGCTTCTTGGTCGAAACCAACCGTCCGGGATTCTCAGCGCAGGACGTTCACGGCAAGTGGTCGCTGCGCGCCTCGGTAACTTCAGGGCTCTCGCTACAGGACGTTCATATTCCGGAGTCGAACTTACTGCCGAAAAGCGATGGCTTGAAATCTCCGTTGATGTGTTTGAACCAAGCGCGCTACGGCATCGCATGGGGCGCGATCGGCGCAGCCATGTCCTGCTACGACTGCGCGCTGCAATACGCGATTTTGCGTAAACAGTGGCGCGACCAGCCCATCGCCTCGCACCAGCTTGTCCAAGACAAGCTCACCTGGATGATCAGCGAGATCACTAAAGCGCAACTGCTCGTGCTGCAAGTCGGCCGCCTGAAAGATGCGGGCAAAGTTGAGCATCAGCATATCTCCATGGCGAAGCGAAACAATGTCTGGATGGCCCTCGAATGCGCCCGCCTCTCCCGCGACATCCTCGGCGCCAACGGCGTCGCCGACGACTACCCCATCATGCGCCACATGATGAACCTGGAATCCGTGAAAACCTACGAAGGCACCCACGACGTGCACTCGCTGATCATCGGGCAGAGTGTTACGGGGATTGACGCGTTCTAGGCGACAAGAAGCTAGGAGTCACGAGGTCGGTTTTTCTTTGGGTGGCTCTACCGCGAGAAATTCCTGTGCAAATCTCTGCGCGTACCCTTCCAGCAGCGCCGGAACGCGCCGCGCATCGCTCGATCTTACAATCAGTCCGGCGTGGTGATGCTTCTTAATCCGCAAGTACACCTCAGAATCGTTATACCCGGAAGTATCAGGATTCTCCTGCCGCGCCAGCGAAAGAATCACTCCCGCGTATTCCTCTCGTGTTGGTGGGAGCTCATAACTCCCATCTTCTCCAGCAACCTCAATGCGGGCCCACTCCCGCCACAAGTTAATCCCCGTAGCCGCTTCGACCATCTCGTTGATGTAAGCGCCGCCGACGCGCGCAGCGCATTCAAGAAAATAAAAATGCCCATCGGCATGCGCCTTAATAAATTCCGCATGGGCCACGCCGCGCACCAATCCCAGCGCGGCAATCAGGTCACGATTGATCTCGCGTAGACCTAAGTCCTCGTCGCTTCCGCGTGCCACTGTGAAAGTTGTGAAAACTCCTCCGCCCTGTGCCACGTTCATGGGCGGCTTGCCGTACTTACTAACATTCGCGAAGACCACCTCATTCTCGGAGACGACTGAATCCACGTGGTACACATCGCCGGGAACAAACCTCTCCAGCAGATAGGAAGACTGCTTGTCGCCCAGTTGATCGAGGATCGGCCACAGTTCGTCCCCGTTGTGAATTTTCTTGATCCCAATTGCGGAGGCTTCCTGCCGTGGCTTCAGCACCCACGGCCCCGGAACGTGGTCCAGGTAATAACGAATGTCTCCGTGGTTGAAGACCGGGACAAAATCCGGCACGCGCACTCCGCGTTCCAGCGCGCGCATGCGCATAGCCAGCTTGTCGCGAAAATAGCGCATCGAAGTGAGGCCCATGCCGGGGACGCGTAAGTGTTCGCGCAGAGCCGAAGCCGTCTCCATGTCGAACTCGTCGAGCGCGACGATGCGGTCAATTTTCTGCGACCGAGCCAGGTGCGTGACCGCCTGCACAATATCGGCAAGAGGAAGATCAGCGGGAAGATAGAAAGTGTCGTCCAGGCTCTCGCGCGGCCAGTCGGCATCGCGCAATTTCTCCGCCGTGAGCAGGATTACCCGGCACCCCTGGCGCTTGCACTCGCGCATGAACTCTTGTCCCTTTTCGTAGGTCGTGATGCAGAGAAAAGTCAGCGGGCGCGGTTCCGGCATGAGACTCCTTTCGTAACAGGATTGCGAGAATACCACGGTGGAATTCGCATCGGCATGGCTATTTTGGAATCGCTGCCGGCTGATTCGCCGCCGTGTACAGCCTAATCCTTCTTGACGAGACCCTTCTCAATGGAGCATCATGCGCGGTGCTCTGGTAGGCGTAACCGCTGCCCAGGCCTGGGAGGCTTGAATGGCTACACAAACTCGTCCAGAAGGAAAAGCCCGCAGTTTCGGGGAGAACATTGAAAGTGATCTGGCCTCACGGTTTCTGCGCGTAGTGGAAGTTGCGGCCATCGCGTCCGCGCGAACCATGGGCCAGGGCGAGCGCAAGCTCTCCGATCAGGTCGCTACCGAAGCCATGCGCCGTACGATGGATTCCATTCCGATGCGTGGGACCATCGTCATAGGCGAAGGCGAGCGCGATGAAGCTCCCATGCTCTACATCGGAGAAAAAGTGGGGGCGGAATTTACCGACGGACGCGAAGTTCCGGAGGTTGACATCGCCGTCGATCCGCTGGAAGGCACGAATCTCTGCGCTACCGGCGCGCCCGGATCGATCACGGTCCTCGCTGCCTCCGAGCGTGGGGGCCTGCTTAACGCTCCCGATTGTTATATGGAAAAGATCGTGGTCGGTCCTTCCTGCAAAAACGCGGTCGAGCTGGATGCTCCCGTAGCCGAAAATTTGAAGAACATCGCAAAAAGATTGGAACGCGACGTGGAGGATCTGGTCGTGATTGTGCTCGATCGTCCGCGCCACGAAAAGCTGATTGCCGATATTCGCGCCGCGGGCGCTCGCATTCGCCTGATCGGCGACGGCGACCTTTCGGCCGGCATTGCGGCCGCAGTTATCGGCACCGGCGTGCACGCGGTCATGGGTTCGGGCGGCGCGCCGGAAGGCGTGATTACCGCCGCTGCCATCCGCTGCCTCAACGGATACATGCTCGGGCGCCTTGTGGTCAAACCCGATCAGGAAGAGCGTCTGGCCCGAATGGGGGTTAAAGATAAGAATCGAATCTACGAAGCCGAGGACCTTGCTCCGGGTAAGCAACTCATCTTCGCTGCCACCGGAGTCACAGATGGCGCTCTGCTCAAAGGCGTCCGCTTCTTCGGTGAAGGCACGCGCACGTCATCGGTAATTCTCACCCACCAGACCGGCAAGGTACGCTTTATTGAGAGTATTCACCTTGAGAAAGGGCCAGATATCAAGGTGCGGTTCGCGTGAAATCGGTCGTTGGTGGGCGGGAGGGACACGACTTCAGTCGCGCCGCCGAAGCCCCGATCGGTCAATCGGCTTCAGCCGCATAGGTTCGCTTTTGACTCCATGCTGGACTGGCAGCTATTTCACTCCCTCCGGCACCTTCGGCTCCGGCGGAAAGTCCTGCGAGTATCCCTTGAACATCGCAACCGTCTTCTCCGCTCGCCGCGTGCCATCATGCACCGCGATTTTGTGCGGCTTGCTCGGACTGTAACCTTCCCATAGGGAGACTCCAGAATAGGCTCCATCTTTACGCAGAATGTAATACGTCATATCGACAAAGCGCAGCTTGTTCATGTCGCTGTTGTAATTCCGCACGACGCGCTTCAGCGCATCCATGCCCGCTTCTTCCGGAGACATTCCATGCCGCATGTTTTCGACAATCGTGTGCGCGCCTGCGACCTTGATGTTCTCTTCGCCGCTGCCGGTCGCACCCGCGGAGCCAATGTCCTGATCGGTGTAGCAGCCCGCGCCGATAATCGGAGAATCGCCGCAACGTCCGGGAAGCTTGAAGCCTAATCCGCTGGTCGTCGTGCAGCCGGAAATTTCTCCTTTCTCATTCAGCGCCGAGCAGTGAATCGTCCCTGTTGCTGGAAACAACACTTGGTGAATCGCGTCGCGTCGCAATTCCGGAGCAATGCCCAACTCCGCCGCGTGCTGTTCGAGCTTCCGATAACGCTCTTCCCATAATTCCGACTGCGGCTTTGCCTCAGGTGTCCTGTCCGGAGCCTGCCAGTGCGGATCGGCCAATCCCGGTCCCCACCAATCTTCGTTCGAGTGATACTCCATCCACAGCAGCCATATCTTGCGCGAATGCTCGGTCAGCAAGTTCTCGCGCGGAAAGCCCACGGCAACCGCGAAGCGCTCTGCGCCTTCGCCGACCAGCATCACGTGTCCAGTGTGCTCGAACACTGCCTTTGAAACCAGCGACACGTTCTTGATGTTGCGCACGCCACCAACCGAACCGGCGCGGCGGGTTGGTCCGTGCATGCAGCAGGCGTCGAGTTCGACCACGCCTTCTTCGTTGGGAATTCCGCCGAGGCCAACGCTGGTGTCGTTAGGGTCGTCCTCCGGTCCCTTGACCACTCTGAGCGCAGCGTCCAGCGTATCGCCGCCGCTCTTCAGGAAGGCGAAGGCGTCCTCAAGATAAGCGTAGCCGTTGTTGGCGCAAATGATGATGGGACGCTTATGCGGGCCCGATTGCGCTTCGTGCTCTTGTGCGGGGGCATTCGGCTTCGCATCTTCACCCTGCGCTCTTGTTCCTACTCCAGCGGCGATTGCTCCGAGAACGGACGTCCTAACGAAATCACGGCGCGAGAAAGACATATTCCTCCTGTTGGTATGAAACCGGGAAGCATATCACGCGGGAGGGGAGGCCGCGCAGAGGATCAAGATCCCGAGGGCATAACGTGCGTGGAACCCACTCTTGCGGAAAGGACGCGCAGAAGTGGGTCACGCGCTTTTTTCGATGACTCTCAACTATCCGCTAGCCGCGCCTCGGTATCGTCCGACCAATCCATTCTGGCGGCCCAGCGATTGAGTTGCTCTCGCTTCAGTAATCGGCTGAATTTTGGCGCCTTGCGCGGAGCGGAAGCGCAGCAGCGCGGCGATGTTGCCGACGTTGTCGAACTCGGGATCGTCTTTGACGTAGAAAACTTCGATGTTGTGACGGATTACCCAAGGCAGGATCGCTTCGGCCACGTCGACGACTTCGCGAGTTTCGCGTCCGCAAATGGGACACATACTTACCAGGTGTGCGTCGAGATGGCCGCAGCCGGTGCACTCGACGGCCTGTGCAACATAGTTCTCGCCGATCAGCAAAGTCTGAACTTCGCCCATCTCGAGCGAGCGCAGTACGCGGCGCAATCCTGTAACGCCGCGGCCGTTGCTGCGGGCTTGGCTGATGGTTTCGCGAACCATCCCGGTGCAGCGGCGCTGTTGCCAGTCGGCGAAAATCTGTTCGGCGCGCGTGCGAATCTCATCGCGGCTCACGTGAGCCACTTCAGCGGAAAACCGGTCGAGCAACTTCTGCGAAGCATAAGGATGAAGCAGCGGTCCGAATTGTGACCAATGAATCTCCTGGCAGCCGAGAATCCAGGTTTCAAACAGGCCTTTCTCCAATGAGTCTTTAATGACGTCGGCGATCACTTTGAAATGCTGCCGGGCTTCATCGGCGAGGCGGCGCTCGGCGTGTCCCGCGTCGTATCCGGCGAAACCGTCGCTGCGCCCGCGCCGAGGAAGTGGATGAAAAAAATCCAGGCGCTCGGTTAATTCGCCGAGACGCAGGTCGAACAGGCGAGCGCGATGCCGATCCAGCAGAACCACGCCCAGGCTGGGGACGGCTCCCAGCAATCGGGCCAGAGGTTTGAGATGGAAGTGGCGATCGGCCAGAAGCTGTGTGCTGCTGAGCTGCGCGGGCAGGTCGTACTCCCGCCAATAGCCTTGGGCAGAGCAGGCGAAGACGGCTTTGGCATGCGAACCGTTCCCCCGCATATCCTGCGAGAGGCGCACAATGCGATCGAGATCCGCGCGGGCGGAATCATTCTTACACTTACTTTCCAGTTTACGCAGCGCTTCCCGCGCCAGATCTTTGGTCAGGATGGCTTCTTCCTTGTGAGCTTTATTGCGCGGGGTACTGGGCTGAAAGTAGAAGCTGAGAGCACTGTTCGCTGGATCTTCAAATTCCGCTAATTCCTGGATCTGTTCACGAGTAATCATTCGAGGTCAGTCCCTTCTTTTTTGGAATGTGATTTATGCGATCCCGGTATTCGCGAAGCGCCCCTTGAACTGTCCGACAAACTGGGGCGATTTGCGCAGGTGATCGCGCGCGGCAGAAATGGAACTCAAGACACGGTCCGGCGGACTGCCGGTGATAGCGGAGATTTCGTCAACCCCGAAGCCTTCGATGGCATGCAGGATGAAAACCTCACGATGGTCGCGCCTTACATCGCGCAGAGCGGCGGCGATGAGGCGCATCATCTCCTGGGAGCCAACAATCTGCTCCGGCGTGGAAACGCGGTCGTCGGCGATGATGGTTTCTTCCGTAATAGCTTCGTCAGGCTGGTGGAACTGCAGTCCGGGCTCGTCGCTGGCTCTAACGTTCTGTTTGCGCGCGGATTCTTCGAGGCGTACAGCTCCGCCGTTTGTGTCTTCGGGGCGGGAGAGTTGATCGAGCGCATCCAGTGCCAGCCGGTAGAGCCAGGGCTCAAGCGCGAGCCGCTCCGGCTTTTCACGCCCCGGGCTTGCTCCATCACCCAGCGCGGCAGCGATGGTTTCGTCAATCACTTCATCTTTGCTGATTGAATCGCACACCACCTGATCGGCAGTCTCGCGGAAATAAATCTCGCGTTCCACAAAGCGTTCGAGGCGGGAAAGATTTACGTTGACGTAGGAGCGCACATCGTCCGCGGAAACGGTCACGGGGAACACGACGGCCAGCGTGTCTTCGAATGGCACTGAGACATTCTTCCGCGTCGAGGGATCGTTCTGGCGGCGCGTCCACTTGTGGCTGGAGCGCAATATCTCTTTGTGTTTGTTGACTTGCTGCAGCAGGTCTTCGAAGGCAGTCTTCACTGCGGCCCCGGCGGTTGGGGCCTTTGACTGCACCGCCATTTGTCCCGAGGGCAGCCGCAAATTCAGCGAGACGCTGGTCCCCTCGCGGGCGGAAATCTCTTCCACCATGCCTTTGAGATGGACCAGTTCCGGGCGAAAGACCTGTAGTCTTTTTCGCAGTTTTTCGATTTGATGGTGAATATCTTTTTCTACGGCGGGAGTTTTATGAATGCGGTAACTGATGTGGACGTTCATTAGCACCTCGAGCTTGCAAACGAAGGACGCAAACCAGTGCTTTCTAGGTTGATTGTACACCCGGGCGCAAGGTGCAAAAGTGGGATTGTACTGTCAGTTTTTATAGTCTTTGCTGCTGCGGAATTCGGAAGCATAGACATAGTTTCAAGACAAATGATTTGCAGCAGGGCGATGTGCCAGTTATGATCCGTGATCTATGAAACTGGGAAAAATCCTGCTTCTCCTGTCTCTTGCTGGTTCAGCTTTTGCTCAGTCGTCGACATCAAAGGAAGTCGAGAACGCCTATCCCGATGCGCACGCTTTTTATCTTGACGTGCATCAGAACCCTGAACTCTCCACGCACGAGACGCAAACTGCGGCGAAATTAGCCAGCCGCTTGCGGAGCCTCGGCTATGAGGTTACCGAACATGTGGGCGGCACCGGAATCGTTGCGATCCTAAAGAACGGCCCAGGACCAACGGTAATGCTGCGAACCGAATTGGACGCGCTGCCCGTGGAAGAGAAGACCGGTCTCGCCTACGCAAGCAAGGTCCGCGCCAAGGATGATGCGGGTCGAGATGTTCCCGTGATGCACGCCTGCGGGCACGATTTGCACATGGCGTCT
>Ga0307478_10002842_pt1 | contig 13283 bp, 14 predicted proteins | sample atmos_gasesECM4C_2_FD_203713 | JGI IMG/M metagenome (GOLD analysis project Ga0307478, IMG submission 203713) | Hardwood forest soil microbial communities from Morgan-Monroe State Forest, Indiana, United States - atmos_gasesECM4C_05 | ecosystem: Environmental > Terrestrial > Soil > Temperate...
TGGGAAAAGCCCGGCGATCCGAATCGCGCCGGTGCTCACATTGACTTGGCGATCTGCGAAGTAGAATGTGCCCTCGTGAGGATAGGTTGACCCGTCGGCCAAAATCAGATGAAGGTGCAGAGCTTTGCCCGCTGCTTCGCTGCTGGTCTCAGTGGGAAAGCGCTTCCGCCACGCGAGATATTGAGGTTCGCCGACTGTGAAATAGACTTTGATCGGGTCGACGGTCGAAACCGACGTGACTATCCCGCTATTCGGGGTCACCAAGGCCCCAACCTGGAGCTGGGCCTGACCCGCAATGCCATCGATAGGCGCAACCAGGCGCGTAAAGTCGAGATTGATTTTCGCGGTTTCAACCGCAGCTTCGTAGGTCTTGATCTGAGCCTTGGCCGTTTCCACGGTTGCGATCGCGGCGAGGTTGTTCTGAACCGCGTTGTCGAGATCTTGCTGGCTGGCCGCCTGTTGCTCCGCCAGAGGTTTGTACCGCTGAACGTCGAGTTCGGTCCGACGCTGAACCGCTACGGCATTGGCGAGCGCGGCCTGCGCCTGAGCAAGCTGGCCTTGCGCCTGATCGAGCACCGCCTGAAAAGGCCGCGGATCGATCTGGAAAAGGAGCTGGCCCTGCTTAACGAAAGCCCCCTCCTGATAGCCTTGCTTTAGAAGGTAGCCCGTGACCTGCGCCCGGACGTCAGCGTCAACCAAACCGTCAAGCGTACCAATCCACTCCCCATAAATCGGAACATCCTCCTTTTGAACCTCCGCCACCTCGACATCCGGAGTGCTTGGCGGCGCACCCATAGCTTGCTTCGACGGCCGAAGGGCTCCAACAATCAGAGCGAGCACGATCAAGCCAAGAACTCCGCCGATCAACAGATTGCGCTTCTGTACCTGGGTCATATTGTCTCCCACAGATGTTGCTCGCGCCTGGGCTGCGAACCGCATGCACTGACTCTACGGTTCGAGGACACCCGGAGCGGAACCGGCCATCAGTAGACTCCGAAAACAACGCGTCATGCAAGCGCTGGCGCATCATTTAAGAATGTCGATGCGTTTTCACCCCAGAGGTCGCACAGATTCTACAACGGATTACCTTGATCTGCTTCAGGTCAAGCTAAGACTTGCCGACGATTCGTTCCAGGATGCAAAATTAAAGGCTGACGCGCTGTTTCAAACCGTTCTTTAGCCTAAGGAGTATAAATCGAGATTGTCATACGCGCGAGGCGCGATTCACAGCGATGGACGTTCGCGTGTTCGGGCAGTCAGATCAAGACAAGTAAATATGAGCAGACTGTCTAATAGAGTCGCAGTAGTGACGGGCGCGTCCAAAGGCATAGGCGCTGGGATTGCAACGGCCTTGGGAGCTGAGGGCGCACGCGTGTGTGTGAACTATTCCTCCGACCAGGAAGGCGCCGACCGCGTCGCTAAGGCAATCAGCGACAACGGAAGCGAGGCGATCGCGGTCGGGGCCGACGTGTCCAATGCCGCAGAGGTCGCGCGATTATTTAAAGAAGTGGATTCTGCCTTCGGAAGACTGGACGTTTTGGTCAACAATGCCGGCGTATTCCGCTTCGGCGCCATCACGGAGATTACCGAACAGAGCTTTCACCTCCACTACAACGTCAACGTTCTCGGGGCGATTCTCACCGTGCAGGAGGCGATCAAGCGGTTCGGGCCCGACGGCGGCAGCATCATCAACCTCAGCTCCATCGTCGGCTCGCATCCCGTGCCGGGAGCCCTGCTGTACGCTTCCACGAAAGGCGCCATCGAAACGCTGACCAGGGGATTGGCGCTCGAACTCGCCCCGCGCAAGATACGCGTCAACGCCATCGCCCCCGGTCATACAGAAACCGAAGGCAATGTCACGGCGGGGACCTTTGAGGGCGGTGCCGGCGCCGCTCTGGCCGCGAAGACGCCGCTCGGCCGCCTCGGTCGCGTCACCGACATCGCCCCGCTCGCGGTGTTCCTGGCATCATACGAATCAGCATGGATCACCGGCGAGGTCATCCGTGCCGCAGGCGGTCTCGTTGTAGCCACCTGAGGCCAAGTGCTAACCTCGCAATAACAACCCAGTCAGGGCAACACAGAAAGGAGAATACGATGCAATTTCAGAGTGACTATTTCAATGCTTATCACAACCTAAAGCTGACACGAGATGACCAAGGCGTACTGGTTGCTGAAGTCCACACCAACGGCGGACCCTGCATTATGACCGCGCAATCTCACACGGAATTTGTCGATGGCTTCTACCGGATTTCGCAAGACCGCGCAAACAAAATCGTAATCCTTACGGGCGCCGGTGGGCAGTTCATTACTGACGTTGATTGGGCCTCCTTCGGCAACGCCGCCGATCCCGGCGTCTGGAGCCAGGTTCACGATGAAGGGGTTCAGGCTTTGGAAAACATAACCAACATACGCGTCCCAGTCATCGCGGCAATCGAGGGACGTGCCCACGTGCATTCAGACTACGCGCTACTTGCCAGTGTAATTGTGGCGGGAGAGGGCGCGACTTTCGAGGATGTGGCCCACTTCTCCCAGGGCGTTGCGCCCGGCGACGGAATTTTCACCACCTGGAGTTATCGCGCTGGAGCAGGACGAGCGGAGGCGTTCCTGCTCAACCCTCAACCGATCACGGCGCAAACCGCCCACGAATGGGGAGTGGTTGCCGAAGTTGTGCCGAATGGCAAGGCGCTCAGCCGGGCACGGGAATTGGCCAAGTTGTACTTGAAGGCTCCCGAAGTGACCCGCCGCAATACGCGCGTACATTTCATTCAACCGTTGAAAGAGCGCATCATCCGGGAGGTCGGCTATGGACTGTCGCTCGAAGGAGCATCCGCGGCTGACCTGGTGAAATCAATGAGAGCCCAGAATGAACCGGTGGCTCAGAAAGGTAAAGTCGCATAAGGCGCACCGAAAGTACCGGACGTTAGGTACCTAAAGAAGACGCATCTGGAAGAACTTCATCTGTGATTCTCGAGGGTGCACGCTCAGACGGAGCGTTCCCAATTCTTGTCCCCGAAATCAGGGAACGTTCCGTCCGTCCCCGAATTTCGTAGTAACTGGCAACCGAGTGGACGTTCGTAATTTGAAAGTACGTTCACACAATAGTCAAATCAGATTGCCCCGCCACTTCACCAGGCAACTTTGGTCCATTCACGGACGGAAGCAAGCCTCTGCAAAACACCAATCCTGGCCGAACTGGAAGTGTGAAAAGGCATGTCCCGGCTGAAAGCGACGATTCTCTGCATTGACGACCACTGGAATGGGCTCATCGGCCGCAAGATGTTGCTCGAAAACAACGGCTATAAAGTCCTGGAGGCGAGCGGCGGGGACGAAGGGCTGAAGTTGTTCCTGTCGCACTCTGTGGACGCGGTGGTTCTCGACTACCAGATGCCCGGGATGAACGGCGACGTGGTTGCCGCGAAGATGAAGCGCGTTAAGTCACACGTCCCGATCATGTTGTTGTCCGCTTACGGGCCGCTGCCAAAGAGAAAACTGAAGGCGGTGGACACCTTCCTCTCTAAGTCTCAGCCGCCAAAGATTCTCTTATCCACGCTTCAGGGTCTGCTGGACAATGAAGCTAAACCGTTCTTCGGCCGATGGCTCGATATGTGGAGAAGTCGTAATAAAGGGGTGCAGTAATGAATTTCTTGAAGCGGCTCTTCGGACAAGGTTGCTCGCATAGGTTCACTTGGCCGCGCATCGACGCCAATGGCCGTCATTACCAGATATGCCCACTTTGCGGAACGGCATACGAATATGACTGGGGAACGATGCGCCGGACTGATCGGTTGCTGGCGGCAGATGCCCACCAAGGGTAAGCCGGAGAGATCTTACATCCTCCGTGAACTGGCCGGTGGCCCGCTCAAGCCCGGTTTTGCCTGAGTGGGATGTTCACAAGTCACAGATTTGGTCCCACGAACAAACTAGATGGTCCTCATGTCATGGGGACTAAGGCGTTTTCACCATAGCGGGTAGAGCGAACAGTATCCCCATGCTGGCCTCTCGACTCGAAGGGCTCAGTGTCGCCAACCTCGCCGCCTCCTGTATAGTGACTCAAATACCGGAGGGACGATGCGCCACCGAATTCTGCACCCGATCTGCCTGGTAATGTACGCCGTAGTCCTTATGACCGCCGCCTATGCGCAGCAAAGCCATTGGGCCACTCCCGACGACAAAACCGCGAAGTTCATGATCGACATGGAGCGCAAGTGGGCCGAAGGCGTTTGCACAAATAATGGAGTTGTGTCTGAATTGTTAGCCGACGATTTCCAGGGCACCAGCACTCGCGGCGAGCGCTTCAACAAGGAAAATGAGCTGCGCGATGAAAAAGGCCCCCGCTCGGCGCACGGCTGCGCCCTAGACGATGCCAAGGTGCGCTTCTTTTCTTCTTCTGGATCTTCTTCTGGACAGAGCGAAGACGTGGCCATCGTTTACGGCAGCGAGCACGCCATCGGCAAAGACAAAACGCATCCCGACGCGAAGCAGTGCCAGGTCTGGACCGATACCTGGCTGAAGCGCGACGGCAAGTGGCAGATCGCTGCCTCGCAGGACAACAAAGTCGATTGCAAGTAGCTGGAGAATGCTCCACCGGAGGCATGCGGAATGTCCAAAGCATTCCGCCGCCACAAAAGCGATTTCCACAGCCGCCTTGTGGCATCTGACCTTGCGCGCGACCCCCGATTCGTTCCATCATTGTCTCGGCAGAGAAACAGCCGCATCAATAGCGGCAGGGACGCTAGCGGTCAAGAATCGGCCGGTAAGTCCCATGCTTTCAAGATTTTGACTTATAAGGTCTTTGTTGTGAAGATTTTGCAAGGAATCTCGCCGGTCAAGGCTAGTAAGTTGCTGATTCTAGATATTTTAGGAAATTGAGGGGGGAGGGGGGGTAGGGTAACTAAAAGATAAACTTTCAGCCCAGAACGAGAGGCTCAATCCTTCGCTCAGAAAGGAGAAGGCGCATGAAGCTCATCCAGACCACTTTATCCGATCAGGTACCCAACAAGAAGCCGCAGCCGGAAGAATTTGATCTGGTGATTCTCGGTGGCGGCACGGGCTCGACCATCGCTGCGTGGACGTTTGCTGGCGAGGGCAAGCGCGTCGCAGTCGTCGATCGCAAATATATTGGCGGCTCTTGCCCTAATATTGCGTGCCTTCCGAGCAAGAACATCATCCACAGTGCGAAGATGGTGGACTACCTTCGCCGAAGCAAGGAATTCGGCATCACATGCGATGGCTTCGCGATCGACATGGCGGGCGTGCGCGAACGCAAGCGCAGGATGGTGGGTGGCCTGAACGACATGTATATGGAGAATTACTGCAAGATGGGCGCCGAGCTCATTATGGGCACCGGGCGGTTCGTTGCTCCGAGAACTGTAGAGGTAGCCCTCCTCGACGGAAGCACTCGCCAACTCCGTGGTACTAATGTCATCGTTAGCACCGGCACACGGGCCTCATTGGATCCAATTCCGGGCCTCGCGGAAGCGCAGCCGCTCACGCACGTCGAGGCGCTCGAATTAGGCCAAGTCCCCGAACATCTGCTTGTTATCGGCGGGGGCTACGTAGGAGTAGAGCTTTCGCAGGCCATGCGGCGATTCGGCAGCAAAGTGACTGTGATCGATCGCAATGCGCGAGTGATGTCCAAAGAAGACCCTGACGTATGCGAGGCTCTTCGCAGCCTACTCGCAGATGAAGGCATCGACATTCTCCTGAATGCACGGATCAAGCAAGTGTCGGGCAAAAGTGGCGAGTCGGTGAGTGTCGTCATCGTCGTGCAGAATGAGGTGCATAATGGCGACCAGAATGGCGAGCCGAATGGAATTGAGAAAGTCCTGAAGGGTAGTCATGTATTGGTCGCCACAGGCCGCACTCCGAACACCGAAGGACTCGGCCTGGAAATGGCCGGCGTTGAGCTCACCGACCGTGGATACATCAAGGTCGATCAGCGGCTTCAGACCACCGCGCCCGGCGTCTGGGCGATCGGCGAGGTCGCAGGTAGCCCGCAATTCACGCACATCAGCATCGACGATTTCCGCGTAGTCCACGCCAATTTAACTGGCGGCAACCGTGTGACCACGGGCAGACAAGTCCCATATTGTCTGTTTACCGATCCCGAACTTGCTCGCATCGGCTTTAGTGAAACAGAAGCGCAGGCTCAAGGGATAGCGTATCGCCTGTTTAAGGTTCCAATGGAAACCAACCTGCGTGCACACACGCTTTCGGAGACCCGTGGATTCGTGAAGGCCCTCGTGGAGGCCGATAGCGATCGCATCCTCGGATTCACCGCCTTCGGTGCCGGTGCGGGGGAGACCTTAGCCGCCGTCCAGATTGCGATGATCGCCGGCCTACCCTACACCGCGCTGCGCGATGCGGTACTGACTCACCCAACACTGGTCGAGGGTCTCATATCTCTGTTCTCATCCGCCGCGTCAGCGCACAAAATTGTAGAGATGAGAGGAGCCCAGATCTCCGCCGCGTGAGGTGAACCAATGGATTTGAAACTTGGCGCCTATTTGATGGGCCGCGAACCGGTGATAAGGATGTCCACGAGCCTCCTGGCGCTTTGCTGCCAGTCAGGACCGGACGCCACGTGGGAGACGCCGATCAGTGCCCGAAGCAGATCGAATGGTTCCAGATCTTTACGAATGTCGGAACTCTTGATGGCGCGTTTCACCAGCGCATCAATCGCTCCTTGAACCTGAGCGCGTGAACCTTCATACAGCTTCGAAGGCCCTCCAACGAGCGAGTTTAGAGCAGGACCGATGATCTGTTTGGTCGCGATGTAGTCGACGAAGAGTAGCATCCATCCTCGCAAGGCCTCGAGGGGGGGCAGGCTAGCGGAGAACTTTTTCTCGGCTGCGGCCAGTTTTTCCACCTCTGTCCGATAGACCGCTTCGATCAGCGCGTCTCGCGTGGGAAAGTGGCGATAGAGGGTTCCCGCTCCAACCCCTGCCTCCTTGGCAATGTCATCGAGGCTGGCGTTCGCGCCGGACCGAGTAAACGCCTCCTTCGCCACCTCCAGAATGCGCTCGCGGTTGCGCTGCGCGTCGGTGCGCGGTTTTCGCGGGGCAATTTTCTGATTCTTAGAGGGCATAAAAAAAGTTGCAACCGGAGATAGTCTCCGGTTATCTTATCTAGTGATTCGGAGACACTCTCCGTTTTAGTCGGAGCGCGGCAGCCTGTCAATAGCGGTTCCGGCTTCGAGAAGTGAGGAGGTGAGGAATATGAATCCCCTGGTTCGTCATAACCCGTCAAACAATTCCAACCTTGGTTGCGCCGACTTCATCACAATGGCGGAGCGAGAGCTGTCAGCATTCTTCAATGCCGTCGCCCAGTTGTTCGGGTCAGAGCAAGCGCAGAGCTCAGCAGAAGACTGGCTGCGGGAGTTGATCGAGACCGATGGTCTGCCCACTTCAGTCCGCGAATGGCGATTGATCACTGCGAAGGTTTCCACTCGGCTCGCAAGTCGACTGAGCGGTTCGTCCCTATCCGCTGAACCACAAATTGCTTAGGAGGAAAAGAATATGCGTGTTTTTGTTACCGGTGCTACAGGTTTTATCGGCTCTGCCATAGTTCGCGAACTCATCGACGCTGGTCATCAGGCGCTCGGCCTCGCGCGCTCGGATGCTGCAGCCGAGTCCCTTGTCGCGTTGGGAGCCGATGTGCATCGCGGTTCGCTCGAAGATCGCGAAAGCCTTCGCAGCGGCGCAGTCGCAGCCGACGGAGTGATCCACACCGCTTTTTTCCACGACTTCTCAAACTATGGGCCTGCCGCCGAGGCGGATCGGCGTGCGATCGAGACTCTCGGCGGTGCGCTTGCGGGCTCTGATCGCCCGTTGATCATCACTTCCGGGACCTTGCTCGCTCAACGCCAAGGCTCGCTCGCAACCGAGGAGGATGCTCCCAATCCCAGCTTCCCCCGCAAGTCGGAGGAGGCAGCGCTTGCGCTGGCAGCACGGGGAGTCCGCCCATCTGTGTTGCGGCTTGCGCCATCGGTCCACGGCAACGGTGATCACGGCTTTGTGCCGCGCCTGATCGGCATCGCGCGGGAAAAGGGCGTTTCCGCATTTGTAGGCGACGGTCTCAACCGCTGGCCCGCGGTGCATCGGCTCGATGCTGCTCATCTCTACAGGCTCGTGCTTGAGAAAGGTACTGCTGGAGCCACGTATCACGGCGTGGCCGATGAGGGCATACCGACTCGAGAGATTGCTGAGGCAATCGGCCGCGGCCTAAACGTACCGGTCGTCAGCAAGTCTCGCGAGGAAGCGACCGATCATTTTGGCTGGATCGCTCACTTTTTCGGCGTCGACGCCCCGGCGTCCAGCGCGCTGACCCGGGAAAAGCTTGGATGGCGACCGGTTCAGCCGGGGATCATTGCCGATCTGAATGCCGAGCACTATTTCGAACACGCTGCGGACGCTGTTGTTTTGCAGAGCTAGCGCCTCACAGCATCCATTAACCGTAACACCGAATCTGTAAGTGCGTAGGAGGTAGAAAATGACGAACACACTTGAGACAACTTCATTCGGCGCAACTTCGACCACGGATGACGTTTTGGCAGGCGTGAATCTGAAGGGCAAACGAATTCTCGTAACCGGTGTTTCGGCCGGCCTCGGCGTCGAAACGGCGCGCTCCCTGGTCGCCCATGGCGCTCTGGTTGTCGGCGCGGCGCGGGATTTGAACAAGGCCAAGGCTGCAACCGAGCAGGTGCGAAAGGACGCTGTGGCCAATGGCGGAAGCTTCGACCTGGTTGAACTCGATCTTGCCAATCTGAAGAGCGTGCGCACCTGTGCCGAGGGGCTGCTGGCAAAAGGAGAAGCGTTCGATGTGGTCATTGCCAATGCCGGTGTGATGGCCACACCGTTCGGCCACACAGCTGATGGCTTTGAGACGCAGTTCGGCACGAATCACCTGGGCCACTTTGTCCTAGTCAACCGGATTGCGTCTCTTATCCGCGATGGCGGGCGGCTGATCAACTTGTCTTCTTCCGGCCATCGCTACGGGAACGTGGACCTCGAGGATCCCAACTTTGAGCGCACGCCTTATGAGCCTTTCGTCGCCTATGGCCGATCGAAGACGGCGAACATCCTATTTGCGGTGGCGTTTGACCGGCGACACCGGAGTCGTGGCATACGTGCCGCGGCTGTGCATCCAGGAGGGATTCACACTGAGCTGGGCCGGTACCTAGACCCCGGCCGTTTAGAAAAGATCATCGAGCAGATAAATCAGCAACTCGCGGCGGAGGGAAAACCGGCTTTCAAGCTCAAGACCATCCCGCAGGGAGCTGCAACGTCGGTGTGGGCTGCTGTGGTTGCGCCGGCTAACGAAATCGGTGCGAGATATTGCGAGAACTGCCACGTTGGTGAGACGGTGCCGGACGACGCGACCATCTCCGCCGTCAGCGAAGGCGTACGTGGGTATGCGCTCGATGCAGAAACCGCTGAGGCGCTCTGGAAGAAAAGTGAAGAAATGGTTGGGGAGTCGTTTTAGCTTTCATCATTACTTGTGACGAACGCTGCACCAGGAGGAATGAAAAATGATTGAACAAAAAACCCTCGCCGGCAGTTTCACGCTGCTCAGGAAATCGATGACGTTAAACCGCATGGGCTATGGCGCCATGCAACTGGCGGGTCCGGACGTCTGGGGACCGCCGCGGGATATCAACGCCGCCATTGCTGTTCTGCGCGAGGCGGTAGAGTCGGGCGTGAACCACATAGACACCAGCGACTACTACGGACCTCATGTGACCAATCAGCTTATCAAGCAGGCGCTGTATCCATATGCGAAGGATCTCGTGATCGTCACCAAAGTGGGCGCTCGTCGAGGTCCAGACAAATCCTGGCTTCACGCTCTCTCTCGCCAGGAGCTAGTGGATGCCGTCCATGACAACCTGAGAAATCTTGGCCTCGAACACCTCGATGTCGTCAATCTTCGGGTCGGCGGAATCATGGAACCGGGGCAGGAGTCGATCGAGGAACCACTGACCGTCCTCGCCGAACTCAAGCGCCAGGGATTGATCCGGCATATCGGTCTGAGCAACATTACTCCCAAGCAGTTAGCTGAGGCTCGGACAATCACGGAGATAGTCTGCGTGCAGAACTTTTACAACGTGGCACACAGAAACGACGATGCTTTCATCGATGACTTGGCCGCGCAAGGGATGGCGTATGTTCCGTTTTTCCCGCTGGGAGGTTTTACTCCATTACAGTCAGCGGCGCTTGACACAGCCGCAGCGTCCCTTGAGGCCACACCGATGCAGGTTGCGCTTGCCTGGCTTCTCCAGCGCTCGCCCAATATTCTGCTGATTCCTGGCACATCGTCCCTCAAGCATCTTCGCGAGAATCTTCAGGCTTCGATGCTTCAAATTCCACCTGAAGTGATTACCGATCTCGACGCAATCGGCAGAAATGCCGGAAATGGGAGGTGAACGATCCACAAACTCGTGCCGCGCTCATTCAGATAAGTCCTGAGCAATGCGCTTCGTGGAATATCGACTGCGGCCGATTCCGACAGGCTGACTTAGGGGTACCTATCCCGACGCTGGCCTAGATTCCTTGTTTCTGGTTGTCGCCTTCGATCACGATTCGATCCCCTGGCGCAGTCAGTGCTTCCAGCGCCTCCACCAGGCGCATCAAGAGGGATTGGCCGCGGAATCGCCCATGGGGGCAATATGCGACTTGACTACGGCTCGGATGTCACGGTTCTCCAGAACCAGGGTTCGGGGCTCTCCTGTTTTTCGGACCGCGACATCGACCATGGCTCGGGCCAAGTCGTCGGCCCGAATGACCTGGTTAGGGAACAACACTCGAAACACCGGATACATCGTGCGTAGCAGGCGGTAGGTCAAATTGGGTTCCCTCCGCGGTTCTACGGGATAAATGTACGCGGGTCGGAAGATGTAAACGTGGGGGAACCCGGCCGCGAGGAGCGCGTTCTCGGCTTGTCCCTTATAGCGGGCGAAGGGAATGCGGCTGCGTCCCGTCGGGTCTGCGCCGTTCCCGCTCAGGAATGAGAACGCCACGCCGGGACTGCTACTGCGGAGAACTCGCGCGAATTCGGCCGTGTAATCGACGGTTGTCTTGCGGAGTTCCGCATCCGTCACTGCTCCGGTATATGTGCCCAAGCAATAGACGGCAGCGTTCTGACGCGAGAGCGCCTCCGAAAGTGCGGAGCAGTCGGTGAAGTCTTGGTGCAGAACCTCTCTCAGCTTGGGGTGCGAGATGCCGAGCTTCTTGCGCCCAATAGCGGTCACGGTTCCGACGGCAGGGTGATCAAGCCCGTAACGAAGAGCGTATCCACCGACCATTCCAGTAGCACCTACAATTACTAGGCGTGCTTGGTCCGTTATCGGAACGTTCATGGACGATCCCGTACCGCTGTTAGTCACTGTCATGACAATGCGCGCTCCTCCACCCAGTCGACGTAGAGCAGGCGCTCCGCAAACAGCCACGAACCGCCCATTTTGACGAACTTGTCATAGTAGCGCAGCGCTGCGATCATCAGCTGTGGCTTGTCACCCGTCGACAGTGAGGTGATGTGCCGGGCAGTAGGCCTCCCCGTTGCCTGGGTCATCCGTTAGGCCGAGAATAGCACTCTGTCCGTCGAAGTGCATGGTGGCGGCGTAGTTGTTTAGATCTGCGGAGACTGACCCGAGCGCCTCGCGCGAGTGCATTTCCTGCGAAGGCTTCGGATCTTTGCTGTTCATGTATACGATGAAGTGCGTACCTGAGCGCGACGCGGAGAAGCGGTGCAAAGCTATATCAACGATATGGGAGACTTAATTGCATGAAGAAAATTGGCTTCCTCTCATTCGGTCATTGGGCACCTTCACCGCAGTCACAAGCACGGTCCGCTGCTGATGTGCTTCTGCAGTCCATCGACCTCGCCGTCGAAGCCGAGCGTTTGGGAATGGACGGGGCCTACTTCCGTGTTCATCACTTCGCGCAGCAACTGGCATCACCTTTTCCACTGCTCGCGGCGGTTGGTGCTAAAACGCGAAAGATTGAAATTGGCACTGCAGTGATCGACATGCGGTATGAGAATCCTCATTACATGGCGGAGGACGCTGGAGCAGCGGATCTAATCTCTGGCGGCCGACTGCAGTTGGGAATCAGCCGCGGTTCCCCCGAGCAAGTCATCGATGGTTGGCGCTATTTTGGCTACCGCCCGGATGAAGGCGAGGACGATGCAGATATGGGCCGGCGGCATACAGAAGAATTTCTTGAGTTGCTACGCGGCAAGGGATTTGCTCAGCCTAACCCGCGTCCAATGTTTACCAATCCTCCGGGATTGCTGCGTCTTGAGCCGTACTCCAAAGGATTGCGCGATCGTATCTGGTGGGGATCTGCTTCCAACGCGACGGCAGAATGGGCCGCGAAGCTCGGAATGAACATGCAGACCTCAACCCTCAAGTTCGATGAGACCGGCGAGTCGCTCCACGTCCAACAGGCCGCGCAGATTCGGGCCTTTCGCGCAGCCTGGAAGCAAGCTGGTCATACGCGGACTCCGCGCGTTTCCGTGAGCCGCAGTATTTTTGCATTGATCGATGACCGTGACCGGGCCTATTTCGGACGAGGCGGTCAGGAAGAGGATAAGATCGGGTTCCTTGACGAAAACACACGGGCGATTTTCGGCCGGAGCTACGCTGCCGAGCCAGACATTCTCGTCGAACAGCTTAGAAACGACGAGGCGATCGCGGAGGCCGACACTCTGTTGCTAACCATTCCGAATCAACTAGGTGTCGCCTATAACGCGCACGTCATGGAGGCAATTCTGACTACGGTCGCCCCAGCCCTCGGTTGGCACTAAATCGTCGCCATATTCTATTGAGAACAATCGATTACTTTCGAGAAGCTTCGCCGCTTTTGAAGATGTTCGTCAATCGGCATTTCTGGGACTTTCCTGCCAGGAATAATCGGTCGTTCGATTGGTTCGTAATCGGCGAGAAGGAAAACCGTGAGAGAAGCCGGGCGGAGGGATATTGGTGGAGGCGGCGGGAGTCGAACCCGCGTCCGAAAATGTTACTGGTCAAGAGACTACATGCTTATTCGCGTTCATGCCCTCGGCATTACCCGAGGACGTTCGCGGCCCACGCTCAGAACGGACAAGAAACGCTAGCCGCTAGCCTGAGATCTTAACCTCCCCGCCCAGACGTAGCGGAGAGGAGCAGCCCTCTGTGTGACGCTCGCTCACCGCCCAAGGGCGAAGCGGTGGAAAGCGGCTGCCTAATTAATTAGGCTGCGTATGCCATTTGTTGATTGGCAATTATCATTTTGCCCACGATTACGGGT
>Ga0307478_10002844_pt1 | contig 13282 bp, 9 predicted proteins | sample atmos_gasesECM4C_2_FD_203713 | JGI IMG/M metagenome (GOLD analysis project Ga0307478, IMG submission 203713) | Hardwood forest soil microbial communities from Morgan-Monroe State Forest, Indiana, United States - atmos_gasesECM4C_05 | ecosystem: Environmental > Terrestrial > Soil > Temperate...
CCCTTCCTGCGTTCGAAGCCAGGGAACAAGCTCACGTTCAATAAGACTTGTGAATCTGTTCAGCGCATTCGGTTCCAGATGAACAGAGACCTTACGAGCTAACACGGGCAGCCTCCCGTACGGCTTGAATTCCCGACACCGCACAGTTTCATAGTGCATGTCATGAACCAGGCGTTTCAGCCGCGTACGTTTCCCCGAGCCAGCCGGCGATTACGCCGTGTTGGCCCCGCCATCGTGTCGGAACCGAGAATTCGAACTGGAGTCAGCGCCGGGGAGAGTGGGACATCCTGTCCCATGCCCGTACGAACGGGACAGAGTGTCCCGATCCACCCACGGAGATGAATAGCATCTCTTTTATTTTCAACGTCTTATCCGATGACAAATGGACCTGGCCGTGCACAAACAGCTATGAGCAAAAACGCTTGATCTTTCCCCCAAGAAAGAAAGGTCTGATTTTTATGGTGCAGAACCAGAAATCACCGAAACCCGGCGGACGCGACGAGCGCCATAGCGCCGCCTGGGGCAAGCGATTGAGCCTGGTCCTCTTGTTAGCGGCAGGAATGGCATTCGGCCAGCCTGCAAACGGCGCGCATTCGCGCATCGCTTCAGAACTCTCCAGCCTGCTGGCGAAAGCCCATCAGGGAACCGCGAAAGGTCAGACGGTTCGGGTCATCGTGCAGTACCGGCAGGTGCCGACGGCGGCTCACTACACCACGATGAAGAACCGCGGCGGAAGCCTTCATGCCAAGCTGCACCTGATTAAGGGCGCGGCGTTCACCATCCCGGTCAGCGCACTGGCGGCATTGGAGGCGGATCCCGAGGTTGTCTCGGTCACGATCGACCACCCGATGAAAGGGGCGGACGATCTGACCAACTTAGCGACGGGGGTGCACTCGGCTTGGAATTCCGGCTTTGACGGCACCGGTGTCGGCGTCGCGGTAATCGACAGCGGTATCAACGACAGCCTTCCGGACTTGTGGAATTCCGCGCAAACCGCGTCACGCGTGGTTTATCACCAGGATTTCACTGGAACGCCCACGACGAACTCGAGTGGAGCGCTGTGGGATCTCTATGGTCACGGCACACACGTGGCCGGCATCATCGCCGGAAACGGATATCTCTCTGGCGGGCAGTACGAGGGTGTGGCTCCTGGCGCGACGCTCATCGACTTGCGCGCTCTGGATGCCAACGGCGCAGGCACTGACAGCAGCGTGATCGCGGCCGTCCAGCAGGCCATTGCGCTCAAGAACACTTACAACATTCGCATCATCAACTTGTCGTTGGGCCGTGGAATCTGGTCCAGCTATACGCAGGATCCTCTGTGCCAGGCTGTCGAATCGGCTTGGCAAAACGGAATTGTCGTCGTTGTGGCGGCTGGAAACTATGGCCGTTTAAGCGTATCTGGCAGCAACGGTTTCGGTACGATTACCGCTCCGGGTAACGATCCCTATGTGATCACGGTAGGCGCGACCAAGAATAACGGAAACGGATCGCCTGCGGGAGAAACGAAGGCGAGTTACAGTTCGAAGGGCCCCACCACTTACGACCACGTCGTTAAGCCGGATATCATGGCGCCCGGTAGTAACATTGTCTCTCTGGCAGCTCCCGGCGCCACACTGGAAGCCTTCTTTCCGTCGGGTCTCGCCAACGGAAGCGACGGGCAGCCTCACTACTTCGCCTTGAGCGGCACAAGCATGGCGACTCCTGCCGTTGCCGGGGCGGCGGCTCTGATGCTGCAGGAACAAAGCACGCTTACTCCGGATCAGGTAAAGGCACGGCTGATGAAGACCGCTTACAAGATGGGGCTCTTCTCTACCTCAGCCTACGTCCCGCACCTGTTCATGAATTTCATCGACTTTTACGATCTGTTCTCGGTGGGATCGGGCCTGCTGAACGTGCAGGCCGCCATCAGCAATAGCGACCTGGCCCCCGGCAACGTTGGCACGGCTCTTTCACCCACCGCCGTTTACAACAACGGTACGGTGTCCCTGGTCTATGGAAATTCGACCGTTTCCACGAACTCGGTCGTATGGGGATCGTCAGTGGTTTGGGGAGCCTCGGTGGTTTGGGGAGCCTCGACGGTCAGCGGCACTTCGGTAGTCTGGGGTGCATCTCTGCCCTGGAACAACAACACTTTGAGCGCATTTAGCGTCGTCTGGGGCGCCAGTACGGGTACGAGTTCCAGCGCCATGAGCGTGGTCTGGGGTGCGACCGCTTCCAGCGCTACCTCAGCTTTCTCTGATGCTGGGGATGATGAGCAATGACAGCCGTGTGAATACACAGAAAGGAGACGAGATTATGAACCATACACGGCAAGTCAAGACCTTCATCGGCGCAATGATGCTGGCGGCAGTAACCGCAGGCGGATATGCCGTAGCGACCAGTCATTCTCTGCACCTCTACTTCGCCCTGGCCGTTCTCGGACTCGCAGGTGTGACTTCGCGGATGAAAGTGAAGCTGCCCGGCATCAACGGCAACATGTCTGTAAACCTGCCGTTCCTGCTGACCGCGATTGTCAGCTTGAGCTCGGCTGAAGCTGTCGTCATTACCTGTGTTTCTACAATGGCGCAATGCTGGCCGCGCAAAGATGCGAAATGGAAACCGGAACAGATAGCCTTCAACGTTAGTATGATGGCTTTCGCCAGCTCGCTGGCTAGCCTTCTGTTCCACGCGCAGTGGTCATCCCGATTCGGGTTGAATTCCAATCCGCTTGGGCTGGCTCTGGCGGCCACAACGCTGTTCCTGGGACAGACCTTACCAGTTGCCGGCATCGTCGCGGTAAGCGAGAACAAAGCCGCAGGCCCAATCTGGTGGAATCTAGCTCAGCTTTCCTTCCCGTACTATGTTGTGAGTGCGGGCGTGACGTCGATGGTCCAGATGGTCAGCGCTCATATGGGCTGGGAACTGGCGCTGGCGGTTTTTCCAATCATGTACGGAATCCACCGTTCTTACTCTCTGTACTTTGGCAAGATGGCGGAGTCTTCGCGTCCACCGGTTCTGGTTAGAGGCGCAAGCGCGTAGTCGGTTGGTGTGAATCTTTTCATGGCCCGCGGGAACGCCGCGGGCCATTGTTTTTGATACGGCTATCAGGCCGGCTGGGGATTCCGCACAGGTGCGGGAATGATCGGCAATTCAACGCGGAATATGCTTCCCTCACCCTGGCTGTTCTCGACCGCAATGGTTCCCCGATGCGCTGTAACAATCCACTGCGCGATTGCAAGTCCTAATCCTGCACCGCCCTGCTCGCGGCTGCGCGCCTTGTCGATTCGGTAGAAGCGCTCGAAGATTTTCCCCTTCTCTCCCTCCGGGATTCCTACTCCTGTGTCTTGCACTACGAGAACAACGTTGTCGCCCTTTTGTTCCAGGGAGAGTGCAACCCGGCCCGGCGCGGGAGTGTACTTGAAGGCGTTGTCCAGGAGGATATCGGCCACTCTCCGCAGCGCAGACTCATCTCCCATCACGAAGGAATCTTTCGGGACGATGTTTGCCGAGAATTCAAGGTTCCGGATCCCTGCCACCTGTTGCCAACTTTCCACGACACCATTCAGCATTTCGCGCAACTCCACCGGCTGCAAATGGAGCGTCTCGCGCCCCGAGTCGGCCCGAGCCAACGCGAGCAACTGTTCAATCAGGGCCGTGGTACGCTCCGCCTCCAGTAGAATGTGACGCAGCGACTCTTTGTACTCGATTTCACCGCGGGAGCGGCGCAAGGCAAGTTCCGCCTCGGTGCGAATCAGAGACACCGGCGTCCGCAGCTCGTGCGAAGCGTCCGCAGTAAATTCCGTGATTCGCAGAAAGGCCACCTCGATCCGGGCGAGCATTTCGTTCAGCGTGTCAGAAAGGCGCTGCAACTCGTCCCCGGTTTCAAGCTTCTGAAGACGGCTGCTCAAATTGGCTCCGCTGATGTCCCGGGCAGTTCGTACCAATGCATCCACTGGTGACAATGCCCTGCGGCTCAGCCAATATCCGCCCAGACCTGCAACCAGAAACACTAGCGGGGCGAACGCCAGCAGGTATGACCGGAACAGATGGAGCGTCTCTACCATGTCGTCGGTCACCGCTCCCATGGCGACGCTATAAATATGGCCGTTGGCCTCAAGCCTTTGCTGCAAGAAACGCAAATGGTGGCCATCGACTTTCCGCTTGAGATAACTTGAACGATTGATCGGTTCGGGATCGAGAGTCTTCGGATGTGCTTGCAAAAAAGCTGACCGGTAAATCAGGTCGCCGTTTTCCGCATAGACCTGTAAATAGTCGCCAGAGTGTTCCAGTGCGTACGTTTCGTTTACCTCTTCCTGCACCTTGGCAAGCGTTGCATCCTTCTTTTGAGAATTCAGGAAGTTCTTCAGGTCCTCCACCTGATTTTCCAGGTTGTCATCGACGAGATCATAGAGATGACTTCGGAGGAGGAACCACATGCCTGCTCCGAAGGCGATCTGAGCGATGGCGAATATCGCCAGATACCAGAGCGTAAGCCGCACGCCGATGGAAAGTTTCTTCATCGGCGTCACGCCTGCCCGTTCTCGCGAATCATGTAACCCACCCCGCGCACGGTATGAATCAATTTGGGCCGTCCTGGCGGATCGATCTTCCCGCGCAGCAGATGCATGAAAGCGTCCAGCGTATTTTCCTCGATGTCGCGATCGAACCCCCAAACAGCCTCGATCAGCGATCTCCGCGAAACCACTTTGCCTGCACGGTAGATGAGCCGCTCGAGCAGATTGTATTCCGTCCGGGTCAGCGAGATGCGCTGCTGGCCTCGCTGCACCTCGCGGCTGGCAGGATCAAGCACCAGATCGCCTACACGTAAACTCGTATCCTGTGCGGCCAGAGCGCGTCGTTTGACAGCCCGCAACCGTGCCACCAGTTCGTCAAACGAAAACGGCTTGGTCATGTAATCGTCGGCACCCAGATCGAGACCGCGCACGATATCAGGCACTGCGTCTCTGGCGGTGAGCATCAAGATTGGTGTGCGAACTTTTTCCGCGCGTAAGCGCTTGGCCAATTCATATCCGCTGAGTCCCGGCATCATTACATCCAGAATAATGACATCGAACTCGTAGCTCTTGGCGACCGCCAATCCCTCGGTGCCATCAGAGGCGCACGTTACCGTATGCCCCTCTTCGCTAAGTCCCTTGCGAAGAAGGTCGGCCATCCGCGCTTCGTCTTCAACCACCAGCAATTTCATCGCGAATTTGAGCCCGAGACGAGGTCGCCGGCACCCTCAACTTTAGATCGAATCAGCACAACCTTGCCTCAACCTGAAGAAATATTAACGTGTCTTTCATCATCGCGTCACAACGCAATTTTAGGATTCCCATTCATTCCGATCAGTGCAATTTGTAGCTGGAGATGACAGCCGCGACCTGCGTCGTTTGCAGTTCAAGCCCTTCCCCCGGCTGAATACCTCGCGCTGCAAGGAGCTGAAACATGAATTCGAATCGACGTTCTCCATCGGTCCCTGCAACCCTTTTCCAATCTGTTCTGCCCGTGCTCCTGGGGCTGATTCTTGCCTCTGCCACTATTCCAGTCGCAGTTGCCCAAGTGGATCGCGCCGTGCTCGAAGGCACCGTTAGCGACCCCTCTGGAAGAGTAATCGTGGGCGCAACACTGAAAGTCCAAGCCGTCGATACTGGTCTGACCGAAGAACAACCAGCCAATTCGAAAGGCTATTACCGGTTCCCGGGTCTTGCGGTGGGGCGCTACACCGTGACGGTTGGCGGCTCTGGTTTTAGGACCAAGGTGATCGAGGATGTCATCCTGCGCGTTGGCCAGACCCGCACCCTCGACGTTCAGCTTGGAGTCGGGGCGATCAGCGAGAAAGTCGAAGTTAAAGCCACCCTCGCACCCGAGGACCGCAGTTCCGCCGAAGCCGCGACGGTGATCGACTCCGTGCAGATCTCTGAGCTTCCAAACAACGGCCGCGACTGGGCCAGTTTCACCTTGCTCGCCCCTTTTGCCCAGGATGATGGCGGCGGCGACCAGCGCACCATCCGTTTCGCCGGCCGCGCCCGCGATGACAATAACTTTCAAATCGATGGTGTCGACGCTGGTGGCATTCAGGAGCAGGCGCAGAAATCACAGACCCGGCTGCAAATCTCACAGGACGCAATTGAGGAGTACCGCGTTAACAGCGCGCTGTACGACGCCGAATATGGCACGCAAGCGGGTGGCCAGATCGACGTGGTCACCAAGTCCGGGACGAACGACTGGCATGGCGGGGTGTTTGGTTATTTACGAAATTCCGCGTTCGATGCCCGGAATTTCAACGACTTCGATGTCAACGGCAATGCGTACATTCCACCCTTCCGCTACGGCCAATATGGCATGACTTTGGGCGGTCCGGTGAAGAAGGACAGATTATTCTTCTTCATAAACTACGAAGGGCTTCGCCAATTTGGTGCGACCACGAATCAAGTCGTTGTTCCCAATGCCGCCATTGAGCAGGCTACTCTTTCCAAGTCGCCGCAGATGTGTTCCATCCTGCAGGCCTATGCCTGGCGTGCCTCGACAGGGACCATTGGAAACTGCAACCCTGTGCATGTTTATCCCGACGCGGCCTTTGCCCCCAGCGCGTCCGATTCCGACCTGCTCACAGCCCCCGCTACAACCACCGTGCACGAAGACACCTGGCTTCTCCGAATGGATTACAGGATCAATGACAAGACAATGCTGTATGGCAGTGCGCACCGCGATATCAGTCTTGTGAGCGGCACCAATGGCAGCGGCTCTCTTCCCTACGACTTAATTCAGACGATCAACCATCCAGCTGGCTACTATATCGCCCTTCAGAACACCTTCTCACCGCGACTGCTGAACGAAGCGAAGGTCTACATAAACCGGTCCCCGTTTATCAATCCGCAGGTCCCACCTTTGCCCTACTCGGTGAGCACGAATAATTGGGTGACAATCAACAACAATCAGGCAGATCACGAAATCGGCACCACTTACGGCATCGTGGACAACCTAACCCTCGTGCACGGGCGGAACACGTTCAAGACGGGCATCGAGATTCGCCGAGTTCGGTTGAATCAGGGTCTGACCGCTGGCAACACCCTCTCTTTTGCGGACAACAGCAGCAATGCGGACACGGGTTTTGTGAACGCGAGCCTTTACGGTATTTCCTACACCGACACATGGTGTTGCCACAAGCTTAGACGCACCTTCTATATGCCCTATTTCCAGGATGAGTGGAAGGTCACTCCCACGTTGACCTTGAATCTGGGAATTCGCTGGGAATACTACGGTGTAGCGCACGAAGCCGACAATCGCACTACGGTCTTCGATGTCAGCCAATTTCACGGCGTTTGCTTCGGCTCCGGCTCCATTTGGCGGTTTGCCCTGCCCACCCCGATTCCGAGCCCGGTCAATACTCCGGCGTGTCCGAAGAACCCGCCTCTTTACAACCCTGACTATAGGAACTTCGATCCTCGCGTTAGTTTTGCCTGGGCACCCGAAATGTTCCATGGAAAGACGGTCATCCGTTCGGGATTTGGGATCTATCACGGCGCAGCCCAGAACGATGATTTGAACGCTGGGCTGGAAAGCGATCGGTATACCGCGTTCGCCAATTTCGATCCGGCGGGAAACGGCACCCCTTTGTTACCGCAATATCAGCAAGTGAATCCGGACCTCAGCAGCTTGCCCATACAACCGCAGCAGCAACCTCGCGCCTTACAGCGGCATGGTCGCCGTGATCTTTATGCCGAGACTTGGGGGCTCACTGTCGATCGCGAACTACCGTCTAACTTCTTGGCATCGGCGCAGTACCTGGGATCGCGGGGGGTTCGTCTGTTTTCTCGGGGAGGAGTGAATTTCTGCAGTACAGCGCCGCAGGGAACCGACGCCGCCGGCAACCCCATTTGCACCCGCCCACTCGATCAGTTTTATCCCGGAGGCGATCCTTACGGTTCCGTAGACTACAAATCCGACATCGGATCCAGCACTTACAACGCGCTCTTGCTGAGCCTCCAGCGGCGCTTCTCCAGCGGCTTATCCTTCCAGGGACGCTATACCTGGTCTCATTCCATCAACGACGGGTCAGTCGGTGGCGGCGAGTCGAACGGTCCCGAAAACGTAAATTGCCTGTCCTGCGACAAAGGTCCGAGTGTCTTCGATGTCCGCAACAACGTGACGGTGGATGCCGTTTACGAACTGCCTTTTGGTCCCGGCAAGTCTTTCCTCAACGGCGGGGGAGTATTGGGGAAGATCGTGGGCGGGTGGCAAATGAGCAGCATTGGCCTCTGGCACACAGGTCATCCCCTCACGATCATGATGAATATCTCGCCGGACCAGTTGCCGGACGGAAACGATCAAACCACTCAAAGGCCCGACCTGGTTCCTGGTGTGCCCATATTTCTGCCGGGAGGAGTGCAGAATCACACCCTTCCCATCAACCCGGCCGCTTTCGCTCCTCCCCCGTTGGCGGCAGGCGGCGTCGCTGATAGTAGCGGAAACTGCGTTGACACTTGCGGCCTGGTTAGCCGATTCGGCACAGCGCCGAACGGACTGATCCGCGCCGTCAACACCTGGCAGATTGACCTGGCCTTAACGAAGGAGACAAAGCTGACCGAGCGCGTGGCCATGGAGTTTGGTGCGCAAGTATTCAATATCTTCAATCACACTCAATACGGAGATCCCAATGGCGACAACCTGACCTTCAACTACACTCAGGCCACCGACAACGCGGGGAACCCCATACCTAACAGTTGGATCCTGCAGCCAAAGGGCAGCCTCGGTCTTATCAATACGACAGTGAATTTCAACAATAATAATGACAACGCTGCCTCGCCCAACACCGGCACCGGGCTGCCGCGACAGATTCAGCTCATGCTTCGCTTCAAATTTTGAGACAGGCCGGACGTGATTTCAGGCAACTTTCAGGTACACCGGTTACGGTTGCGGTTGAGGTGACATAAATGCGACTTCGCTTTCTCCGCTGTGCGATGACTGCGGTTCTGGGCACCATGGCTTGCACCGCTCTAGCGTCGGCCGCGCCCGGCTACTCGATATTGAAGAAGATTCCCATCCCCGGCCAGGGAAGTTTTGACTATCTCACGGTCGATGAAGCCGCCCGCCGCTTGTACGTTTCGCACGGCACACAAGTGGAAGTGCTCGACATCGACGCGCTTAGCGTGGTGGGGAACATTCCGAAGACATTGGGCGTTCATGGCGTCGCGCTCGCGCCTGAAGCTGGCCGGGGGTTTGTCAGCGACGGCCAGGCCAACTCCGTCACTGTCTTCGATCTGAAGACACTGAAGCCGATCACCGAGGTTCCCACCGGCCAGAAGCCCGATGCAATCATCTACGACCCGGCTACGTCGCGCGTTTTCGCCTTCAACGGCGGAGGCAACAGCGCCACCGCGATTGATGCCGCGACCGCCAAGGTGGCTGGTACGGTCAATCTGCCCGGCGGGCCAGAATTCGCCGCGGCAGACGGAAATGGATACGTCTTCAACAATCTTGAGGACGAAAGCCTTGTTCTGAAGATCAACTCCCGCGAACTCAAAGTCGAACAGCGGTGGCCCGCCGCGCCGTGTGCGTCTCCTAGCAGTATGGCCATGGACCGGCCCAACCGCCGCCTGTTTATCGGGTGCCGCAACAAGCTGATGGCCGTCATGGATGCCGACTCCGGCAAAGTCCTCACCACGCTTCCCATCGGCGATCACGTCGACGCCACCGCATTCGATCCTGCGACCAAGCTGATTTTCAACTCCAATGGCGAGGGCACAATCACGGTAATCCGTCAGGACTCTCCGAATAAGTATTCTGTTGTAGAAACTGTCAAAACGGCGCCCCGCGCGAAAACCATGGCGCTGGATCTCAAGACTCACCGGCTCTTTCTTTCCACAATCGAAAATGGGCAATTCGAGGTACTGGTAGTGGGACAATAGAGGTCAGCTCCTGGAACGCACCTTCACACCATGAATTTAAGACGCGGTCTATTTGCGCACACCCTTAGCTTGGGCTTGGTTTTGATAGCGCTATTCGTGCTCCCCGGCTGTACCAAGAAGTCGTCCGCTCAGAGCTCGCCCGCGAATTTGCAGGCTGACGTGCACACTCCATTCCGTTTCGTCGCCTACGGAGATACGCGTTTTCACAACCCCAACGACACGGAAGCCGCCAATCCGGTGGTGCGAGTCGCGCTGGTGAAGGCGATTGCGGAAGCCAATCCTGCGTTCGTCTGTTTCACCGGCGATATCGTCTATAACGGGTTGGACGCCGACGATTGGAGAGTCTGGGACCGTGAGACCAGCATTTTGCGCGAGAGAAGCATTGCAGCCTATCCGGTGCTGGGAAATCACGACCTGCACGGGAAAGAAGATGTCGCGCTGGGCAACTATTTTCAACGTTTCCCCGAGCTGAAAGGGAGCCGCTATTACTCAGTTCGAGCCGCCAATGCGCTGATCCTCGCGCTCGATAGCTCGCAGGAAGAAGCCACCGGACCGCAGGGCCAGTGGCTGGCCGACAAGCTCGATCACGTTCCCGCCGACGTGGATTTTGTTTTTGTTTTGCTGCACCATCCGCCCTACACCAGCTCCTCCGACGCAAGGGTCTTCGGCGGCGGGCACTCGTCACGTCCGCCGGAGCACGCTCTGGCCACGATGCTCGAAGATCGCCAGGCCCATGCCCACTTCCGCATCGTCCTCTTTTCCGGGCACGTGCACAATTACGAGCGCCACGAGCATGGCGGCGTGAGTTACTTCGTGACGGGTGGTGGAGCCGCGCATGCTTATCCGATCGAGCGGGCCCCCACTGATCCTTTTCAGAGCAAGGAAGTGAATTACCACTATTTGCTGGTCGAGGTCGACCACCAACAATTGACGATCACAATGAATCGTTTGGATTTGTCGAGTGGTAAAGCGGTCTGGACGCGGCCGGACTCAGTGAAAGTCTCAGTCCCAGCCGCCGTAGCGGCACAGGCAGGCGCACAGTAGTTTAGGAAGCTTGGCAGTTCCCCGTGCAACCGTTCTTTTCCCACGCTACGCCTAACGCGTGCAGAGTGAGCCGGTCGACTAGTGTCAACTTCTCAGGCTCCAGCACCACCGTGTAGGCGTATTGCACTTCAACGTCGCAGGTGATGCACCACCGTTCGTGGCGAATGACGCCTCCGCAGTGTTCACATGCCGATTTCGCGTCGTACTGGTTGCTGTGATACCAACTGGCTGCCGCGGGATTCGCGAACATGACGCCCTCCTTGCACAAACCTTCAGCAAATTCCCCCGCCGCTCGCTGGACAGTTCGGTGGAACTTCACTGTTTGCAGCTTATGGATAGGCTTGAAAACCCAACCATTTGGCCTGTCACTTTTATCCGTGATTAAGATCACAGACAGACTCCCCGTCGTTCTTTACGGGGCCTGCTTCTGCAATTGGATAAGCTTTGGTTTATTCTGAAAAGTTACTTAAGTTTGCTCGGTCTCATCGTGAACGCCGTCCTGCGGTATCAGCCCGGAGCCCAACGCTAACCTTATGAAAACTGGAATCATCGGCCTGCCCCAGGTAGGCAAAAGCTCGTTGTTTCGCATTTTGACCAAAGCGCATCTTTCCGAAAGCGCCTTCGCCAATCCGCGCGAAGCTCACGTCGGTGTAGCCAAAGTTCCGGACGACCGACTCGACCGGCTAGCCGCGCTCTACAACCCGAAAAAGCTTACCCACACCTCCGTCGAATACGTGGACGTCGGCGCCATCGGACAGGACGCCCTCAAGGAAACGGCCTACATCGGTCATCTCCGGCAGGTTGACGCCCTCGCCCATGTCGTGCGGGTTTTCGAAGACCCAGCCATTCCTCACGTTGGCGAAATCGATCCGCTCCGCGACATCAAGAATGTCGAGTTCGATCTCATGGTCAGCGATCTCGGACAGATCGAGAAACGTCTCGAGCGTCTGGAAAAAGACTTAAAGAAGATGAAGACGCCGGAGTTGGAGAAAGAATTCGAACTGCTCCAGAGGGCCAATAGGCACCTCGGTGAAGAGAAACCGCTGCGTGAAATGCAGATGACGCCGGAGGACAAAAAGCGTATCCGCGGCTTCATGTTCCTCAGCGAAAAACCCATTTTCTACGTTCTGAACATCGGAGAGTCGACCGAGTTAGGGAAAGAGCTTGAAGAAGCCGTGGGCAAATACAAGCTCACCGAAATTGCCGCGCGCCCGAATGCCGCTGCGACCGCCATCTGCGGCAAGGTCGAAGCCGAACTCTCGGAGATGAGCGATGCGGATGCTGCCGAATTCCTGGGCAGCTACGGATTAAAGGAAAGCGGGCTGGTTCGCCTCATCCGTACCACCTATCAACTCCTTGGGTTGATCTCTTTCTTCACCGCCGGAGAGGACGAATGCCGCGCCTGGCAAATCCCCGCCCACACCCGGGCTCAGGAGGCTGCAGGCGCAATCCACTCCGACCTGGAAAAACACTTCATCCGCGCCGAAACCATCCGCTGGGACCAACTTCTCGAAGCCGGCTCGGAAGCCGCCGCCCGTGCCAAAGGCACCCTCCGCCTCGAAGGCAAGGACTACATCGTGCAAGACGGCGACGTCATGCATATCCGACACAGCGGCTGAACTTCTTCCACCACGGAGACACCGAGACACAAAGAAGTAAATTGTTTGCTTTGCTGTGCCTCCGTGGTGAATTTCGGCATGGACTGGTATCATCCCCGCGATTCATGAACCCGATCTTCACCAGCGTTCTCCTCGGCCTCACGGCTGCTGCGGCTAACGTCTTCGGCGGCGCCATCATCGTGCAGCGGCACTGGGAGCGTCGTTATCTCCGCTACTTCGTCGCGCTGGGCGCCGGATTCATGCTGGCCACGGCGCTTGTCGAGATGGTTCCGGAAAGCTTCGAGCTGCGCGGCAGGTCCGCCGCTTTCCTCGTGCTCCTGGGCTATCTGATCATTCACTTCTTCGAGCACACGGTCACGCCACACTTCCACTTCGGCGAAGAAACCCACCAAGATGAGTTCAGACATTCGCACACGTCCTATTCCGTGCTGTTCGGACTGATCATTCACACGTTCTTCGACGGCATCGCCATCGCCTCTGGATTTCTCGTTTCCAACTGGCTGGGATGGCTGATCTTCCTCGCCGTCTTCCTGCATAAAATTCCGGAGGGTTTCACGGTGAGCTCAGTCATGCTGGCCAGCGGACGCAGCCGCGGCACGGCCTGGGGCGCTTCGGTTGTGTTAGGGGGATCGACTCTGGCCGGCGTACTGACGATGGCGATTTTTCGGCACCATGTGGGCGCCGGTCTGCCCCTCTCGGCGGGAGTTACGATCTACGTCGCGGCTT
>Ga0307478_10002846_pt1 | contig 13280 bp, 10 predicted proteins | sample atmos_gasesECM4C_2_FD_203713 | JGI IMG/M metagenome (GOLD analysis project Ga0307478, IMG submission 203713) | Hardwood forest soil microbial communities from Morgan-Monroe State Forest, Indiana, United States - atmos_gasesECM4C_05 | ecosystem: Environmental > Terrestrial > Soil > Temperate...
TGGGCGTCCCCAAGGCGACCAACTTGCCTTCATTCAGGATGGCGAGGCGGTCACAGCGCTCGGCTTCTTCCATCAGGTGCGTCGTGACGATCACCGACACGCGCTCTTCGTCGCGCAGGATCTGGAGATATTGCCAGAGGTCGCGGCGCGCGCCCGGATCGAGGCCGGTGGTGGGCTCATCGAGCAAGAGGACCGAGGGGTGATGGAGCAGGCCCTTCGCCAGTTCGACGCGGCGGGCCATGCCTCCGGAGAAAGTTTCGACCAGTTCTTGGGCGCGGTCCGCGAGGCCGACGCGGCCGAGAATCTCCAGGATGCGCTGATGAAGGGCGGAGCCGCGCAGGCCATAGAGGTGCCCCTGATGCCACAGATTTTCGTAGGCGGTGAGTTTTTCGTCGACACTCTGGGCCTGGAAAACGACACCGATCTGACGGCGGAGGCCGGAGGGATCCTTGGCGGCATCGAAGCCCATAATCAGGGCACGGCCGGCAGTGGGGAGCATCAGGGTGGAAAGAATCCGAAAGAGCGTAGTCTTGCCGCTACCGTTAGGACCGAGGAGGCCGAAAAGCTCAGCCGGGCGGACGTCGAAGGAAACGTCGTCAAGGGCAGTGCGCCCGTCGTAGCGGTGCAGGATGTTCTGCACCGAGATCACGGCCGTGGAACCGGTTTCCACCTCCGGTGCAACTTCCATATATGCGGGTGTTTTCGAGGCCACAGACTATTCTACGACGAGATGCGGTTAAGCATCATGAGAACAAACAGGAGGGGTAGGTATAAGACGGTTGCCTGCAGAAGCTGCCGGGCGCGTTGTTTGGAGCGTCCGGCGCTGATGGGCACACGAAGCTGGGTGAGCCGGGAGCCGATGTAGAACAGGGTGGTGCCCAGGAGCAGGGCGCCGACAAGGTAGATGCGGCCAGCCATTCCGAGGAAAGTTGGGGTGAGACTGACCGGGATCAGCGCCAGGGAGTAGAGCAGGATGCGGCGCGCGGTGGATCGGCCGTCGGGCTCAACGACGGGCAGCATGCGGATGCTGCCGGCCTCGTAGTCTTCGCGGTAGAGCCAGGCAATCGAGAAGAAGTGCGGAAACTGCCAGAAGAACACGATCGCGAACAGGACCAGCGCCTCCCATTCGATGCGGCCGCGGGCGGCAGTCCAGCCGAGGGCGCCAGGCATGGCGCCAGGGAAAGCGCCAACGAAAGTGCAGATGGGATGAATTTTCTTCAGCGGCGTGTAGGCCGCGAGGTAGACGAAAGCGGTAAGGAGAGCGAGCGTGCCGGTTAAGGCATTCAATGCGATGTCGAGATAAAGGGCGCCGCCCACGGTCATGAGCATGCCGACGAGGGTGGCGTGGCGCAGGGTCATGCGCCCGGTTGGCAAGGGTCGCTGGGCGGTGCGGCGCATGTTGCCGTCGATGTCGTGCTCCATGACTTCGTTCAAAGCTGCTGTGCCACCAGAGACGAGTCCGATGCCGACCAGGGTGTGGAAGAGATTCCACGAGAGGGAAGAGACGCCTAGCTTCAGGCAGCCGAAATAGTATCCGCACCACGCAGTCAAGACGACGAGCGTGGTGACGCGCAATTTGGTCAGTTCGGCGTAGTCGCGCGCCAGCGTGGCGTAGGCGCGGCGTGGGACGTCAAGCGGCTGTATGGCAGTGCTCATGCGGCCTGCGGGGTCCCTTCCGTGCCCGGAACTTGTGCAGCGAAGGCGACGGGCACATATCGCCAGATCTGGATTGCCAGGACGACGGTAGTCGCGAGCAGCAGGGCTCCGACGGCGACGTGCGCAACCGTCGAGATCACCATGGGCAGCTCGGGCTGCACGCTATCGCGACCCCAGGCTACGCGCGTCAGAAAGGCGGCAAAACCAAGGCAGAGCTGGGTGATCAGCAGCGCCAGCATAAGAACGGTTGGCCGACGGATCGCCTCGATCTTGGAGTAATGCGAGAGCGCCCGGATTGCGGTCCAGGTCAGCACGAAGGCAACGATCAGCGAGTGCGCGACGTGCGGCCACCAGCTCATGCCGTGATGACGGAACATGCCGCCGAGGATGAGCTGCACGTAGAGGACGAGGATCGACAGCAGCGCGAGGGTGAACAGGCTCGGACGGCGACTATCGAATTCCACCCGCGGAACTTCTTCCACCCACTTCTGACTGGTGAAGACGGCGATGCATACGGCGATACAGAAGAAGGTCTGCGCGACGGCCGCATGAGCGGTAGATACGGCTGGCGGCTGGAGAAAGCGAACCGTCATGCCGCCGAGGACGGCTTGCGCGATCACCGTGCCGAGGGCGGCGAGTGCCAGCTTGCGGAGCCAAGAGCGGCGCTCGACGAAGAGGGTCCAGGCAGCGATCGCCAGCGTGAGAATCACGAGCGATCCGGCCACCATGCGGTGGCTCCATTCGAAGCGGACACCGCCAACGAAGTGCGGAACCTTCACCAGATAACCGAAGGAAGTGGGCCAGTCGGGCACCGAGAGGCCAGCATCGTTGCTGGTGACAGAAGCTCCCGCCATGATGACAAGAAACGTGAAGCACGCGGTGAAGACCGCGAAAGTGTGGTAGGCCCGATTATATGGAGTGGCGATGCCCTTCAGAGCAAACTCCTTGGTCCCGGTAAATCAAACTTTGCTTTTGAGATCTGACCCCACGTCCGCAGCTCCCGAGACAGACCGCGATTGAAAGCGGTCTGCCGTCGGGAACGCAGCATTCTAGCAGAACGGCGTTTAGGTCGTGCTGGCTTTGAAAGTTTGGTCGACGGTCTTGGCTTCCTTGGGCGCGACGGTCACTTTCTGATCCTGCTCACCGAGTTTTTCGTGGACGAAAGCGATGGTGTAGTCGCCCGGAGGCAGGCCCTTGATTTCGTACTTGCCGTCTTTTCCGGTGACGGCATAGAACGGGCTTTTCACGACGTTGATGTACATCTTCATCCAGGGGTGCTGGTTGCACTTCACGGGCAGCATGATTTCTTCGCGGGCGAAGTTTTTCTCGATCGGCGCGGCCTGCGGCGGCTGCGACTCGTTCCACTCACGGTTGTCTTTCGGAGTGGGGTGGATGTTGTGGGTGGTGGGATCGTCGTTCTTGATGTCGACGGTCTGGCCGGCCATTACGCCGAGCACGTGCGGATGATAGCGGCACCCGCTCTGGTCGAGGTTGACGGCGTCTTTGGGAACGTCAAAGGTGCGGGAGCCGAGGCCGTCTTTGACGTAGACGAAGACATTGGCGAGGTCGCCGTTGTCGACCACTACGGTCTCGGCCTCATTTTGGCCTTTGCAGGCAGGATCCTGGGACATGTCGATTTTGGACGGCTTGGGCGCGGAGCCGTCGAATTTCACGGTTCCGGTGACGGAGCCGGCGGTTGCCGGATCGATGGGAGTAGCCGCAGGAGCAGGCGTCGCGGATGGCGTGGCAGCAGGCTGCGACTCGTTGGTCGCTTCTTTCTTGTTACAGGCAGCCAGCAACAATAAGCTGGCGAAGGCTAGCAGGAGGAGGAGTGCTAACCGGGAGTTCTTCATGAGGGTGCACCTTTCTTGTAGTTTTAGATGGCACTTCGAAAACTTTCCATTCTAACGCGAAAACTCAGTGCGAGCCTCCCGCGGCGGGCGCAGTGCTTCGATTGCTTGCGCCGCTGACGAGTTTCTTTCCGCGTGGCGGAGCATTCGATGCCGTAGAGCGGCCCATGGAGGCAGCCACACGCCGCTGCTCTTCGGGCGTGAGTTGGAAAATATAGTCGACGAGAAGCTTCGTGTGGTCCTGCGTATAGCCCTGGAACGAGGGCGGAGTGGGCCCAGCGAACACCCACTGGCCATTTACGTGGTTGAACAGGCCCGAGGGCATCGAGGTGCCCGGGCTGATGGCCTGCGGGTCGGTGATCCAGCGTTCGACCCAGTCCGGTTTCAGACGGTCCTTGGCCAGCAGGAAATTGGGCGCGGTGGCATGGGAGTCGTGCTGCGCCTCACCGGTAGCGTGACATTTCAAGCACGGTGCGGCACTGCTCGAGAACAAGCTGCGCGCCATCTCGGTTTCTTTCGCGGTGAGCGTGGGAACCGTCTCCGGAATGTACGGCATGGGCTGCTGGGAGAGTGCCTGGAAGAAGCGCACCAGCTTCCGCAGTTCGTCATCGGACAGTGAGAACGTCGGCATGCGGACCTTAAGATAGCTGCGAACGCCGTTTCGGTTGGTATCGGTATCGCTCAAACTCGGGTTCGAGAGGAACTTGCGCAGCCACTCAGGATTGACGCGGGCACCCTCGGTGTAGAGTTTCGGGGGCAGCTGTTCTTTCCAGTCGGGATCCTGATATTTCTTCATCTTCATCAGGACGGAATCCTGACCGGGGAAGAACTGATGGCAGCCGACGCAGTTGTACTTGGTGACGATCCACCAGCCTTCCTGGATGTCGTGTCGCGCATCCTGCGGGCGGTACTGGTAGTTCGCGGGGAGACTGCTCTCCTGGCTGCCCAACAGGAACGTGGTGAGCGCCTGTACCTGGTCTTTCGTGAGGTGCAGGTTGGGCATGCGGAGCGCTTCCGTCTCCGACTTGACCATCCCTTTGTCGTAGATTTCGGGTTCGGCGAGTTTGTGCTCGAAGAAGCCCTTGTGGTCATACCACGGGCCCTTGGCCGGGCCTTCGGGGAGGCGCGCCAGGTCTTCCGGGTTGGTGATCGGCTCTTTGTTGCCGCGCTGGGCCGCCTCGGTGAACAGAGCGAAGTCTAGGCGCTCGATCGGCTTGCTGCCTTCGAAGGTGAGTTCGGTGCCGATACGGCCTTCATCTTCCATGCCGGCGATCTCATGGCAGCCGCCACAACCGAAGTGGCGGACCCACTTCTTGCCCTCGTCTTTCAACTTCGGATCGTCCATGAAAGAAGCGTCGGCGTAAGCGGAAGGCTCCTGCTTCTTCTGAGTGAGCAGGTAGGTGGCGATATCCTGCGCGTCTTCCACGCTCAGGCGCAGGCTCGGCATGACTGTCATGTTCTGCACCTGCAGTTCATGACCGTCGTTGGGGCAGCGGCTGTGAGCCAGATCGAAGACGTAGGGCAGACCCTTCTTGGCGTAATCCTCGGGACCAATATCTTTCTTCTCGTACGGGCAATACGGGCGCGTGCGCTCGCGTGCGTTGTGAATCCAGCGCACCAGGTAGTCGTAGTTGGCTTTCTCACCGACGCGAGTCAGATTCGCGGCGAAGGTGCCGCCCTGGAGGTCATCGCCTTCTCCGATGGAGTGGCAAGCAAGACAGCCCCGGGTTTCGAACAATTCCTTGCCATGATCGGCGTTACCCGGTTTCTGATGGGGCAGGGAATCGGTCAGCGCCGACTGCCAGATGTAGGCGGAGATCGCCTTAATCTGGCCATCGCTGAAGCGGAAGTTCGGCATCTTGGTGCCGGGACGGAACTCGCTGGGCTTCTTGAGCCACACCGGAATCCAGTTCTTGTTCAGCTTCAGGCGAGCGTCTTTCAGATTGGGCCCGACCTTTTTCAGGTCCTGCATGAGGCTGTGCGCGCGGAAATCGATCTGCTGCAGGCGTCCGTCGATCTTGCTGTTCGAAACGCGAAGCCCAACGGCCTCGTCGTTCAGGCGATTGGCTTCTTCATTCGACTCGGCGGCGTCGGCCTGCTTCATCAGGTAGGCAGACTGCTTGGTGTTGTCGCGCTTCTCACCTTCGAGTTGCTTGATCTGCTGGTTGAGGGACTGCAGTTCTTCCGGTTCCTTGTCGTAGCCCTCATAGCGATGGCAACCCATGCAGCCGCGCTGACGGAAGAGGTCTTTGCCCTTGCTGATGGTCCAGCCGACATCGCCGGAGATGAGCATCATGTCGGCGGCGTGGCAGGTCTGGCAGCCGGCTTCGAAATTCTGCTGGGTGTAGAGAGGCCACAGCCAGTGTTCGTAGTTGCCGTGAGCCTTCTCGACGCTGGTAGTGGCGCGGCCGTTGCCCTGGTGACACGGGGAGCAGCCGAACTTGTCGGGATCGTGAACCTGCAGTAGGTCAGGATTGGGATGGCTGACGAACGCCCTGGCGTAATCGTCGGGAGTTTTTGCGCCCTTGGCACTCATGGCAGCAGCGGTGAGTTTGACCGGCTCGCGCGCGCCCATGTGGCACGATTCGCAGCGGTCGACGATGTTGGCCTCGGCGACATTGATCTGCAGAATGCTGGGTTCGAGGTCGTCGGTCTTTTTCTCGAGGCCGCCGATTTGTTCGGGCGTGAGGTCCACCATGTGATCGTTGACATACTCATCCATGGCGGCCTTGGCTTGCGTGACCGGTTTCAGCGTGTCGCCAAGTTCCGCGTTCAGCTTGGCGCGCTGATCTTTCAGATCGTTGTAGGTTTTCTCGAGTTCCTCGAAGGTGTATGACTTCCCGCTGCCGTCGGGATACTCGACGGTGGCGGTCTGCGCCTTGTATTGCTCCAGATCCTTCTTGATACTCGCCTTCGATGATTCGCTGGTGCTGCTCTCGATCTGGTAAGTGAGGGCGTTGACGTAAGCGCGCCGGTCGGTGAACACGCTCTGAACAGAAAGCACTTTCGCGTTGAGGTCGGCAATCTGTCTTTGCAACTCGCGGACGTGGGGAGTGGCCTGCTGGGTGGCCTGATCGAGGGTTCCCTTGAGCGTCTTGTAATCGGAGCTATCTTCGACTTCTTTTTCGGAGGCGGCGGACTTCGAGCGGGCGGTTTTCAGGAAGGCCGAGTAGCGCTGCTTCCATTCATGCTGATACGCCTTCCATGGACGCATCCCAAAGGCCTCGTCCCACAGCGCCCACAGCAAGGACGCCATCAGCAGCGTGACGGCAACCATATAGTGCACTGCGTACGACTTGGATACGATCGGGTCGTTGTTGGGAACGGGTTTGTCGGGCAATGCAACCTCCGAAAAATCGGTCGTTGGCTATTGGTCGTTGGCAAAACCCTTAACGCCACCGTTCCGCCAACGATCACATCCAGGTCGTCAGGTGATCATCGGGTTACCTGGCCGACGACCAACGACCGACGACCAACGACTCAAACGTTAAACCACGGCGTGATCCACACGTACTTGATGTGCCACAGCAGGCGCAGCAACATTTTGAGCGGCAGAGCGACCATGATCAGCACGAAGGTCTGGGTGATCGCAAACTGCAGAATGCTCATACGCGCAAAATCTTTCGGCATGAATCGCCGGAACAGGGAAAACATGAGGTAGCCGGCGAGGGCGAAGTAGCCGCCTACGACGACGGCGCCGAAGATGCCTTTACCCCAGTTCGAGGTAATGCCGAAAAGGTCAGGCAAATCGCGGTTCACCTCGTAAATCAGGCGGTTGTGATCCCAGGTTTGCCCCGGCCAGAACCACTGCCATCCAGGGCCGCGAATGAACGTGCCGATGATGATCATCGAAACCCAAAGGATGATGAAACCGAAGAGGAAGGTTGAGATCGCAAAGCGGCGCTGCTTCCAGGTGTAATAACCGCTGCCCATGGGATTTGTGTCGACGTAAGGAATCACCATGAGGCCGACGATGATGAGCGTTGGCATCACGACGCCGGCGATCCATGGGTCGAAATAGACCAGCATTTCCTGCAGGCCGAGGAAATACCACGGGGCTTTCGCAGGATTCATGGTCAGGTTGGGATTGGCCGGTTCCTCCAGGGGAGCATTGAGCGTAATCGACCAGACCATCAGAATGATGGTGACGATGATGGCGGCGAGGAACTCAATGCGCAGCAGGAACGGCCAGACGTGAACTTCTTTTTGCCAGCCGGCCTGGAAGGGCCAGGTCTTGCGGTGATGCGTCTTGGCGAGGGCGGGATCGGCCTCAAGCTGCGTGACCAACTGATCGTTGGCGTGTGCCTGTTTCCAAGCCAGATAGATGTAGAAGGCCAGGAGCGGAATCAACCCGACAATCGGAACGTTGTCGGGGGCCGAGATAATTTCCCAGAGTTGACGCCAATCCATAGTGTTCCTCGTACTGTCGTCGGCATCGTTGAGATCCCGACGGTCTGCCGGTCTGCCGAGCTTCGCTCGGTGGACAGCCGAGGGCGGCTGTCCCTACGTGGTTCTATTCGCCTGCGGCTTTCGGGCCTCTTCGCGGTTTGTCGGCTTCGGCTTCGAGCATGACTGGAGCCGGGCCGGAAATGCCGCCATCTTTTCGCACGCGCCAGAAGTGCACGATCATCAGCACCGAAGCGACGATCGGGATTCCGATGCAGTGCCAGATATAGGAACGCAACAGCGCGTTGGCATCGACGATCGAGCCGCCGAGCAAGCCGAAGCGGACGTCGTTGTAGGGCGTCATGCCAAGCAGCGGGCCGAACGGGCCCTCGTGTCCGAGCAGCGGTGTGGCGCGCGCCATGTTGGTGCCGACGGTGACAGCCCAGAATCCGAGCTGATCGTCGGGAAGCAGATATCCGGTGAAGGAGAGCAGCAGGGTAAAGACCAGCAATAGCACGCCGATGTTCCAGTTAAACTCACGCGGCTTTTTATACGAGCCGGTGAGGAACACACGGAACATGTGCAGCCAAACGCCGATGACCATCAGGTGCGCGGCCCAGCGGTGCATGTTGCGCAAGAGCTTGCCGAACGGAACGTCGTGCTCGAGGTAGAGCACGTCGCGGAAAGCCTGCACCTTGGTCGGGTGGTAATAGAACATCAAGAGCACGCCGGTGAAGGTGAGCACAATAAAGAGGTAGAACGTGATCCCGCCCATGCCCCAGGTGTAGCTGTAGCGCACGGCGTCGCGATTGATCTTCGCCGGGTGGAGGTGCAGGAAGACATTCGAGAGCACGCCGAGGGCACGGTTGCGCGGCGTCTCGTCATGCTTGTGGCGGAAGATCGAAGTGTAGACCTGGGTCTTGGTCGGGTCTTTGAGACCTTCGATCTGCTCCTTCACCTTCGCCGGCATCTCAGTCTTGAGCGATTGCACGTCGCCGGTGAGGTGATCCTTCACCTTGTCGACGAGTCCAACCTTGCCGCCGTTTTTTCCGTTCTGTTCTTCAGGCATTTGGTCCTCTAAACCTTTCGTGAGTCCGCGAGCCGACAAGGGCAAGATGCCCTTGCGACAGCCGGCGGGACGCCGGCGCTACCTGTCGCGCTACGTTGTCAAATACGATCCCGGGTCATTGAACTGGCTCGGCTGGCCCTTCGGCCAGGAATACAGTTTGGCTACGTCGACAATGATTTCGCCGTCGGGGGCGAGTTCGACTTTGGCGCGATCCATGGGACGCGGGGCCGGGCCTTCGAAGTTAATGCCCTCGCTGTCGTAGCCACTGCCGTGGCACGGACACTTGAATTTGTTTTCGCTCGGCTTCCAGTCGGGGGTGCATCCGAGGTGCGTGCAGCGCGCGTAGATGACGAACAAGCGGTCGGGAGTGCGGTCGACCCAGATGCGGTATTTCTGCTGCCACTTGGTGTCGACGCCGAGAGCGTAGTCGGAAGGATAGCCGATCTTGAAAGATGTGCGCGGCTCGAACAACGTGCGCGGGAGAAAGAAACGGAAGAAGGCGAGGAACCAGGCCGTTAGAAAGGCCGAGATTCCGATCCATGCCAACCGGCGGCGGCGCTGATCGACCTGGGAATTCTCGGGGCCAATGGCGGCAATACCGCCGGCTGCGGCTGCTTTCGATGTCCCCACTGCCGGAGTGCCGACATACTTGTTTGCCGGCGCGCTTGGGGCAGCTTCCTTGCTGGGCTGCGGATTTTGCTTGACCGGATCGTTCTCCGGACCCGCCATGAGTACCTCCTGTGCGATCGACTCGGCCTTGCCCGGTCTAGTCAGCGGCCATCAATGGCGCCGCCATCTTCTCCGAGTTCGGCCACATGCAACATCTCGCCTCGCCCGCGGCTTCGAGCACAAGGTGAGCGAGAGCATCAATGAACTTGGGGGAGTCGTTCAGGCCGGACATCATTTCAAATTGACGGATGCCCAGCCCGGCGGCTTCCTCGCGCGCTTCATGATCGATTTCGCCAAGCGTTTCCACATGATCGGAAACGAAAGAGACGGGCACGACGCAGACGTCGCGCACGCCTTCGGCAGAGAGTTCGCGCAAAGTGCGATGCAGCGAGGGCTGCAGCCACTTGCTGGCGCCAACTTTGCTTTGGTAGCAGAGTCGATGGTGATTCAACCAGCCTCCGCGAGCCATCAGCAGCGCAACGGTTTCTTGGATCTGACGCTGATAGGGATCGCCCTTATCGATGATGGATTGCGGCAAGCTGTGCGCGCTGAAAACAATCTCGGGACGGCGCGAAGCGGGGAAGCGGCCGAGGGCTTCGTCGATCTTTTCAATGAGCGCGTCGAGGTAACGCTCGTCGCGATAAAACGACTGGACGAGGCGAACGGGAATGTCGGCGTCGAATCGCCGGTTCCATTCGTTCAGACTGCTGCCCACCGTAGTGCTGGAATAGTGCGGGTAGAGCGGCAACAAGACGACTTCATCGCACCGAGCCGCGCGCAGTTGTGCGATTGCCTCGGAAGTAAACGGATGCCAGTAGCGCATGGCCACGAAGCAGCGGGCAGCGACTCCCATCCGCTTCATTGTGCCTTCCAGCGCCCGGGCCTGGGTTTCCGTAAAGCGGCGGATCGGGGAGCCGCCACCGATGACGGAATAATGATGCTCGACTTTCTTGGCGCGGGTGCTGGAGATGAGCCTGGCAAGGGGCCGGCGTCCGATGCGGGCGAAGGGGAAATCGATGATGTCGGGATCGCAAAAAAGATTGAAAAGAAAAGGTTGGATGGCTTCCAGCGTATCGGGTCCGCCGAGCTGGAACAGAACTATTCCCAAACACCTCTCGGTTTGAGACATCCCCACAGGTTCCCCAGAAAGCGAGGCGATGTTAACTCGTTTGAGGGCAACGCGTCAAACGACGAGTCGTAAATTCTTGGACATGAACCATGCATCAAACGCGTGCAGACGGTGTTTCTGCGACTCGAGCGGACTGCATTTCTTCGATGACCGCGTCGGCAAATTCTGAGGTGCCTGCTTTGCCGCCGACATCGCGGGTGAGTTTGTCGCGCGTGCGGTAGACCTTCTCGAGGGCGTTGCGTACCTGCAGCGCAGCGTCGGGTTCGCCAATGTGACGCAGCATCAGGAGTGCGGAGCGCAACATTGCCGTCGGGTTTGCCAGATTCTTGCCCGCAATATCGGGGGCCGAGCCGTGGACGGCTTCGAAGATGGCGCAGTGGTCGCCAAAGTTTGCGCCGGGAACCAGGCCAAGGCCGCCGACAAATGCGGCACAGAGGTCGGAAATGATGTCGCCGTAAAGATTTTCCATGAGCAGCATGTCGTATTGATAAGGATTCATGACCAGCTGCATGCAGGTGTTATCGACGATGTGCTCGCCATAGGTGATCTCCGGGTATTCCTTGGCCACGCCCCGTGCACAGCGCAAAAAGAGACCGTCAGAGAGCTTCATGATGTTGGCCTTGTGAATGGCGTGGATCTTTTTTCGCTTGTTGTTGCGGGCGTAGTCGAAGGCAAAGCGCGCGATCCGGATACACGCCTTCTCTGTCATGATCTTCAGGCTCTCGACGACACCCGGGACGACTTCGTGCTCGATCCCCGAGTAGAGCCCCTCGGTATTTTCACGCACGATGATGAGGTCGACATCGGGATAGCGCGTCGGGATGTGGGGAAGATTCCGGATGGGGCGGAAGTTGGCATACAGTTCGAAGCGCTTGCGCAACTCGACGTTGATGCTGGGAAAGCCGCCGGCGATGGGCGTGGTGACCGGACCCTTCAGGCCGACGCGCGTGCGTTCGATGGAGTCGTTGAGCTCCTTGGGAATGTATTCCTTGTACTTCTCAAAGGCCTCGGCCCCGGCCATGAAGGATTCCCACTCGAATTTCACGCCCGTCGCTTCCAGGATGCGCACGGTGGCGTTGGTGACTTCTGGGCCGATGCCGTCGCCGGGGATGAGGGTGATGCGATGCGTCATAAAAGTCTCAAAAGTGCCTTCCGAATTGCGTTTTACGTGGTGACCTTGTTGGGGACAGGCTTTGCTGGTTTTGGCTCGGGCTCTTTGGTTTTCAACAAGTCCTTCAATTCCGACATGAATTCCTGGACATCCTTGAAATCGAGGTACACCGAGGCGAAGCGCACGTAGGCGACCTTGTCGTAACGGCGGAGGCGGCTCATGATCAGCTCTCCGACTTCGCTGGTCTTGCGTTCCCGTTCGGGCGATTCGATCACGAAACTTTCCGCTTCGTTGACGATCTGCTCCAATTTGCCGATGGGCACGGGGCGTTTCTCGCAGGCGCGCATGAGGCCGTTGAGCACTTTCTGGCGGTCGAAGCGTTCGCGGCGTCCGTCTTTCTTGACCACCATGTAGGGGATTTCATCGATGCGCTCGTAGGTGGTGAAGCGCTTCGCGCACTTGAGGCACTCGCGACGGCGACGGATCGATTCCGCCTCCTTGCTTTCGCGTGAATCGACCACTTTATCTTCGAGGAACCCGCAAAAAGGACACTTCATGGCGCTTTGGAGATGCTCAGACCTCTTGTTTCAGAAACAAGATTGTAGCAGGCAGCGCCGTCGGCGCTGGTTCGTGGGAAGCTACCCGATTCCTGCGTCAAGGCCCGTTATGCCGCGGGTGTGTCAGCCTCGGCGGACTGTTCCGCGTGGTGACTTTCCTCAGAAAGTTTCAGCAGGGACAAGCGCTCGCGATGCGCCAGGAGTAAACCGAGCGGAATGACCGCTACGAAGGTCACCAGCCAGAGCATGATGCCGCAACTGGTAGCCAGTTCGGGGGGCACTTCGAAGACGTACACCAGCATGCTGATGGTGGCCAATTGCGATCCGCCGCCGACACCGGGCAACTGAATGAGCGAGCCGACCATGCTTGAGGCCATGAGCAGGAAGATCTGCGTCTGCGGAATTTCCAGCCGTGGGACTGCGTAAGCATGGGTCACTTCTTTGTAGGCCACTGCGATTACGGCCCACATGAGGACGGATACCCCGATCAGTTCGAGCAGCGAGGTGACGCTGTGGATGGTGTTCAGGCCGCTGCGAAACTCGCGGATGCGAAGCGCAATCCGGTGGCGAAGATGTATCGACAGAGCGGTCCACCGATTCTCAACCCAGCCCGCGAGGGCTTCGCCACTACGGTGCACGGCGATTGCGCCCAGCGTTAACACGACAACTACGCCAGTGAAGATGAGTCCCACCTCGCGGAAGCTGCCGTAGTAGGCCAACCGCCGGGGAGCCCTGGCAAAGAAGGCCGCGAGGACCAGTAGAAAGGTAAAAGCGCCAATATCGAAGATGCGCTCGACCGCCCATGCGCCGAGTTGCGAAGAGAAAGAGAGATTTTCCCGCTTGGCGATCAGGT
>Ga0307478_10002850_pt1 | contig 13272 bp, 21 predicted proteins | sample atmos_gasesECM4C_2_FD_203713 | JGI IMG/M metagenome (GOLD analysis project Ga0307478, IMG submission 203713) | Hardwood forest soil microbial communities from Morgan-Monroe State Forest, Indiana, United States - atmos_gasesECM4C_05 | ecosystem: Environmental > Terrestrial > Soil > Temperate...
CAGCAGCCCGGCATCGATCAGGCCGCGCAGGACCCCGGTCAGTTCCGCACCGAGGTCGCGGCGGCCGAGCTCGTACAGCTCGTCAGCCGCCAGGGCCGCTGCTACCGCATCGCTCTCGGTCAGGTCCGGGCCGTTGCGGGCCAGCCCGGTGAGCAGGGCAGTCAGCTGTTCCCGGGTGCGGACCGTCATGACGTTACTCCCGTCTCCGCCGTCGCCGGCACGGTCCGGGTGCTCCAGGCCAGGTCCGACAGCTTGTCCAGCAGCGGTCCGAGGCTGATCAGGCCGTCGCGGAGATCGGCCAGCAGGCTATTGACCTCGTCAGCGATCTCGCAGGCCCCGGTCGCCCAGGCCCGGGCGATCAGCGCGCGGACCTCCGCGATGACAGGCTCCTGGCTCAGCCGCCCGCTCTCACCGGGCACCCAGGAACCAGCCCGGCGGACCAGCGTCTCGGCAGCTTCCTGGAGCTCGGCCAGGGCCGTGTTCCCCGGCCGGGCTGGCGGCGTCACCGCTGCAGCCACCGCATCGAGCCACTGTTCCCGGCCGTCCTCCGGCACGCCGAAAGCCCAGCCGGCCTGTACCTCGCGCAGGCCCTGCAGGCGATCGCGCAGGTTCCCGGTTCCGGCCTGCGGCAGCGTCAGCTTCCCTGTCTCGATGAACCGGGACCGGCCGCTGGCTTCGCGGACTTCCCGCATCGCGTCCTCGGACTCGTAGAACTCGGTGGCGCGCGGCTCGGTCAGCCAGTGCAGGACCGCGCGGCCGTCGGAGAAAATAACCGCCTCGGCGACGCCGCCGGTCTCGCGGGTCTGCTCGGTCGGCCCGGGAACGTCACGGACCAGGCGCAGGGTTTTCATGCCAGGATTTCCGGTTCCAGGCTGCTGGATGACCTTTCCTCCGGTCCCGGTGGTCATGACGCTGCCTTCGCTGCTTTTGCCCGGGCCGCCTGCTCGCGGGCGGCAGCTTTCGCCGCGGCGGTCGCGTCCCTGACCGCCTGCGCGAGGAGTTTCTTGTTCGAGGTGTAGACGTCCTCGCGCATCTCGGTCTTGGTCATCGACTCGTCGCGGTGCACGACCGTGTGCCTGCGCCCGGGCCGGGTGCCGTACCGGCGCCAGACCACGATGAAGCCCCGCTCGGTCAGGGTCTCGCGGTAGCGCCCGCAGTCGTGCAGGCAGTCTTCGGTGAACAGGACATTGCCCGAGCCGGCCGGGCTGACGCGCATGCCGCGGGGCAGCCTGGCAGCCCCGGGGACCAGCTGCGGCCAGGAATGCTCCTGGCTCCGGCAGGCCCATTCCTGCGGGTCCATCTCGGCCAGGATCTGTGCCCTGGTCCGCGGCGCGAGGCCGTCCCGGGCCGCGCGCTCGGCAGGAGGGGTCAGGTCCTCACCGGGCGCGTTCACTCCCGGCGGCGGGATGCTCAGCCGGTGCCGCAGGTCCGCCCGGGCCTCGTCCGGATCGTCATCCCCCGGGACCAGGTCCGCGTCCAGGTTGCTCACCAGAACAGGCTCGGTCACCCCGGCTGCCGCGTCCCGGAATTTCGCTGCCGCAGGCCGGGGCAGCCGGCCTCCCCGCTCTGTCGCGGCCCCTGCTTTAGACACCATGGCGCTCACCGTCTCCTGGTCCTGGTTCCTGTCTCCTGTTGTCTACCACTACACCGCGCCGCCCGCCGGTATTCCAGCTACAACGGGTCACAGCACCCTTGAATATACGAGCATTCCGGACGAGGGCAGCGCCATTTCGCCCCGAAAGGCTCCAGATCGGCCAGTCCGCACTGCGGGCACGGGTCACCGGAATGGGGGCCGCAAGCGTCCATTACATGGCGACGACAGGCCGGGCGGTGTCGAACGCCGGGATCTTCTCGGCCGCCTCAGCCAGCAGCTCCCGCATCGGCTCGGACATGGCCACGCTGACCGACCCGTCCGGGCGCCGGGCAGACGACACCTCGCGGATCACCGCTGCCTCGTCCGGGAGTGAGGTAATGACCTTGTGCTGCGGCAGCTCCACGATCACCCGGTCCGGGATCCGGCGCGCGGGCAGGCTCCGGCACTGGCTCCCGCGGTGAGCTGACTTGGCGGCACGTTCCGGCAGGTCCCCGCAGTAGACCGCTCCCGGGCTGAGCCGCGCCGCGTCCCGTTCCTCCGGCTTGCGGACGTGACCGGTCCCGCTGTCCAGGTGCCAGACCAGGGACTTATTCACCTGATGCAGCACGTACGTCCCGTCAGCCTTGCGGTACAAGGTGGCTTCCATCCACCGGACCCGGCGGCGGCCCCGGGAGTCGTACTCGGTGCTGACCGGCCCTGCGACAACCTCGGCGTCGATCTCGTAGTCGTGGAACTCATCGCGGATCCTGGTCACGGGCATGCGGCGTCCTCCGGGGTTCTCCTGATCTTGATCTTCTAAGGAAGAATATCCCAGAAGGTCTTATTTCATCCCGGCGGCGGTGCCCGCGAAGGAATGTCCCTGCCCGGAGGTACGCTGTCATCAGATCAGGAGACAGCCAGAGACAGGAGATCCGCCATGGACGCCCAGCCTGCGCAGGCAGCACCGTCCGATCAGCCGTTCCTCGTGACCGCGCAGCCCGGCAGCCCGCTGGCGATCCTGCTGGACCGCCGGGACATGGCCCAGGCCCGGGAAGCTGAGGCTAAAGCCGAAGCCGTCAGCCTGACCGCGGAGATCAAGAACGAGCTGACCCTGGCCTGCCGGGGCCGGGAAAAAGTCGACATCGACTCCCCCGGCCGGGAACGGCTGAGGCTGGCCTGGCGGACCCCGCGGAAATTCAACCGCAAGCTGTTCAGCCAGGTGTACCCGGGTGTGTACGAGAAGTTCATGGAGTACGGCAAGGGACACTGGGAACTGGGGCCGCTCAAGCGAGGCGGGCGGTAAGCCGGTGGGTGACGAGAGGAACGCACCGCATTTCCTGCAGCAGGAGCGCTGGGAAACACTGCGCCGGGAGCAGCAGGCCGCGCCGCGCGCCGTGACCTGGCGCTGGCAGGACCGCTGGCATCAGGCACCGCCCCGGAACCGGGATAGCCGCCACGGGGTCGCCGTTAGCGGGCTCTGGCAGAACTGTGACGCCGCGGTGGTAGTGCTGACCTGCTCCTGCGGCCGGGAAGCCATCGTGGCGGTGCCCCCCGCGTACGGCGAGGGCGGCTCGATCGCCCTGGCGGACCTGAACGAGATCGCCCGGGCCCACCAGGAGTCAGCCGCGCAGCCAGCCGGACGGGGCTGTGCCCGGTGATCGCGACCCCGCGCTGCCTGCATCCGGTCCGGGCCTACGACCTGCGCCGCTACCCGGGTGTCATACAGGGCCAGTTCACCCGGTGCTGGCGCCCGCGCGGCCACCCGGGAACTAAGCACCTGGGCCGGGCCGCGTACGAGCGGGAACTGGAACGCAAGCGGCTCCTGGCCCGGGAACGGCGGGCTCGCCTGCCCCGGGAACTGAAACCGTGCCCGTCCGAAGCGGCATACCGGCGTCACCTGCGTCGCGGGGAAGTGCCGTGCGAGGGGTGCCGGGCCGAGGCTAACAAGGCTTCTGACGGGTACCGCAGGAACGCGGCCGGGACGGAGCTGGCAGCATGAGCGAACTGCCCGGTACGTCATCCGGATTCATCCCGGACCCCCTGCCGGAACCGGGTCACGGCCAGCCCGCCCGCGTGATCACCCACGGAGAAATCCTGTACCTGTCCCTTGACCTGCAGCCCAGCTTGTACGGGTCGGTTCCGCGGGTTGTGCCGGAGGGCGACGGTGACCTGTCATGAGTGAACTGCACGGGCCGCCGGAGCTGCCTGACCTGCCCGCGGTGACCGGGGAGCTGCTGGACTGGCTGGCGTGGCGCTACGCGGTGCCACGGTGCTGCCGGGTCTGCGGCGCCCCGCTGGACGTGGTTAACTCCGACGGCATGAAAATGGCCTGCACCAGCGACGCGGCCAGCCCGCTGGCGAACCCGCTGCGGTCCGGCACCTGGCGGGACGCGCTCGATCATTACCAGGCATCGGTCCTGTTCAGCCCGCCGCGCGGGGACCCGGCCGTGCTCGCGCGGGTCGCCGAGATCCGGCGGCTCCGGGAGGTGAACTCGTCATGAGTGCCCTGACGAAGGTCCTGGCGAAGCTGTCCGGCGGCCTGGACGACACCCGTACCCACCTCAGCCAGGCCCTCAGTATCCTGCACTCCGACCCGGAAGGCGCATCCCGGGAGCTGCGGTCTGCCCGGGAATCACTGAACCAGGCCCAGGCGGCGGTCCGGGACCTGGACGGTGACGCCTGATGGCCAGGGGCGTACGGACCACGGTCATCTGCGGGGTGCCGCTCAAGTTCTACAACCTGGACCGGCCCCGGACCGACTACGCGCCGGCCTGCCACCGGCCGCCGCACGACGGGCCCCGTCATATGTCCCGGACCGCGGTGGAGCATGCCCGGCGGAAAGTAGCCGAGCGCAAGCGGGCAGCCCGGGCCCGGGGTCAGGTGCTTGCCGCATGAACACCCCGGCCCCCTCCATCGCCGATCTGCGGGCTGCTTTCGAGCCTGTCTCAGCGTGGTGCGAGCACCGTCACCTGAACGAGCCCCCGTCCTGCGGGGCACCGGGCATCTTCCTGGTATCCATGGGTACCCGCCGCCATGACGCCGAGGTAGCTTGCCGGCGGCACCTCGCCCGGGCCGTCGAGGCTCTGGGATGCGGCACAGGCCGGCCGGTGACCGTCACCCGGATCACCGACGGCCGCATCCCGGAGCCCTCGCGGGTGGCGAGGTCATGAAGCAGCAGCTGATCCGCATCACCGAGCGCGCCGGAGAACGCTGGCGGACCGAACGGCGGCTGCTGGAATCCTGGCTCCTGACGTCCGCCGCGCTGCTCGCGGTTATCGCCGCCCTGGCCGTAGCCATCGACTCGTTCTCCGCCAGCCTGATCGCGGTGACCGCCTGCGCGTTCGCGGCCGGATGCGCCGCCGGCGTCCTGCTCGTGCTTGCGATCGCCAGCATCAGGCTGCGGGACAAGAACACGAGGAGGCCGCGGTGACCCGTGACCCGGACGCTCATCTCCACGACGCCGTGATGGCCGCCGCCGCCCGGGACCAGACCCACGCGCAGACCGGCCGCCGCCGGGACAACCTGCGGTTCCTCGCGTCCCTCCCGCGGGTCATCTGGTGGCTGCGGCGCTCAGAAAAGGCACGGGACGGTAATGAGCGCGACCGCTGAAGAACGCCCTCCGGCGCCGGGCCGGCCTGCCATGCTCCCCGGGCCGGTACCGCATCACCTGGCGGGCTACCCGGCCTGCCCGCAATGCGTCCTGCCGACCTACTGGACCTGCGCCAGCTGCGGCCGGTGCCCTGAATGCTGCGACCCGGACGCGCCGTGCCCGCCCCGTGACGGTCATGACCGCTGACAGGAAAACGAGGAGACCGCGATGAACACGACGCCCGGAGTAGCTGAGCTGCTGTTCCCGCGGCAGCCGCATACGCTGATCCGGGTCGGCTACACCGGCTCCCGGGACGGCATGACCACGGCGCAGATGCGGGCCGTCTTCCGGCACCTCGCGGGGATCCTCACCGCATGCGATCTGGATAACCCGCTGATCGAGGCCCACCACGGCGACTGCACAGGCGGTGATGCCCAGTTCCACGTGATCGCCACCGTGCTCGGCTGCCGGACGGTCGCGCACCCGCCGTCCAGCCCGGCCCGCCGGGCATGGTGCCAGGCCGACGAGATCCGCGCGCCGAAAGACTACCTGGCCCGCGACTGGGACATCGCCAGTGAGACCGGGAGCCTGCTCGCCGCGCCGAAGACCCCGGAGCCGTACCGGGGCTCAGGGACCTGGACCACAGCCGGGTACGGCGTGCAGATGAACCACCCGGTGACCGTGTTCCTGCCCGACGGGTCAGCGCGCCCGGCGCATGAGTTCGGGCTGCGGCGGGCGTGAGACCGGTTTTGTCAGACCCTCCGGCTAGCGTTACACCGTGAGCACGAGGAACAGGAGACAGCGGTGAGCGAGCTGACAGTCGCGTCCTTCATGAGCCGCCAGCCGGCGTCGCTGCCAGGCGGTAACAGCGACTGGGCGGTGCGGTACGGCCGGGATCTCCGCGAGATCATCGTAAGGCAGGCGCACCGGTCGCCGCGGAACCTGCAGACCACGCTCGGGCCCAGTGAGCTGGGGGAGGCATGCGACCGCCAGATCGTGTCCAAGTTCTCTGGCCAGGTAGCGACTTGGCACGGCATTGATCCGTGGCCGTCCGTCGTCGGGACCGCGGTCCACGCATGGCTGGCCGACGCGTTCGCCAAAGAGAACAACATCGACGGCCTGATGAACAACGGCCAGCCGCGGTGGATCACCGAAGCCCGGGTCGCCCCCCACCCGTCCTACCCGGGAAACTGCGACCTGTACGACGGGATCAACTACGCCACCGTCGACTGGAAAATCCTCGGGCCCACGTCAATCGCTAAAATCAGATCTGCTGACGGGCCTCCCCAGCGATATAAAGTCCAGCTGCTCCTGTACGCGAGGGGCTACCGGAACCTGGGCTACCACGTCGACCGGATAGTGCTGGCCGCGCTGCCCCGCACCGCGCCGACACTCGCGGAGATGTACATCTGGGAGCACGTGATAACCCCGGAAGATGACATCCTGATCAGCCAGGTGATCGCGCGGACCCAGCTCCGGTACCAGGTCGCCCAGGCCGTGCTCCGGCAGGAAATCCTGATCGAGCAGGTCCCGATGACTCCCGGAGAATCCTGCTCATTCTGTAATTACTTCAGGCCGCAAGCCGCCCGGGAGATCCTGGAAACCGGGTACCAGCAGGGCCCCGGCTGCCCGGGCCACTCACCGGTATCCTTACTGTCTCCTGTCGTACCACCATTGTCCCTCTTATGCAGTACACTCAGAAGCCCCGGCACCCATCACTGCCGGACCCCCGCCGCTCGCTCACCGCTCTACGACCACCGCAGTCCGCAGCACCGAACCGATCCGGAAGGAACACCACCCATGGGATACCCGCAGCAGGGCTACGGCCCTGTTCAAGGCCAGCCGCCCTACGCGCCCGCCCCGCCTCAGCCGCCTTACCAGGGCCCGCCCCAGCAGGGTTACGGCCAGCCATACGCCCCCGCACCGCAGCAGGGATACGCTCCCGCACCGCCGTACGCACCCGCGCCGCAGCAGGGCGGCTACGGACCCCAGCCGGGTTACGGGGTACCGCAGCCGCCCGCACCTGCCGTCGGGACCATGGACGACTACATCAACCAGCCGCAGGTCGGGGTCCCGGACCTGAACAAGTTCTTCGACAACCCCGGACAGCAGCTGCGGGTCACGATCAGCGGCCCGATCAAGGTGGAGCAGCAGACCAACTTCCAGACCCGGGAACCAGAATTCTGGAACGACCGCCGCCCCAAGCTGGTCATGCTCATCCCGGTGGCCTTCCAGGCGAACTACCGCTTCCCCGAGGGAAAGGCCATCTGGCGGGTCAAGGCCTGGGGCAACCTGCACGACGAGCTGTTCCGGGCCATGTCCGCCGCGGGGATCACCGCCGAGGACATGCCGAAGGGGCCCGAGCAGGGTGCCGACATCTCCATCCTCCGGCTCAATGACCGGCCGGTCACCAGCCGCAACGGGCAGCAGATGACCCCGGCGAAGCAGTGGAACATCACCTACAGCCGGCCCGGCCAGGTCAACGGGAACGGAAACCAGGCCGCCGCGTACCAGCAGGGCCCGCCGGCCGTTCCGCAGTACCAGCAAGCCCAGCCCCAGTACGCTCCCCAGCCGCAGGGCCAGCCGGCCCCGCAGTACCCGCAGGCGCCGCAGTACGCGCAGCCCGCCAACCCGGCCCTGGCCGCGCTTGCCGGAGGGCCCCAGCCAGGCGTCCCCGGTGCAGGCAGTACCGGAGAATTCACCCCGCAGGGCCAGTCCTACCAGCCCTCGCCCCAGCAGGGCCAGCAGCTGCCCGGCCAGCCGCCGGCCCCCCAGTCGTACGGCGCGCCGGCCCAGTTCCAGTACCAGCAGGACCAGCAGGTGGCGGCGCAGGCCCCGCAGTACCCGCAGCAGCCGCCAGCCCCGCAGCAGCCGCCAGCCCCGCAGCCGTACGGCCAGATGAGCCCGGGCGCTCAAGTGGCCAGCGCGACGCAGGCCGGAACGGCCGCTGCCCAGCAGTACCAGCAGCAGCCGCAGGGCCAGGCCCCGCAGCAGCCGCAGGTCCCGCAGGGTCCGGCCCCGATGGCGGCGGCGCCCGGCATGTCACCGGACAACGCTGACCTGCTGGCCCGGCTGACCGGCCAGGCCGTCCAGCCGGCACCGCAGCAGTAACCAGCCGGCAACCCGGCCGGGACGCGGACTCTGTGTTCCCGCGTCCCGGCCGGAGCCGTCAGCGCTCCAGCCAGGGGAGACAGCACATGATCACCGAAGCCTGCGGCTACCACTGCGGCACTGTCAACAGCGACGAGCGTCACTGTCCGTGCCCCGAATGCCACAAGCACCCGGTCCCCGAGCTCGGGCCGCTGAACCAGGACCCGGTGGCAGCGCGGCTCGGCCTGATCCCGCTGGCCGGCACCCCGATGTGCGCCAGCTGGTACAGGGATGTCCAGGTCATGCCCTGGACCGCGCGCCTGGACGGCTGCATGTGCGGGGTCTCCGCTCAGAAGCCGTATGAGCAGCACGGCACGCACTGCCCGGTCCGGCTGCACTGGGCCCGCCGACAGCCCGGCCAGGACCCCGCGGAAGCCCCGGGCATCATCGGCAGCCACGGGCTGGTGATCTGAACCCGTGGACATCACCGCGGTCACCGAGGGGATGCGGGTCCGGCTGCGCGGCCCGGAAGGCCATGAGCTGCACGGCGCGACCGGGACGGTAAGCCGGGTCCTGAGCACCGGGTGGCTCTGGGAGCACGACCCGGTGACCATGATGTCCGACCCGTTCGCCTGGACTGACGGGCAGGTCCTGGTCAGCCTGGACGAGCGCCCCCGCAGCCAGCTCGGCCGGAACCTGCCCTGGACGCCGGCCGTCGCGGTCCGGCCCGGCGACATCGAGCCGGCCTAGCCGTGTACCCCGCGCCCGCGTACCCGCCGCAGCCGTACTGGGGTCCCCCGCCCGGCAGCCCGTACCAGCCGCCGCAGCCGTTCCAGCCGGCCCTGCCGTACGCGCCCGGCCAGTACGAAGGGGTGCTTCACGGCGAGCTCACCGCGGACGGCCAGCGGATCGTTCTCATCGCCGAAGGCACCGACTGGGGTATCCGGCAGATCTGCCAGCGGCTGGACAAGCTGACCCCGCTGCTGGAATCCCCGGAAGACGAGCACGGCGTCAAGATCAAGACCGCGAAACTCTGCCCGGCGACCTGGCCTGCCGTCGTGCAGCTCGGGTTCAGCTTCAACACCCTGACCGGGTACGCCTGGGTGCCCGGCCCGCGGCTGGCCGAGTGGACGGTCGCCGAAGCCACCCGGCGCCTGGTCCCGCCGCCGCCGCTTCCGGACGACCTGTACCCGCCGTGGCTGAAGCCGTACGGTTTCCAGACCGGTAACGCGCAAGCGATCGCCGCGGCCGGGAAGTACCTGCTCCTCGATTCACCAGGTCTCGGGAAAACCGTGTCGGCCCTGCTGGGCATCGAGGCCCGCCGGCTGGGCAGCACCGGGATCTTCCCGATGGTGATCCTCGTGCCGTCCTGGGAAGTCGGCCAGAGCTGGAAAGAGCACATCGCTGAGTGGGTACCGGGCTGGGGCACCCCGCGGATGCACGGCGGCCCGGACCGGGTCAAGGCGATCACCGCCCGGAACCGGCATGAGTACGCCGGAGACGTGTTCATCACCACGCTGGCGACAGCCCGCCGCGACGCACCGCCCGGCGGCAAAGGGCCGCTGAGCCAGCTGCGCGCAGCCACAGTGGTCGTGGACGAGTGCCACCTGATAAAGAATTCCTCCGCCCAGCAAACGCTCTCGGTGCAGCGGATCGCGCGTCACGCCGCCACGATCGTCGCCGCCTCCGGCACGTTCATCACACGGAACGCGAAAGACGCCTACGCGGCCCTGGCGGCGATGGACCCGCGAAGCTGGCCGAGCGGAGAGCGGTACACGGAACGGTACTGCCGCACCTCGGGATACGACTACGAGAACGAGGTCATCGACGGGCTGAACCCCCTGGCCGAACCGGAGCTGCGCGCGGTCCTGGCCGGGCAGATGCACCGCTACGCCAAGGCCGACGTGCTGGATTTCCTCCCGCCGAAAATCTACTCGGTCCGCCGCCCGGAAATCCCGGCAGAGTGGCGCAAGGCCTACGACGACATGGAACAGCTGTGGCTTGCCGAGCTGCCCGACGGCGAGGCCGAATTGTCAGCCATGGACTCCCTGACCCGGCTGACCCGGCTGTCCCAGCTTGCGTCGAGCGCGGCCGACGTCCGCACCGAGTACGTCTGGGACGAACGAGCGGGTGACATGGTGCCGAAGCAGATCGTCACCTTGCGAGCCCCGTCATGGAAAGCCGAGTCGCTGACGGGAATCCTGGCCGAGCGCCCGGACCAGCCGACCGCGGTGTTCACCGAGAGCAGGCAGCTGGCCATGATTGCCGGGCAGTACTGCGAAGACGCCGGGCTGCGCACCGGGTACATCGTCGGCATCGGCGACGGCAACACCTACCGGATCACCAGCAAAACCCGCCAGGCCGCCCGTGACGGCTTCCAGGCCGGAAAGCTGGACGTCATCGTCTGCACCGCAGCCGCCGGCGGCACCGGCATCACGCTGACCGCCGCCAACTGCGTCGTCGCGCTGCAGCGGTCCTGGGAGCTGAACCTGGCCCTGCAGATCGAGGACCGGGCGCACCGGCTCGGCTCCGAGATCCACGATCACGTGGAAATCATCGACGTGGTAGCCCAGGGAACAGTCGATGAGCGGCGCCGCGAGGTCCTGCGCGAGAACGCAGGTCAGGCTGCTGAATTCCTGCAGGACCCTCGTCTGCTCAAGGAACTTCTCGGCGGAATCAGGTAGGGGACTGAAGTGACGCAAGAAACATACATTTCGATAGACATCGAATCCGACGGGCCCGCGCCGGGGCTGTACTCCATGCTCGCGCTCGGCGCCGTCGCGTTCGGCGGGGACGGCACCGAGCTGGGCTCGTGGTACGCCGCGCTGGAACCGCTGCCCGGCGCAGCACAGCACCCGGACACCATGGCCTGGTGGGCAACCCAGCCCGCGGCCTGGGAGGAAGTCTGCTCGAACCGGCAGCCCCCGGCAGAGAGCACCGGTGATTTCGTCGCGTGGTGCGACCGGCTGCCCGGCAAGCTGACCGCCGTAGCCCCGCCCGCCGCGTTCGACTTCGCGTTCGTCAACTGGTACTGCCACCGGTTCCCCGGGCGGAACCCGCTCGGTTTCAGCTGCCTGGACATCAAGTCCTACGCCGCCGGGCTTGCCCGTCACCCCGGCTACCGCGGGCTGAGCGAGAAGAAGATCCGCGCGCTGGCCGGCCTGGACGGCGTGGCCAGCCCCCTCTCGCATGTGGCCGTCGATGACGCCCGCGAACAGGGCCGGCTGTTCATGGCGCTGCGCCGGGCCGCGCTTGCCCGCCAGCTGACCGGAGGGGGCACGCAGTGAGCGACCTGTACCCGGACTACACGCCGGTTCACCCGGTCCCGTGCGAGCTGGACACCTACGACCGGTACCTCGCCGCGTGGCTGGCGCGGAACCCCGGGATGGCCGGGCCGCCGCCGGAATGGCCCGGCAGCCCGTGCCTGGTCCAGGACGACATGTGCCTGACGTGCGGCGGAGTCGACCCCGCTGACTACAACCCGGCCGTGCACGGCCCGGGCCAGTCGCTGACGACCCGCCGGGGACGCATCTGCATCCGGGTCACTGAACCGGGACCGGGATGCTAACCGTGCAGACCTGAGAAGATCATGACCACGAACACCGGAACAGGAGACAGCAATGGCACACAGCCCAGCGCACCTCACCCTCCCGGCCGCCCGGCTGGACGCAGACGAGGCCCTGGCCCTGCTGGCGGCCCTCGGCTACCGCACGGTCCTGGCCGCGGCCGTCGTCGCGGAAGCGGCTAACTACCCGGGCGGGGTGCCGCTGCCCGACGGTCACGTCGTGCACTATAACCGGGGCGCGGATACGTACACCGTCTGCGCGCAGACCGGGACGCCGGACCTGGTGTCCGTCACCTGCCACGGCGACAGCATCGAGACCATCAGGGCCATCGCGCTGGCCCGGGCCCGGAAACTGTACGGCGAGGCCGCGCCGCTCGCCATCGAGGCGACCGGCACCGTGCACGCCACCCTGATAGGTGCCCGGGCAGGCCGGGAGTTCTACGCCGAAGTCCTGGTCCGGTGCCTGGACCTCCCGGAAGGATTCAGGGCATGACCGGGCACTACGGCACGCACCCTGACCTGGACCCGGAGTCCCGGGAGGAAGCTGCGCATGCTGAGCAGGTGACTGCTCTGCGCCAGCGTTTCCAGGAATTCACCGGCTCCACGGCCCCGGCCGCGACCCGTACTGAGCATTTCACCATCGACGGCGCCGCGTGGTACAAGGTCACCCCCGGCCAGTGGCGGGAGCTGATGGCGATGGCCCCGCCGGGCATCCGGGCCCTCAACGACGAGGACCCCCCGCCCTGGCCGGCCCCGGGCGACCTGCGCGAGATGAGCGCGGAACAGGCCGTGACCGAGCTGCAGCGGCTCGGCTACGAACCCGGCCCCGCCCATCATGCCGTTGATGTCGCGGGCGCCCCCGGCCAGGGGTACCGGTACGACATCGGCCGGCACCGGGTCCGCAGCGGCCCGGGCGGGTTCGCGGTCGAGCAGCAGCGGCCGGCTCCGCCCCGGGCCATCCCGGTACCGCCTGACCTCGCGGTCGCGAGCGAAGCCCTGCAGGCGCTGTCGTCGCCAGCTGAGCTCGCCCGCTGGGCCGAGGTGTACCACGGTGATCACCCGGAGTGGGTGGACGAGCTGCGCAGCCTCCTGCCGCGAGCAGCCCCGTACCAGGCCGGACCCGGGCCGGAGCCGGGCATCACCGAAGCCGAACTGGCCTGGGCGCTGACGCACGAGCATCCCGGGGAGCCGCTGCTGCCGGCAGACGAAGCCGCGCTGCTGTTCCGGATGGCCGCAGGAGCACGAGGCCAGGCTGCCGGGCCGGGCCCGGAGGTCGTTACTGCCCAGCCCGGGCACCTGGAGCAGCTGCTGTCCGGGCTGGTCAGCGTGCCGGTGCTGGCTGACGTCCAGGCCGAGGCGACCAGGGCGCATGACAAGCACGGCGAGAATTCCATGATGGGCGAGCGGTACAGCTCGGTCCAGCGATTGAGCATCCTGGCCGAGGAAGGCTGCCAG
>Ga0307478_10002855_pt1 | contig 13264 bp, 13 predicted proteins | sample atmos_gasesECM4C_2_FD_203713 | JGI IMG/M metagenome (GOLD analysis project Ga0307478, IMG submission 203713) | Hardwood forest soil microbial communities from Morgan-Monroe State Forest, Indiana, United States - atmos_gasesECM4C_05 | ecosystem: Environmental > Terrestrial > Soil > Temperate...
CTTCCTACGTTGCCACGCAAATCCCGACCGGTGCCTATGGCATTACTTATGCCGGCGACGGTTCCGTCTGGTGGGCTGAGGATATGGGCGACCGCATGTCGAGAATCGATCCGGCTACGGGCAAGGTCGAGGAGTACAAAATCCCGTATGACGGCGTGGCCTACCCGCGCCGCATGAGTCATGACGCCCGCGGTGATCTTTGGGTCGGCCTCTGGAACGCCGGGCTGCTCATGAAAGTTGATTACGAAACTAAGCAGATGACGTTTTTCGCCCCGCCCACGGAAACGTCCGGAACCTACTCCGTGACGGTCGACCATAAGAACAACCTCATTTGGGTGAGCGAGCAAATGGCGGACAAGATTGCCCGCTTCAATCCCAAGACAGGCGAGTGGGTCGAGTTCCCGCTGCCGGATTCGGAGTCGGACCCCAGAAGACTCGAGATCGATCCGAACAATCCGAACCGAGTCTGGTGGAGCGGAAACCTCTCCGGTCGCATGGGCTTCGTCGAAGTCCTTGGCGGAAATTAAGGTTCAAAGGAAAAAATGTAGAGCTCCCCTTTAGGTGGGGTCTTGTCTGAGTCCAGGTCGCGGGCCTGAAGGCCGGCGCTACAAGTTTGTTCTGCCCGTTCAATCCTTTGTGCGCACCACTTGACCCCGAATATACTCAATTCAATGCGCCAAATTTGACTAACCCGACCAATTTAGTCGTAATGTAAAACGCTGGCCCGGTGAGAGTTGCTGGTTTTAACGAAACTTGACATCAGCATCGGCCAGGCTGTATTATGCATTTGCGACTGGTTTGGTCGCATATGGTCGTCAATGTTAAAGCTCTCCAAGAAAGCGGACTACGCACTGATCGCCGTCAGGCACCTGGCGACGCATCGTGGCGAGCCTTCGCAGAGCGCATCCGATATCGCCGAGGCTTACGGGATTTCCGCGCCCCTGCTCGCGAAAGTGCTGCAGCGGCTGGCAAAGCATGGACTCTTGACGGCGCGTCACGGCTCGAGCGGCGGCTATCAGCTCGCGCGGCACCCGAAAGAGATTTCTGCGCTCGATGTAATCAACGCCGTGGATGGACCGGTCGTGATCACTTCGTGCGTGACGAATCACGGGAACTGCGATCAGAGTTCGACGTGCACGGTGCGCGAACCGCTGCGGCGAGTGAATGAAAGCATCGCGCAGGTATTGCGCTCGGTCACGATTTCGCAAATGGCCGAGGATTCGCCCGACGCGGAACTCGTCGGGCTGTCGATCTAAAGTTATTAGGAAACTTTACCCGCGCTGGGCGCGGAAAAGAATTTCAAGGAAACTGCATCAGGGGATCGTAAGAATTCGAGACGGGAGACAACAGGATGGCTATTAAACTGCCGATTTACATGGATTATCACGCCACCACTCCGGTGGACCCGCGCGTGGTTGAAACAATGCTGCCCTACTTCCACGAGAAGTTCGGCAACGCCGCGAGCCGCAACCACTCCTTCGGCTGGACGGCTGAAGAAGCGGTGGAAAACGCCCGCGCGCAGATTGCCCGCCTGATTGGCGCGACGCCCAAGGAAATCATCTTCACGAGCGGCGCGACGGAGTCGAACAATCTGGCGCTCAAAGGCGCCGCGGAAATGTACCGCGAAAAGGGCAACCACATCATCACGCAGGTCACCGAGCACAAAGCCATTCTCGACACCTGTAAGCGCCTCGAAAAATACGGTTACGAAGTAACCTACCTCCCCGTTGCCAAGGATGGCCGCATCGACCTCGATGATTTGCGCCGCGCCATCACGAACAAAACGATTCTCATCACCATCATGTACGCCAACAACGAGATCGGCGTTGTTCAGCCCATCCAGGAAATCGGCAAGATCGCCAAGGAAAAGGGCATCCTCTTCCACACCGATGGCGTGCAGGCCGCGGGGAAAATTCCGGTCGACGTGCAAAAAGACAACCTCGACATGATCTCTCTCACTGCCCACAAGATTTACGGCCCCAAGGGCTGCGGCGCGCTCTACGTGCGCCGGCGCAACCCCCGCGTGCAGCTTTCCGCGCAGATTGACGGCGGCGGCCACGAGCGCGGCATGCGCTCCGGCACGCTGAACGTTCCGGGCATCGTGGGCTTCGGCAAGGCCGCCGAGCTTTGCCAGATCGAAATGGCCGACGAAAGCGCGCGCCTGCGCGGCCTGCGCGATCGTCTGAAAGACACCATCTTCGCCAAGCTCGACGAAGTCTATATCAACGGCTCGATGACGCATCGCCTGCCGCACAACATCAACATCAGCTTCGCGTTCGTTGAGGGCGAATCGCTGCTCATGGGCATCAACGACGTCGCCGTTTCGAGCGGTTCGGCCTGCACTTCGGCCACTCTCGAACCGAGCTACGTCCTCAAGGCTCTGGGCGTCGGCGAAGACCTGGCGCACACGTCGATCCGCTTCGGCCTCGGCCGCTTCAACACCCAGGAAGAAGTGGACTACGTCACAAACCGCGTGATTGAAGTCGTACAGCGGCTGCGCGAGCTTTCCCCGCTCTACGAAATGGCTAAGGAAGGCATCGACCTCAGCAAAATGAATTGGAGCGCGACCGCTGGTGGGGAACACTAGAACGAAAGAATCCAAAGATCTGAAAAATTCGTCTAATCGAGCGACGGTTCCAATTGGAGCCCCGCCTGATAATCGAGGGAGAGTGAAATGGCTTATTCCGATAAGGTAGTCGATCATTACGAGCATCCACGCAACGTCGGCAGCCTGCCTAAGGAAGATCCGAACGTAGGCACCGGCCTCGTCGGCGCGCCGGAATGCGGCGACGTTATGCGGTTGCAGATGAAGATCAATCCCGAAACGCAGGTCATCGAAGAAGCCAAGTTCAAGACCTTTGGCTGCGGATCGGCGATTGCCAGTTCTTCACTGGCCACCGAGTGGGTCAAGGGTAAGACCGTCGCGGAAGCGCTGGCCATCTCGAACACGGACATCGTGCGCGAATTGAGCCTGCCTCCCGTGAAGATTCACTGTTCGGTACTTGCCGAAGACGCCATCAAGGCAGCCATCGCGGACTGGAAGAAGAAGAAAGAAACTTCCACGCCCGCGCAGACAACGTCGACAGTCGGCGACTAAAGCTCTTCGAGCCGTGGAAGGCGTCATCGATGTGACGCTCGCCTTCAGGCGAGCGCGAATGCGCCATTCAAATTGGCCGACCTGCAACATGAAGGCTGGCCGCCACAGCGCGAAGCAATCGGTGAAAGGCAATTGGAATTGGGACCCAATATGATTCACGTTACAGAAAAAGCGGCAACCAAAATTCAGGAGCTCCTCGCCAAGGAAGGCGTGGCCCCCGCAACCGGCGGACTGCGCGTGGGCGTTCAGGGCGGAGGCTGCTCCGGCCTGACCTATGCGATGCGTCTCGAAACCCAGGCGCGAGACCGCGATAAAGTGATCGAAGAAAACGGCGCGCGCATTTTCGTGGACCCGAAGAGTTTTCTTTACCTGAATGAAACCACGCTGGATTATCAGGAAGACTTGATGCGCCGCGGATTCGTGTTCCAGAATCCGCAGGCGACCCGCAATTGCGGATGCGGCACCTCGTTCACGGTGTAGTACGGGTCTGGCTATTCTTTGGGCAGCGCATGGTTGGCCGGGATGGGGAGCCCGCCAGCCATTTTTTTTCAAGTGGCGCAGGCTTTAGCCTGTGGCCTTCGGTCCTAGCGAGATCGTCCCAAGCAGGCTAATGCAACAAACGCTGCATCGGCAATCTTCAGATTCACGATTCCTCGGGGGAGAAATCCTAAGTTTATGAACGCGCCAAAGGCAAGCGTAGCACCATCGCAAAGCTGCTGGAGTTGCTCGACAGCAACCGGCGGCGCGCACTTCTGCCCGGTGTGCGGAAAAATTCAATCGCATCTGAGCGGCGCCGACTATTTCGCTTTCTTTGGCCTGCCGCAGAAATTGTCGCTGGACCAGGATGCGCTCGAGCAGAGATTTCATTCTCTCTCATGGAAGCTGCACCCCGATCGTTTCGCGCAGGCCTCGGAATTTGAGCGGCTTCTTTCGCTCGACCTCTCTTCGCAATTGAATGACGCGTACCGCACGCTGCGCAGCCCGGTCCCGCGTGTCGAGTACCTGCTCAGCTCCTACGGCATGCGCAAGGAGGGCCAGAAGAAACAGCAGGCGCCTCCCGAGCTGCTCGAGGAAGTGTTTGAATTGAACGAATCGCTCGACGCGCTGCGAGAAGCGCGCGCCACGGGGGGCGATGCGGCGCAACTGGCTGCCTTGCGCGTGACACTCGAAACCGCGCAGCGAAAATTTGAAACTTCCCTGGCCGACGTGGATCACGAGCTCGGCCGCGTCTCGGCGCTGTGGGACGGCGCCATCGATTCGAGCGCTCCCGAGGCAGCGAAGAAAAAACTCATGGAGCGAATGAACGACGTCCTCAATCGCCGCTCGTATATCAGAAACCTGGTGGACGGAGTGAGGCAGGAACTAGCAGCAGCGTGATTCGTGGCTTGTAATACGTAACCCGTGAAGACGTTCACGAGAACGCGAGCTGGTTCCACAAATCACGATTCACGAAGCTTGGAGATAACACGTAGCACATGTCAAAGACCGTCGGCATCGATCTCGGTACGACCTACAGCCTGATCGCTTATCAAGATAAGCGCGAGGGCCGGCCGAAGTGTATTCCGGGCCCCTACGGTACGCCGCTCTGTCCCTCGGTCGTGAGCGTTGACGCGGACGGCTCGATTGTCGTGGGCCAGGCCGCGCAGCGCCGCCTCTTGACGCAGCCCGAGCGCACGATCTATTCGGTGAAGCGCTTGATGGGGCGCGGCCCCGCCGACGTGCAGGACGAGCTAAAAATTTTCCCGTTTCGCATCGACCCCGCCAGCAAGAACGTGATTCGCGTGCGGCTCGGCGACCGCGTGTTCACGCCCCCTGAAATTTCCGCGTTCATCCTGCGCGAACTGAAAATGTGGGCCGAGGAATTTTTTCAGGATAAGGTCGATCGCGCGGTGATCACCGTGCCCGCTTATTTCAATGACGCGCAGCGCCAGGCCACCCGCGATGCCGGGCGGCTCGCCGGTCTCGAAGTCCTGCGCCTCGTGAATGAGCCCACCGCCGCTGCGCTGGCCTACGGCCTGCACGAAAAAAAGCGCGGCAAAGTCGCGGTCTACGATTTTGGCGGCGGCACCTTTGATATTTCGGTTCTGAAACTTATCTCCACCACCGAGGGTGACATCTACCAGGTCCTCTCCACCAATGGCGACACGCACTTGGGCGGTGATGATATCGACAATGCGCTGCTGAGCCTCGCGCGTGCGGAAATTCGCGGGCAGGGCGTCGAACTCGCTTCGCATCCCGAAACGATCCAGGAATTGCGCAAGGCGCTGATTGCCGCCAAGCACGAGCTTTCTAGCGCGGACATGGCGACGATCAAGTTTCCCTTGCCTGACGGCAGCGTGTATTTTCGCGAGATTTCTCGCGCTGAATATGACCGGCTGATCCGCCCCATCGTCGACCGCACCATGGGTCCCGTGCGCCAGGCGCTCGCCGACGCGAAACTCACCCCCTCGGAAATCGAGGAAGTCGTCCTCGTCGGAGGCTCAACGCGTGTCCCGCTCGTGCGCCACACCGTCGAGGAATTTTTCGGACGCGCCCCGCATATCGAGCTGAATCCCGACGAAGTCGTCGCGCTCGGCGCCGCGGTCCAGGCTGATATTCTCGATGGCGGCGTGAATGACATGCTGCTGCTTGACGTCACACCGCTGTCGCTGGGAATTGAAACGATGGGCGGAGTCGTCGCGAAAATCATTCCACGAAATTCCACGGTTCCCGCAAGCGCGCAGGAACTCTTTACCACCGGCGTCGAGAACCAGACCGGCATCGACATCCACGTCCTGCAGGGCGAACGCGAACTCGCCAAGGATTGCCGCTCCCTTGCGCGCTTTCAATTGAAAGTTCCGCCGGGCCCCGCGGGCCTCGCGCGCATCGAAGTGAAATTTCTGATCGATGCAAGCGGCATCCTGCAGGTTTCCGCGAGCGATCTGCGTGCCGGCACCGAACACTCGATCGAAGTCCAGCCGAGCTACGGCCTTGACGACGCGGAAGTCGAGCGCATGCTCGAGGAGTCGATCGAATTTGCCGAGCAGGATTTCACCGAGCGTCAGCTGATCGAAGCGCGCAACGAAGCCGAAAGCGTCCTTCATCTCACGGAAAAAGCCCTTGTGCGTGAGCGGGCCGAAGCTCCGGGCGAGCTTCCCGAAGAAGAGCGCGCCGCCGTGGAAGGAGCAATGGCGGCGCTGCGCGAATCTCTCGCCGGTACAGATTACAAACGTGTGCGCGCCCTCACGGACGTGCTGAACCAGGCCTCGACGCCGCTCGCCGAGCGCATGATGAATCGCGCCCTGTCGACAGCCCTCGAAGGAAAAAAACTAGGGGATGTGTAGCGCTCACCTTCAGGTGGGCACGCGAAGCAAGAATTTCAAATTCTAGGTATTCAAGCAAGTTCGGGAATTCAAGAAGGAGCAACCATGGGCGGCAGCAACCCATACATCGAACAAGCCAAGTACACGCCCGCGACGAAAAAGTTCAAGGTTACGTTTCTCCGCGAAGGCAAAACAGTCGAGGTGGATCCTGAAAGAGTACCCTACGCCCGCGAAGGCCTCCCGGGCAGCATCCTGGACATCGCCACCGGTTTCCATATGGGCCTAGACCACGCCTGCGGCGGAGTTTGCGCTTGCTCCACGTGCCACGTCATCGTCCACGAAGGCCTCGAGTCCTGCAACGAGCCGACAGATGCCGAACTCGATCAACTAGACGATGCCCCCGGCCTCGAAGTAAAGTCGCGCCTCGGATGCCAGTGCGTCCCAGACGGAACACGCGACATCGTCGTCGAAATCCCCGAATGGAACAAAAACTACGCCAAAGAGGCGGAACATCACTAGTTTCTAAAGGCACAGCAACTCCTCGCTGTGCGATTTTTGTGGTCGTAATTGCAGCCCGGGCTGTCTTTCAGTCTACAGAACCGCACAGCGAAGAGTCGCTGTGCTACGGGAGCTGAGCATGCCAGCGACATTCGATTGGGACGACGCCGAAGAAATCGGCATCCAGCTCGCGGAAAAATATCCCGACGCCGATCCTCTCTCTGTCCGGTATACCGACCTGCACAAATACATCACTGGCCTCGAAGGTTTTACAGGCGATCCCAAACAATCCAACGAAGGAAAACTCGAAGCGATCCAGATGGCCTGGCTCGAGGAGCATAACGAGAGAAAATCGTGATTGCTGACTAGTGATTAGTGAAAACCGTACGCTAATATCCAAACACGCAGGATGTGATTTTTAACTCTCGACTCTCAACTGTGAACTCTGAACTTCCTAATCCCCCGAAGCCGCGATGCCGGCTGATTGACTGTGCTAGAATTCAATGACGCCAGGCTTGCCTCGCGTGCTTCCTTGTGGCCCGGTAGAGTAATGGTTAACTCGTCGCCCTTTCAAGGCGAAGATTACGGGTTCGACCCCCGTCCGGGCTACCAACGCTTCTCGAATTAACATCTCCAATTTCATTTCAAAACGCTGTCCTGCGTTCGCGTCTTCATGGATCGCACGACCCGGTCACCCTTCTTTCTCTCGGGCTGAAACCTAGTGAAAATCATGGCATCCAATGCCACATGCCAGGCGCCTCAGGAAGGACCACCTCTGGCATGTGCACTTCCATTACAATAGGCCTCGAAAGGCGGGCGCCCTGCACCAACCCGATAACGGCGCCAAAGATGACCTCAAAGGAATTTCAAACATGGCTGACGAGCATCCATCTGATTTCTCAATCGGCTCAAGCAGGGATTCCTCGACACTTCCACCACCGCCGTCACGCTACAAGCGCTCGAACGCCCGCAGAAACATCATCATCGGAGTGATCGTGCTGGTGCTGATTGTGGGCGGCGTGATTTTGTGGCGCTACCTCGGCAGCTATGAATCCACCGATGACGCGCAAGTGGACGCGCATCTCTACCCGGTCAGCGCGCGTATTTCCGGCTACGTGATCAAAGTAAATGTGGACGACAACCAGTACGTGCAGAAAGGCGCCGTGCTCGTCGAGATCGATCCGAAAGATTATCAAGTCGCGGTCGAGCAGGCTAAAGCGAATCTCGCGAGCGCCGAAGCAACCGCCCAATCCCTGAACATCACCATTCCAATCACGTCCGTGAATACCGAAAGCCAGTTGAAATTCACCTCGTCCGGAGTGGAAGACGCGGGCGCGGGAATCGTTGCGGCCCAAAAGCAACTCGGCGCCACGCGCGCTCAACTGGAAGTTGCCGAAGCGAATGACGTGAAGGCGCAGGATGATCTTGTTCGTTACAAGGCCCTCGTCGACAAACAGGAAGTAGCCGCGCAAGTGTACGATCAGGCCCTCGCCTCGGCGAGAGCCAGCACAGCGACTGTGGCGGCCGCGCGCGATAACGAGGCGGCAGCGGAACAGGCCGTTCAACAGGCGAACAGCCGTCTGGGGCAATCCGAAGCGAACCAGCGTTCCGCCCAAACCGGCCCGGAGCAGGTTTCCTCCACCAAGGCCCGCGCTCGCGCCGCGATCGCTGATGTTGAGCAAAGACGCGCCGCTCTCGAGCAGGCGCAATTGGATTTGCAATACACCCAAATTGTCGCTCCTATCAGCGGCGAAGTGACCAAAACGGTTGTCGTTGGCCTGAACGTTCAACCAGGGCAGCAATTGCTCACCGTGGTCCCGTTGGACGATGTCTGGGTCACCGCCAATTTCAAAGAGACGGAACTGCGGAACATGAAAGTCGGGCAGAAATCCGATATTCACGTCGATTCGAGCGGCCGGACTTTCAAGGGACACGTGGACAGCATTGCCGGCGCCACCGGGCCGCTCTTCAGCCTGCTTCCTCCTGAAAATGCCACCGGCAATTATGTAAAAATCGTCCAGCGCATTCCGGTCAAAATTGTCCTCGAACCGGGAGAAAATCAGGATCACCAGCTTCGGCCGGGCATGAATGTCGTGCCCGACGTATACATCCGATGAGCACATCCCCCTCACCTACTGCCGAACCCGAGATCTGGCGGCCGAGATTCAATCCCTGGCTGATCGCCGTGGTCGTGGCCATGGCCGCGTTCATGGAAGTGCTTGACACCAGCATCGCCAACGTGGCCTTGCCTTACATGGCTGGAAGTCTTGGTGCCAGCAACGACCAGAGCACATGGGTGCTTACTTCTTATCTGGTGTCTAACGCAATTGTCCTCCCCATCACTGGCTGGCTTGCCGGCGCCGTCGGCCGCAAACGTTTTTTCATGATCTGCCTTTTCATTTTCACAACGAGCTCGCTGCTTTGCGGGATCGCCCCAAGCCTGGGGCTCTTGCTGTTCTTCCGCGTCTTGCAAGGCGCGGGCGGCGGCGGCTTGCAACCCATGGCCCAGGCCATTCTGGCGGACACGTTTCCGCCGCATCAGCGCGGCCTGGCGTTCGCTCTTTACGGCATCACAGCCGTCACCGCTCCGACGATTGGGCCGACGCTCGGCGGATGGATTACGTTCAACTATTCCTGGCGCTGGATTTTTTTCATCAACCTGCCCGTTGGCCTTCTCACCTTGTTGCTCGTCTATCGGTTCGTCGATGACCCGCCTTACCTTGCCCGAATCAAGGCGGCCGGCGTGAAGCTTGACTACATCGGAATCGCTTTGTTGGCCGTCGGCGTGGGCGCGCTGCAAGTCTTGCTCGACAAGGGTCAGGAGGACGATTGGTTCGGATCGCGCTTCATCACGAGTCTCATTGTCACGGCCGTGGTTTGCCTCGTTGGCCTCGTGATTTGGGAATGGTTTCAAAAAGCGCCCGTTGTTGATGTGCGCCTGTTCAAGAATTTCAACTTCGCTACCTCGAACCTGATGATGTTCATGCTGGGGATCATGCTGTTCAGCAGCCTGGTTCTCATGCCGCTCTTTCTTCAGACGCTCCTCGGATACACGGCCCAGGTCGCCGGCCTCGCGATTTCCGCGGGAGGAGTTTGTCTGCTCATTGAAATGCCCATCATGGGAACTCTGACTACGAAAGTCCACGCGCGCCGCCTGATTGCAGTCGGATGGCTCTGCTTGGCCATTGCTATGTTCTATTCCACCAAGCGGATTGACTTGCAGATTTCGTTCAATGCCGCGCTGTGGCTCCGCGTGGCGCAAGTCTTTGGCATGGGTTTTTTGTTTGTGCCGATCACCTTGGTGGCCTACGTTGGAATTCCGCCCGAGAAAAATAACGCGGTCTCAGGGATCGTCAATTTCATGCGCAATATCGGGAGCAGCGTGGGAACTTCCATGGTCACGACGCTCCTGGCGCGTCGCGCCCAATTTCATCAGCAGATTCTCGTCGACTACGTTCGCTCCGGCAGTCCCCAGCTCCAGGGATCGGTCGCAGGCCTCTCCGCGAAATTGGCCGCCGCTGGATTGGACCAGCACACGGCGCAAATGACCGCCTATGCCCGGATTTACCAGGCCGTTCAAGGACAGGCCAGCGCCGAAGCGTACATTGACACGTTCATGGTGCTCGCGGTCGGGTCTGCCATTATGATCTTTCTGTCCTTCCTTCTGAAAAAGAACGAACTGGGCGGGGGCCGTATAGTAGCCGAGTAATTTGAAGTATAGTATGGCCCCGGGCGGGACGCGGAGAGCCTCTGGAGACGGTATGATCAAAATCGTCACAGTCGAACGGGAGTACGGAAGCGGCGGCGGTGAAATCGCGCAGCGGCTGTCGGAACGTCTCGGCTGGAAACTCTGGGACCAGCGGCTCACCGAGGAAATCGCGCGCCTGGCGAATTGCTCGAAAGCGGTGGTGGAGCAGCGCGAGGAGCGAACCGACCCGCTTTATTACCGGCTCTTCAAATCGTTTTTACGCGGAAGCTACGAAGGAAGCCTCAACGCGCCCAAGCTGGGCCTTGTGGACAGCGAAAACATTCTCAAGCTGACGAAGCGCGTCGTGGAACACGCGGCAGGCAAGGGAGAATGCGTCATCGTTGGAAGAGGATCGCAGCTTTTTCTCAATGGCCACCCGGATGCTCTTCGAGTGTTTCTCTACGCCCCGAGGGAAGACAAGGTAAGGCGCCTGATCGGCCGGGGCAAGAGTGAGAAAGACGCCATCGAGCTTGTGGATACCGTGGATCGCGAACGCGCCGCGTATATCGAAAAATATTTTCAAGTCGAGTGGCCCAGCCGCGCAGTTTACCATGTGATGATCAACACCGCCGTTGGCGACGAGACCGTCTTGCAGACCATCCTGAGTTTCATGAAGTCCTGCAACGCTTCGTAGCGCCCGCGCCGCATTACACCCTGGATTTCGTCCACGCGCCAACGATGGCGCCCATCATGCACAACCCAACCAGCGGATAAAATTCATTGATCGCAAACAATTCGACCGGCCGGATCTCGTAAGTGTAAGTGGTAAAAACGATCGGGCCGACAATGCCGACCCAAAGCAGCACTCCGACCGCCGCGCCGCGCGCCGCCGTATTCGCGTTCCTCCAAATACAAACCTGCGCAAGCACGAACGCGATCAGCAGGTTCATGACCAGCGTAATGAGATAAGCAAAAACGAGATTAACGCTCCTCGCCTTCTCCACCGTGATTCCTTCCAGCGTCATCCACCGAGCGCTGAACAGCACTCCATACCAAAGCGCGCCAAGCATCCAGTAAGCCACGGCGGAAACCACGACCGCCAGGTAATTCGTTTTCATCGGCACACCTCCCCGGCATTGGATCGGACTCAGCAGAATTACAAGGCCGGCTAGTATCAGGACCCGAGAAAGACCAAGGGCTTTGCCCGGTCGCGGGAGTGTGTTCATCGAGGCACCGAAAGTCAAGCGCAAAGGAACTTTGCCATCGTGACCGGCCAAGCCAATTTTTTCCATGGACGATGTCAAATTCGACCCCCGCAGAGTCCAGTTTTTTTGATTCTGGCCGATACCTACTCCTAGAAGTGGGTTGTGGGTTTTTGGGGCTGAGTTGAGGCTCGAACGGTGATCCTTCTTGGCCAGACTGATTTTGTACAGTTTCTACCCAAGCCGTTGCGGAGGGGAATTTTTCAAGGTGCCCATTTGACCTCTAACTGTAACAAATCAGGACTGTTAATCCAGCATTGGCCCGTGGCCGGATAGTTGCTCTACCTGATGTGGGTGAAGTCGGAGAATTGAATACTAAAACGAACCATTCACGATGGCGGAATGCAAAGGCACTTCGCCGAAATTGGATCTGGATTGAACCCCGAATCACCTTTCGTATTTTCGGAGCACCCTGGAATGGCGAGCATGAGCAAGAACATGAATCATAGAAAATCTACCACGTCCGGATTCAACATTTTGGAATTGCTGGTCGTGATGGTTATTACGCTGGTCATGGCGGTCATGGCCTTTCCTGCGGCTAATTCGGCCATTGCGACGTACAAGCTTGATGCCGCAGCCGATAGCGCCTCAGGGGCGCTCCAGGGGACTCGTTATCAGGCCATCATGCACGGTTACCCTTATCAAGTGAACTTCAATACAACCACGAATACGTTTCAGGTTTTGAACGAAGTCCCGCCGGCAAGCACCTTCAGCAATGTCGGCAGCGCGGTTCCGATTTCTGGTTCAAAAGTAGTCATGGCTGTGGGGACGGGCGGTACGGGTTACACGGGCCAGTTGGTCATGCAATTCAGCCCCAATGGTTCGGTTTCAATCGTTTCGGGGCAAACGATGCCAGCGACTTTCACGATCGCATATAACGGAACGACAAAACATTTTACGGTGTCCAACTATGGATCAGTTTCTATATCTTCAACAACGCCTTAAGCGGCAGAATTCTCGTGGCTTCACCATTGTCGAAGTCCTGGTGGCCGCGTTCATTCTTCTCATTGGCTTGGTGTCCGTTGCAGGTCTGCTGGGGAGCACCCTTGGCGGCACGGCGCGCAGCGGCTACATGAACCAAGCCGCGACCCTGGCCACCGAGAAACTTGAGGACCTGAGTCGCTATCCGTCCGCCGATCCAACCGTTGCCGCGGGCGGCAGCCTCAGTTCCGACAACGTTACGGGTAATGTTCCCTATTACGACGAGGTTTTCTTCTCTCCGTCTCAAGGCGCCATGGAGGAAACCGTGGGGAGCGATACCAATGGGACAACGACCTATGCAACCGTAACCTATACGCCCAACGGCGAAATCACGACCACGGCAGCCACTTCTTCGGGCCCGAGCTCCCTCGGACAAATTGCCTACAAGCGCCGCTGGATTATCGAGTCCGGCGCGCCTGTTACCGGCGTGCGCCGC
>Ga0307478_10002856_pt1 | contig 13262 bp, 13 predicted proteins | sample atmos_gasesECM4C_2_FD_203713 | JGI IMG/M metagenome (GOLD analysis project Ga0307478, IMG submission 203713) | Hardwood forest soil microbial communities from Morgan-Monroe State Forest, Indiana, United States - atmos_gasesECM4C_05 | ecosystem: Environmental > Terrestrial > Soil > Temperate...
AATCGCCTCCCCTTTCGCCACAGCTGAAAACGGCGTACGGAACGCCCCCGAAAGCTCAATTCGGTACGCGATATCCGCACCAGCGCACGAACTCCGCTAGCGCAGCGCTACTTTCATATTCAGATTATGAGCGACAAAAGCCCACGTATCTGCAGCTTCGTCGATCTGTTGCGTAATGGATTTTCCCGCGCCATGCCCCGCTTTCGTCTCGATGCGTATCAGAACAGGCGCTGTACCAGCCTGATCGGCTTGCATGGTCGCGGCAAACTTGAAGCTGTGGCCGGGAACCACGCGGTCATCGTGATCCGAGGTTGCGACCAGCGTGGGCGGATATTTTGTTCCCGGCTTCAGGTTATGCAGAGGCGAGTATGCATAGATCGCTTTGAACTCCGCGGGATCGTCAGACGACCCGTAATCCGAGGTCCAAGCCCACCCGATCGTGAACTTGTGGAAGCGAAGCATGTCCATCACCCCGACTTCGGGAAGCGCCACACCGAACAGTTCGGGACGCTGGGTAAGGCAGGCGCCGATGAGCAGTCCGCCGTTGCTGCTTCCTCGTATCGCCAATTGCGGAGTTGAGGTGTATTTGTTATCGATCAGCCATTCCGCGGCAGCAATGAAATCATCGAACACATTCTGTTTTTTTAACTTCATTCCGGCCTGGTGCCACTCTTCTCCGTATTCGCCTCCCCCGCGCAGATTGGGCTGGGCGAATACCCCTCCCATCTCCAACCAGACAACATCGGGAACCGAAAAACGCGGCGTCAGCGAAATATCGAACCCTCCGTAAGCGTAAAGCAAAGTCGGATTTTCCCCGTCGAGCTTCAGTCCCTTCTTATAAGTCAAAAACATGGGGACGCGCGTGCCGTCTTTGCTGTGATAGAAAACCTGCTTGGTTTCGTAACGGCTCGCATCAAAATCAACTTTCGGCCGCCGAAAAACTTCACTCTTTCCGGCTTGCGGATCATAACGGTAAATCGTGGTCGGAGAAATAAAGCTGGTGAAGGCGTAAAAAGTTTCCCTGTCCTTGCGCTTGCCCGTGAAACCGATCGCCGTGCCGATCCCGGGCAGATCAACTGTCCGCAGAAACGCGCCGCTAAGATCATGCACGCGAACTTCAGTGCGCGCATCTTTCAGATATCCCAGCAGGAACGTATTGTTGACCACGCTCGCAAACTCAAGTTTGTCGGCGCTCTGCGGAACAATCGTCTTCCAGTCGGCCTTCTCTGGATGGCGTGTGTCGATGCCTAGCAACCGCCCGCGCGGAGCGTCAAGATCGGTCTGCACCCAGAAAACGGGACCGTCATTATCAATAAACACGTACTGCGCATCGAAATCATCCAGCAGCTTCACCACCTGCGAATCAGGCTGCGTGAGGTCTTTGTAATAGAGGCGATTCTTCGGAGAAGTTCCCTGCCACACTTGAATAATCAGATAATGACCGTCGTCACTTACCGTGCCGGCGAAGCCCATCTCTTTGTTGTCCGGTCGTTCGTAGATAAGCTTGTCTTCCGATTGCGCCCTGCCCAGGCGGTGATAATAAAGTTTCTGGAAATAATTGGTGTCGCGCATGGTCGCACCCGTGGGCTCGTCGTAACGGCTGTAATAAAAGCCCTTGCCGTCTTTCGACCACGAAGCGCTCGAGAACTTCACCCATTTGATAATGTCCGGAAGATCTTTGCCCGTATCCACATCCCGTACGTGCCACTCGTTCCAGTCAGAGCCAGAGGTGGCAATTCCGTAAGCCATCAGCTTGCCATCGTCCGAGACGGCCGTATCGGATACCGCGACCGTGCCGTCGGCAGAGAGCGAGTTGGGGTCTAACAATAAACGTGGCTCAGCCTTAAGCGACTCCGCAACCAGCAGCACATTCTGATTTTGCAGGCCATCATTGTGATCAAAAAAATAGCGCCCACCCTGCTGCTGTGGAACGGTGTAGCGCTCATAGTTCCAAAGTTTCGTGAGACGGTCACGGATCGCTTGCCGGTAAGGAATCTTATCCAGGTAATCGAACGTTAATTTATCTTCGGCCTCGACCCAGGCATGGGTTTCGGCAGAATCAGTGTCTTCGAGCCAGCGGTAAGGGTCCGCAACTTTGACGCCGTGATAGTCGTCAACCTGATCGCCACGTCTCGCCTGAGGATAAACCAGTGTTGAAGAAGTCTGTGCCACAGGATCTACCGCAAGAAAAGATAGACACAGCGAGAACAAAATTATCGCGCGGCGGGCAAGCGGCATGAAAACCTCTCCGGGTTTAACCGATGGGATTCAATCGATGGAAATCAATCGATGGATCGATCCATTCTAAGGCAGCGTGCGCCGTGCAGGTCTGCTCGAAGTTGATTTGTGATCCGCCGGATACAGGACTACGCAGCGGTTGAATCCCTCGCCGTCACTTTCGGTACGAAGGTCCGCCTGATCGCGCAGCGCAAGGTGCACAACGCGGCGCTCGCGCGAGGACATCGGCGCAAAGTGAAACGGAGTTCCCGTCTGCCGCACTTTGTCAGCCGCAACACTGGCCGCCATGCGCAACTCCTGGAAGCGGATGGAGCGCTGGTTCTTGCAGTCGAATGAAATCTTCTCGTGCTCGCCCGAAGGCAGACGCAAAATCTCCAGCGCCAATAGTTCCAGCGCGCGCAAAAGTTCTCCGCCACGATCCAGCAGCAGCGTGGAATCCGGGCCGGAAAGATCGACAAAAATTTCCGGCTTCTCCCACTCGCTCTGCGGAGGCGGATCGACCACGATCCGGTATTTCAGGTGCAGCCCGCCGTGAGTCACGACAGCCTGCAGAAATTCGTTGATCCTATTAGCGGCAGCGAGTTTGTCCATAGGTCAGCTCTCAGCTATCAGCCGTCAGCTATCAGCGTGATCGGCGCGTGTAGTAATTCGGAAGACCTGAGAAGGCTTCCGATTTGAAATCAATTCTTGTCGCAGCGGGCGCCAAGCTGAAAGCTAACCGCTGATAGCTGACAGCTTACTTATCCTTCTTCCTTGCCCGCTTGGCCAGAATCTCCCGCATCTCGAGCCCCAGCTTGGTGCGGTTCATGACAGCCTGCTGGGCGATTCCAATCAAATTCGTTTCTGCGTAATACAAATTCAAGCCCGCAGCCAGCTTAAAAAAGATGAAGCCCATAAACAGCGGCATCATTACGGTCATCATCTTCTGCTGGGCGGGATCCATACCGGCCTGAGGCGTCATGCGCTGCATAACGACCATGCTGACAACCATGATGATCGGCAACACCCAGTCGGCGGCTGACAGATCCCTGATCCAAAGCCAATGCGCATGCCGCAATTCAAGCGCAACTCCCAGCATGCGGTAGTAGGCAATAAGAAATGGGAACTGGATCAGGGTCGGCACGCAGCCCCCCGCGGGATTCACGCCCTCTTTCTTATAAACCGCACTGATCTCCTCGTTCATGGCCGCCTTGCGAGGATCGCGCAGGCTGTACTTCTTATACTTCTCCTGAATCGATTTTATCTGCGGCTGAATGCGCTGCATCTTCAACATCGACTTCATCTGCGTAATTCTCAGCGGAAGCAGTGCGATGCTGATGATGAATGTCTGTATGACGATGGCCCATCCCCAGTTGTGAACAATGTGATTGAACGTCCACTTGAGCCACAGGAAAAGCGGGCGCGCAAGAATCCCCCACCAGCCGAAATCGACAATGCCGCGAAGATCGGGGCTGTCGTTCTTGATCGTGGGAACAGGAACGGCATCCAGAACGGCAATTTCTTTCGGCCCGACAAAAATGCGCTCGTGGGTTGGGCCGCGGGGATTGCCAACGGCCGCGCCCAGCAATTCCACATTGGCTTCCTTTGCATTGGAACCCACCGGATTGAATCCAGCCTTCTGCGGAACTTGCATCGAATCCCGCAGAGTGACCATGGCAGCGGAGGCCGGATCATCGGGGATAAAGATCGCAGTGAAATATTGGTCGCCCGTGCCGGCCCACTCGAATGGACCCTTCAGAGTATTGCCGCTGCTGATGCTCTTGATCGGAAGTCGCGTCACATAGCTGGGGAAGAAGACATAGCCGCTGCGCTCTGTCGAGGCATCGTTGTGGTAGTCGACGCGAGAGGCGGCGTAGGAAGCGGGCGTGGATTCGTCGCCGAATCCCGAGGGCCATGCGGGCGGGGCAAAGAGTTCCGCACCTTTGTAGAAGACGGAAGTTTCCACGTTCACCACGTAAGTGTGATCGAAACGAAAACTCTTGCGGACCACAAGATCCTGATCTGCGTATTCGAAAGTAATGTTGGCAGGAGCCGAAAGCCGGCCCTCAGAAGAAGTCACATAGAGCGCCGAATTCAGGCGGTTGCGCAGACCCTCATCGTAAGTCCATAGCGAAAGCGGGTATCCGAACCTGGGAGCGGCAAGAGGATTCACCAGATCGAGGGGCCCGTTTTGCTCGTCGTTATCGAATTTCTTCAGGATCCAGGACTTTACCTGCGCACCGCGATTTGTGAACGTGATGCGATAGAGATCGTTCTCGATGACCGTATCACTCTCGGCAGAAGCTTGCTTGCTGATAGTATTCGCCGGAACTGCGGCGGAGGGTGCGGACGCCGCGGTCACAGCTGCAGACGGCGGTGAAACTGCCTGTCCCGGCGCCGGCTGATTTTGCGCCGGAGTCGCAGGCGCCTGCGGCATATATTTTTTCAGCAGGGGTTGAAAAATAATAAGAACGACGAATGTCAGAACAAAGACGAGGAGAAGCCGGCGCTCGGCACCAGGTTCTTGTTGAGGATTTTTAAAGTCAGGCAAAGTTTATTATCGTCTCACGTTCTTAGCGCACACCGCGCAGGTTACAGGGAATGTTTTTCCGTGGCCGCTCGAACTACTGGATCGTAGCCGCTGCGAGAGAACGGATGGCAGCGCAGGATTCGGGCAAAGGCCATCCACCCCCCGCGTGCCGCGCCGTAACGCTCAACCGCCTCCATCGCATATTCCGAGCAAGTCGGCACGTAGCGGCAGGCCGGCGGCAACAAGGGCGAGATCGCCCACTTGTAGCCCCGCAGCAATTGCAGCGTGACGAATTTGGCCCACTGATTCAAGATCGGCTTCCAGCTTCCGGCTCTTGGCTTTCCGGAACTTTATTCAGGACCACCTTGCTGGCGACATTCTGCGACAGTTTCTGCTCGATGACCGCAAAAGCGCGGCTGATCTCTTTCAATACTGCCGAAAAATCAGCTGCCAGCAACGACTTCTTCGGATTGATAACCACATCCGCCGTAAGTCCACTCGGAGGATGAGACAAGCGAACTGCCTCGCGCAAGCGCCGCTTCATGCGATTGCGTTGCACCGCGCCACCCAGCACTCGTCCGACTGTGAATCCGACCCGCAAACCCTGAGGGGCCGACCTTCGATTCTTCGCTGGCATATCCTGAGATGCCTCGGAACGCGGCCAATAAAAAACCGTCATGGACGCGGAAAAATGCCGGCGTCCCTGTTTATATACGCGCTCGAAATCCGCATGGCGCAGAAGCCGCGCCGTGCGAGGAAATCGTGCTGCTTTCTTTGGCGGCATCGCGATCTCAAGCCGATTTCCCTCAGCGGCATCCGCCATCATGCCCTTATTTTGCGACCAACGGCTGGATGTCTCGAAAATGGAAGTGAGCGGCACTCGAAAAATGCTACTCGCGGAAGCCGGGCTTCACGGAGACCCGCTTCCGTCCTTTGGCGCGGCGGCGGGAAATTACCTTCTGGCCGCCCTGGGTCTTCATGCGCGTGCGAAAGCCATGCTTCTTGCTTCGCCTGCGCCGGTTAGGTTGGAATGTACGCTTGGGCATGAAAGATAGCTGCTCCTGATTCCGTCGACAGTGTTAGGACAAACAATAAGTATAGATGACATTGTGCATCAGGGCAAAGGGGCAGCTACACCCTTCATCTCGTGACCTCCTTGACGCGTTTACTCTTCTGAGTTCGCGCCACGAGTTCCCAGGAAATCTGACGCGTGTGCACCGAGCGCGTTGCAGTTACATCCCTGACACTTGACAGGCATAGTGCGTCAGGTTCTGAATAGTGCACGCATCCAAAATTTCGCGTGAAGATTTCCGCACGGCGAAAAAAATTTATGCTACTATGCCGCACGGTCGGCTTTGAAATCTCTTTCGACAATTACAACCGCGCAGAACACAAGGGGCGCATTCCGCAGTACACTAACAGTTCCAGCATCGAGAAGTTGAACAGCACTTTTTAACAGGCGCCCTCAAGCCAGCCGCCGGGACGCCACGGCGGGTATTTCTTAATTTATGTCAGCTCAAGGCACAATCCTTTCCCCCAATCCCTGGACGCGCATTCTGGATGCGCTGGAAAAAAAGATTAACCGGCACTCCTACGACACCTGGTTGAAACCCACCCGCTACAGCCACTCCAGTGGCGGAATTTTATTTGTCCGCGTACCCACTGCGGAATTTCGTCACGCCGGCGACAAATACGCCGACTTGATTCAAGAGGCCATCGACAACCTGGGCCTCGAATTCAATGACGTAAAGTTTGTCACCCCGGAAGACGATCCGGCGTCCACCACCGTGCGTCACAACGGCGGCCTCTCTGCCCCCGCCGCGGTTTCAGCGCCTTCCCAGGCGCGGTTCGACTGGGATGGCGCTGCTCAACTGAACCCTCGCTATACCTTCGAAGCCTTCGTAATCGGCTCCGGCAACCAGTTCGCCCATGCAGCGTGCCAGGCCGTGGCTGAGCGTCCCTCGAAGGCTTATAACCCGCTCTTCCTCTACGGCGGCGTCGGCATGGGCAAAACCCATCTCATGCAGGCCATCGGACATGAAGTAAAGCGCCGCCAGCCGCAAGTCGCCATCTGTTACGTATCCAGCGAGAAATTTACCAATGACATGATCAACTCGCTGCGCTACGACAAGATGACCACCTTCCGTGACAAGTTTCGCGGAGTCGACGTGCTGCTCATCGACGACATCCAGTTTCTTGCCGGAAAAGAGCGCACCCAGGAAGAGTTCTTCCACACTTTCAACGCCCTGCACGACACGATGAAGCAAATCGTGATCGCCAGCGACCGCTCCCCGAAAGAGTTGGCGGAAATTGAAGATCGCCTCCGCAGCCGCTTCGAGTGGGGACTCATTGCCGACATCCAGCCGCCCGATCTGGAAACCAAAGTCGCCATCCTGCAAAAGAAAGCTGAGCAGGAAAAAGTGACCCTGCCAACCGATGTCGCCCTGTTCGTCGCTCAGAATATTCGCTCCAATGTGCGTGAACTGGAAGGCGCTTTAATCCGCCTGGTGGCCCATTCCTCCTTGATTGGCGCCGAGATCACGCTTCCTTACGCCCAGCAGGTGCTGAAGAATTTTATCGACTCACAGGCGCGCAAGGTCACCATCGAATCGATCCAGAAAATGGTGGCTGAGCAGTTTGGACTTCGGTTGGTGGAGATCAAAGCCAAAGACAATTCGCGGGCCATCGTATACCCGCGGCAGATCGCAATGTATTTGGCCAAGCACATGACCGAAGCTTCCCTGCCGGAAATCGGACGCCAGTTCGGCGGAAAGCATCACACCACCGTGCTGCACTCAGTCGAAAAAATCGAAGAGGTTCGCAAGAACGACAAAGATTTAAACAGGCTCTTGAATAAACTGACTGAGCAATTAGGCGGGTAACACGCGAGTATTTGGAGTTTTGCACCAGGCGCCGCACTCTTCCTTTTTCCTTGCTGTGCATCGCATGTGGAAGCTGTGTAAGGGATGGCTGAATTGGCAAAAGCGGAAATCTTGTTCCCGGCAGAGCGCAGCGTTCGAGACCGATTTCTCACACGAAGGTATCGGGGCCCGGCAGTGACAATAAGAGACTTGGCAAAGTTTTCCACTTCTCCGGCCCGCCTACTGTTACTGCTGGTTTTATAGGTTTTGTATTTGATATAAGGGAAGTAATAAAAGTAGCGCGCGGCAGGGGAGATCAAGTCTATGCCGGTGGAAGCAGTAGTTGCGACGGGGACGGCGGTGGGAACGATGGAGATCACGGTCAGCAAAGTTGAGTTGCTGCGGGAGTTGACCGCCACGCAGGGCGTGGTCGAACGCAAGACCACCATTCCAATTCTTTCCAATTATTTATTCGAGGCAGCCGATGGCAAATTGTGGCTGACGGCCACCGACCTCGATCTAAGCCTGCGCACCTCCTGCAATGCCAAAGTGAAGAAAGAAGGTTCGTGCACTATCCCCGCGCGCAAATTGCACGACTACGTCAAACTGCTACCCGACGCCGACATCACCATCAAGTTGCTGGACAATCACTGGGTCAGCATCCGCTGCGGCCGTTCCAACACCAAGATGGTCGGGATGGCGAAGTCAAACTTCCCCAGCTTGCCCGCATTTCCGACCGCGGGCGTTGTGAAAATTCCGGGGCAGGTATTGCGCGGGCTGATTGCGCGCACCGGCTTTGCCATCTCGAGCGAAGAGTCGCGCTACACGCTCAATGGTGCACTAATGCTGCTTAAGCCGGAGTCGATCACCATGGTGGCGACCGACGGCCATCGCCTCGCCCACTGCGAGCGCAGCGGCGAGAAGTTCGAAGGTGTCTCCGGCGAGATGAAAACGCTGGTCCCCAAGAAAGCGATGGACGAACTCAAGTCCCTGCTGGATTCAACCGACGCGGAGACAGTTGAATTCGCGAAAGATGAATCGACGCTTTTCTTCCGCATCGGATCGCGGCTGCTTACCTCGCGGCAACTCACGGGACAATTCCCCAACTTCGAAGCGGTCCTGCCCAAGGACAACAGCAAGAGCATCACCCTAAACAGCTCAGATTTAAACTCGGCGATTCTACGCGTAGCCCAGTTTGCCGACGAACGCTCGCGCGCGGTGCGGATGAAGCTCGAAAAGGGCGAAGTAAAGATTTCTGCGTCGTCCACAGAAGCCGGCGAGTCCGAGGATTCGATCGAGGCCCCCTACGACGGCGAAGTCCTCACCATCGGGTTCAACGCCCAATACCTGGTCGACTTCCTGAAAGCCGCCGGCACCGACGAAGTGCGTTTGGAACTGAAAGATTCACAATCCGCCGGCCAGTTGCGGCCCGCTGAGGGTGACGATTACAAGTACCGCTACATCGTGATGCCCATGCGGATCTGAACCGTTCCCTCCTATTTAGGCGTCATCCCGAAGGGCCCGCGTTTTCACCAGCGGGCCGAAGGATCTCCCGCGAAACAACTCTAGCCAAAAATTCCGCGGCTTGACCTTCCAGCCTTCCTGTCATACGATTTGCGCCACTCGTGTTCGGAGGCGCTCCCATGCTTGACGGCTTCAAGAAGTTCATTCTGCGCGGAAACGTGGTGGATATGGCGGTGGGCGTGGTGATTGGCGCGGCCTTCGCAGGGGTGGTCAACGGACTCACCAAGGCCTTTCTCAATCCGCTGATCAAGTTGGCCGCAGGTGGCGAAAAGTTTTCAAGCCTCCAGTTCACGATTCACGGCATTGCGTTTCCCATCGACGAGTTCATCAACTCCTCCATCTCATTTATCTTGATCGCTGCCACCGTCTACTTTTTTGTGGTTCTCCCCGTCAACGCTCTCGTCGCCCGCATGCACCGCGGCGAGAAGCCGCCCGATCCCACAACCAAAAAGTGTCCCGAATGCCTGAGCGAGATTCCCATTGAGGCCAGGCGCTGTGCGCACTGCACGCAGCCGGTGATGGGACGGGCGGCCTAGAAACCGCCGCAGGCTCTGTCAGATCCGAATCCGGTAACATGGCGATATGGGTTGCCGCCATCGTCGATTCCTTTTCGCACCACTGAGTATCGCTCTTGGAGTCTCGGTCTTCGCTTTTCGAACACACGCTTCCGACCAGAACCCCCCTTCGTCAAACTCCAGTCGATCAACTTCCGCCGCGTCGCAAAAGGCGCGCACTCCCGTGTCTTCCCTTGACGCCGGTTCGGTCAGAGCCGGCGTTTACCGCAATCCGGCGCTGGGATTCACCTGCAAGATCCCCGCAGGGTGGGTATTGCGCACCGAAGAGATGAATGCGCACGAGGACCAAGAGGCAATTTCCGCAACCGACAAACCCAAAGCAAATGCGGAAAAAGATGGCCGCGTGCTTCTGGCCGCGTTCTCGCGCCCGCCGCAAGCCCGGGCCGAAGACGTAAACGCCTCCATTGTGATAGCCGCAGAAAGGGCGGCTGCCTACCCCGGCCTGAAGGAGGCTGCGCAGTATTTTGCGCCGCTGACGGAAGTTACCAGGGCGCAGGGATTTGAAACCGATGGCGATCCGTACGCCCTCGCGATCGGAAGCAAGACGCTGGCCCGCGCTGATTTTCACAAAGACGTCGGCACGCGCGTGATGCGGCAGTCAACGCTGGTGATATTGGCGCGCGGCTACGCGGTATCGTTCACTTTTATTGGCGGCACCGATGATGAAGTGGATGAATTGATAGAAGGACTGAGTTTTGCGAGCGGCCCGAACGGAAAGTAGCAACGCCATCGTCTAAAGCACAATGCAACGAGCGTCCCCCAAGCCTTGTCATCCTGAGCGGAGCACGTGTTTGCGCGCCAAGCGCAAGCACCAGCGTAGTCGAAGGACCCCTTGCAGCGGTTAGTCTCTGCAGGCCTGGACGGGAGTTCACACTCGAACATCTGTCAGTCCAACGGTTCTGGCTCCAGCGCAATATTCTTTTCGCCGGCAGCTTTCTTGGCCGCGTATTTCTTCATCCAGGCTTCCCAGCTCTTGCCGGCGGCGGTATCGCGTCCAGTGAAAGCGAGAGCGGCAATATCGGAGTAGGCAACGGAGATTTTCTCGCTCGAGTTCTTGGGATAAAGCCGCACGACGGATTCTTTCAGCGTGGCCGCGCCACGACGATCGAAAAGATAGCCTTCGATTTTCGATCCGTCTTTGCGGGTGATGGTTACATCGCCGCGATAGTCAAACGCCTTTTCCAGCGCGACACGGATTTCTTCGTCACTCGCCAGCTGCGGAATCCAGCCTTCCAGCTGTTCGTGCGCGGTACCGGGAGCGACTTCGAGCGCGTCAGGATTCGTCGCGACATGAGGTACAGCTTGGGCTGCTTCGTGATCGATGTGGCCGGAGGCTTTACCAGTCATAGAAGAATAAGAATAATGTGGGGACAGAACCCCAAGCTTGCCCTGAGCGAAGCCGAAGGGCTGTCCGCCGGGCGAAGCCCGGCTGCAACGGAAACTAAGCCCGAGTTCCTTGTAACGACGAGTCGTTCGTGGGCTCAATCTGTACCAGAGGGTGAACCGGCTCCTGATGTTCCTCTAGCAGCCGAAGCGCCTCGTCGTCGCGATACCCGGTAAACAACGTAGCCTTCACCGTCGCCAGAAATCCGCCAAGCGAACTGAACGTCGCATTCACCGCCGAGGCTTCGTACCCGCTGTGCACCATGCAGTTCGCGCAGGCCGGATTGCCCGACTCAGTTCCGTAATTGCTCCAGTTCGTAGTCGAGAGCAGCTCGTCGAATGTTTCCGCGTAGCCATCCTGCAGCAGATAGCAAGGCTTCTGCCATCCGAAAATGTTGTAAGTGGGCATGCCCCAAGGTGTGCAGGGATAGGTGCGCTTGCCCATCAGAAATTCCAAAAACAGCGGCGACAAATTGAAACGCCAGTTCTTTTTGCGGTTCGACAGGATCGCGCGGAACATGCGCCGCGTGCGGGCGCGTCCAAGAAAATGTTTTTGATCGGGGGCTTTGTCGTAGGAATATCCCGGCGACAGCATCATGCCTTCAAGGCCAAGCTCCATCATGTCATCAAAGAACGCGCGCACGGATTTCGGATCCGCGCCGTCGAACAGCGTAGTGTTCGTAGTAACTCGAAAGCCGCGGCTGAGCGCTTCTTTAATCGCGTCTAGCGCAATGTCGTATCCGCCTTCGCGGCACACGGCGAGGTCGTGCTCTTCGCGCTGGCCGTCGAGATGAACGCTGAAGGTCAAGTACTTGCTCGGCTTGAAGAGATGAATCTTCTCTTTCAGCAGCAAAGCGTTCGTGCACAGATAAATATATTTTTTGCGGTCGACCAGACCCTCGATGATCTCGCCAATCTGCGGATGCATCAGCGGCTCGCCGCCCGGGATCGAGACCATCGGCGCTCCACACTCATCGACCGCGCGGAAGCACTCCTCGGGCGACAGATCTTTCTTCAGGATGTGGGCCGGATACTGAATCTTGCCGCATCCAGCGCAGGCGAGGTTGCAGCGAAACAGCGGCTCGAGCATGAGCACCAGCGGATACTGCTTGCGTCCGGCAAGCTTCTGCCGAAGCACATAGCTCGTCACAGTCCACATCTGTGAAACGGGAACAGCCATTATGGGTTGGTAACTCCTGTGCGTCTATTTTAGCAGGTTAGGGAGATGAAATCGATTGCCGCCGCCGCTTCGGGCGTGATCCTTTGCCCCTCCACCGGCGCAGAAGCCAGCGAACCCGATGGTCTCGGGCTAATCCTAACTCGGGCTAATCCTAACAAGAGCATCGGAGACATCAACGATCAGAGAAGCGAACCAATTGGACCGCCAAATGGCAAAGAAGGTTTCAAAGCCTTAGTGCGGCGTACTGCTCGGCCTTTCGCGTTCAGCTCCGATAGAACATCACCCTCCCCGCCGGTTCCAACTGCTGCATCAGATCAAAATCGCTGACGTTCCTTGTCAGCAGCGTGCAGCCGTGCCGCCTTGCGGTTACGAATAACAGGGCATCATTCATCAGCCGACGCCGCTGATCTTTGTCGAAGCCTTGCAGGCGCGCCAAAATACCGCAGAGAATGCTAGCCTCGCGCCAGACCATAACATCGGGAACGATTGTCCGTTGCCTGGGTCGTTGATCAATCACAGCGGCAATTTTGTCGATGACCGGCCGCGTCCTCGAATTATGAGGCTCAAGCAAGCCCACTGCGGAAATCAACTCCGCTTCCGTAACCGGCGAATGCCAGGCTTCCACCGCTCGCAACATGAGCTGGCCCGTCATGGGGAACTGGTTTCGGAGAACATCGATGTAAACGGTCGTGTCATACAGCAACTTCGCGGGTCTCACCGTGCTTGTTTCAAGAAAATCCAGCTCCGAGTCGGCTCGTCGCTGAAGAGGCCGAGCGTACCTTTCTGGCTTGTACCGCCGAAGGCTACGCCACAGCTCAGAACTCAAGATCGACCTCAGGATCGACCGTACCTCGCTGTGAAAGGAGCCAGTCGGCGTATTCATCCCCTACAGCGATATTGGCGAGTGCCACCTCGATCAAGTCCGTATCCGACTTAATGCCTGTTCTCTTCTTGGCCTGAGACACGAGTGCCTCGGGCATCCGGCCGCGAAC
>Ga0307478_10002858_pt1 | contig 13262 bp, 5 predicted proteins | sample atmos_gasesECM4C_2_FD_203713 | JGI IMG/M metagenome (GOLD analysis project Ga0307478, IMG submission 203713) | Hardwood forest soil microbial communities from Morgan-Monroe State Forest, Indiana, United States - atmos_gasesECM4C_05 | ecosystem: Environmental > Terrestrial > Soil > Temperate...
CGGCGCCTTCTGGTCCCCGACTGCAATTTCTTCAGTGTGATCTGCCATGACTAAACTGCGCTCCGCCTACGCTTCCAACTCAGGGTTAGGGTTGCGAACCTCGGCCAAATACGTCGTTCGCGGGCGCGTATTCAGATCGCTGAGTACTGCGTAGTTGCGATCCTGTTGCTTCAACTTTGCGACCCGGCTGTTTGGATCGTTAATGTTGCCGAAGATGATGGCGCCCGCCGGACAGGATTGCTGGCAGGCGGTCTGCAACGTGCCGTCTTCGATCTTTTCGTCGGCGCGCTCGGCGTCGATGCGATGCTCGCTGATGCGCTGGATGCAGTACGTGCACTTTTCCATGACGCCGCGGCTGCGAATGGTGACGTCGGGATTGCGCATCATCTTGTACTGTTGCGTGTCCCAGTCCTGGAAGAGCAGGAAGTTGAAGCGGCGCACCTTGTACGGGCAGTTGTTGGAGCAGTAGCGCGTGCCTACGCAGCGGTTGTAGACCATGTCGTTCAAGCCTTCGCTGCTGTGGAGCGTCGCGCCCACCGGGCAGACCAGTTCGCAGGGCGCGTTCTCACACTGCATGCACGGGACCGGCTGGAAGTATGCCTTGGGATTGTCGCGATCGCCCTGGTAGTAGGCATCGACGCGGATCCAGTGCATGTGGCGTCCGCGCACCACTTGCTCTTTGCCGACGACGGCGATGTTGTTCTCCGACTGGCAGGCGATCATGCAGTTGTTGCACCCGACGCAGGAGTTCAGGTCGATGGCCATGCCCCAGGCGTAGTCCTGCTTCGAGTAGTCGACGTTGGGATAGAGCGTTAGCTCGCGGGGTGTCTGCTCTTGCTGCGCGAACTTCGGCTCTTTCTGGTATTCGGCGAGGCTGGCTTCGCGAACGATGGGGCGCTTGTTGCCGTCGGGCGTGTCCATCGTCTGGTAGCCCTGCGTCGAGGCGAGCTTGTACGTCTCACCGGTTTTGGTGAGCTTCGCGCCGGTCGCGAACCAGGGCGCAGCGGTCGTGCGCAGCGGATATGCGTCGAAGCCAGCTCCGGTTCCGGCTTTGCCCGCGCGGGTGCGGCCGTAGCCGAGATAGACAGTGACGGAATGATCGGGATGACCGGCCTGGATCCAGAGCGGTGCGGTGATCTTGCGTCCATTGAGTTCGATGGTGACCAGGTCTTCCGTTGCGAGGCCTTCGCGGGAAGCCATCTTTGGGCCAACGAGGACGGCGTTGTCCCAGGTCAGCTTCGACATCGGCTTGGGCAACTCTTGCAGCCAGCCGTTGTTGGCGAATTGTCCGTCATAGATCGACGGGTCGCGGCGGAAGTTGACTTCGAGGGCGTTGGGGTCGGCGGGTGCCGACTCGGTCGGAATCGAGGTCTTGGCGGAAACCGACTTGGGAGCGTAGGTGGTCCCTTCGATCCAGCCGTCGTTCAGCGACTTCCGCCAGAACGCTTCGAAGTCTGACCCCGTGTGCTGCTTCTGCCAATAGGCGCGGACGAGATCGTAGGCCTTCACGTCCGAAATTCCCGACAGCGTGGATACGAATTCGTTGGCGGACTTCCCGTCGTAGAGCGGCGCGATGAGAGGCTGAACGATCGAAACGCTGCCGTCATAGGCGCGGGTGTCGCCCCAAGCTTCGAGGTAGTGCGCCTCGTTTACATGCCAATGACAGTATTCGGAGGTCTCGTTCTGGTAGAGGCCGTAGTGGATGCGCAGCGAGATGTTCGAGCTCTTGAGGGAGTCAGCGAAGCCGAGGTCGGCGGGCGCATCGTAGGCAGGATTGCCGCCCATAATGATGAGCAGGTCGACTTTGCCCGCGCGCATGTCGGCGACGAGGTCGCGCAGGGATTCGGTTTGATTGATCGGGTTCGCATCGACTGGATCGGTGTAGAAAACGGTCTTGCCGACATTGCCGAGTTGCGCGTTCAGCGCGTGCGCGAGGGCGTGGACCGCGGGAGGCTGGTGATCGCCGGGGACGACAACGCTGGCACCGGGATGACTCCGAAGATCGTTGCGCACCGCTCTTGCGAACGATTGCGCTTCGCGACCGGACATGTCCCAATTCATTTCGCCCGTAACGAATAACGCTCGCGCAAATGTCTCCACCAAGGATGCCCGCACCGGCAACCGATGATCGGCCTTCGCGCCCGTCGATGTCGGCGTGCTCTCGATCGCGTAGAAGCGGCTCATAGGAGCATCGGGATTGCGGCGGCTCGCGAAATCGCGGATGTAACGTGTGTTGCCCGGGAATCCTGCGTAGAGAAAATCGGCATCGAGCGAAACGATCACGTCCGCTTTCGAAAAGTCGTAGCGCGTTTCAACCGGCTGGCCGAAGGCGAGCTTCGCGCCCTCGAGCACGCTGTCGCGATTCACCGGTTCGTAGACGTGCCACTTCCCCTGCGGATAGATCTTCAAGAACGCACGCAACTGATCGGCGAGGCTGGGCGAAGAAATCGTCTGCGTGAGGATGCGGATGCCCGCGCCGCCAAGACCCTTCTGCACCGCGAGCGGTCCCTTGATCTGCTTCGCGAACTCCGACCACGAATTCACATCGCCCAGGTGCGTGATGGTCTGCGAGCGATCGGGATCGTACATCCCGAGAATCGAGGCCTGCGTAAAGATGTCGGTGCCCCCGAGACTCGCGGGATGTTTGTCGTTGCCTTCGATTTTGGTCGGACGGCCGAGGTGGCTCTCGACGAGCACCGGGCTCCCATAGCCGCTCAATGTGGCTGCGGTGGCGAAGAACATCGGGCGGCCGGGAATCACATCTTCGGGCTGGCGGACGTAGGGAACGATCGGCTCGAGCGGAAGCTTGGTGCAACCGGTCATGCCCGCGAGCGCGAGCGAGGCGCCCATCAATTGCAAAAATCCGCGGCGTGAGAACGAGTCCACCCATTCCGAAGCGCCTTTCGGAAATTCGCGGTGCAACATCTCCTGGAATTCCGGAGAACCCGCCAGCTCTTCCAAGCTGCGCCAGTACTCGGGCCCACTGGTTTGCGCAAGCTGCGCTTCGACCGCGGCGCGTGTGAGGTCGACGGGCGACGATGCCCGTCCCTCCACATCCAGCCGCTTGCTGGGGCAAACATCCTCGCGTTTCGCTTTGTGACTCACGTCGTCCATCTCTCGTCGCGGCCGCTTCGCCGAGGCGTGCGGCTCAAAAATCCCCTATCGGTGACAGGTGTCGCAGCTGGTAATGTCGCGCTCGCTGCGAAGTTTGTGTTGCGCAATCAGCGCCTTGCCGAGAGAAATCTGGTCGGTATAGCTCTGCCCGTTCTCATCCTGAACCGGGTGGTCGGCAGCAGGCTGCTGGTATCGCATGTTGAAAACTTCGCTGCGCGGCCGCAGATATTTCTCGGGCGCGCGATGGCAGTCGAGACACCACTCCATCTGCAGCGACGCATACTGATACATCAAGGGCATCTGGTCGATGGGGCCGTGGCAGGTGTTGCAACCCACGCCCTTATTGATGTGAATGCTGTGATTGAAGAAAACGAAATCCGGGAGCTGATTCACGCGCGTCCATTGGAGCGACTGCCCGCTCCGATAGCTGGCGCGCACGGGCTCAAGCATCGACGCGTTCGTCCAGATCTGTGAATGGCAGTTCATGCACGTCTTGGTGGGAGGAATACCGGCAAAACTCGATTGCTCGACTGACGTATGACAGTAGCGACAATCAATACCGAGTCCGGTGACGTGATGCTGATGACTGAAGGGCACCGGTTGCGGTTTCACCACTCCCGCATAGGTGATATAAGGCGAGCTCTGTAGCTGGTACAGGGCCCATCCCAGTCCGGCGACGATAAACACCGCGCCATAGATTGATGCCCGGGAGATGGTATTCGTGCTGCGATGGAAGATCTGCATCGAAAGATTTTTCCAACGTAGCGGGAGTCCTCGCGGACATCCCGGAAAGGACTGCAGTGCCGCTTCCCTCAGTTACAGGGAGCTGTGATGACGCTCACGAAAACTTGTGATTATACCAGCAAGCTCACGTTTGTATCGCACGCCGACGATTGCCGCAAGATTTTCTTTGGAAAGTGAGTGCCAAGAAAAGCGTTGCTACGTTTTTCAACGGCACCAGAAGACGGAGACGATGTTGCTCCACGTCTCCGCAGTCCTAAATGAGGAGTTCGGCCCTGATTCACCGACAACGAGGTCAGCGCAGATTCATAACCATCAACTTGGGTTCGGTCATTTCTTCGATTGCGTATCTTAAACCCTCGCGGCCCAAGCCGGAGTCTTTGATGCCGCCGTAAGGCATGTGATCGATGCGAAAGCTCGGGACATCGCCGGCGACGAGGCCGCCGACCTCGAGTTCTTCATACGCCTGGAACATTAACTTCGCGTCCCGCGTAAAGATTCCGGCCTGCAAACCGTACGCTGAATGATTGATCTCGCGCACGGCGTCGTTGAAGTCATTGTAAGGCTCGATGCTGACGACGGGAGCGAAGATCTCCTGGCAGTTGACCTTCATGTCGTGCTTCGTACCCGTAAGCACGGTCGGCTCCATGATGGACCCGTGGCGCGCTCCGCCGCAGAGGAGGCGAGCACCTCCGCGGACCGCTTCCTGCACCCATTCGGTGGCGCGGACCGCATCGCTTTCACGGATGAGCGGACCGACGTCGGTGGTCGCCTCGAGCGGGTCGCCGGTTTTTAACTCCTTCACGCCCGAAAGCAGAGCGTCGGTGAACTTCCCGTAGACGGAGTGCTCCACCAGAATGCGCTGCACCGAGATGCAGGTCTGGCCGGCGTACCCGAAGCCGCCAGCGACGCAGCGTTCCGCGGCGTAAGCGACATCGGAGTCGCTGTGCACAATGACGCCGGCATTGCCACCAAGTTCGAGAACCACTTTCTTCTTGCCGGAATTCTTCTTGATCTGCCAGCCGACGGCGGTGCTGCCGGTGAAGCTAATCATCTTGAGACGATCGTCGGCCACCAGCACGCTGGCGTCTTCGTTGGAGAGCGGCAAGACGTTGAGGGCGCCGTCGGGCCATCCCGCCTGCTGCACCACCTCGGCGAGAAGCAGAGAACATAGAGGCGTTTGCGGGGCCGGCTTCAGCACCATCGGGCAGCCGGCGGCAATCGCAGGCGCTACTTTATGGGCCACCAGGTTCAGCGGAAAGTTGAAGGGGGTGATCCCGGCGATGGGACCAAGCGGGAATCTGCGAACGATTCCCCAGCGGCCTGCTGTGTATTCCTGCCAGTCGAGCGGGAGATATTCGCCGTAGATGCGCGTGCTCTCTTCGGCCGCAACGGTGAACGTGAAAATGGCGCGCTCGACTTCGGCGCGAGCGAGTTTGATGGGCTTGCCCGCTTCCTGGCAGAGTGTGCGGGAAAACTCTTCTTTTCTCTGTGCGATTCCTTCCGAAACACGCCGCAAAACTCGTTGGCGCTCGAAGGCGGGCAACCGGCGGGTGGTTCCAAATGCTTTGACGGCGGCGGCGATAGCAGCTTCGGCGTGCTGGCGATTGCCCTGGAAAAAGCGGCCCACGACGGTACCGTCGTAAGGCGCCTTCACCTCCAGCATCTCGCCGTCTTCAATCCACTTGCCGTCAACCAGGAAGGCGTGCGCGGCGACATCCGCGACCGTCATCTGTGCCATGTTTCCCCGACCTCCCCATACCACAACCCGTTAGATTATAGGCCCGGACCTATGGATTCGAACGTCCGCCATTTTAATATTCAGAGCAGCGTTCCTCACCGACATGAATACGATTCTCGAACTGAGTACGGCTCTTCGCAAGCGACAACTATCGCCAGTGGAATTGACCCGGGAATGTCTGAAGCGAATTGAAAGACTGAACCCCGCACTGAACGCGTTCATCCTGATAACGGCCGAACTGGCCCTGCAACAGGCGCAACGGGCGGAAGACGAGATTGCGATCGGCAAGTGGCGCGGGCCGCTGCACGGCATTCCTGTCGGACTGAAGGACCTGATCGACACCGCGGGTATTCCGAGCACCGCCGCCAGCGAATTATATAAGCATCGTATTCCGATGCAGAGCGCGGAGGTCGTGGAGAGGCTCGAGGCGGCCGGAGCTGTCCTTATCGGCAAGCAGAACCTGCACGAATTCGCCTATGGCGGCAGCTCGATGATCAGCTGTTTTGGCGAGGTTCACAATGCGTGGAACGTCGAGCACATTTCGGGAGGATCTTCGGGTGGATCCGCGAGCGCAATTGCAGCCGGGCTGGGATATGCGGCGATCGGGACCGATACCGCGGGATCGATCCGCGAGCCCTCGTCCCTGTGCGGTGTGGTGGGACTCAAGCCGACTTTCGATCTTGTGAGCGTGCGCGGCGTTATTCCACTCTCGAAATCGCTCGATCATGTGGGGCCGATCACCCGAACGGTGGCGGACGCGGCGATCGTGCTGCGCGCTATCGCGCAAAAACCAGGTGGGGAACATCCGCTGACTGAGTCTTCGCAGGGCTCGGCGCCGTCGACTGTGAGTGTGAAAATTGGAGTTCCGCGCGAATATTTCTATGACGATCTCGATCCGGAGGTCGATGGGGCCGTCGGGGACGCGCTGCACGTGCTTGAGAAGCTGGGCGGCGCCGTGAGAGAGATTCGTCTTGACGTCAGCACCGACCGGACGTTGCAATCAGCCGAAGCCTTCGCGTTTCACGCGGAGTCTGTGCGCAAGACGCCGGAGTTGTATCAGCCCGAGACCGTTCGGCGGATTCTTTCGGGAGCGAACATCCGTCCCGAACAGTACGAGCGAGCTCGCGCCGATCTGGAGCAGTCACGGCGGGCGATTGCGAAGATTTTCGAATCAGTCGACGTCATCGTTACACCGGCCACGCCACTTCCAGCGCCCGCCATTTCGGAACTGAAACAGAATCCGAAGCAACTTCGTCCGCGGGAGATCGTTTTATTGCGGAATACGCGGCCGTTCAATGTGTGGGGCATTCCGGCGATCTCGGTGCCCTGCGGGTTCACGAAAGCTGGCCTGCCGATCGGATTGCAGATCGCCGCCGCAGCGGGAAGAGACGATCTTGTTCTCGCGGTCGCGCATGCCTACGAACAGGCGACGGACTCGCATAAACGAAGACCGCCCGTGTAGGGCGGGCGAGTTAAAGCGAAGCCTCGTTCGGGGAAGATACAACCGCTCCAGTGCTCTTTCTTGCGCGGAGGGCGGGACGCCCTCCGGACAGCCGGCGCGAGGCCGGCGCTACTGATCGACTATGGTGCATCGTTCCGCTGGGCGGGCGAGGGCACCTCCACCCCATCACGATAAAACCGTGCGCGCCGGGGACCCCGACACCTGTCGCCACGCGACAGCACGCCCGCGGTTAATCAATCGACCGCACGTCGTCGGGCAGCAACAGCACGTAGGTGCATTGCGAGTTTGCCTGCGGGCACGACAGGATCCCACGGCGCAAAATCTTCGTCGGTGTGTCGTCGGGGAAATTCAACGAGAACTTCAGATGGCGCAAGGTGTCGTCGAGGCCGCGCAGCTTCTCTTCGCCGCTGACGAACTTCACTCCATCCACGGAAGCGCCGCCGCTTCCCTCGCCTAAGAGGACGAAGGATTCCGCATTGCCCGAGAACGCGGCTTTGTCGGCGACTTTCAGCGTGCGATTGGCCTGCAGTTCGTCGTGATACTTCTTCACTACGGCGTCGACCTTGTCGTCGCCACCGACAAGATGCGCCAGTCGCCCGCGGGTTTCCGGCGGAGGGCGCAGCCCGCTGAGCGAGAGCGCGTAGGTGTGGATGGCCTTCTCCTTCTCGCCCTTCTTCTCGTAGATCTGGCCGAGGTGATCACCGACCTCGCCATGCTGGCCGAGCGACCAGGCGGCGTTCACGTATTTCTCCGCTTTATCGAGATTGCCCTCGGCGTAGTAAACCCAGCCGAGCGTGTCCCAGTAAGCGATCAGGGATGGGACGAGCGCCAGATCGCGCTGACTGAGCTGATCGAGAGACAGGTTGCGCAAAGCGGCGGCAGTCGCGGCAACCGCGGACTCTGCGTATTGCTGCGCTCGGTCGAGGTGCGCCTTTTTTAGTGAAAGCTGATAAGCGATGTTGTTCCAGATCACCGGTGTGGCCGAAATCTGGACGGCCTGGTCGAAGGCAGCGAGCGCTTTGTCATCCTGCCCGAGGTTCAGATATGCGTCGCCGAGGCTGACTTGCAGTCCGGGGTCCTCGGGTGTGAGCGAGGTGGCTTTCTCCAGTTCAGGCGCGGCCTCGTCGTACTTGTGCCACTCGGCGTACATGCTGCCCAGGTTGCCGTGCGCGAACTTGTCGAGCGGGTTGATCTCGAGCTGCTTGTGGAACGCGTTCGCGGCCTCGTCGTATTTGCGGTCCTGCCAGTAGGCGCGGCCCATGTTGTTGTAGGCAAACTCGTCGTAGGGATTTACGTCGATAGCCTTTTTGAAGGCGGCGATTGCGTCGTCATTCTGGCGCATCGCGAGGTAGGCGAGGCCGAGATTGTTCCACGCGTACTTGTGCTTGGCGTCGACTTCGACCGCTTTCTTGAGCAACTCGACCGCGAGCGGGAAGTTGCCGTTCTGCATGGCTGCTCGGCCGCTCTCATCGAGCTCGTCGGCCTTCATCCCCGGCGGCGGCGCGGGCGCTCCGGCAACGGTGTTTTCGATGGCCAGGTGCTGTCCGAGATCGGAGAAGACGGCACGGCGGAAAGCCAGGTAGTCGCTGGTGCGAGTAGCGGGGAGTTCGCGCTCGCGCATCACCATGACGCGCTCGGCCGTAAAGGTAGAGCCGTCGATTTTGTAGCTGGCACGGTATTCGCCATAATCGCGCTTCAAGGAGAACGGAAGCGGCGCATGAGCGACGAACTTCGAGGGCAGCTCCAGCTTCACTCGGTAGGTGAATTCTCCGGGCGGCCCGAACTTGATCGGCTCGGAGTCTGGACCGGTCTCATCCTCGTCGGCGTCGGCCAGGCTGAACTGCGCCATGGGCAGCTCGAGGTCGGACTTCTTCTTCGACCAGTCGAGGAAATTTACCTTCGCGATGTCATACGAGAATTGAAACGGCTCCCGGGTTGCCGCAGGATCGCTAACCTTCAGATTCGTGATGTCACCGTCAAGGCCGCTCATCGAGTTAATGTTCTCGACCAAGTGCTGCCACTGGGAATTGGGGACACGCCGAAAGATCAGGCGCATCAGCAGTTCCGTATCTCCCCGCACGACATAGCTGATCTTCGCGTTCAGCTTTCCCAGGTCGTTGATGGAGCCATCGATGGTCTGCAACTGGGTATTCGGCATCGGCGTATCGGCCGGAGTTTCTTCGAGGTGCGGCACGCCCTTCACCGGAATCACGAGACCTTGCTTCTTGCGAATATTGAAAGAGAGCAGGCGGAAGGGAGCGACCTCAGTGGTCGTATCCATCCAGACTTCCTGACCACCCAGCGGGAGCAGCGTAATCACGTGGTCGAATTGCGACGGCGAAGGGATATCGGGGTCGAGCTTGCGGCTTGAGTTGATCAGCACCGACGAGGCGTGCATGCCTTCGGCTTCCAGCAGGGAGGAAAGCAGCGTGTGCTTGTCCTTGCAGTCGCCGTACTGGTTGTGCAGTACGTCGGCCGCCGCGTGTGGCTGGTAACGCCCGAGACCGAGCGAGAGGCTGACATAGCGAAAGTTTTTGGCGACGTAATCGTAGAGCGCTTCGACCTTGTCCATGTCGGTCGTCATGCCCTTCGCCAGTTCCTCGGCCTTGGCGCGAATTTCGGGAGTTGGCTGGCGGCGCGGCTGATCGAGTCCGGCGTACCAGCGCCCGATGTCTTCCCAACTGGCAAAGGTGGTTAGCTGGACGGCGGGAACGTCGTCGTCGGGGCGATGCTTCTTTTTCTTCTTCTTGTCTTTATCTTTATCTTTATCTTTATCTTTGTCGTCCTCGCGCTCCAGGTGAGAGCTGGTCCAGCGATAGATGCGGCGATCGCCTTCGTCGGTGATCTTGGGGTCGAAGCCCGGCTTGGTCTTCAACTTGATGGCGCGTTCGCGCGGGACGTTGACCTCGAGTTGCTCGTCGAGAACGATGTTGTTCTTGTCGAAGTCGTACTCGGTCCAGAACTGGTCCGGAGCGAGAGGCGTGTGGATGACGGTAGCGACGTCATATTCCAAAACTTCTCCGGGGCGGAGTCCCGGGACCGTGATGTGCTTCTGGCGGTAATCCGTGTAGACGGGCGCCTCACGCTCGACAGGTGCGGTCAGATCCTGCACGGAATCCGCCGGAGCGGTGACGACGGTCCCGTCTTCCTTGCGCACGCGCACGTAGGGAATCTCGACGCGTTCGTTGGCGGAGTTGTACCCGACCAGCACCTGTCCCCATTGCTCGACTCCGGCTTCGCTTTGCACGCGCACGCGAGCGATGGTCTCCTTGCGGCCCGTGCCGTCCTTCTCGAAGCGGAACAACGTCTTGACCTGCTCGATGACAAATGCTTCTTCGGAGAAGTCTTTCTTGTCGGACGAATCGGAGACTTTTGGAGAAGTAGAGTCTTGCGAACTGGAATCCGCGGGTTTGTGTTCTGGTAGCTGGGCGAACGCAGGAAAAAAGAGGCTAAGAACGAGAAAACTGATGAAAACCAACCGGCTCATAGAGGGTAACGTTCCTTCGCCGTTTGTACCGTATGCGAGAAACGGGCGCAAGGGGAAGGCTTTTTTCGGCAAAACCGAGGTTACCAGAGACAGCCGGAACGCCTTGTCAATCGGAGCCGTCTACGCTGATCAATTGGGACGTGAGCAGATTCCGTCAGACGTCCAGTTCCGCCCGTATGGTGCCGTCGTCCAGGTCTGCTTCCATGCGGAAGCCGAGCTTCTGACAGATGGCGCGCATCTCGCGGTTCTCGCCGAGGATAGTAGAAACCACCCGCTTGAGTTTCTCGTCGCGGGCGACCGAGATCAGACGACGATAAAGCTCGGTGCCGATGCCCTGCCCCTGAACGCGGTCATCGACGAGCACCGCCAGCTCTGCCTCGTTGCCGCCTCCGCGGGTTTTGCTGAGACGGCCGACGGCGATGATCTGCGGATGGTCATCTTCCCCTTTGCGTTCGACAACCAGCACCATCTCCCGGTCATAGTCGATAAAGCAGATGCGCGTGAGGCGCTCGTGTGATGTCCGCTGGCTGAGTTTTAGGGGCTGGAAGTAGCGCAGATAGACGGTTCGCTCTGACAGGCCCTGGTGCAGCTGGATCACGAGCGGCTCATCTTCGGGACGGATGGGACGGATCAGCACGGGGATTTCGTTCTTGGTGACCCAGGGCTTGACGTACTGGACCGGGTAAGGGCGGATGGCTGGACGCGGCAGATCCGCTTCCTGGACGTGACAGCCGTGCAGAACAATGCGCGCATCCAGTGCAGTGATTCCGTCCGCCGAGACAAGAACTGGATTGATGTCGATCTCTTTGATCCATGGCTGCTCGACGACGAGATGACTGAAGCGGACCAGAAATTCCTCGAGCCCAGCGAGGTCGACGGCGCTGCGGCCTCGAACCCCTTCGAGCGCCGTAAGAACCTTCGTCTGTTCCATCATTCTGCGCGCCAGGGTGGTATTCAGCGGCGGCAGGGCGAGCGCGCGGTCCTTAAAGACTTCGACCAACTGGCCACCCGTGCCGAATAACAGGACGGGACCAAATTGCTGATCGATACTGCTTCCCACGATGAGTTCGTAGCCTTGAGCCCTCACCATGGGCTGCACGGTGACACCGAGGAAGTGTCCCTCGCCCGCTTTCTCCCGAACAGACGACGAGATGGTTTGGAAGGCACGCCGCGCCGCGTCGGCGTCGCGGAGATTCAGGATCACTCCGCCTACATCGGTTTTGTGGGTGATGGTTTCCGAAAACAGCTTGAGCGCGACGGGAAATCCGATGGCTTCTGCCTTGGCGGCGGCTTCGTCTCCGCTGTGCGCGACCTCGGTACGCACAACGGGAAGGCCGTAAGCTGCCAGCAATTGTTTGGACTCCACCTCGGTCAACAAGGTGCGCCCAACGGCCCGGACTTGCTGGAGGATGTGGTGCGCCCGTGCCCGGTCGGGACCTTCGTCGGTGTCGCCGCGCAAGACCGGGGTTTCGTAGAGTCCGCGCAGAACGTAGCTGTAGCGCCACATGTAACAGAAGACGCGCGCGGCCGTGTCGGGGAACTGGAAGGTCGGAATGCCGGCCTGGTTCAGGATGTCGCTCCCGGCCGCGACCGCGCTGCCTCCCATCCAACTCGCCAAGACTGGTTTCCGGGTGGATTGCGCGTAGGGCTTCAAATGTTCGGCGGTGATTGTCGGCTCGGACATGCCTTGTGGACACGTGATCGCCAGCAGGCCGTCGATGTTGGGATCTTTGGCGGCAATGTCGAGGACTTTCGCGTAGCGGTCGGGGAGCGCGTCGCCCAACACGTCGATAGGGTTGTTGTGGCTCCAATGCGGAGGCAGGAATTGGTTGAGAGCGTCCATTGTTTCTGGCGAAAGCGTCGCGAGTTCGCCTCCGTGGGAAAGCAAGCCGTCGGCGGCTAAAACGCCGGGCCCGCCTGCATTGGTCACAATGGCCAGCCGTGGTCCTTTCGGCCGAGGCTGTTTCGCGAGCACTTCGGCCATATAGAAGAGGTCGGCGATGGTTTGCACGCGCAGCACACCGCAACGGCGGAAGGCCGCTTCGAGTACTTCGTCGCTTCCGGTAAGGGCTCCGGTATGCGAAGCCGCGGCCTGAGCGGCGGCGTCGGTCCGGCCCGCCTTGATCACGATAATGGGTTTGTTCAGGGAGACTTCGCGCGCGGCGGAGAGGAACGAGCGAGCGTCTCCCACCGACTCCATGTACATCACGATGGATTGCGTGCGCGGATCATTGCCGAGGTAATCGATCAGGTCGCCCCAATCGACATCGAGCATCGAGCCGACTGAGACGAATGCGCTGAAGCCGACCAATTCTTTCTGCGCCCAATCGAGGATGGCGGTGCACAACGCCCCGCTTTGACTGATAAAGGCGACGTTCCCGGGGCGCGCGATGTTGGAGGCGAAGGTGGCGTTGAGACCGCTGATTGGATTCATCACGCCCAGGCAGTTCGGACCGATCAGGCGCAGGCCGGTTCCCTGAATCCGCTCGAGGATCTGTCGTTCCAGTTCGCGGCCCTTTTCCCCGTGCTCCTTGAATCCGGCGGAGATCACGATCGCGCCGGGCACCCCGGCCTCCACGCACTCGCCGATGATTCCCGGCACGGTTACTGCGGGCGTGACAACGACGGCAAGATCGATGGCCTCGGGAATATCGGCGATCCGCTTGTAGGCTTTGATTCCCAGAACGCTGGGCCGCTTCTCAATGACCGGGAAGACG
>Ga0307478_10002859_pt1 | contig 13260 bp, 8 predicted proteins | sample atmos_gasesECM4C_2_FD_203713 | JGI IMG/M metagenome (GOLD analysis project Ga0307478, IMG submission 203713) | Hardwood forest soil microbial communities from Morgan-Monroe State Forest, Indiana, United States - atmos_gasesECM4C_05 | ecosystem: Environmental > Terrestrial > Soil > Temperate...
CGTGATGATCTGTTCTTCGCTGTGTCGCGTGCCTTTCATTGCAGTTCTCCTCCTGGGTTTGGGAGAACTCACATTTTACGCGGTCCAGTTTTTGGGGGCTGGGTCAGCAGTATGGTCTGGAGTCGGTCCTGTGCAGTTCGTGAGGAAGGTGGCGTCGGTGATGTGTCGCTGCTTCATCACCTTTTCGCAATTTGCCCTGCTCAATTGGCTTAGACTGAGTTCCTGTCGACCCACACCCCAATTGACCAAAAGAGCGGCGACTGCCACGACTACCAAGAGCAATGCCAAGGACAATAAAGATCGCTTCATAAAGTTCACCCAACGGCAATTCTAACTCTTGCATAAAGAGACCTCGCCTGTCCGCCAAGTTTGACGCAACATCCCGTTATCACTCATCTACCGCGAATTAAAAGAGTTTTTCCTTGGGGACGCGGCCCTTTTGTTGCACCGCCATGCCAGCCCATCAAGCTCTGCCGAGGAGACAGAGCTTGATGGACCGTACTCAGACGGCTCGGCCGCGCGGCGAGCTATTTAGGGGTAGCTCACCACCGTTACGGGGATATCCGGGTTGGCGATGGTCGACGAACCGCCGGTGTTGTTGATCACGTTCAGGATTCCACCAGATCCGGCGGTGGAGAGGAAGATCGTGAGCAGATCATGCAGGCTTGCTGGCGGAAGCGTTGCCGGGACCTCGAACGCGTTCGCGGCGAAAATGTCGACGCCCTGGTTGAAGAAGCTGTAACTGCCCATACCGTATCCGCTGAAGCTGGTAACGGAGTTGTCCACCTTGAAAGCTGCCCAGCCGTCAACGCCAGGAGCCTCCATCCACGCCGCCTGGCTGGGCGGGTCGTAGGGCATCTCGTTCTGGAAGAAGATATCCGTGCCGCCGTTGCCATTCCAAATCACTTCGTATTTCTGGTAGTGCTCGACAAAAAGACCGTAGGCAGTCACATTGTCGCCGTTAACGATGAGCCCGGTGTCGGCGGTGTTAATGGTCCAACCCACACCGTTGCCGTGGTCCGCGCGCCATGCCCAGATGTCATCGAGGATGACATTGTCGCTGTTGATTACCAGACTGGTGGTCGCGCTTCCCGCCGCCGCACCGCCGATACGGAAGAAGACATCGTGGAGCGCGGAAGGATCGGAGGCGTCATTATCGCTGCGCGCATGCCCGCTTCCGACTCGCAGGAGCACCGGAGAAGTGGTTGGGCCCGCGTCGAAGATGATCCCCGAGATCAACATTCCCTTCGCCCGGTCAACTTTCATGGAAACGATTCCGTTCTCTGGAATCAAAGTTGGGAAACCGAGGCCAAGCACCACGGTATCAGGGCGCGTGACCCTGATCGTCCGCTCCAGGTTGTAGACACCTGGGGTAAGAATGAGGTTCATGCCGGAACCTAATGCTTCGTTGATTTCCTCCACAGAGTCCGTGGGCTGGGCAACGAAGAACTTCCGGATCGAAACGGATGAGCCGGGCGTAGCGCCGCTGGCCCATGTCGTGCCGCTCGAGTTGCTCTGCACCGCAGGAACGAAGACTCTGTAGTCTCCTTCGGAGTCGATGTACAGGTACGGCGCCTCTCGTGTCACCGGGCTGGTCGCGACTGTGGTGTACGGGCCGCAGGGTGGCTGCGCGGGGAAACACTGAGCGGGGGCACCGACGACGCCAGAGAACACCTGGTTCCAAACGCCATTGGTCCAGCCATCGAGCTTGCTATTCCGGACGATCCATTGCTGCTGCGAGCCGTTGATTACGGTGGAATTGTCGAACTCGGAGTCAGCGATGAAACCGCCACTCGCGAAAGACGGCTGCGTGCAGTAGTCCATGAGGGTGGTAAGCCCGTTGACCTTAACCCGGCGCATTGGCGCGGCCTGAGACACGGCCCAGAATTCGCCCGTATGGCAACCGAAGGTTGGGTTGGTCACGTTGATGGTGAGGTTCGACAACGATCGCCAGAAGTTTATGAGCGCGATGCAACTGCCACTCAAGCACTGGTTGTAAACGTCGATGGAGCCGTTGATCACCACGTCATTCGGAGAAGCGCCGAGGCCGGCTACGGCCGTGTAGTAGCCCAGTTGGAAGTTGAGAGGGGCGGCGCTGGATCCATAAGTGCCAGGCTCAAACAGCAGCGCATAGCGTTGAGTTCCGAACTGGTTGGAAACCTGTTGGCTTGCCAACGCGTCGACCGTCGCCTGAATCTGACTTTGCGGCATGCTGGGATTGAAGATGTAGACGTTGGGGCCGAAGTTGGGTTGGGATGAGTCCGCCAGTGCGGCGGGCGCGACTAAGAGTGCACAGTTTGCGAGGACGAGGCAGGCAAGCAGAATTCTAAACAGGCGCGTCATCTTTCCTCCTTGGCTAGGCTTCAGATTTGGCTGGCTGAGTGACTGGGTGTACGGATAGGCAAGCGTGTGGCCGAGAAAAGCGCTTTGCGGATTCTGGCTGAAAATGTGCGTGGGGTCAAGCAGAGGCTCGATTTGGCAGCCCAGGGCTTACGCCGTGGGCTGCATTCTTTCGCCGCTTCGCGGCTTGGATGTTGGACTCCAGTCTTAGTTGGTCAGCGGTCTAGAATCCCATGGTGTCGTCGGCCGAGGGGCCGTACGTGGCGGGGAGAGGCTTGTCGTTGAGCCGCAAGTAGACTCCGAGTTGGGCTCGATGATGGACCAGGTGATTCAGGAACATTTGCCGGTATGCCAGGAAACGCGGTCCGCTGAAGATGGGCTTGCCCTGGAAACTCAGCTTCCAGCTTTCCGTCCAGGCCGAATCGGGAGTCTTCTTGAGCGCGGTGCGAACCGTTTCGGCGCCGGCGTCGAAGGCCTTTACCAACTGCTCCGCCGATTCGAATGGGAGGCGGGTTCGAGTGCTTGTAGCAAAATCGAGTTCTGGAGTAGTCAGGATCGTGAGTCCGAATCCAGCTAGCTCGGCCACGTGCGGCGCCAGCTTGCCCAGGGACATCGATTTGGCGTGGGGCTTGAAATCTGGATTGCCCGGAACACGCTCGAGCATGGCGCGTGTCTTTTTGGCTTCCTCGTCGAATTCCACGAGAAGTAGGTCTGCGATCATAGGATCTCCTTTGCGTGTGGAGTAGAGAAAACCATGCCGTCCCTTATAAGCTTCTAGCTCCTAGCTCATCAACGAAGGCAAGGGCATTATTGCCGAGAACGCTGTTAGTCACAACAGCGACATAGTTTCGGGTGGACGCTACGAATGATCGAGTTTATTCGAACTGCAGAACCACAATCTCGGGATTCGAACCCAGCCGCAGTGGCGGCCCCCACGTCCCGGCGCCACTCGAGGTGAAGACCTGCATCCTGCCGATGCGGCTCAGGCCATAGACAAATTGCCGGTACATCTTGCGAGCGAACCAACTCCAGGGGATGAACTGTCCAAGATGGGTGTGTCCGGAAAGCTGCAGGGAAACCCCGGCTGCTTCGGCTATGGCGGGATGATCGGGGGCATGGACCAGTAAAATGCTGGCGCGATCGCGATCGAGCCGGACACTTTTCAGAGCGGAAGCCAAATGTTCTTCACGCGTGGCGTTGCGATAAGGAACGCCCACGATCTGCAAGCCCTCGACCTCGACTTTCTCGTTGCGGAGAACGCGAACGCCGGCGGCCTCTACGGCTTTCAGATATTTGCTGTCGTCTCCAAACTGCTCATGGTTCCCGGCCACGAAATAGACACCGTGCGGCGCTGTCAGTTCGCTCAAAGGCGCGGCCGCGCGGTGCGCGTCAATGGCGGTCCCATCGTACAGATCGCCGGCGATGAAAATTGCGTGCGGCGCCTCGCGGAGGATTTTGGCGACCATTCGTCGGAGAAAATTGCCGTTGCGCACGTGACCGAGATGCAGGTCGCTGATGAGTGCGGCCTTCCGGCCGCGCCATGCTGCCGGGAGGTTGGCAAGACGCACGGTGATCCGCTGGATGCGAGTCCAGCTTGCATTCACGACGCCGGCAAGGCCGGCCACGGCGGCAACGGCGAACAGCCACTGGACCATGCGATGGAAGTGCAGATGCCATCCTGCCGACGCGGCGATCGCGAAAATCACCCATGAGGCAAGCGCTGCGGAGGCAAGAAATGTCAGCAGGCCGAGCCAAACCGCCGCGATCCGATAGAACATACGTACCACCGGATTGGTGTAGCGAAACGCCAGCAGCGAGGCGGTTACAAAGCTGACCGACAAGAGGCCGAGAGTGAGGCGGATACTGAGTGCACTGACATCGTCAGGTGCGGAAAACACCCATGTCTGGTACAGGAAGAAGTGGGCTAGAAACAATACGGATTGGACGATGACGACAAAGCCGATTAAGCCTTTTCGCGCGCGCATGCCGCATTAGATTCACCAGGAGCCGTTTGGGATTGAAATCTGCGTTAACCTTTGTAATTCAAGGCCTTCAGCCCTAAAAACCTCGCCGTTCCGCCCAATTCCTCTTCGATCCGCAGCAACTGGTTGTACTTTGCGATGCGGTCGGTGCGCGAGGCGGAGCCGGTTTTGATCTGCCCCGCACCGGTGGCTACGGCGAGATCGGCGATGAAGGTGTCTTCGGTTTCGCCGGAGCGGTGCGAGATGACGGAGGTGTAGCCGTTGCGTCGGGCGAGATCGATGGCGTCTAAGGTTTCGCTGACGGTGCCGATCTGGTTGACTTTGACGAGGATTGAGTTGGCCACGCCTTTATCGATTCCTTCTTGCAGGAATTGGATATTCGTCACAAAAATGTCGTCGCCGACCAGTTGAATTTTCCCGCCGAGTTCTTTGGTGAGGTTCTGCCAGCCCTCCCAGTCGTTCTCGGCTAAACCGTCTTCGAGCGAGACGATGGGATAGTCGTTTGCCCATTTGGCCCAGTGACGCACCATGTCATCGGAACTCTTGGTGGACTTATCGGACTTCTTGAAAACGTATTTTCCGTCCTGATAAAACTCGCTGGCGGCGGGATCGAGGGCGATGGCGATTTCCTCGCCGGGCTTGTATCCGGCTTTCGTGATTGCCTCCAGTACGACTTCGATAGCTTCCACGTTCGATTTCACCGAAGGAGCGAATCCGCCTTCGTCGCCAACCGCGGTGTTGTAGCCGCGCTTTTTCAGCACGCCCTTCAACGTGTGGAAGACTTCCACGCCCCAGCGCAGCGCTTCAGAGAACGATGGAGCGCCGACTGGCATCACCATGAATTCCTGAAAGTCGACGTTATTGTCCGCATGGGCACCACCGTTGAGGATGTTCATCATCGGAGTAGGCAGCGTGTTCGCGCCTGCGCCGCCAAGATAGCGATAGAGCGGGATATCGAGGCTCTGCGCCGAAGCGCGTGCCGCCGCCATCGATACGGCAAGAATGGCATTGGCGCCGAGGCGGCCCTTGTTCTCCGTGCCGTCGAGTTCGACCATTTTGGCGTCGAGGCTGCGCTGATCGAATCCGTCCCAGTTGGCCAGCGCTTCGGCAATCTCGCCGTTGACGTTTTCAACCGCCTTGAGGACTCCCTTGCCGAGGAAGCGGTTCGTGTTGTCGTCGCGCAACTCGACAGCTTCGTGCTCCCCGGTGGACGCGCCACTGGGAACGATGGCACGGCCCATCGAGCCGTCCGCCAGAAAAACTTCAGCTTCTACTGTGGGATTGCCGCGGGAATCCAGAACTTCACGCGCATGAATGGCTGCAATATTTGACATAAGTCTCTCTTTCCTCAACTTTATGATTTCTCGGTCCCTGAATTCGACATAAACCCGGTCGGGACGCTCGCTGTTAACGCCCATCCTGCGGCCGGTGAGATAACCGACACCCTCATATGTTCTTTCCCATGTTGTGGGGAAACCCACGATTATATCGGATGGACATGGACGGAATGTGCCGCCGGACACTCTTCGGTCGATCAAGATTCCAGGTTTGGCACTGTCCGTTTGGCCATCCCTGGCTCCCTTGTCTCCGCTGGTTCCCATGTCCTGTATGCGTATTGTCCGCTAGCATATGGGTGGTCTACAGTTCAAAGAACACTGGGAATTTATTGGAGGCACGCATGAAGCACTGGATGCTCCTACCCTGCGCACTGCTGGCAGCGACCCTGTCGGCGCAAACCAATACGCCCGTTCCGGCAGGAACCGCGTTGATGGTCCGACTCGATACGACACTGGCCACTTTCAGCAATCGGCCAGGGGATCCGTTCCGCGGGAGCATCACTCAGCCGATTGTGGTGAATGGACAGACGGTCGTCCCCGTGGGAGCGACGGTGGAAGGCCGGGTCACGAAGGTAAGCGAGCCTCGGCGCATCTCCGGGCGGCCGACCATTGGAATTCTTCCCGAGGCTGTGATTTTGCCCAACGGAGAGCGCTATTATCTGGATGCGACGCTGACGGACACGAATATCCCCGGAACCAATGTTAGTTCAGAAGGCCAGTTCAAAGGCGAAGGCCATGATCGCCGCGATACCATTGAAACCGGTGGCGGAGCAGCGGGCGGCATGCTGGTCGGCGGACTGATCGGCGGAGCACCGGGAGTGCTAATCGGTGGCGCCGTGGGCGCCGGCTCTACGACTGTGCACTGGCTGGTCAAGCATCGGTCGGCGATGCTGCCTGCCGGCACACAACTGACTCTGGAATTAAATCGCCCGATGACGATGACAAGAGGTTCGGCTCCGGCGGCGAGCGGAGGCAGCAAATAGGGTGGGTATCAATCTTTGCTGAATGCCGGAGCGAATGCTCCGGCATTTTTGTTTCCTCCGGGCAACTGTTGCGACAGCCATAAATATGGCAGAATACACTCATGCGAACGACCGTGGACATCCCAGACCCGCTATACCGAGCGCTCAAGAAGAAAGCTGCCCACGAGGGCCAATCGGTAAAAGAGTTAGTTCTCCGAGGGGTAAAGCGAGAGCTGGGCACACGATCGAAGAACAGCGGCCGCAGAAGGCCGCCAGTTATCGATTCAGAGAAGCCCGGCAGCCTGGAACTCGACAATGCCAAGATCTACGAGATCATTCCTTTTCCCTGACGTGAATGTCTGGATTGCTCTGACTTACCGAGCCCACGTTCATTACACTGTGGCGAGATTGTGGCTGGATTCCCTTTCGGATGATTCCGAAGTGTGCTTTTGCCGTCTGACCCAGCTTGGCTTTCTCCGTCTCCTAACGACGCCGGCAGTCATGTCAAACCGGGTTCTGTCGCAATCAGGAGCCTGGGAAGTCTACGACGAATGGATGCAAGATGGCCGAGCGACCTATATTGACGAACCACCATCAGTTGAGAGGATTTTTCGGTCCCTCTCGCAGTCGAGGCAACCCGCACCCAAGGACTGGGCGGACTCTTACGTATCGGGGTTTGCACAGGCTGCCGGATTGCAGCTCGTGACCTTTGATCACGCACTCCAACGAAGAACGCCGGGAGCAGTATTGTTGCCACGGTAAGCAACCGTGTGATCAGGCTCCGAAGAGCAGTTCTCCTTCGCTGACGACCTGTAGTTCGATCCATCCTTCCAGCGGCAAAGAATCTACTGGCAACCGGTTCTGCCACAGGCTGAAACGGAGGCGTAGCTTGCTGGTCGGGGCGACGCTGGCGGGTGCCTTGCGTTCGGTTTTCTGGTCGGGCAGGGGGTCGGCTGAAGAATCGTGATGGAGAACTGGCGTGGCTAAGAGCCAAGCCAAAGGCAGCTTGAATTCGAAGTTCCGCGCCAAAGCAAGCTTCGCGCTGTCGTCCGGCTTCAGAGAAGATGCAAGGGGATGTCCTTCTGCCCCATTTTCAATTTTCCAGCTCTTGATTTTTCCTTCCAGCGCAGAGGCATCAAGACGCAAGGTGCGACGAGCACGCGGTTCGCCCACAGCCCAGGACTCAATATTCACAATGATGTCGAAATCTTCAGCCGGAACTTTGCCGTTGAAATCGAGGCGGCCGTACAAATGAGTTGCGTCGATGCCGGCATACACGGAATCCAGCAAAAACTGTTTGCCATGCATGGCGCCCGCGCGATGATCGGCGGTATAAGCGGCGGCTCCCATCCATTCGAAATAGCGAACGTTGTCGCCGGCCACGCGAGGATGAATGTAAGCGGTCTGCGGCACGAACGCAGGGCGCACTTCCGCGCCGGTGATGGGCTGCGCCAGATAATCGGGCGGTGTTGCACCCAAGGCTTGATACACGTTGGATAGGTGCTTGCGATACAGTTCGTCGAAGTCGCGGTCGTTGGCAGAGTGATGCTCGGGACCGTACCACCAGTTCCAGTCGCTGCCTTCGGCAATGAGAATTTCCTCGAAGGCAAGCTTGCGCTGCGCTTCGCTGGCCTGCGCGGCATTTTGGGCGTATAACTCACGCGCCTGGTAGAGGTAATCCCAGGCCCGGTTGTCTTCCGGAGCGCCGATCCAGACGTTGAAGTTGGCGTTGATCCAGGATCCGGGGACGAGCGAGGTCAATTTTCCGAAGTCCTTGTGGCGAGCGATGGCTTCGGAAATAGTCACGGCTTCCAGTCCCGGCTCGCTTTGCAGAGCATCGTAAAAGCGGCGCAGGAATTCGCGTCCGGACTTCGGGTAGTACTCCCAAGCATTCTCGCCATCCAGAATGATTGAGACCACGGCATCACGGCCCTTGGCGAGCACTGGCCTGGCTGCTTCCTTGATGTTTCCCAGCAAATGGCGGGCTGCGGCCGCTGGCGGCATGCCGGAATAGACGAAGCCAATCAGGTCGGAGATGGTGTGATCCCGAAAAACCAGGTGCATCGCGGTCGAACCTTTTTCGTAGCGATAAATGTTGTAGAGACTGTCGGCGAGATTCCCGGGCAGCCGCCCAGCGCCGTCGCGAGCAAAGAACAGGCCGGTGCTGCGACCGAGCACGCCTTCGTCGGTAGCCATCCAATTGATCCCGAGACTATGCGCGATGGCGAGGACTTCTTCCGAGACGCTTCCTTCAGACGGCCAAACACCTTTCGGGCGGATGCCAAAAACTTTCTCGTGCAGATCGAGGCCTCGCGTGAGTTGCTCGCGAGCATCCTCCGGATGTCGCAAGCGGTTCTGCGGCAGAGGCAGTCCTGGGGAAGACACGGCTCCTGCGCTGGTGTCGCAAACCAGCGGCAGGATGGGGTGGTAGAACGGGGTGGCCGAGATCTCGATCGATCCGTTCTTCGCGGCTTCGGCGTGAGCTGGCAGCACCCGGCCCAGGAAATCTCTCTGTCGCGCAATAACCAATTTTTGATCGTCCAGCGAGTAATGATGCCCCTTGGCGACCAGCGCGGCGATGTCTTTCTCTTCCAAAAAGAATTCATCGAACCAGGCAATCTGGGAAAGAACCTGCAAGTCCGTAAGATCTTGAGGCTGAAAATACCGCTCGGCACGGTCGGGATGATCGCCATGCTCTCGAAACCGCTCCCACAATTCGCGGTAGCGGGGATAGCGTCCGATCACGTTCTGCGGATTCGCCTGAAACAGGTATTGCAGCGCGAAGCGGCGTTCTTCCGGGGACAAGTCCTTGGCGGGCTTAGCGGCTACGCGCAAAAACGGATCCTGCGCCGTTCCCGCAGCATAATCCTGAATTTGCACCATCAAGGATGGCACGAGGTTGAAGTTCTGGTGGACGTTGGGAAACTCGTCCAGCAATTTGACCATGCCGTAGTAATCCTTGAGGGCATGGAGGCGCGTCCACGGGAGGCGGTATTCGCCCGTCACCAGATCCTTGTAGAAAGGCTGGTGCTGGTGCCAGAGCAGAATGACGCGCAGGGTTGGCATGGCTGGGAAGTCAGGATAGCATGCGGGATTCTTCGATCCGGCGCGCCAGCGGCAGGGTCGGGCGACGCAAGTTTTTCGGTGAATCGATGCTGGAATTCTCCCCGAAAATGACGGCAGAAAGCCGGTGTTGGACGAGTTATCGAGCGTTGAACTTATTGCGGAGACGCGTTGACTCCAGGGTGCATCATCCTTAAGATGGTGCGACTCTTGGGTTGGGCACCGCTGCGTGACAGACCAAATCATCTCTCATTACCGAATCCTGGAAAAGCTTGGCGGTGGAGGCATGGGCGTGGTGTACAAGGCCGAGGACACTCGGCTGCGCCGCTTTGTGGCCCTCAAGTTTCTGCCCGACGATGTGGCCAACAACACGCAGGCCCTAAGCCGTTTCGAGCGGGAGGCCCAGGCGGCTTCTGCCCTCAATCATCCCAACATCTGCACCATCTATGACATCGGCCAGGAAAAGGGACAAGCCTTCATTGCCATGGAGTATCTGGAAGGCACAACCCTGAAACATCTCACCGACGGCCATCCGCTAAAGACCGCGCAACTGCTGGAACTCGGAATTCAAATTTCCGATGCGCTCGACGCGGCGCACACCGGCGGGATCGTGCACCGCGACATTAAGCCGGCAAATATTTTCGTTACGCAACGCGGTCAGGCCAAGATTCTGGATTTCGGTTTGGCGAAACTGACACAACAGAATCATCCCCTGGTAGATGGATCGGCCGCGACCATAGGTGGGGCCACGGCGGCCAACGCCGACCAGCTCACAACTCCGGGCACAGCGATGGGAACCATCGGGTATATGTCTCCGGAGCAGGCACGCGGCGAGACGCTCGACGCGCGCAGCGATCTTTTTTCTTTCGGCGTTGTGCTTTACGAGATGGCGACCGGCAAGCAGCCATTTTCTGGAGCCACTTCCGCGGTGGTTTTTGAAGCGATTCTGAACAAGGTCCCGGTACCGCCGGTGCAACTGAATCCGGGACTGCCGCCCCAAATAGAAATCATCCTGAACAAAACGCTGGAAAAAGACCCCGACTTACGCTGCCAGAGTGCTGCGGAGTTGCGCGCGGACCTGAAGCGGCTGAAACGGGATTCGGATTCGTCGCGATCGGGGGCGAGCGGAGTCACGCCGCTGGTGACCGGGGGCACGAAAGAAGCGGCGGCTGCAACTTCCTCCGCGACTATCGAGAAAAAGGGTAGTCTCGTTCCCGCGTTGATCGGGTGCGGATTTCTTGTTGCCGCCGCACTTGGGTTCCTGGGTGGTAGGCGCTTGTGGCAGGCCGCTGCGCCCAGCGCGCCGCTCTATCACGAAATTACTTTCCGAAGAGGCGAGATACGCTCCGCCCGGTTCGCGCCCGATGGACAAACCATTCTCTACAGCGCGGCATGGCAAGGGAATCCGGTGGAGACGTTCTCTGCGCGCCAGGGCATGGTTGAGTCGCGCTCACTAGGACTAGGCCGCGCAGAACTGATGGGCATTTCCTCCAAGGGCGAGATGGCCCTTTCCCTTGGCAGCCACCCGGTTGGAACCTGGATCAACATCGGCACGCTCGCGCGAGCGCCCCTGGCAGGTGGCGCCCCTCGACCCATTCTCGAGGATGTTGAATGGGCCGACTGGTCCCCGGACGGAACCAGCCTGGCGGTTGTTCGCAACGTGGGCGGGCGCGATCGGCTGGAGTATCCGATTGGCAAGGTTCTTTACGAGAGTAGCGGGGGTTGGATCAGTTATCCGCGAGTTTCTCCCAAGGGAGACTGGGTCGCGTTCATGGACCACCCCAACCAGGGCGATGACGGCGGGCTCATTGCCATCGTTGATACTGCCGGCCACAAGAAGGATTTGACGCGGGTGTGGTACGGCACCCAGGGTCTCGCCTGGAGGCCCAATGGCGATGAAATCTGGTTCACGGCCAGCGAATTAGGATTGTTCCACTACATCACGGCGGTGACTACGTCGGGCAAGCAACGATTGGTGGACCGGGTGCCGGGTTCCCTCGTTCTGTTCGATATCTGGCAAGACGGACGCGTGCTGCTGGCTCGTTCGGACCGGCGCCGCGAAATCATGGGCCTCTATGCGGGCTCGCCAAAAGAGCACGACCTTTCCTGGCTGGACTACTCCTATCCGGCAGATCTGTCCGCGGATGGAAAAACGCTTCTCTTTGATGAGGAGGGAATCGGCGGTGGAGTGCAATACGGGGAAGCGCAAGAGCTGACATACGCAGTCTATGTTCGGAACACCGACGGCACGCCCGCAGTCCGGCTGGGCGAAGGTGCGGCGGCCGCGCTCTCGCCCGATCAGAAGTGGACTATCGTGCAGACCCCAACCCCGCCCGAGCAATTGCGATTGTTGCCCACGGGAGCGGGTGAGACACAGGCGCTGACCAACGACAACATCAATCATCAATGGGCGCGCTGGTTCCCGGACGGCAAGCGCTTTGTGTTTTCAGGGAACGAACCGCAGCATGGCGTAAGGCTTTACGTACAGGATGTTTCAGGAGGAAAACCGAAAGCGATTTCCCCCGAGGGCGTGGATGCAGTGGGCTTTGCGGTTTCGCCCGACGGCCAAACGGTCGTGGGGATCGGCCCCGATCAAAAGGGTTATTTATTTCCCACTTCTTCCAGTGGCGACCCTCGCCCGGTAAGCGGTATGGAGTCCGGCGACATTCCCATCAACTGGAGCGAGGATGGGCGCTCCGTTTACCTATACCGGAGCGGCGAAGTTCCAGCCAAGGTCTATCGCGTGGAATTGACCGTCGGAAAGAGAAGCGTCTGGAAAGAAATTGCGCCGCTCGACCCCACCGGCGTCTCCACGATTGGCCCCATTCTCATCACTCCGGACGGGAAGAGCTACGTTTACGGTTTCCATCGAACGCTGGGAGATCTCTATCTAGTGGAAGGGTTGAAGTAGAAACTGCGAAGCACGGTTAACAGCGAGATTGCTGCCGCTAAATCCCCACTTCTGGCAACACCGGTCAGAATTGGGCACCCGCCTATGATTACTTGCTCACGGAAGCGCCGGAAGGCCGACGTCGGTCACCAGCTTGCGGAATTCCAGGTCTGAGTGCAGCCAACTGAACTCGGGAGCAATCTCCACATGGGTCAGGCCCGGATCGTGGCGCTGGTGCGCCAGTTCGAGAAACTTCAGAGTCTCGTCCCTGCGGTCGAGGTTCCGACAGGCCGCCGCGACATTGACGGCCGATCCATTCTCATGCTCGTAGAGAGGAAGTGCCGCAGCAGCGGAGGATGCGAATGCAATCTACGTAGTCGGCGGCAACGGCTCAACTCTACGACTGAAGAACGTTGAGAACTATGTGCCTTCGACCAACACCTGGACGGAAGAGGCACCATTGCTGGCTGGAAAATCCGAGTCAACTGCGGGATTGCTGGGCAGCACAATCGTCTCGGCAGATGGATACAGCAGTTCGGGAGATACCGGGGACAACGATCGGAGCGGCGGCACTTTGGGGGAATTGCCGCCGCTCACTGCCGTGACCCGGCCGGTTTAATACTGCCTAAAGAACATCATTTCAGCGATCTGGGAAGAATGCTGAGGCCGCGGTGCCAGAGTGCCTG
>Ga0307478_10002860_pt1 | contig 13260 bp, 10 predicted proteins | sample atmos_gasesECM4C_2_FD_203713 | JGI IMG/M metagenome (GOLD analysis project Ga0307478, IMG submission 203713) | Hardwood forest soil microbial communities from Morgan-Monroe State Forest, Indiana, United States - atmos_gasesECM4C_05 | ecosystem: Environmental > Terrestrial > Soil > Temperate...
CGGTTGAGTACAAGAACACGGGCTCGAGCGACTTCGCGATCGACCGCGTCGTCGAACAGCAACATCGGTTCAACGCCGGCCTGGCCGACCCTAAGGCGGCACCGTGGGAGATGTGGACTTACCAGGGCGCAAGTTACGACTGGGGCAAAGATGACGTCTTCAAGCTGACGCGTACCACATCTCAGCCCAACGCCATGGGAGAAGCCGTCAAAGGCGGCTACGGAGGCGGCATCCCCGTGGTTGCGTTCTGGACGGGCAGCGTGGGCGAGGCGGTCGGGCACGTTGAAACGCTGCCGTTGACGCTCTCCATTCCCGTCAAAGTAGATCCCGAGCAGCGGGTCACGGCGGCGATTTCCATTCCCGGTCCGATTGTCTTAAAGCCGGGTGAAGCGTACTCGACTCCGCGAAGTTTTGTCGCGGTGTATGCCGGGGACTTCTACGAGCCTTTGCGAATGTGGTCGGGGGTACTGCAGAAAGAAGGCTGGACTCTGCCGAAGCCTTCGACAGAAGCCTATAACATCAGCTGGTGCGGCTGGGGCTATGAGTTCAATGTGACGCCCGCGCAAATGGAAGGCACGATTCCGAAGCTGAAAGAGATGAACATCAAGTGGGCCACGCTCGACGATCGCTGGTTCGATACCTACGGCGACTGGAACCCGCGCCCGGAAACATTTCCCGGTGATTCCATCAAAAAGATGGCGGATGATTTTCACAAGCAAGGCATGCTGGTGCAGTTGTGGTGGTTGCCACTCGGTGTCGAAGATGGCCAGGGGAAATGGGAGTCGCACAAATACATCGTGTCGAAAGTGGCGCAGGAGCACCCCGACTGGCTGATCCAGGATAAGGACGGCAAGCATGGCCGCATGACGCGCGACCTGGCAGCGTTGTGTCCCGCGGTACCCGAGGTGCAGGCGTACTACAAACAACTCACCGAAAAATTCATTCGGGATTGGGGATACGACGGTTCCAAGCTCGACAACATCTACTCGGTTCCCATGTGCTACAACCCGGCGCACCATCACAAATCGCCGCAGGATTCGGTCAATGCGGTGGCCGACGTGTACAAGATCATTTATCAGACGTCGCGAGCCATCAAGCCCAACAGCGTCACGCAGAGCTGCCCGTGCGGAACTCCTCCTTCACTGGCGTGGCTGCCCTATATGGATCAGGCCGTGACTGCCGATCCCGTGGGCGCCACGCAGGTGCGGCGCCGCATCAAGATGTACAAAGCCTTGCTAGGTCCCGAATCAGCCGTGTATGGGGACCATGTGGAGCTTTCGGAGATGGACCGGGTTGGCGATAAGTGGCGCGAGCACGGCGAGGATTTCGCCTCGACGATCGGAACCGGTGGCGTCGTGGGCACCAAGTTCGTCTGGCCGGACCTTGAACCGCATTACAAAGAAGTCAACCTCACCGAGCACAAGGATCAGGTCTGGAAGAAATGGATCGACTTGTACAACCAGAAGATGCTCTCGCGCGGAACGTTTCTGGACCTGTATACCTACGGCTACGACATCCCTGAAGGTTACGCCATCGAAAAAGACGGCAACATGTACTACGCATTCTTTGCGCCGAAGTCAGGCACGAACTGGAACGGCGAAGTCGAGCTCCGCGGATTGAAGCCTGGCGTGTACCACCTGGTGGACTATGCTGAAGGGAAAGATCTCGGTCCCGTCGAGGCTGCTGTCGGCAAGACCCCCAAGCTGCCGGTGAATTTCGAGGATCACCTGCTGTTGGAGGTCCGCCGCTAAGGCAGCAACGTTACCACGGTTTACGGAGATGTCTGCAATGTGATCTGCCCGGAGTTTTCGGTGTTTGCATCGTTTTGCAGGATATACGCCTGCCCGGGCGAGACCATGTAGAGAATCAGGTTGCTCGATAACGAATTGATCGCCGCCGTGACGCGACCATCGGCCGAAACCTGGTAGGTTCCGGTCAGGGTGGGCGGATCGAATACCGTTCCCGGGAGACTGCCTGGCACAAACGAATTCGTTTCTTCGTTCAGCTGCAGGTTTCCCGCGCCATCGGCGAAGAGCGTACCGTTTCGCGTCAGGTAGTTGGTAGGAGTGTAGCCGTTCATCAACAACGCATAGCCGAACTGGCTCTTGAGATCGGTGTTGGCAAACGTGGTTTGCGTCTGCATGTCGATTGTGCCGTCTTCGACCAGATTGCTCGCGCCTACCAGGAAGTACGCCCGCGAGTTGCTGACCATCCAGAGAACTTCAGGAACGTTCGTGTTGCCCACGGTCAGTGTCACCGTGACGCGGCCGTTCGCGCCCTGGTTATAGGTGCCCGTAAAAGGCTGGTTCAGAATCGAGGAACCGTCCTGAACGGAATCAAGCGTTGCGGCAGAGATTGAGCCGCTACCCGCTGTGAACACTCCGACGCTGCGGACACCGCCAAGGTTGGAACTGGTGTCCCCACCGCTGCCAAAAACGAAGTTCCCCGCCAGACTCAACGCTCCGCTGGACTGTATTTCGGATGTGCCGGTTCCCAGGAATGTGGGATCCGACTCCATCAGCCAGAACGTATTGGCGTCGATGATGTAGTACTCGTAGCTGGTCGTGATTGCCGGCGCAGCAGAATCGGTGTACGTCAGAGTGCCGCGACCGTTGGCATCAGGAGCGGAGACCGACGCATTCGAAAGCGACAACGTGGGCAGCAGGACGTTGTCGCGCAGAACATCGATCGTGCCAGTGACCGTGGTGCTGTTGGAAGTAAGCACGCCGACTGTGGCCGAAGAAGGAGTATTCGGGAACAAACCCGGGAAGGACTGATGTACGCGCGTGACGAATGTTCCCGTCGGCGCCGCGGTAATCGCAGACGCGTTCTGCAACAGTCCCACCCCCGAAGCATTGGCGCTGAAGTTGGCAAAAGCGTCCGCTTCGGTCGCGAAGAACTTTGTAGTGCTGGCCATCACCACGGTCAGGTTGATTTGGCCGGTTGAAGGGGCGCTGAAATTGATCTGGAGAGAGCCGAACCCATCCTTGCCGATTTGATAGATCCCGGTGAATGTAGAGCCAGCTGTGAACCCAAACGCTGGCAGACTCGAATTGAAGTCCTCGACCCCTTTCAGGTGCCCGGCGCCGTCAGTCGTGATCACCAGCGTTTCGGTATAAAACTCACTCTGGAGATTGTTGTTCGTGTCGAGGAAGCTGTCATTGCCCTTCATCTGCACGACGTAGGTTCCCTTGAGGCTTGACTGGCTGTAAGGCCCGGTACCGCTGTTGGATCCGTTCGAGCCGCAGCCAAGCGCGAACAACAACGTGCCAAGTGCGCCAAACAGCAGCAATGATCTGGTTCGTTGAAAGGGGAAGATGGCGCAGGAAGACTCTGGCGCACCACTAGGGATGGACACGACGACGCCTCCATGAATTCCAAATCGAAGTAATTGACGAAACCCGGAGTTTAGAACAAAGTTGCGCGGGGAATCCCAGGACTACGCCCCGGCGTCCTCGACGTCCCTGAACACATTTTATAGAGAGTCAACAACGGGCGGAAAAGATGTCTGGCGGACAGGAACCACGGAGGACACGATGAAAACCGACAAACTGAAATTCACAATCGAGTCACTTTGGTTACCTGTTACCGTCGTGTTCCCGCCAGAATGCTTCTCGCCGGGGCCGATCGCGAAACGCTTCGGTGCCGCCTGCCATCGTGGTAGAAAACGCGCCGGCGAGATTTCCCCAGGCCAGGCACTTCGGTAAATCGGCGCCGCGGACATATTGCGCGAGAAACCCCGCGTCAAAGCTGTCACCAGCTCCCACCGGGTCGACAAAGTCGATCTTTACTGCCGGACTGACAAACCGTTCACGACCACGCTGCGCCAGCGCGCCTTCCTCGCCGAGTTTAACCACGACCAGAGGCACGCGTTCGGCGAGTCGAGAAATCGCCGTCTCCAGATCATCGCTTCCAGTGATCCGCTTCGCCTCGCGAGCATTCGGGAAAAAGATGTCGACAAAACGCAATACGTCCGTCAGACCACCTTCCCAACGGTCCTCGGGATCGTCGTTGGTGTCGAGAGAAATGGTCAATCCTTCCGCTTTCAGCCTGCGAAACAATTCGCCGACTTGCGGACGCAGGCTGCGTTGCAGGTAAAACGAACAAAGGTGGAAATGCCCGGCGTCGGTGAGGTAGTCGAAATCCAGGTCATCGAGCGTCAAATCGAAAATCGTTCCCGGATAGGTCAGGATATTGCGCTCACACTGGCGCTGCAAAATCACCGTGAGCCCAGTCTTGGTGGCTCCTTCAACGCGCCGCACCTTCGCTACATCGACGCCTGCCGCAGCCAGGCGCTCCAGGGCGATCTGACCGAGAGGGTCGTCGCCGATGCGAGAAATGAATCCGACTCGCACGCCGAGCGCAGCCAGGTTATGGGCGGCGATTGCCGCCGAACTGCCGAGTGTGAGCATCATGCGATCGGCCAGCAGTTCGCGCTCGGGCGGAAGTTCCGCCGGGAGTCCGTAGAAGATGAGATCGAGATTCAGTTCGCCGGCGAGTGTGACGTCAAATCGCGGCATGTTCGGAGGCTTCCGAGGAAGGCTCGTCTTCGAGCACAACCACGCGGCTCAGATGTCGTGGCCTGTCCGGGTCGAGACCTTTTTTTATTCCGGTGTACAGACCCAGGAGCTGTTGCGCAGGAAGATACAACGGAAGCCGCGCCAACTCAGGCCCGTCGGCCCCCAGTTCCACCATAAAGTCGGCAGCACGCCGGGCGCGGTCGTCCGCCCGATTGGTTACCACGAAAGTGACGCCGCCCAGTTCCTTGATCTCCTCGAGCACTTCGAGTTCGGCCTTGTAACCAGACTCAGAGAGAAGGAACATGATCAAGGTCTGCTGGCTGACGATCGATTTCGGGCCGTGCCGGAACTCCAGCGTGTGAAAACTCTGCCCGCAGGAAACGGACATTTCCGTCAGCTTCAGCGCCGATTCGCACGCGATGCCATAAAGCGCCCCCTGCCCAAGGCAGACGTAATCGGCGAAAGCGCGCTGGGAAACAAATTCCTCGACTCGGTTGGGCAGTTCATCGATGAGTCTCTCGGCGCATGGATTGAGCGCGCGCTGTGCCTCCAGGAAATCTTCCTGCTTTCTGATCGTAGCGGCCAGCGCTTGCAGTGCCATCAACATGGACGTGAACGATCGCGTCATGACGGTGCTTTGCTCGTCCGCGGCCGGCAACACAATCGCACTTGATACAAGCTTCTCCAGAGTCTGATTCGGAGCACAACTGATCCCCAGGGTTGCGATGTTCCGTTCGCGCAATGCCTCAGCCACCTTCAAGACTTCCGAGGTGCGTCCGGAGCGCGAGATCAGGACGGGAATGCAGTCCTCTCCGACGAGCGTCAACTGGGGAAACAACAAAATCTCCGAGGCTGGCACAGCTCGCGCGGGCATCCCGGTCAACGCGGTCAGGGTCGAGGCCGCGGAGAGTGCTACGTAAAAACTGGATCCACAGCCAACAAACAGCCAGTTGCGCTTGCCGCCATGCTCCTCGGCGATGCGGGAAAGCGTCCGGCTGTCGCGCAGCTCGGAGAGGCAAGTATTCCAGCACAAAGGCTGGCTCAGGATTTCGCTGAGTGCGAATGCGCCTGGTGAGAATTTTGCCGCGCTCGGCTGCCCGCCACCATCCTTTTTAGACAAGGGTCACCTCGATGCCTGCTTTCTTCAGCGCGCGCAGGTCGGATTTGGGCACGGCGCGGTCGGTGATCACGGCGTCGAGTGCGGCAGGCGGAGCAATCAGCGACAAGCTTCTCCGGCCAAACTTGCTCGAGTCGCAGACGGCCACCTTTCGCTTCGCAATTTCGACCATCACGCGATTCACCTTCGCCTCCAACAAATTGGGCGTGCTGAGACCGTATTGCACGTCGAAGCCGTCCACGCCTAGAAACAGAACATCTGCATGCAGCCGATGCAAGGTTTCCTCCGCAATCGGCCCCACGAGGGAAAAGGAGTTCTTGCGCAATGTGCCGCCCGTGAGAATGACCTCGACCGCCGTCCCCGACAATTCCGCCGCGATGTTCACAGCATTGGTGACAATCGTAAGATTGCGAAAGTTGCGCATGGCGCGGGCGATCTCGGTCGTCGTGGTGCCGGAGTCCAGAATGAGAACCTGTCCTTCCTGCACCATGGCTGCCGCGGCCTCGGCGATGCGGAGCTTCTCCCGGTGATGGAGTTTCTCCTTCTCGCGTAGAGTGGGATCTTCGAGCGCGCCCTCGCGGGCCGGCAGAGCCCCGCCATGCGTGCGGTGAATCAGGCCGTGCGCATGCAGCGCTTCCAGATCCTTGCGAATCGTAACTTGCGAAGTTTCGAACCGCTTGGCCAGGTCGAGCACCAGCACCCGGCTCTCACGATTCACAATCTCGAGAATCGCTCGGCGGCGCTCTTCGTTGAGCAATAAGCCCCCTCTCGAGAGGGACGCGGGCGGCCGCGTTTTCCTTCGGCTTTCTTTTTATATCGTTTTCTTTCGTTTGTCTAGCGGGCCGATTTTGCCCGAAACAGGGGAAACTCGCCAGGAAGGGTTCTATTCCGATTCGCCGCGCAGCACTTCGCGCACTTTCCTTGCGAGCCCATGCAGCGTGAAGGGCTTTTGCAGGAACGCCGTTCCCGGCTCAAATACACCCTCGTGCAGAATCGCGTCTTCGGTGTATCCGGAAAGATAGAGCACTTTGATCTGGGGACGCGCCGCTGTTACGCGCTGGGCAAGTTCGCGCCCGCTCATCCCGGGCATCACGACGTCGGTGATCAGGATATCGATCGGATCAGGATATTCCTCCGCAACCTTCAAACCTTCCACGCCGTCGCAGGCTTCCATGACGGTATAGCCCTTGCTCTTGAGGGTTTCGCGCACCAACTCGCGTACGGATTCTTCGTCTTCCACCAGCAGCACGGTCTCCGATCCACCGGCGGGAAGTTGCGGATGCCTGGCGGTGCCGGCATGCTCCGAGGGATCGGCGGCTCGGGGCAGGTAAATGCGGAACACGGTGCCTCGGCCAATTTCGCTGTCGGCGAAAATGTAACCGCCGCTCTGCTTGACGATGCCGTACACGGTCGACAATCCAAGGCCAGTGCCTTTCCCCTTCTCCTTGGTTGTGAAGAACGGTTCAAAGATCCGCGACTGGGTTTCCCGGTCCATGCCCGCGCCCGTATCCGCGACCGACAGCAGGATGTAAGAGCCCGGTTGCATGAGTGAGTGTTCGCGCCGGGCGACGTCGAGGTCGGCTTCGCTGGTCTGGATCAGAATCTTGCCGCCGCCCGGCATCGCGTCCTTGGCGTTCACCACGAGATTCATGATGACCTGTTCGAGTTGCCCGGCATCGGCACGCGTGTGGCCGACATTCGACGCCAGTCTGGTGGTCAACTCGATGTTTTCGCCGATTAAAGGACGCAGGAGCCGCTCCATGTCGGCGACAATCGCGTTCACATCCACGACCTTCAACTCGAGCAGTTGCTTGCGGCTGAAGGCGAGAAGCTGCCGCGTCAAGGTCGTGGCCCGGTCCGCCGCCTGCTGAATGGCCTGCACCTTCGGCAGCAGCGGGTCGTCCTGGTCGAACTTCTCCAGCAGAACTTCGGTGTAGCCGCTGACCACCATCAGCAGATTGTTGAAATCATGGGCGACGCCGCCTGCCAGCCGTCCTACTGCTTCCATCTTCTGTGCCTGGCGGAACTGTTCCTCGAGCGCGCGTCGATCGGTAATGTCCTCGGCGATGACCTCGAGCGCCTGGTCCGATTCGTCGGGGGCCGTCGCGGCTCGGCCGCTGAGGCGCACTGTGATCGCGATCCCATCCTTGCGTCGCCACCGTACCTCGGCGCTGTCAAGGCTTCCGGTACGCTGGAACTCCTGCATCAGCCGGTCATGCTCGCCAGGCTCGAGGAAGACTTCCCGCTGCGGATCAAGCTTCAGCACTTCTTCCACGGAGGAATATCCCAACATGCTTATCAAGGCGGGATTGACGTCGAGAAATCTTCCATCGACGCTCGAACGGTAGATGCCGTAGACGGCGCTCTGGACAAGTGACCGGTACCGGGCTTCGGAACGGCGAAGCGCTTCTTCGTGGCGCTTGTGGTCGATCGCGCTGGCCAGTTGCTGCGAGACGAAAGTCAGAATTTCCTTATCGCGCTCGCCGAAGCGGATGTCCTCGCTGTAACTCTGCACCACCAGCACCCCAAAGGTCTGGATGCCCACACGCAACGGAACGCCCATCCAATCGAGGGAAGGGGCGCCGATCAGTTCGACTTCGCCACGCGCACGCAAGTCTTCGAAGACCTCGGGCGTGGCGAGCAGGGACTCGCCGGTGCGTAACACGTATTCAGTTAACCCGCGTCCCAGCCGTTTGGGCGCGGGCGGGGAGTCTTGTTCATCGACGAAGTGCGGAAAACTTAGGAGTTGTGTTGTCGGGTCGTAAAGCGCGATGTAGAAATTCCGCGCGTTCATGAGTTCGCCGACGATGTTGTGAATCGAAGCGTAGAAGCCCTGCAGATGCGACGCGGAACTGGTCCGTTCCGCAATCCGGTACAATGCGGAACTCAGTTTCTGAGCCCGCTTGTATTCCTCAATGTCGCGGTACAGCACACAGATGCCAACTTGTTTTTCGCCCACCATCACGGGCGCGCACGACACCGAGACATCCACCAGCGTGCCATCTTTTCTCCGGCGCCTGGTCTCGAGCGTAACCTTCTGCCCTTTAGAGACTGCTTCCTGAATCCAATCGCTTTCGGCCATGCGGTCCGCGGGGACAACCAGATCATCGAGCTTCCGTCCCAGCGCTTCTTCGGGCGCAAGGCCGAACATGCGCGCAAATTCAGTGTTGATACGGATTACCTGATGGTTCGTGTCCAGAATGGTAATGGCTTCCGGAGCGCACTCCACGAGTTGGTCGAGATATGCTTTCTGAAGGACGGCGTCATCTTCGTGACCGCCGGAATGCCAGTCGGGAATCAGGGCTTCGCTGTTGGCATTCAGCGCAGGCGTAGAGCCGCGCCGCAGTGCCTCGCGCAGGTATTTCGCGCGGACAAATCCCGCGGACTGCGTGGGATTGGTGGGCTGGGTGACATCATCACCCATGTGGCGGACCCCCTTAGATAGTCCTGTGCGTACAAATTTTAGGGTTCCTGGATGGGCCTCGAAAGTTACGGAGGTAATTCAGATTTGTGGGGTTTTGGGTCGCAAAGCCGCCTGCCGGGGCTTTAACGAGGGGAACGGTAGGGGTAACTGCGGATGAACGGTAAAGCGAAACGGGGCTTCTAGGCCCCCGCCGCCAACATCTGGCAGACGCGCTCCAGCGAGATTCGTTGGTCCGGCGTCGGCGTCAGAAACTCAAACCCATAGTGCAATCCGATGCGATAGCGTACGACAGCTCGCAACTTGAGCGGATATGGACTCAAAGGCAGCGGAAAATCCAGCGAGACCACTTCGCCTGGCTCCAGATCGCCGGTGAGGGTTGCGCCAATGCCGTCGAGTCCGAGTTCGGTCGACCTGCCCCAGAAATAGCTGGTGACGCCGCCCCGAAAGACTTCCACGTTCACGCGCACGTCCATGGGGTGGCGCGGGTAGCGCCTCGTGTAAGGCGCGGTTTTCTTTCGTCCGGGTGCGCTTGCGTTCATTATTGGTTAGTTTCCGTGCAGGGGATATCCGGGCTCAAAAGGCAGCTTCCCAGCTACTTTCATCACATCGACCGAGCTATTAATCGCATACACGTCGACCAGGCCGACTGCGCCCGGTGTTCCGGCGACTTTGTGCACCAGATCGTCGTCTGACGTTACCACGATGATCGCAGGATGCGTGCCCCGGCCATGATTCGCCGCTGTGATCAAATCGTTCACCGCCTGCGGAGTCATTCCGTAGATCTTTTCCAGCACCATCTTCATATCGGCCGATGCCGGATCGCGCACAATCAGAGTGACGGATTTTCCATCCGGCCAGTGAGGTGTCTGTGCCTTGCAGAGTTTGACCAGTTCGGGCAGCGTGATGGAAGTGACTGAACTTCCCTTATTCGCGATCAGCGCGACATCCTTGGCCAGCGCCGGCGTCATGGCGACGACGATTAAAAGCGAAAGAATGCATACACGTCGAGTCTGCACGGCAGTCTCCGGCGGCGATCCCGCATGACCTGAGAGTGATTTTCTTCGAACTCCCGCGCCCGCTCAACCGCAGAAAGGTCATGTACCTCCAGAGCCAATAACCGCGGGATGCGGAAGAGACTCGGCTATAACGACCGGCAGCGTACCGTTTCTCTCCTCATAGACGATTAGAATGACTCGATGCGCGCTTTGCTGCTCGATTCACCGCAGCCGGCCGATCGCTCTCCGCTCCGCCTTGCCGAGCTCCCCGCGCCCACTGCTGGTCCGGGTCAGGTGCGGGTCCAGATTCGCTGTTGCGCCATCTGCCACACCGATCTGCATATCGTGGAAGGGGACCTTGCCCTGCCGAGGCTGCCGATAACGCCCGGCCACCAGATCGTCGGCTTGGTCGATCAACTTGGCTCGGGCACGCGGAAACTGAAGGCCGGTGACCGCGTGGGGATCCCTTGGCTCTATTCCACTGACGGCACATGCGCCTTTTGCCTTCGTCACAACGAGAATCTATGCGAACAGGCTCGCTTCACTGGCTATCATGTCCCCGGCGGATATGCCGAGTATTGCGTCGTCCGCGAAGATTTCGCGCACCCTCTGCCATCGGAATTTACCGACGAGTTGGCAGCGCCGCTGCTTTGCGCGGGGGTGATTGGATACCGCGCCTATCGCCTCAGTGGAGCACAACCCGGCGATCATCTTGGACTTTATGGCTTTGGGGCTTCTGCGCACCTGGTGCTGCAGTTGGCGCGGCATCAAGGGTGCGAGGTGTACGTATTCACGCGTGGCCTGGCGCATCGTGATCTGGCCGAGCAACTCGGAGCCGTCTGGACCGGAGCCGCCGAGGATACGCCGCCCCACCCCCTCGACGCCGCAATCATCTTTGCGCCGGCAGGTTCGTTGGTTCCGCAAGCACTACGCGTGCTGGGCAAGGGACGGACGCTGGCGCTCCCCGGCATTACCATGACCGAAATCCCCGCACTCGATTACAACCTGCTCTACCATGAGCGTGTGGTGCGCAGTGTCGCCAACAGCACGCGCGACGACGTCCGCGACTTCCTGCGCGCGGCCGCCGCGGTCCCGATTCAGCCTCGCGTTCAACTCTACCCGCTGGCAGAAGGCAACCGCGCCTTGCGGGATCTGAAGCATAGCCGACTTGATGGTGCAGGCGTGCTGACAATCTCCTGACCATGGAGCGCGGACACTCCTGTCCCGCTACCCGATCAATCTTTTAATCCATACAACTTCATCGCATTCTCACGCAGCACCATGCGCGCCAACTCCAGGGCCCGTTCCCGCGTGATCTCTCCATCGTTCAACATTCCGGTTAGCGCAAGGGCCAGGCCGCGCCGCGCGGTGAGATTGGTCGAATATCCGATTACGTCCCAGTCTTGCTGGGGCGCGCCCGGCGCCAGGTCGGTGCCGTAGAGGACTTTCTCCGGATACCACTCCAGCCATTCCCGGATGACCGCGCTCAGAGCCCGCGGTGGAAGCAGCGCGTCCTGCTCGGAAAAATCGGTATAAACGTTCGGCTTGGCCAGCAGCACCGCCACCTCGTGCGTATAGGGTCCGGCGCCGCCATGGAGCAAAACGAAGTTCGTCTTTCGCAGCGTCGGGTCGTCAAGAATCGATTCCAACTCGGTGGGTCGAGCCCCCGCTACATCGAAATAGTTTCCGCAGCCCTGTCCGGTATGGATGTGTACCGCCATCCCAAGCCGTCCCGCTTCACGCGCAATCACGCGAAACAGATAGTTCTGCACTCGCAGCGCGTCGGCACGCACCGCCGCACCGCCTTTTGCATACTTCGTGTAGATGCGGCGGACATCGGCTTCCTCGTCCGCGCCAGAGCGCAGGCCGAAGTTTAGAGGGCGCAGGTAGGCCGCTTCGAATTTGATCGCCGGAGCCCCTGCCTTTTTCTGCGCCTCCAGTGTGGGCGTGATCACCTTCGCGACGTACTCATCCAAGGATTCCGGCATGCCGGATACGCCAGCTTGCCCCATATAGATTTTCAGGACCTTGGCTTCCTGTTGGTAGAAGACTTTCTTATCTGGCGTATCGGCCAGCGACTCCGGATCAAGCGGGACCATCAGCGTATCGTCAAAGGGAACCCATAAGAAGCGCGGCGCGCTGAGGCCGCGGCCCATCGCCACCCGGTTGGCTAGCATGGTTTCGATGCCAAGGTGGTCGAGCACCCAGGCAGGGAAGTGATCTCCTTGTTCCCGCATGACTTTTTCGCGGGCAGCAAGGAGTTCCTTCACATGAGCCGGGTCGCGGTCGTCGTAGCCGTATCCGTACAGGGCTTTCCAGGCTTCAAGAAACTGCGGAAAGTCCGCGCGCGCAGCCAGCGTGTCGGAGCCACCTTCGATCACATCGCAGGGCAGAGCGTCGAATTCGCGGTCTGACTCGCCCGGCCCAACGACTTTGCTGACGTGGGTATGGTTGTCGATGGCTTGAATCTTGTTGATCTCTGTCAATAAGGATGGATCGGCGGTCACCTGTGCGCTGACTTCCGCCACGAACATTGCAATACATCCGAGAAGCCAGCCAGCCCTTCTCATTTTCTTGCTTCCTCCATTTCCACGCGAAGTCACGAGCATTTTCTCTTGACACGACCTAACTTGGGGCGTCAAACTCGCCTGAATTTGAGTTTGACGCTCCACGGATTAGTTGTCCCTGAACCGACTTCGGCCCCGCATGAGCATGACGCCGGAGCCTACCCCATCGTTGTTCCAAAAAGGAAGATCGTTCGCCGCATTTTCTATTTTTTTGGGCTTACCGTCGCAGCTTTTGTTCTAACCGTATGGCTCGACGGATGGCTGACGCGCTTGCCCAGCCTCGCGGGGCGGCCCTCACCAGGTGAGCGTGTCGGTGTGATTCACGTTCACACGAATGCTTCTTGCGGTAGCGGCAGCCTGCCCCAGGTGATCGCCGCCGCCAAGGATGCCGACCTCTCGTTTCTCGCCATCACCGATCACAATCTCACACTTTCGGATGCTGAGGTCGCTGCCGCCGATCCTCCCGAATTCGCCGTCATCGATGGCGAAGAAGTAAGTACTTCCGCGGGACATTACCTGGCGCTAGGGATTTCCGACAGCCGTTGGCATCGCGGCAACGGCTTCGACGCGCGTTCTCTCATGGCATCTTCCCATCAAAGTGGCGCGGTGAACTTCATCGCGCACCCGTATGGGCTCC
>Ga0307478_10002862_pt1 | contig 13259 bp, 12 predicted proteins | sample atmos_gasesECM4C_2_FD_203713 | JGI IMG/M metagenome (GOLD analysis project Ga0307478, IMG submission 203713) | Hardwood forest soil microbial communities from Morgan-Monroe State Forest, Indiana, United States - atmos_gasesECM4C_05 | ecosystem: Environmental > Terrestrial > Soil > Temperate...
CGTGGCCCCAGCGTTGAAACAATCCACTGCGATTTGGGTCTGCTCTTCCCATGTGACCGGAAGGTGCTGCTCAGGCGTGCAATCCCCCGGCAGCCACATGGGTCCGTATGGCGCCGCCGTAATCATCAGCGGTGCTTGATTCTCGGGGAGTAAAGATTCATCCGTGAAATACATGGCTATCCTCCTAGGTTGGCAGGATTCGAGGAAGTCGGACGGGGAGGGCGAACCTGCCGGTTGTCAGCGATACGAGGCGGACCCTACACCGAACCGCCGCCGAAGGTTATTGTCAGAAATGACAGTAACCGTGGATCGTAACTTCCAAGGGAGGCCAGGTGAGAGCCGGCGCGTAGTGCCTGACAAACGCCGCGCCTCCCGCTTCGCTTTCCACAAGGCCATCAATTTTCACAGCCGCGCTCAACTTGCGCACGACTCCCACCCCGATTATCCTTTCAACATGGCACGCGCAGATTGTCCCCACTGCGAAGGCAGCGGCTGGAAAGTAGTCGAACGCACCACGGCAGGCGCTCAGCCGCTAGCCGCAGACCGTCCCGGCGCCGGAATCGGCGAACCCAAAATGGTCTGGGCCGTCCCCTGCGACTGCACCACAGGCGATCGCGCCGAACGCGCACTACAACGCGCCCGCGTCCCCGAACGCTATCGCCACTGCGATTTCGAAAATTACGAAACCGACAACGACATTGAAAACGCGACGCGCGAACAATTAGCCGCCTGGAATCGCAGCCTCGCGCAGGCGAAATTACTAGTCCAGCGTTTCGCGGAAGAGTTCACTCCGATCGCCTCGGCCCGCACCGAACACGGATTGCTGCTGATGGGCCCATGCGGCGTAGGCAAGACTCACCTGGCAGTCTCCGCGATGAAAGCGATCGTCCTGCGCGGATTAAGCGGCCTTTTCTACGATTATCGCGAGCTGTTAAAAGCCATCCAGGATAGTTACAACGCGGAAAGTCAAGCCACAGAAATGAGCGTCCTCGAACCGGTGCTGAAAGCCGAAATCCTGGTCCTCGATGACGTCGGCTCCAGCAAGCCCTCTCCGTGGGCGCTGGAAACAGTCGGCCACGTACTCAACACGCGCTACAACGAAAAGCGCGTAACGCTGCTGACCACAAATTTCCTCGATTCAGATTCCGCCAGCGGCAGCGCAGGCGCCAGTGCCAGTGCCGCAAGCATCGCTCCGCCTCCCCGCGTAGCAGGCATGCGCTCGCCCACCATGGAAGACTCCCTAACTGAACGCGTAGGCAAACGCATCCGCTCCCGCCTCTACGAAATGTGCCGCACAGTAGAAATCACAGCCCCCGACTACCGCAAAGAAATCCGCCACGCCGGCCGTTCCCATTAGTAGAAAACGCGCGACTCTCAAATCTCAGCATTGGCAACCCACGATCAACGATGTCGCGCGCTCGCCGACGAAACACTTTCTTCCGCTCATCAATCCGTAACATTAATTTGAACCATTACTTTCAATGTTTTGATATGTTTCCCGCGATGGTTTGTTGACAACCCGCAAACCGCGCGGGTATCATCCTCGTGACAAGAACGTCTAGCGTGGGCGCTCTTTCCCCTTCTTTGCTCCAAACCCCAGTGGGTGGAGTCGCCGAGTTCGAATCTCGGTAGCAGGGCACGAATCCGTACGGAGGCCGCTCCCCAATGTCACCCGAACACGACCCGAACGTTCCTACTTCAGCAGTTGAATCCATCCAAACCGATGCTCCCGAGGAAAATTCGGCTGCGATTTCCGAGCCGTTTAACGGCTCTGGGGTGGCTACAAGCGCAGGCACTGCCTCCGGCTCAGGCGGAGCTGCCGCTGCCGTAGCGCGCGCGCAGGAACCTGTGATTCAGGAACCGCCTTCCGCCCACGAATCCGCCGCGCCCGCCGAAACACATGAATCTGGCTCAGCCGTCACCGCCGAAGCGGCGGCAACCGACGCCCCAACTCCCGAAATCGCCGACACCGCGGAAATCACAGCTGCAATCCACACCGGCGAGCCCACTGAATCCGTCGAAGCCTCTGAAACCACCGAATCCACCGAGACGATGGATCAATTGATGGATCAGTTTGCCGTCCCGGAACCGGTCGCCGCCGAAGGCGAAATCTTCGACGGCCGCGTGCTCGCAGTCACCGATGCAGGCGTAATTGTGGACGTCGGCGGCAAGTTCGAAGGCCTCGTTCCCGCGCAGGAATTCGTGGATTCCGGCAGCCCCATTGAATTCGGCGCCGGACAAACCATCGAAGTCGAGCGCTTGCATTCCCAAAAAGACGGCTACGTCCTGCTCTCCCACGTTCGCGCGCATCGCCGCCGCGTCTGGGAACGGATCGAAAAATCCTATCGCGAACACGCCACCATCACCGGCAAGGTCACCGAGCGCATCAAGGGTGGCTTGGTAGTAGACATCGGCGTGCGCTCGTTCCTCCCCGCCTCGCAGATCGAACTGCGCCCGGTCCACGATCTCGATGGCTGGAAAGACAAAGACATTGACGTCCGCGTCCTGAAACTAAATCGCAAACGCGGCAACGTAGTCGTCAGCCGTCGCGCGATCCTCGAAGAAGACCAGAAATCGAAGCGCGACACCCTGATGGCCTCGCTCTCCGAAGGCGCCATCGTCACCGGCAAAGTGAAAAACGTCACCGATTACGGCGTCTTCGTAGACCTCGGCGGCATGGACGGACTGCTCCACGTCAGCGATCTGGTGTGGGGACGCGTCCCGCATCCCTCCTCCATCGTCAAAGCCGGCGACGAACTCCAAGTCCAAATCCTGAAATTCGATAAGGACAAGCAGCGCATCTCGCTAGGCCGCAAACAATTGCTCCCCGATCCGTGGGCCACGGTCCCGGAACGTTTCCCGGTTGGCACCCGCGTCCAGGGCAAAATTGTCGGAGTCACCGATTACGGCGCGTTCGTGCAGATCGAACCAGGCGTCGAAGGCCTCGTGCACGTCAGCGAAATGAGCTGGTCCAAACGCACCAAGCATCCTTCCAAGATCGTCAAGGAAGGCGACGACGTGGACGTCGTAGTCCTCGAAGTAAAAACGGATCAGCGCCGCATTTCCCTCGGCCTGAAGCAAACTCTCCCCGATCCCTGGGACGCCGCCGCCGAAAAATATCCGGTCGGCACAGTAATCACCGGCCGCATCCGCAATCTCGCCGACTTCGGCGCCTTCGTCGAAATTGAAGAGGGCATGGAAGGCCTGATCCACATCAGCGACGTCAGTTGGACCGAGCGCATCAAGCATCCCAGCGAAAAATTCAAGAAGGGCGACACCGTCGAAGCCAAAGTCCTGAAAGTAGACTCGCAGAATCGCCGCCTCTCCCTCGGCATCAAGCAATTGAAAGACATCTGGGCCAATTGGTTCACCGATCACAAAATCGGCGACATCATAAAGGGTAAAGTCGCGCGCACCACCGATTTCGGCGCCTTCGTCGAACTCGCCGAAGGCATCGAAGCGCTCTGCCACGTCTCTGAAATCGAAGAGCGCCGCCCCAAGGGCGATCGCGATAAAGAAAAGCCCGCCCGCGGCGCGCGCGTCACCGCCGTTCTCGCCACCGGCAATGAATATGACTTCAAGATCTTGCGCCTGGAGCCCGAGCAGCACAAAATCAGCCTGAGTTACCTCGCCGCGCAAAAGCAGGTCGAGCGCCAGGAGATCGAGACTTTTCGGTCGGCCACCGCCCGGCCGCAGAAATCCTCGCCGACCGCTACCATCGGCGACGCCATCATGGCCAAGCGGCAGTCGTCCTAGCTCGAAATCTTTCCGGGAAACGCGGGGGGCGACGCCCGGGAAATTTCTCTCCTCGTGGGAAAGTCATTTACGAAGTGGTAGATTGGTGATATGCAAGGACATGCGGAGACCCGCCCCCAGCCCGCACGAGGCCCAGTTCCGACCGAAATTTTAACGAGGAGGCTCTCACCCATGGCAGATGTTGCCGGAGAGCACGACAATAAAGAACACACGATGACGAAGGCGGAACTCGTCGAAGAGGTCACCCGCGTCACCGAGCTGCCTCGCAAGGAATCCGAGGCGGTCGTGGAAACGATTTTTGAAAGCATTATCGCCGCGCTGCAAGCGGACGACAAAATTGAAATTCGCGGCTTCGGCAGTTTCCGCACCCGCCAGCGCCGCGGGCGCACCGGACGTAATCCCAAAACCGGCGCCAAAGTCGAAGTCCCGCCGAAGAAGATCCCCTACTTCAAGCCCAGCAAGGAACTGAAAGACTACGTGAATAATCCGCGCTCCGCCGGTGCTGCGGCCGGCTCACCCGATCACGGCGCCCACAGTTGAGCGGGGACTGAGCACGATGGATTATTTGTGGACGCCCTGGCGGTATCGCTATATCGCCGATGTCAAGAAAGACGACGAGTGCATCTTCTGCGCCGCGCTCGCGGTCAAAGATGACTCGAAGAGCCTGATCGTTCTTCGCGGCAAAAAGAATTTCATCATCCTCAATCTCTATCCGTATACCTCCGGCCACGTCATGATCGTCCCCTACCTCCACCTCTCTGAGCTCACCTCGGCCGAGCCGGAAACTCTCGCGGAAATGATGCAGCTGGCCCAGCGCGTGCAAGCCGCGCTGGAAAAGATCTATCACCCCCACGGCTATAATCTCGGCATGAACCTGGGCCGCGCCGCCGGCGCCGGAGTCACCGGCCACCTCCACCTGCACGTCCTCCCGCGCTGGCCCGGCGACGCCAACTTCATGACAGTAGTAGGCGAAACCCGCATCGAACCCGAAGACCTAGCCACCACCTACGAAAAGCTCCGCAAAGCGCTGACATAGATTTTCGCTGGCGCGCAGAATGACGACTGGATAGGAGTTGCCTAATGCTTGTTTCCGAAACGCCGCGTTGGAACTACCAAAAAGTGCCCATTGAATTGGCGGTGTCTTGGATAATTCTTTCTTCCTTCAATGCCGGAGTGTCTTTGGCGGTTGGCCTTCGGCATGGATCACCTGAGCGCTCACTTTTTCTGCCAGTCGGCGGCCTTTGGCTATTATCGTCGGTTCTCTCCGGCTGCCTCTTAATCAAGAGAGAGCGACGGTCACAGCCGCAGTGAACGAGATTCTGCTTTTCTAATCACTTCGTCCGACCTAGAATTTATGTTCTTTCCATTGGTCGAAAGTAACGCCTAAGGACATCCGTGTGAACCTGCAACTCACCGAAGAACAGCAGCTTCTGCAAAAAAGCGTCCGCGAATTCGCCGAAGCCGAAGTAAAGTCGCTAGCCAAAGAAAACGACGAAACCGGCAAATTTCCTCGCGCCCTTATTCAAAAAGCCGCCGAGCTCGGCCTCACCGGCGTGGCCATCCCCGAAAACGAAGGCGGCTCGGGCATGGACCACATCAGCTACTCCATCGTCATCGAAGAAATCGCGCGCGTCTGCGCCTCCACCGCCGTCATTCTCTCAGTTCAAAATTCGCTCTACTGCGATCCCATTCACCGCTTCGGCACCGACGAGCAAAAGAAAAAATTCCTGCTCCCGTTTGCGCGTGGCGAAAAAATCGGCTGCTACGCGCTCACCGAGCCGCAAGCCGGCTCCAACGCCGCAGCGCTCGCCACCAAAGCCGTTCGCAAGGGCGACAAGTACGTCATCAACGGCACCAAAGCCTGGATCACCAATGGCGGCGCGGCCGACGCAGCCATCGTTTATGTCAACACGCATCCGGAAAAAGGCGAGAAGGGCATCACCGCGCTGGTCGTCGAAAAAGGCACGCCGGGATTCGCCGTCGGCAAGGAAGAAAAGAAACTCGGCATCCACGCCACCGCCTGCACCGAGCTCGCCTTCAGCGATTGCGAAGTTCCCGCCACGAATCGCATCGGCGAGGAAGGCGAAGGCTATAAAGTCGCGCTCTCCACTCTCGACGGTGGCCGCATCGGCATCGGCGCGCAAGCTACCGGCATCGCGCAGGGCGCCTTCGAAGCCGCGTTAAGCTATGCCAAGCAGCGCCAAGCCTTTGGCCATCCCATCGCTGATTTTCAGGCCATTCAATTCATGCTCGCAGATATGTCCACGGAAATCGAAGCGGCCCGCCTGCTCGTCCGTCGCGCCGCCTGGAAACAGGATTCCGGCGCGCGTTTTTCGATGGAAGCCGCCATCGCCAAACTATTCGCCAGCGAAATGTCCACCCGCGTAGCCCATAAAGCCATCCAGATCCACGGCGGCTACGGCTACAGCAGCGAATACCCCGTTGAACGCGCCTACCGCGATTCGCGCATCACGGAAATTTACGAAGGCACCAGCGAAATCCAACGCCTGGTAATCGCCGCCTGGGTCCTGAAAAGCTACTGACGGCCTCCGGGATCAGGATGGAAGCGGAACCCGCGTACCATCTTCGCCTGTAACACGAACTTAACACTTCCTTCTCTAAGTCGGTGCTAGCATTCCCGATTTCCGACCGGGGGAGGTTGCCGAGCGATGACGCCAGCGAGTTCTTTCCAATGTGAAGTTCAGGAGTCCGGCGCTGATTCGCAAGGGAACAAATTGACGATGGTCAAGTGTTACGGCAGGTTGATGAGCGAAACCGCTGCTGATCTGAAAGGTGCGGTCAAGCCTCTGCTCGAGGAGGGCGGCCGCATCGTCATTGATCTAGGCGATGTAAATTACCTCGATAGCTCCGGCCTGGGCGCGTTGGTTGGCCTGAAAGTCTCAGCAATCAGGCAAGGCTTGTGCATACTGGAGTTCGTCAACATGACTCCCCGCGTCCTGGAACTGATGCGTATCAGCAACCTAGTTCAGATGTTGTCCGCATAAGCCGGCGCGTGAAGCGCTGCGGCGCATCCTGAAGCTCCACGTGTACGCCTCGAAACTTCGCGCCTCCCACATTCTTCACCGAATGCAGCGCCTGCGGCTACAGCGGCGAATATCCCGTCCTTCGCAATTCCTATTCCTCTGCCGGCCGCGTTGATTTTTTCAACGGATGTTGATTTATTCAGCGCCATTTTGCGGTTGCGCGGAATCCCGTTGACCACCGTTGGCGGAATCGTCCGTATTCCCACCGGGATGGCTCGCGCCCTCGTTCGACTGGACACTTGGCCCGTGATTTGCATATAAATACGCAGCCGCCCAGACGGGCAATCCGATCCAGAGGAGAGCAACCATGGCATCCAAGAAAAAACTCAAGGCGAAGAAATTGGCGAAGACTGTAACTTTGCAGAAAATTACCGAGCGCTAAGCGCAGCCGCCCGATTTCCGGGGCGTTCCTTCGCTTGACTTCGTAAGTGTGTCGGCGCTTCGGCTAGGAATAAACGACTCATCAAAGACCAAATCCGGGAGGCTGCCGCTCCTTCCGCTAAATCGGCGGCAGCCTCGCCCGCTCCTCCACTGCGATGAACACCGCGTCAATTCTCCGCCTCTCTCGCGATGCCCAGCGGCGCATTTCCCAATCCTGCTCCTATAAGCTTCGCGTCTGCCGCTCCGGAATCCATCGCCTCGGCGTGCGCGCCGCGCAGAATATTCCTGCCGGCCGCCAGGTCATCGAATACGCCGGCGAAAAAATTGCCCGCGCGGAAACGCGCCGGCGATTCCTCCATGGCTCGCCTGGAAGAAGTCGCAAGCAGAATTACCTCGCTCGACTCGACCCCTACTGGACGATTGACGGTTCCGTACGCGGTTCCGGCGCCGAACTCATCAATCACACCTGCGATCCCAATCTTCGCTTCAGAAAATTCCGCGGCCGCCTCTGGCTCTGCAGCCTGCGCAGAATCCGTGCCGGCGAAGAATTAGGCTACGACTACCAATTCGCAAAAAACGGCGAGCGCGTGACATGCCGCTGCGGCTCAACAAAATGCCGCGGCACCATCAACCGCATCTGACCAAACGGTCCACCCTCAACGAAATCCCCGACGTTTTTTCGCTCACCACAACGGAGCCACCGGCGCTTCCGTGAACACCGGCGTGGGCCCGCCTTTATTCGAAAGGTGAATCGAAGCCAAATAAGGCTTCGATTGCGGGTCGTACGTCACCGAAATGCTTCCGCCTCTGCCCGGCGAGCCATCAAATCCATTCCGTCCATCGGAACCAGCCATTCCACTGTTGCCGCTGGGTGACCCAATTCCTCCGGAACCGCCCGCGCCACCGCGACCGCCTCTGCCGCCCGACCCTCCCGGTCCTCCATTCGCATTCACATTGAGCGCACCGCCTTGCGGATCCACCAGGTACAACCGCCGTTTTCCGGCCGCAGAGACGCTCACCTGCAGCAGCGCTGGCGGCCCAGCTCGCAGCGTCACTTGAACTTGCACCGGCGGCGCGTTTCCTCCGTTGCCGCCGTCTCCGCCGTCCGAGCCATTGGTCCCGTTCCCTCCATCTCCACCCGGCGACGGATTATTCGGATCCGTGGAACCCATGCTCCCCGACGAGCCGGCCATTCCGTCCATTCCGTTCGAGCCGTCCGACCCGGGCGCTCCCGAAAAGTTCGCGACGAAGTTGTAATCATAGGTGATCGGAATTTCGACGTCAGCGTGCAAGTCCGGATGGCTCGGCACCGTGACCGTCACATGCGCGGTCTTCCCATCGCTCACTCGCGGATCGTGAGGTAAGGCCAGCACTCCTTTCTTGTTAACCGTCACCAGAGTCGGCGTCACCGTCAGATCGCTCCATAGCACTTTGCCCTTGCCCGCCCCTTCCGTCACCAACACCTTGCCGTCCGGCTGCGTGAATTGCAGCACCAGCGGCGTCTTCTCTCCCGGAGCCATCGCAGGCCCCTTCGGCAAGCTGGCCTGCATGGACGACACCTGAGTTTTCGCCAGGTAAACGCGCATCCCCAGCTTCACCCTCACCGCCGTGCACCCGCTTAACACCAGCAACGAGGCCAGCGCCGCGCACGTGGTCCACCGCGCACGCGCCGAGCCCCACGATTCACACGTCGTCATCGCAAGTCCTCCGTATGTTCCCGGTTCATTATGGGAAAAATGGAGGGGCTGGGAGACCGCCTTACCTCCGCACTTACGACGTAGCAAGCCGAAGCGCAGTTTCATATCTGGCTAAGTCTTTGCCGTGGATATACATATCGTCGTCCCATTTTACGATTGCCCGACGTTAACTAATGTGTTATCATAGAATCGCACTTTTATCGCGCCAAAGGCAGGAAAGGACATGGCGAACGACGACGTAGCTGACATCTACCGAAACGGCCGTCTTGCTCGCCTGAACCGTCGCGCAACCCGTTCTAATCGCAACAACACCTCATTCAAAATCCGTCATAACGCGCTGAGAATAAACGCGAAACCAAATCCTAATCGCAACAGCAATGCCTCTAAACAGGGTTTCGCGGGTCACCCAGCGCAAGCCACAAATCGCAACTCGCAAATCACGCCTCACAATTCGCATTCCACCAATCACCTCTCACCAATTGCGCCGTTCGCATCCCGGATGGCTTCGCGAGACACCAATCACACGCAGTTTCTGCCCATGTCACAATGTTACATCGCGACGAATCATTCCAAAATCAATCGCCAACTTTGCCGATTAGAAACCGTTGTAAGTCACAGAAAACAAAAGACCGACGCCTCCATCAATCGCCATCTTTCTGCGGCTTCTATTTCACGGACTTTCGCCCCCGATTTCTCACGTTCAACTTCCGCACGGTGTAACATCGTACCGATGATCGAACTCGATTCCGCCCTGGATTTCTTCGCCGAATTCGACGCCGATTTCTTTGCAGCTCTGCCCGCGCGTCCTGGGATCTTCCTGCTCGAAATGCACGAATCCGGCGCCCAGCCATATCTCGCGCGCACCGCGGACATTCGACGCGCCGCCGAGCGCCTCTTGAGTGAGCCGGAAACCCTATCGAAGGCATTGAACCTCCGTGAAGTCACCCGCCGAATCCGCTACCGCGTCACCGGCTCGAAATTCGAACAGTCTTTCGCGTACTACGAAAACGCCCGCGCCTATTTTCCGCGTCGCTATCGCGACTTGATGCGCCTCCGTCCTCCGGCCATGCTCAAGGTGAATTTGCGGAACCCCTATCCGCGCTGCTACGTCACCAGGCGGATTCGCGGCGATGAAGGATTTTATTTCGGACCATTCGCATCACGCCGCCTCGCCGAAGATTTCAGCGAAGGCTTTCTTGACCTTTTCAAAACGCGCCGCTGCCAGATAAAAATTCGCCGCGACCCGGACTATCCCGGCTGCATGTATTCGGAAATGAAAATGTGTCTCGCACCGTGTTTCGCCGGTTGCACGAAGGAAGAATACGACGTGGAAGTCGGCCGCGTTCTCGAAACCCTCGAGACCTCCGGCGCAGCTCTCACCGAAGAACTCGCGCGAGAACGCGAAGCTGCAAGCGGTGCACTCGATTTCGAACGTGCCGCTGCGCTGCACAAACGTCTCGATAAAGTCTCCGCCGCCCTGCGCGGAATGCCGGACATCGCCCGGCGTATCGAAGAGCTCGACGTCGTAATCCTGCAACGAGCCGCCGAGCATCAAACCATCGCCGTGTTTCCGGTCCACAGTGGCCTGCTGGATGAGCCTCTCTTTCTTCGCTTCGCTGAAATTTCCAGCGAACCGCGCTCGGTCGAAGCGATTTTAAAAGCGAAGTTGGAAGCAGCTCTTGCGATTGACGATGAAGATGGCGCGAAGCCGGAAGTTCCGCCGCACGCCGAATCCGAAGAGCAGCAATCATCCGAGCCGCAGCAAACCATGGTTTCCGAAGCCGCGCCGCCCCACACCGTGCCGCTCGATGCTGCGAAGTTCTGGCGCTCGCGTTACGGACTGCGCTCCGCGCCGCCCGAATTGCCGGAACACTTATCACTCCTCGCGCGCTGGTTCTATTCCAAGCCGCGCGAAGGCGAAATTCTTTTTCGCGACAGAGTATGGCCCTATCGCCGCATGTTGCGTGCGTGCAGCCGGCTCCTCGCCGGCCCACCACCCGCGAAAATTCCGCCGCATTCCGCGCAGTAAATCGTTGCCAGAATCGAAACGAGCCGAGCAAGCATTGCATCGTACAATTGACCAGATGGCCTTCGCCGACACGCCCATTTCCCCATTGCCGCCCGCGGAAAATCGTTCCCGTTTTCGCGATATGGTCCGTTCACTGCGCCATCGCAATTTTCAGCTGTTTTTCAGCGGCCAATTGATCTCTCTGATTGGCACCTGGATGCAGAACATCGCGCAGGCCTGGCTGGTCTATCGTCTGACGGGATCATCGCTACTGCTCGGCATGGTCGGTTTCGCCGGCCAGATTCCCATCTTCCTTTTCGCACCGCTCGGCGGCTTGGCGGCGGATCGCTGGAACCGCCATCGCGTGGTCATCGGCACGCAAACGGCTTCGATGATTCTGGCGTTCATGCTAGCGGCGTTGACGCTGCTGCACATCGTTCGAGTGTGGGAAATCATGGTGCTCGCAGCGCTGCTCGGCGTGGTAAACGCCTTCGACGTGCCCGCCCGCCAATCCCTCCTGATCGAAATGGTGGTGCGCGAAGATTTGATGAACGCCATCGCGCTCAACTCCTCGATGTTCAATGGCGCGCGCATCATCGGCCCCGCCATCGCCGGAGTTCTGGTAGCGCGCATCGGCGAAGGCTGGTGTTTTTTCGCAAACGCAGTCAGCTACATCGCCGTAATCATCGGCCTGCTGATGATGAAGTTTGAGTCGTTGCGCACAGCCTCCAAGGACACTTCTCCATACGAACATATTGTCGAAGGCTTCCGCTTCGTGCGCCGCACCAAACCAATTCTGGCGCTGGTGCTGCTGATCGGAGTCGTCAGCCTGGTCGCAGTGCCGTACTCCGTGTTGATGCCCATCTTCGCCGATCAAGTGTTGCATCGCGGCGCGCACGGCCTCGGGATACTCATGGGTTCGTCGGGAGTCGGAGCGCTTCTCGGCGCGCTCACTCTTGCCGTGCGCCGAGGAGTCCATGGACTAGGCCGCGTCGTCGGCTCCGCGGCAGCGGCGTTCGGAATCTCGTTGGTCCTTTTCGCGGTTTCAAATTCGTTCTGGCTGTCTGTGGCGCTACTGATACCGGTCGGATATGCCGTGATGCTCCAAATGTCGAGTTCCAACACCTTAATCCAAGCGATGGTGCCGGACGAACTGCGCGGCCGCGCAATGGCCATGTACACCATGATGTTCATGGGCATGGCGCCGCTCGGCTCGCTCTTCGCCGGCGCACTGGCCGATAAAATCGGCGCGCCCTGGACGGTAGGGATCGGCGGTGTCGCCGCGTTCGCCGCAGCGCTCGTCTTTTTGCGCTATCTGCCGAGTTTGCAATTCGAGGCACGCCAATTGATCATGGCGCAAGGACTATCTCCGGTCGAACCGCCGGAAGAAATTCAGGCCCGTTGACCTTGTGCGCGTTCCCCGACAAAACCCCGCTGGAAGTGGGTTCTGCTATACTGCGCGGAATGCAATTTTCTTCCAGCCAAGAGAGGTTTGATGTCATCCGCCGCGCCGCTGAATGACGAGCGCAAGTCCGGGTCCGGCACGGCGGAAGGCACTCTACGCTATGCGGCGCGATTTCAAGGCCGCGTCGCCGCAGGCCACTTCCGCGAAATTCGCGGCGGACTCGTCCTTTCTTCGATCGGGATTGGGACCTACCTCGGCGAACCTGATGAAGCCACGGACGGTGCCTATACCGACGCAGTCGTCGCGGCGATCGAGGGCGGCATCAACGTGGTGGATTCCGCGATCAATTACCGTTTCCAGCGCAGTGAACGCGCAGTAGGTGCTGCTCTGCGGGAACTTTTCCATAAAGGTTTCGGGCGTGACGAAATGATGATCTGCACGAAAGCGGGATTCCTAACGCCGGATGGTGAAATGCCCGCGGACCCGAATTCATATTTCTCCAGCGAATTTTTGGAGCGCGGCGTGTTTCGAGTAGAGGACATCGCCGCGGGATGCCACTGCATGGCGCCGGGCTACCTGGCAGACCAACTCGATCGCAGCCGGCGGAATTTGGGTCTCGAAACGATTGACGTTTTCTACCTGCACAATCCTGAGACGCAATTGAGCGAAGTCCCGCCAGACGAATTTCGACGGCGCATCCGCGAGGCCTTCCTATTTCTGGAGGCCGCGGTAGCGTCGAAACAAATCCGCGCGTACGGCATGGCGACATGGAATTCGTTTCGCGAGGACCCCAAAGCGGCCGGCTTTCTGTCGCTCGCGGATATGGTGAAGATTGCAAAAGACGTGGCCGGCGACGACCATCACTTCCGTTTCGTGCAATTGCCGTTCAATCTGGCGATGCCGGAGGCGCTGACGCGGCCCAATCAAGTAGTCGAAGGGCGTTCCGTGCCGATGGTGCAGGCGGCGCG
>Ga0307478_10002863_pt1 | contig 13259 bp, 10 predicted proteins | sample atmos_gasesECM4C_2_FD_203713 | JGI IMG/M metagenome (GOLD analysis project Ga0307478, IMG submission 203713) | Hardwood forest soil microbial communities from Morgan-Monroe State Forest, Indiana, United States - atmos_gasesECM4C_05 | ecosystem: Environmental > Terrestrial > Soil > Temperate...
CCGGCGTCAAGCTCGGCAACCACGAATTGAAAGTCATCTGCACCGGCGGCGATGGCGACGGGTTCGGCATCGGCGGCAACCATTTCGTTCACACCATGCGCCGCAACGTCGACCTGACCTACATCGGGATGGACAACCAGATTTACGGCCTGACGACCGGCCAATGCTCACCTACCAGCGTCAAGGGGATGAAGACGAAGAGCACGCCGCACGGCAGCGTCGAGAACCCGATCAACCCGATCCCGATGGCGATCGTTTGCGGCGCGACCTATGTGGCGCGCGCCTTCAGCGGCAAACAGAAACACATGGTCGAAATGTTCAAGGGCGCCATTCAACACAAAGGCTTCGCGCTCGTGGACGTGTTCAGTCCCTGCGTCACCTACAACAAGGACAACACCTACCAGTGGTTCAACCCGCGCGTGAAGATCCTGGAGGAACAAGGCCACGACCCGACCGATTTGCACAAGGCGATCGACCGCGGCTACCAATGGGGCGAAGAAATCCCCATCGGCCTCTTCTGGCGCCGCACCGATTTAGAGACGCTCGAAGAACAAGAGCCCGTCCTCCACACCGGCGAAGGCCCTCTGGCTTTTCGCAGCAACCTCGGCATACCGTCAGACCAGGCGAAAGCGCTAATCAACGAATTGCTCTAATCTGGTCGTAAGGGAAAGATCTGTAACAACAGGTGTTCCGCCTGCAATTCGGTGACCACAGCTTTCGATCTTGTGGGAGGCAAATATCAAATCGTTTACGCGATCCTCTTCTTCCACATTCAGCTCGGTTTTTGCGGCAGAGGGCAGGTCTTACGGATCGTGAAGAACAGTCAAAGGTGCGAATCGGTAGGCGAATGCGCTGGATAACCGGCACAGTTTCGGCATAATCGCTTTATGAAACTCACCGAAGAAGAATTAGAGGCACACCATGAGGAGGCGAAAAAGATTTCTGATTACAAGAGCCAAATAGCCAATCTCGAAGCGGAAAATCAGCAACTTCTCGCTGAGAATACTGAGCTTAAGAGACCGAAGTCTCGCTTGGTGAAGGTCGTTGGATTGTGAAAGTCGTTGGATGCTGAGGTCCCTTATTGTTGTAATTCTAAGCGCCTTCACCGTCGTCCACGCGAACGCGCGAATTGGGGAAACGCTTGAGCAGTGCACCGTCCGGTATGGAGCGCCGGTCACGAACTCGAACAACAGCGCGGCGTTCATCAAAGCAGGTTTTGTAATCGGGGTTATGTTTTACAATGGGAAAGTTGATTCACTCGCTATCGCAAAGGTGGAGAAGGACGCCTTTGGTAAATCGATAGAAATGTCGGACAACGAGATTTCTCAACTTCTGAAAGCGAACTCTGGGAATCGCAAATGGAAAGAAATTACCCGCTCTTTGGACCGATCTTGGCTGACTGAAGATGCTCAAGTTGTAGCTATTTACGAACGGTCGAAACGTCAGCTCACCATCATGACGAAAGATGCCGCTGAAAGATCAGGCGCCGATAAAAAAGCCGAAGAGAATAAGACGTTAAAAGACTTTTGATGACGGCTCGTCGGGACGTCCCCATTTCTTGCGACTGAATTACTCTAGCCGCCTTGATCCAAGGCTTCGGCCGTGCCGAAGCTGTCGCGTTCGCCGCTGAGTTCGCCTTTCAGGGCGGGGGCGCCGGAGCGTTGCTCGCCCGGGTGCGGCTCGGCTTTCGTCAGTTTATGGTAAATCAGACAGGATTAACAGGATTGCTGGGATTTCGGACATCGGAACCCCAATCCGGTAAACCTGCAAATTCTGTCCTGCGTCGATTTGATTTGTCGCCCGCTATTTGCAAATCTTGAGACGTGGTTACGTCGAACAGTCTTTTATCGCACTTGGCGCATCTAACGGCGCTCCATCAACCATTGATAGGCGATTATGATTACTGCCAGCACCATCTCGATGGCGACAATCCGCACTTTTGGCGGCGAGCGTTGGTGCGCACAGTCGCTGCACTGGCGGAGGGGATGGCGTCGGCCATGAAGCAATGCGCGCTTGAGAATCTCCCGGTCACCGACTTCGAGAAACGACAAGCGCTCGCTGGGGAGACATATCGAGTATCAAAGCATGGGACAGTTGAAAAACATCGCTTTCGTACGCCACCCCTTGAGAACATATGCTTCGCTTTCCGCTCCTATGCTGAGTTCTTCGGTTGTGATTACCCGCTGGATACGCAGTCGGAGGGATGGACCGCCTTAGTCACTACGTTTGCGATACGCCACCGCGTAATGCACCCCAGTCGGGCAGCAGACTTGGATATCAGTCCCGATGAAGTTCGCATCATCCAAACTGCTTTCTGCTACGTCATCAACTCGATGTCGCTCCTTCAAGCCGCTGGTGTTGCTAAGTTAGCAGAGTCAAGAAAGGACGTGATCGGGCAGCAGGAAATCTCGCGTTAGGGACGAAATCCTATTCGCGGTTTGGAGGGCGCTGGAGGAAGGGCAGGCGGATCGATGATGTCCATTACCCGTTGCAGGATCGTGACGATGGCCGCTTCATGAACGTCAAGCCGTTGTTTCAATTCCTTTTCCAGAGCAGCAAGTTGCCTGGCCAATTCACGCTTGTCGCCCAGGAGCGATCGCATTCTCAAGAACGCGCGGACAACAAACACGCTCATTTGGACGGCCCGCGGACTGTTGAGCACATTGGCCGCCATGATGGCGCCATGCTCGGTGAACGCGTAAGGCGGGCGACGACGACCTCCATGGCCGGAACTTGAGGTGCCAATTTGGTACTTCAAGTTCTCCCACTCACGGGAAGAGATTTGAAAGATGAAATCTTTCGGAAAACGGTCGGCATTGCGTTTGACCGCGCGATTTAACGACTTGGTCTCCACGCCGTAAACCTTCGCAAGATCGAAATCCAGCATCACTTTGTGTCCCCGAACTTCGTAGATCAGTGCATCGAGTTCATGCGTCGTGAGCGTCGGCGGGGGCTTGCGCATTTACTCCAGAGCTTAGCGTTAGCGATTTGAACGCCAAGCTCGATGTTCGATCGCAGACGCCGGTCGATCGCGGCTAGCGCTACTCGATTTTCCGCGAAGGCGCAGCTGACGCCTGGACTGATCGACCGCTTCTTCAGTGCTGGCCACGACCTGTGTTTTTAGGTCGCAAATTGCGACCTTAAAGCTTCGAATTCCAGGAGGCGTGGCGCTTCGGCTTTAGCCGCCTTGATCCAAGGCTTCGGCGGTGCCCCAAGTATCGCGTTCGCCACTCAGTTCGCCTTTCGGGGCGGGGGCGCCGGAGCGTTGCTCGCCGGGACGCGGCTCGGCCTTCGTCAGTTTCTGGCCCCGGCGGGAGAAGCCGGTTTTGCCGACGGTGACGCAGGTGCAACCGGTGCCTTCGGCGCAACCCTGGCAGCAGTAGGTTTCGCCCGCGTGGGTGTAGCCTTCGCCCGGCCACTCGTTCTTCTTCATCCGGCAGCCGGGACACGCGGGGGCCGGAATCGATTTTCGCAAACGAGCGCTTCGCTTCTTTTCCGTTTTCATAATGTCGGGTTTGGCGGGCGGCATCATACACATTAATCGTCTTCCGCCGTGATCGCGGCCGTGGGTGTCAATCGTGCGCAGCGAGTTCGGACAATTTGACAGGATTAACGGGCTTACTGGGATTCCAGAGAACAGAAAATCCAATCCGGTTTAATCCTGTAAATCCTGTCTCGTCTGCGATTCGATGGCGCCGCGCGGCTTGTCGCTGCAGCGTCCGCTCGGTGTGAGCAGAGAAACACGACGCTGCCGGGCTTGTAATTTCCAGTTTCTAATTTCTAATTCTAGTTCGCGGAGCGCGATTAGCTCAGTGGTAGAGCACTTGCTTCACACGCAAGGGGTCGCTGGTTCGAACCCAGCATCGCGCATATCCCTAGGGCGGGGCGCGTCGCCTGAGCATTCTCGGCAAGCGGAGCGCTTGCCCTGCAGGGTCGCGCATGTATCTAAAAGCATGTCCGAACACAAAGTTACGCTCAACTGGCAACGCGGCGATGTGCCGTTCGAATATCAAAAGTATTCGCGCGATCACACCTGGAAATTCGATGGCGGCCATGAGATGCAAGCCTCCGCCGCGCCGGCTTATCTCGGGAATCCGGCGAATGTCGATCCGGAAGAAGCGTTCGTGGCGTCGCTCTCGAGTTGCCACATGCTCACGTTCCTCGCCGTGGCCTGCAAAAAGAAGTTCGTTATGGACGAATACACGGACAACGCCGTCGGCCACATGGAGAAAAACGAGAACGGCAAGCTGGCGATCACCCGGGTGGAGTTGCATCCCAAGATCACGTTTTCCGGCGAGAAACAACCGACCGAGCAGGAGCTCGACGAAATGCACCACTTCGCGCACGCCGAATGTTTCATCGCGAACTCGGTCAAAACGAAGGTGACCGTGGAGAAATAATTAGGTAGGGACAGCGCGCTGCGCTGTCCGCGGACGCCGCAGCGCGGCGTCCCTACCAAGAGCGCAATGACCACACCGACCGATCCGCAGCGGATGGAAAAGATCGTCAGCTTGTGCAAGCGGCGAGGGTTCATTTTCCAATCGAGCGAAATCTACGGCGGGCTGAATGGCTGCTGGGATTACGGCCCGCTTGGCGTGGAGCTGAAGCGGAACGTGAAAGATTATTGGTGGCGCGTCATGGTCCGCGAGCGGGATGACGTCGTCGGCATGGACGGCGCGATCCTGATGAGCCGCGCCGTCTGGAAAGCAAGCGGCCACGAAGATACATTCGTTGACCTGATGCGTCAGTGTTCGGTCACGAACAAACGGGTACGGGCCGATCAGGTCGAGCCGCAATCCGGCACTGTTTTTCGTTTCGCCGGCGCGCGAGGCAACGACGGCTCGGTTGCGGACATGGCTGTTATTTTGCTCCAGAGGAAGGGTGAGCATGTTGAGACGATTCGTCGCCGAGCTAAGGACGCGTTCTTGCACTATCTAAAAGAATCCGGCGCTCGCGCTGAAGATGTGGTTATCGAGCGAGAAACAACCAGTTTGGTAGAGGACAGCATTGACTTTCATCCGGAGACCGGCGGTCAGCTGACCCAAGCGCGCCCGTTCAACCTTATGTTCTCGACTCAAATGGGCGCATCAGCGGATGAGAATTCGATCGCGTATCTTCGACCGGAAACGGCGCAATCGATCTTTGTACAGTTCAAGAACGTGCTTGATACATCGCGAAAAAAACTGCCGTTCGGGATCGCTCAGATCGGGAAGGCGTTCCGGAACGAGATCAACCCCCGGAATTACATTTTTCGCTCGCGCGAGTTCGAGCAGATGGAGTTGGAATTTTTTTGCCGGGCAGAGGAGGGGATGAAGTGGCTCGAGTATTGGAAGGACGAGCGGATCAAGTTCTACGAGAACATCGGTATCTCGCGCGACAAACTGCACGTCCTCACCGTGCCGGACGCGGACCGCGCCTTTTATTCGAAAGGGACCTACGACATTGAATACGATTTCCCGTTCGGCTGGCAGGAGCTGGAGGGCGTGGCCTACCGGACTGATTACGATTTGAAGCAGCACCAGGAAGCGAGCGGGAAGCCGCTGGATTATTTCGACGAGGAAACGAAACAACGTTTCATCCCGCACGTGGTCGAGCCGAGCGCTGGCGTGGACCGCACAGTGCTGGCGCTGCTCTGCGACGGCTACGACGAAGAGACCGTGACGGACGAGAAGGGGAAGAGCGAGACGCGCATTGTGATGCGATTTCATCCGCGGATCGCGCCGATCAAAGTGGGCGTGTTTCCGCTTTTGAAAAACAACGAGCAGCTTGTGGCAAAAGCGCGCGAGATTGTCGCGTTGCTCCGCCCGCAGATGAATGTTTTCTACGACGAGACGGGCGCGATCGGCCGGCGTTACCGTCGCCAGGATGAAGCGGGCACGCCATTCGGCGTCACCGTCGATTTCGAAACCCTGGGCGAAAAAGATCAGTCCTTGCTCGACACCGTCACCCTGCGCGAGCGCGATTCAATGAAGCAGGAGCGGGTGAAGATGAGCGAACTCCCGGGCCTTCTGCTATCGCAAATCCAGTAGGGGGCGTGTTTCGTGTTTTTCGCCTTCGCGGTTCGCAAGCTGAAATGGCTGGCGGCCATTCCCTGGGCGCCTCAGGTCTTTGACGCGGCGCTGTTCAGTTGGACGGGTTTGTTTCATCCCGTGCGTCTTCGCGCAATGAGCGCAATCGAAGCTGAGGTGCGCCGGTGGCCAGGCATGCGAACCGGTGTGCATCGTCTCGGCGGGATCGGCTTCTTTTTTCGCGGGAAGGAGTCCAGTCACATTCACGGCAATGGTTTGCTCGATTGTTTCGTGGGCCGGCCAAATCGGGATGAGCTGGTGCGTGATCGACGTGCATTGCCGCATCATATTTTTCCGCGCTCGGGTTGGATCAGCTTTTGGATTCGCGATCAGGATGATGTGCGCCCGGCTCTCGAGTTGATCCGGCTCGCTGCCTACGGACAGAATGCGAAATGAACGTCGAGAGTTTTCGCGCTTACTGTTTGGGCAAGGCCGCGGCGACGGAAGGCACGCCGTTCGGTCCCGAGGACATCGTCTTCAAGGTCGCGGAGAAAATTTTTGCGATCCTCGCGCTGGAAGAGGTTCCACCCCGTGTGAACCTGAAATGTGATCCCGATCTCGCGCTGGAATTACGCGATCGTTACGAACAGGTGCAGCCGGGTTATCACATGAACAAGAAACATTGGAACACAGTGGTCCTCGACGGAGTGATACCGGAGCGGGAGGTCAAAAAAATGATCGATCATTCCTACAACCTGGTGGTGGAGAGTTTGCCGAAGGCGAAACAGAAAGCGCTGTAGCCGCGGCGCTGTGTCGCCGCGCCTGCGAACGCCTCGACAGAGCGAGGCGGCTACAGCGAATGCGTCCCAACCTCGCGCACCTGCACTTCGCCCACGTCGAGCTGCAAGGCTTCGCGCGCGACGCGCAGAAAACTGTCGGGCGGATCGGTCAGCGCAACTTGCAGCTTGCCGTCATTGGTCTCAGGCGCGCACAGATTTTCGCGGAGCAAAAGGTCGCGCACCGCGGTGGCGCAATTCTGGGCTGAATCGACGAGCGCGATCTGTTCTCCAACGAGTCGCGCGATCGCATTCCGCAACAGCGGATAATGCGTGCAGCCGAGCACCAGCGTATCGATCCCGTCGGTCAGGAGCGGCCCGAGATATTGCATGATGATTTCATCCGTGATCGGGCTCTCCAACCAGCCTTCCTCGATCAACGGCACCAACAACGGACAGGCGCGCGCGGTCACGCGAACATCCGAATTCAGCGACCGCAACGCTCGCTCATACGCGCCGCTGTTAATCGTAGCGCGCGTCCCGATCACGCCGATGTGACCCGTTCGCGTTTTCGCAATCGCGGCGCGGGCGCCAGGAAGGATGACACCGGTCACGGTCGCGGGAAGCGTCTTCTCGAGATCCGGCAACGCCAGGGCGGAGGCGGTATTGCACGCGACCACGACCGTCTTCGCGTTCTCCGCGAGCAGGATCGCGGCGATTTCGAGGCTATAACGTTGCACTGTTGCCGCGCTCTTACCGCCGTAGGGGACGCGCGCGGTATCGCCCAGATAAAAAATGGACTCGTTAGGCAAGAGGGCGCGCAAGGCACTCACGACAGTCAATCCGCCGATCCCGGAATCGAAGACGCCGATCGGTCGCGTTGCGGAAGTCGATGCGCCTTCTGCCATCGCTCTAGTCACCGCCGTTGATGGAAATTGACGGTGGATGATCTGGTCGCTCGATCGGCGGATCGGCGGTCAACGGTTCGCTGATGGAATGGGTATGCGGCGGGAGGTTCAGCTTCGCGACCGCGAAGTTCGCGCCCTGGGTCCGATAATTCACGGCGGCGTTGTAATTCTGGATTCCCTGCGCGATCGCGGCGCCGAGGCGCTGGCGGTAGGAGCTCGTCGCGATCCGCTGGCCTTCCGCCGAATTGCTGATGAATCCGCCCTCGACCAAAACGGCCGGGATCTTCACATCGCGCAAGACATGAAAACGCGCGTGCTTCACGCCGCGGTCGAACGCCGCGAGTCGCGACAAGAGCATCGCGTGAATGGAAGCCGTGAGCGCGATGTTATGTTCGTCCTGCGCATTGCCCGCATGACGCGCCACGTCGGCAGCGGAGACGTGATGTTCGCTGGACATGTTCGAAGTCACACCTTCCGGCGCCAGGGCGAAGGTTTCCACGCCCGACCCGCCGGCCGAGGAATTGAAATGAATGCTCACGAAAACGGCGTGCGGAAAACGATTCGCGATGTTCACCCGTTCCTCGAGCGACACGGCGGTATCCGTCGCGCGCGTCATTTCCACGCGATAACCGGCGCGGATCAACTCGCGGCGGGCGGCGAGCGCCACATCGAGCGTGAAAGTTTTCTCACTGCCCCAGCTGCTCGAAGCGCCGTTGTCCGCGCCGCCGTGGCCGGGATCGAGGACGACGGTCTCGATCTTCTCGGATTTCTGGATCCGGCTCGGCCGCAAGACCGGCTCGATGATTTTGCTCACGTCCATCACCGAGATCAGGTCTTCGGTGCTGTTGTTCAACAGCGGGAAGTGCGTCCAGAACCGGACGCCGTTGATGGAAATCTCGCTGGTCCCGGCCTGGGCGCGAATCGTCCGGTGCTCGCTCCGGAGCGAGACGGTGCGGCTGACGCGAGTGTATTCCGGGAATTGGTAGAACTGCGCGACGTTGGCGAAGCTCACGTAAGGGCGGCTGTTCGGACGGACGACGTTCCAATCTTCGGCGAGCGCGACGGCGGCGATCGAGGCAAGGCCCAAGGCCGCGAAGATGATCCGGCGCCGATGCTTGTTCTTCCTCGTGCTCATGTTTGCCATTGGACCAACTCGCCGTGGCGAGCTCGTGCCCATGCTCGTAATCGTTATTGCCGCGTTGATCAAGCGGGCGATCACGAGCTCGCCACAGGACGAGTCCGTCCGACTGGCGGACACGAGCACGAGCACGATTACGATTGCGGATGCCGAGTTGCATTCCAGCACCGCGCTCGCATCATTCCCTCGCGATGCCTGAGCTGCCCAAGACTTACGATCCCAACGCCGTCGAGCCGAAATGGTACGCGCACTGGGAAGAAGCGGGATATTTCCGGGCGGACGCGCATTCTTCGAAGCCAGCGTACTCGATCGTCATCCCGCCGCCGAACATCACCGGCATCCTCACGCTCGGCCACGTGCTGAACAACACGATCCAGGACATCCTCGCGCGGCGCGCACGCATGCAAGGTTTCGAGGTCCTCTGGCTTCCGGGCACGGATCACGCGGGCGTCGGCACGCAGACCGCGGTCGAAAAACATCTGCGCAAGACGGAGAACAAGACGCGGCACGACGTCGGCCGGGAGGAATTTCTCCGGCGCGTGGTGAATTGGCAGGACAAACACGGCGGCATCATCATCCAGCAGCTCAAGCGGCTGGGGTGTTCCTGCGATTGGTCGCGGCAGCGATACACGTTCGACGACGATTACGTTCGCGCGGTCGAGAACGTATTCGTGGAGCTTTATCGGAGAGGCTACATCTATCGCGGCCGGCGGATGATCAACTGGGACCCGGCCGCGCAAACGGCGCTCTCCGACGAAGAAGTGATCTCGCAGCCGCAGAAGGGAAAGCTCTACTACGTGCGCTACGAGATCGTCGATCAGCCACGGCGTTTTCTGGAAGTGGCGACGACGCGGCCGGAAACGATCATGGCCGATACCGCGGTCGCGGTGCATTCGGACGATCCGCGTTATCGCGACTTGATCGGCAAACAAGTCTGGCGGCCACTCGCGCGCGAAAAACTTCCGATCGTCGGCGACGCGGCGATCGATCCGAAATTCGGCACCGGAGTTCTGAAAGTCACGCCGGCGCATGACAAGCTCGATTTTGAGATTGGGGTGCGGCATTCGTTGCCCGTCATCGACGTGCTGCATCCCGATGGCCGGATCAATTGTCCGGACGTGCCGGAACTGGATGGGCTCGACCGCTTCGCTGCTCGCCAAAAGGCGGCTGAGTTATTGTCAAAGCTCGGCTTGCTGGCGAAAGAGGAACCGCACGAAAACAGCGTCGGGTTCAGCCAGCGCAGCGAAGTGCCGATCGAGCCGCGCCTGAGCGAGCAATGGTTTCTGCGTTATCCGAAAACAAAGGAAGCGCTCGAGGTGGTGCGCGATCATCTCATCCGTTTTTTTCCCCAGCACTGGGAGAAGGTTTACGCGCAATGGCTGGAGAACATCCAGGATTGGTGTATCAGCCGCCAGATTTGGTGGGGGCATCGCATACCTGCATGGTATGCGAAATCCCAAATCCCAAGTTCCAAATCCCAAACGGATGAGAACGTCTACGTTGGGCTCGAGCCGCCGCCGGATGTGGCGAATTGGGAACAGGACCCTGACACGCTCGATACGTGGTTCTCGTCGTGGCTTTGGGCCTACGAGACGATGGATGAGGAGACGCGCGGGGTGTTCTATCCGACGTCTGCTCTCGTCACTGGTCCTGACATCATTTTCTTCTGGGTCGCGCGCATGATCATCGCTGGACTGGAATTCAAGCCGGGCAAATCCGACCGGCTCGAAGACAACATTCCCTTCCGCGACGTCTTCCTTACGGGGCTCATTCGCGACAAGCAGGGACGGAAGATGTCGAAGTCGTTAGGCAATTCGCCGGATCCGCTCGACCTCATCACAAAATACGGCGCCGATGGCTTGCGGTTTGGTCTGATGCGGATCGCACCGAGCGGGCAGGACATTGCGTTCGATGAAAAACAAATCGAGGAAGGCCGCAACTTCGCCACGAAACTTTGGAATGCCGCGCGTTTCCGCCAGATGCATGGCCCGAGTGCCGCCGCGCCGCGCCTGGAAGACCACGCGCTCTCGATTTACGCGATCGAAGTCCTGGCGCGATTCAACGAGCTGCTGACTGAAACGGAGGCGGCCTATCGCGGTTACAAGTTCAACGAAGTCGCCCAGCGCCTTTACGATTTCTTCTGGGGCGATTACTGCGATTGGTTTATCGAGGCTGCTAAGACCGACATTTTCAGCGAGGACGAAGCGCGTAAAGCCTCGGTCCTCGCGGTGATGGATTTCGTACTCTCCGGGTTTGTCCGCTTGCTCCATCCGTTCATGCCGCACATCACGGAGGAGCTTTGGTCGCTGCTGGGGTTCGGTGGCGAGACGATCCAATTTGCTCCGCTGCCTTCGCCGGCGATGCCGGCGGTTCAGCCGCAAACGATTTCCGACGCCCGCCAAAAGGCCGCGAAGATTTACGGAACAGTCGAGTCCGGAAGAAATCTGCGCGCGGCTTCGGGAGTTCCTTCGAACAAGAAGGCTCGCTTCATCCTTCGTCCCGCTGGGGAAATTGAAAATCGGGAGTTGCCCTCGATTGCCCGGCTCCTTAACTCAGAAGAACTGAAGCTCGAGCCGCAATTCCAGCCCGACGCGGGAGTGCCAGTCGCGGTCACGCCGCTCGGCGAACTGTATCTTGTCATGGCGACCGCTGACAAATCCGCGGAGCGAGAGCGCCTGGACAAAGAGATCGCACGGCTCCAGGCCGAGCTGCGCACAGTGGAGGCGAAACTCTCAAACGCCTCCTTTGTCGAGCGCGCGCCCGCGGCCGTCGTCCAGGAACACCGGCAGCGGCAAACCGATTTCAGTGAACAGCTGGCGCAACTGCGGCAGGCGCGGGCTGCAATGGATTAAACAGGACGCGTTGCGTGTGGACGTCGGCGCCGCGTGCTTCGAAGTAGGCTTTCAACTCCGGCGTGTAGAGCGAGTCGTCGTATTCGCGATTCAATTCGAGGCAAACCTGTCCGCCGGGTTGGAGATGGTTCTCCGCGAGATCGTCGAGGAAATATTCCCACTCGGAAATTTTCCAGAGCTTGTCGCTCTTGTGCCCGTTGAAACAAATCATGTGCGCGGCGATCACATCGAATCTCCGGCCGAGATCGGGCAGCGGCTGATAGGCGTCGATCCTCCAGATCACGCGTTTCACGCCGAGCAGGTCGATCATTTCGGCGAAGCCGCGTTCTTCGTCGAGATCCATCCCGAGAACGTCGTGGCCGAGATATTGGCAGATGTAGAGGAAATAGCCGGTGCCGCAGCCGATATCGAGGACGCGCTTGCGGCCGCCGAGATCGAGGCCGAGGTCGCGGACGCGCTTGAGGTTGATCTCCATCCAGGGTTGGATCTCAAGATATTTCGGCCACTCGTCGCCCGGATTAGCCATCGCGTAGCGGTCGTAGATTTCCTGGAACTTCGCGCGGTCGATGGTCCGTGTGATTTTCGCGGCGTCAAAGCGCAAGGGGGCGCGGCCGAGCACCCATTGTTTGACGTGCCGGCGCGCGCTCGTGTAAGCATCGCCGCTCAGCACTTTTCGAAGTTTGTAGGATAACTGCATCGTGAAAATTTTTTCGGGTAGGGACGCCTTTCCGAGGCGTCCGACTATCTTCTGAGGCCGCGCTGATTCCGCAAGTAAGTCGGACGCTTCGGAAAAGCGTCCCTACCTGTTGTTGTCAGGTGACCTTCCTTTCGCCTAAAATCTCATCAGCCGGCGTCGGATTCAATTGATGAATATCTGGAAGAAACTGCTCTGGATCGCGGTCAGCGCTTTGGGTTTGTTCGCGCTGGCCGTCCTGGCGCTTTCTCGCGGCGAACAGATCAGCGCGCTCTGGATCGTGACCGCGGGTCTGTGCACGTTCGCGGTCAGCTATCGGTTCTACAGCAAATGGCTCGCGACAAAAGTGCTCGTCTTGAATGACGAGCGGTGCACGCCGGCGGTCGCGCACGATGACGGCAAGGATTTCGTGCCGACGAATCGCTGGATGGTTTTCGGCCATCATTTCGCGGCCATCGCCGGGCCCGGCCCGCTGGTCGGTCCGGTACTTGCGGCGCAGTTCGGATTTCTGCCGGGGACGCTTTGGATCTTGATTGGCGCGACGCTCGGCGGCGGCGTGCACGACATGATCATCCTTTTCAGCTCCGTGCGACGGCGCGGCAAGACGCTGGGCCAAATGGTGAAAGAAGAAATCGGGCGCGGCGTCGGCGCGCTCGCGCTAGTCAGCGTACTCCTCATCATGATCATGATCATGGCGGTGCTGGCGTTGGTAGTCGTGCAGGCGCTCGCCAAAAGTCCGTGGGGCATCTTCACCATCGCGACAACGATCCCGGTCGCGATGATCATGGGCATTGGATTGCGGAGCGGGAAAGTCAGCGTGAAATGGGTGACGATATTCGGAATTGTTGGTCTGGGTCTCGGGGTATGGGGCGGACAATTCCTC
>Ga0307478_10002864_pt1 | contig 13256 bp, 15 predicted proteins | sample atmos_gasesECM4C_2_FD_203713 | JGI IMG/M metagenome (GOLD analysis project Ga0307478, IMG submission 203713) | Hardwood forest soil microbial communities from Morgan-Monroe State Forest, Indiana, United States - atmos_gasesECM4C_05 | ecosystem: Environmental > Terrestrial > Soil > Temperate...
CGGTCGACCTAGGCGCGGTTCAACGCTTTTGGTATGGGTGGAAGATGTAGTCCTTCGCCTTCACCGGCGTATGGCATGCGAATCCGCAGTCTGAGGGGCTTTTAGCATCGGCCGAGAACTTGTCCGATGCGGCATCGTAGTTGAACACCGCGTATCCCCATCCGCCACTTTTCGCAAATCTCTTGCTGTCCTTTTCCATGACGAAAGCCTGGGAAAAAACGTCTGGCACTTCCACGGCGAAAGGGGCCTCTGTGCTCTTCTTCAGCTTCCACTGGAGCTTGACGATCATGGAGCCATCCGGGAAAACCTGACCGTTGATTGGAACGCCAGCCTTGTAGGCCTTGATCATCGTCGGATTGGCGACGATCACCTTGAGTATCTCGTCGGTGCGGGCGGAAGAGGCCACCGACCAATCCTCGTATCCTCTGAAGTCGGAGAACGCGATTCCACTCGGCGATTTTAACGAGTACTTGTCGTTGTTTTGGCTTTGCGCGAAAAGGGCGGCGGCGCCGAGGGCAGCGACCACTACGACGGCGGTCGCAACGATGGTAAAGTCGGCGATCCGTTGCACGCCGGGGCGTGTCTCTATCTTCTGTTCTTGCTGCTCTTGCGCCACGGATTTCGTCACAAGTTTGGACATAGTGCGTTCTCCTTCACAAATTTGTTTTCGAGCCTGATCAATGTACATCTTGGACACCAGCAATTAGGCCAGACGTGAGGGACTAAAGCAATTGGACCTTAGTATCGACCACACCTTCATATCGACTGCGCAAGAGGAAGCTTCCTTCGCTCTGATCGATTTTGAGGAGACGCCTAGAGAAAAGCCGCATGGCTGAGGCACGAAGACACTGCAATCGACACGAAAGTATGGGCGATACCACGTCCAATTGCGCGGAGCATTTTGTTCTGGCTGAATGGTTCCCGACATTACACAGAGGAAAATTCCATGGCAACTATGAACGCACCTGGCAAACTGGCACCGATGAACGCATCTGAGAAACCCGCACCGATTCGCGTGGCTCGGCGGTCGCCCGCCTATTGGCGGGTCACGATCGATACATTGTGAGAGAAACTCTTGTGCCGACGAAAAGCCCCGAGCCGCAAAGCCAAATTCGCTGAGCAGATCAGCAGTTGCTCCTAGCGTCCAGGCTCCCGGCGTCCGAGGAGACAGCCAGAGTGAAATGAAAACTTGCTCCGCGAGGAGGGTTGTCCGTCGCCCAGAGCCGACCACCGTGGGCCTCAATAATCGTTCGGCTGATACGAAGCCCCATACCGGTGCCGTGTTCCTTGGTCGTAAAGAAAGCGTTGAATATCTGGCCAGCCTGGTTAGGGGGAAGTCCGATGCCAGTGTCGGCGACCGATACCAAAAGCTGTTCGGCGCTATCGTTCTGGGTGCCGAGCGTGAGTTGACGCGGGCCATCGACGGCCTTCATTGCGTCGATGCCGTTGATCATCAGGTTCATTAATACCTGCTGTAGCTGGATACGGTCTGCCACGATGAGTGGCTGATCGGCTGCGAGCTTTGTCTGTACAGACACCGAGTGCTGGGTCGCCTCGTGGTGCAGAAGAAGCTCCATCTCGCGAATCATCTCGTTGACATCGACGCGCTCCTTGGTCACAACGCCTTTTCTGAAAAACAACCTGACTCGGTTGATGATTTCCGCAGCCCGGTTTGCATCACGAATGATCAATGAAGCCGCAGCCCGAGCGCCTTCGAGGTCAGGCTGCTCGCGATCGAGCCGGCGCATGCAGGTAGAAGCATTCGTGATGGCGCCACTGATGGGTTGGTTAATCTCATGCGCAAGCGAGGCACAGAGTTCGCCCATCGTGGTTACGCGATTCGCGTGTGCGAGATCGGCTTGCGCTTTGCGTAATGACTCTTCGGCGCGTTTCCGGTCCTCGATATCGATGCCGGTACCGTACCACTTGACTATCTCTCCATGACCATCACGTAAGGGTACGTTGCGCACAAGCAACCACCGATAGTCGCGCTGCGCCGTCCAGACGCGCGCTTCGATCTCGACGGGCTCTCCTGCGGCCAATGCCGATCTCCACTTAGCGATGTATCTGGCACGATCATCCGGATGAACGATGGATTGCCAACCGGATCCAAGCAATGCCTCGATCGCTAGCCCCGTGGATTCGAGCAAACGCTGATTGATGAAGTCTACTGAACCATCCGGCAGAGTGCTCCACACATGCGCCGGAATCGTGTTGATTACCCGGCGGAGCCGGTCCTCGCTGCCTTGCAAGCTCTCATAGAGATCCTGCAATCGCCGCGCTGTATCGTTCGATACGCGTCCCAGTTGGGCAAGCTCATCCTCTCCCTGGACGGGAACCCGATGTTTGAACTCCCCTCGCGCCAACATCTTTGAACCTTCGACCAGTTGTTCAAGTGGCCGAGTAATGCTGCGCGTAATGGCCAGTCCCAAGGTTCCGGCAATCAACAAGGTGAGAACAACCGTGGCCGGCACAACAATAAAAATCCAGTGCTGCACCTGATGGATATTGGCTGCGGCTTGGGTATGTTCCGTCTTTACCTCGCGGTCGACTCTTTCCACCAAGGCAGAGGTCGTAAATTCGAGTGGCCGCAGCTGATTGGCGAGCCGCACTTGCAGGGCGTTCCAGTCATCCGCTCCAGCTAACTCGATCACCGAGGCGGTCTCCGATTGGAGGTTCGACTGGGCGACGGCAAGCGTGGGGAGAATCGTCGGATCAGAGGTGTTATCGGAGTGCACGGCCAATAGGGCGTTTTTGGCACGTCGCATGTCCTCCGCAATGGACTCATTCATCGATTGAGTCTCTGCCTTCAGGCGTTCGGAGTTTCTTGCGCTCGCAAGCGACTCAAGTGTGTCGCGAAACTTGAACATATCTGAGCGAACACGTAAGACAGTGACTAACTCCTCGTCATATTCATTGAGCCGCTCTGCTTGCGCCTGGACAATGTGGAATTGCCATAGAACGATTACGTCACCGGCTAACATCGAAACGATGATGAGCGCGAAGCATAGAATCAGGCGTGGGCCGATATTGAGTCGCAGTCGATTCATCTCAGTGCGAACCTGTTCCCGATTGAGCTTTGTTATTCCCCATGATCCTCCCGAGCTCACTTTCGAGCGCAGCGGCCGCGGCTGGAGCGGTGGACTCGTGGGTCAGCACGGAATGCAGTGCATGGGTATAGGCTTTGGAGACCGCCTCATAATTCGATCCGGCAACCGCCGACGGGCGCGAAATTATCTCACTCCCTCCCGATTCTCCCGGTTTGTACCACCAGGGATAGATTTTCCTGATCACAGGCGGAACTTCAAAGTACTCCACCTTTCGGCCCAGCTTTTCAGGATGAGTCGTCCTGAATTCTACCCGCTTGCGAAGTAGGAACTGGATGAACTTGACGGCTTCGGCGCGGTGAGCGGAAAAGCGGGATATGCCCAGAGCGTAGCCTCCTATAGTGGCGACACGCGCGCTCTTTCCAGCCGGGACACTCGTCACTCCCGCCTGGTCGCGGAACGGCTTATCTTGCGCAAAGACCTCGTACACGATGGAGTGGCTCAGCAGAAACGCAGCCTCGCCAGAAACCCAGAATTTATTTTCCGCGTCGGTGGCAGTGTAAGAAACCACGCTAGGAGGAGAGATCGAGCCTATCCAATGTGCCGCGCGTTCCCAAGCCCCAATAACGTTGGCGTTGTTTACGCTGATTTTTCCATCGGACTCGATGATGTGGCCGCCGCCTTCCGCTGCCTGCCATTCCAATCCTTCCATCGTAAGTTGTTCGCTGTCGGTTGCGATCGCTCCGGCCCAGACGTACCCCCAAAAATCTTTCTTCCCTTTTGCGCGCTCTCCAGCCTGAATCACGGCAGCCATTTTCTCAAGTTCATCCCAGGTTCTGGGTGGCATTTTGTAGCCGTACCTGGCGAGAAGATCCGTCCGATAAATCAAAACCTGTACACCAAGCGGCTGATTCGGCATTCCCAGAACCTTCCCCCGAAACATGTAGCTTTCGATGATGTCGCGATCCTCTGAAGAAATCTCCGAGGCAAAGTAGGGTTGCAGATCGATGAGGTAGTCACCCATGGCTCCGGTCCAGATCGTGTCAACGCCGTAAAGGTCAGGGGAGGGAGCGCCGCTGCGCAGCAAATCCATGGCCAGATCGAGTTTCATTCCGTTGTCCTCTGGCGTCGGAAGGTCGTTGACGCGAATTCCCGTTTCTCGCGTGAATTCCTGCAAATAGGCGTCCGGAATCATCCGATGGTCGCCAGGAACTCCGCGGCCGTCAGAGTCGAAATAGGTGATAGTCACGGGCTGTGCGGGCTTACGGCAACTGGAAAAAAGAGACACAAACAGCAGCATTCCGGCGATGACCAAATGTCGAAAGCGATGAGATAAAATCCAACGCCGATCTGCCCAGCGCATCATACGACTCATGGTTTTGATTTGGATGGATGATGGAGGCAGTTTCCCGCTCCATTACAACGTCAGGAACAAGCGATGGAGCGCACTCCTCGCACGGCCATCGACTTTCCTTATTTGCACGGAGGAATGGTAGCAGAAATCGCGAGCGGACGTCCCCGGTCGCACGCCGAAATCCGCTCGTCCTCTGGTTATCGTTGCCAACAGTCTAAGCAAGCCCCTTATCTGCTGACTACCTAACGGGCAGCTAGTTTAGGAGAGATTCCCAGTTGGCCGGCACCCTTCCTGCGGGTCCAGGAGCGGGCTGATTTTTGGGATGCGAATGCGGTGCAGGCAACTCCGCACCCTTGACCATCCCCTGCTTGTCGTAATCGTAGAACCAATCCTCACCCGGCTCGAAGCTGGCAATGATTGGATGTCCCGTCGCCGCCGCATGCTTGGATGCGTGCTGACTTGGAGAACTGTCGCAACATCCGATGTGCCCGCACTCTGCACACCGGCGGAGATGAAACCACCAACCTTTGGGTGACGCCAGACATTCCACACATCCGTCGCCGCTTGGCTTCGAAGCGGGATTAATTCCGCGCAGAGTCTTTTTCACTTCCGATTTTCCTTTCGTGTCCTCTGTTCGGCAAGAAAATGTTAGGCCACCAGCAAGATTTTCCCGCTACCACCCTTTTCCGCCGCTGCTTGAGCCTCGGCCGCTTTACTGAGTGGCATTTTCTGGCTTATCGGGATTACCAGTTTGCCATCTCGCACCGCTTCGGCCATGAACTCGAGCGTTTTCCTGTCGAACTTCGAGAATACGTGAGCCAACTTTACAGCCGGGTACTTCGCGGCATTCTGGGGTGCTTCGACAACCGATGCGTACACTCCTCCCGGCTTGACCTTGGCGATCAGCTTCTCGGCGGTTCTTCCACCGACCGTATCCGCAACCGCATCGAGCGGAGCAAGATTCGCAATCGCTGTGTCAGCGTCGGTTGCAAGTGCCTGATCCGCGCCGACAGTCTTGGCCTCATCTATTTGCCTCGTCAAAACCCCCGCGATCACAATCGCGCCGCGTTGCTTCGCAGTGAACACTGCCGACCGCCCGACATTTCCCACAGCGCCTACGACGAGAACCGTCTGACCCGCTTTGATCTCCGTAGCTAACATGAGTTGGTTGCCGGTCACCGTCACCAGAGGCAGCGCCGCCGCCTGGATCAAATCTAGTCCCTTGGGAACTTTCGCCAGAGCTGCGGCTTTCACGACGCAAAGTTCGGCGTAGGTATTGTCGGCCATAGCGAACACCTGGTCGCCGACGGAAAAGCCTTCCACGCCCGGCCCCAGCTTGATCACAGTCCCCGCGATATCGACTCCTATGAGTCCTGGAAAAGTCATGGGATAGAAGTCTTTAGTTAATCCAGCACGCCGCTTGTAGTCGATCGGATTCACGCTGCTGGCTGCGACCCGCACCAGCACCTCGCCCTGACCCGGAACCGGGTCAGGGTAGTCTTCGAACTTGAGTACTTCCGGACCGCCATATTGGTGGACAACGATTGCTTTCATATTTCATCTCCTTGTACGGTGCCAAACCATCGCGCTTCTTGGCGCGCATCCGCAAACGTTTAAACCCGCATTCGATCCTGGCCGCGTGTTAACCGTAGACTTGGTCCGTGCTCTGTCCTACTTCGATGATATAGCCGTCAGGATCGCGGATGTAGCAGCGTATCTCGCCGTACTTGGGTATCGGCGGCGTGATGAATTCGGCTCCTCGACTTTTCCATAATTTGTAGCAGGCTTGAATATCCGCAACGCGGAAATTCATAAAGCTGTTGATGTGATTCGGGTCGGGGACACTGAGCGTTACCGTCGGCTTATCCGGGGTCGGCCCGCCTCCAACGTTCAGAATCATCCAGATATTCGCAAGCTGAAGGTACGGAGGGGCGTTGCCGTCACCCATGGTCAGAATGCGAGCGCCGAAGACCTTTTCGTAGTAGTGAGCCGAGCGGTTGACGTCGGCGACGGTAAGAAAATGCGCGATGCTGATCCCTTCTCGCGGGGGCATCTCATAGCTCTTTTGTTCGATTTGTACGCTGCTCATTGAGGTCTCCATTCCCGATCAACAGTGCTCATCTGCTGATTCTGATTCTGATTCTTCCGTATTTATACCCGCTACCGATTAAGCCTGACAAGAAAAGGCAAATCAATTGGACCAAGGTATTGCGCGACACCTTGTTAGTAGGCGGCCTTGGAGATCTCATCGTCATTAAGGAAGCGGATTCGTGCGAAAAAATTGAATGTGACGACAGGTGTCGCATTCCCAGACTTCAACACCGAGCGTCGAAATGTCGTTCGCCCCGCCCGAATTCCAGAGCCGCATGTTGTAGCTGAAGTACATAGTAGTCTCTGTTACGGGACTGTGACGCGTATACCGTCCGACGCCGCACACATGGCAAATCCTAGTGATTCCATCAAGCAATAGCTGACCGCCCTGTTTGATCTGCTCAAGGTTGGTATCCACTTGGAGCAGCAGGTCGTTGGCACTTCGACAGCATTTCCCTTCTCTGGTAACGACGGAGCGTCCCAAGATCAAGTTAATCATGTGCATGTGCGGATCACTTGGGAACAGTTTCGTTAGGTCGTTCTCAGGCTCATCCCAGAATTCCCGGTCGAGCTTGGGTTTACCAGCGACCATGCACCAGAGAACTTTGCCCAGCATGTACACGTCGAAGTCAGTCTTAACGGTTTCAAGTCTGGCACCCATCCCCCTCCACGTTGCCGGGGGAATGAAATCGCCCGCTCCCACGGTCTCCCCGTGAAGCCGGGTGATACGCGGCTCACGGTTGGGGACGTATACCAACCCGAAGTCGCCGAGAACAAGGACGTGCCCCTTGCCGACGAAGATGTTCGCGGGCTTGATGTCCCGGTGAACTATATTTTCGTTGTGGAGAAGAGCAACCGTAGCGACTACTGATCGGAAGGCTTTCAGCGCTAGAGCCGCGTTGCCCCTGTACTCTAAGAGATGATCTTCCAAAGTCCCATTGGGGAAGTATTCGGTGACCATCCACCGTTCTGTTATGTTCGAGCCTAGGAGTTTTGGCAGACCCAGCCGATTCTGCTGTAACACGTCGATTTCCTGTTGCAAACGGCTGAGACTCTGTCCTTCATCGTCTCGAATCTTGAATTCTTTCATCGCTGCGAGTTCCTCGGGTTTATCACCCCGTATGTAGGTTTGAATCGCTTCGACGTACTCCATTCTCGACTTGTGTAGCGCCGATTCGCTTGTACTCGCAGATACCCAGACATGATTTGTGATAGCATCGCGGCTCTGTTTTCGCTCTTTTGTTCTCTCAGGGGTGCGGACGAGATATACCTTGCTTTGTCCACCCTCCCCTAATGGCTTCATTTTTACTCGTTCCCACTCGGATTTTTGGCCATCCACAAACTGCTCGCTCTGTGGCGTGGTAAGTTGTTGCGCCCCTTCGTCCGTCAGAAAGATATCTGCAAGGGATTCGTTAGGCATCACCATGTTCTTCGTTTTTCTGAGATGTCCGCTGGTGATTGCTGCTTTGAGCAAGTTGGCTTGCAGGCTGTTGGCGATTACCGTGGCACCCAAGTTGTCGTCAATGGTTTGACCGCCACGGAAGAAGTTCAGGAAGTCAAAGTAGTTGATTGGAGCCTGCGTAATCTGGGGATAAATGTGTCCCTGCGGCAGCTTTTCTTTGATGAGCATGGTAATTGCGACCCATTATATCCGCCTGCCGCATGACATTCCCGCACATCCTCGCGGGTGGCCCGCCCTTGCGTTTTGCGCATATGAACTGACTCAGCTTCCGGGTTGCCGAAGATTCGGGAGCGATCTATGGCCCGAATAATTATCGCGTGCATCTACTTTCCGGCGTAGAATCTTCTGCAAGTCTCGACGGGTTACGTTCAGGATGCTTGGCTTGGGGGCCGCTTCGTGGCGAGTGAGGGTGGGAGTCTCAGCCCGGCTGGTCTTTACGTTGGAGTTGTTGACCTCTTCTCGATCCTCCTACCGGGAGCAATCCTTACCTTTCTGCTGTACTCGACGCCATTCCTGTTCCACTATATTGTGGCAACTGAATTTACGTACCGCGCCCTTCCCAATTTCCCTGCTGCTATAGCCATTGCTTTCGTAGTCATATCCTACGTGACCGGACACTTCTTAAGAGCTCTAGGATATTTTGTCACGCTTCCTTTCTCTAAGTATCTCCTTTCTGAGTATGCCCACACGAGCCATTCTGGACGGCATTATGGCACCGTCACAGCACAGGCTGAGGGCGCGGTCAGAAAGATTGTCGGCTGCGGCGTCAGTCCGGAGGTGCGCCTTCGCTGGTCGGCAGCTTATCTAAGCTTTTACTCGACTCAAGCAGCGGCTCGCTTGGACAACTTGGACGCCCAACGTAAGTTTTTCCGCAACCTCGCTCCGACACTATACCTGAGCTTCCCGCTTATTGATTCTATGCATAAACCTTTCAGCAATCGCCCCGCAGTGGAGTTGTTTATCGTCATAGGCCTCCTTATGTGTCTTTTTCTTCACGACAAGCAAATCCCGCATAAGCCGTGGCAGTCGCTAGTTCTCTTTCTCACTGTATGGCTGGCACCATTGTTCGTGAGCATAGCTCCAATTTGGCAACCATGGTCATCGCCTCACTTTTACGTCAACGTGGGAATCTACATTCTTATGTTGCTCGCAGGAGCTCGTTTCGTAGCACTTCAACGGGATCTAATAACCTCAGCCGACGAGTTCTTAGTAGTACTCTTCAGGGAGCGGCCAGAATCAGTTAGCTCGGCAAAGGGCGACCATTAGACGGCAGCACCCTGTCCAGCCCGTAGCGGGTGCTCAATGTTTCTTGCGACGGTTTAGGCCTAACGACGCTCTGAATAAGCGCTGATGCTAAGTCGACTAACAACCGGTGGGTGGCCACCCTTCGTTCTTTGAAGGGTGACGGGGAATACGGGGACAGACGGGTGGTGGAGTGCACCCGTCTGTCCCCGCTTTCCCCTCGAACAGCTCCCAGTCGGATGTCGCTGTTTTCTGCACTCGATCGAGCGTCCCGTCTGTCCCCGGTTTCCCTCCGATTCTTATGCCGCTGAAACCGACTGCTTCCTCCGATCGAGTGCCGGTAGAAGAAGTTTCAGAAGCGCTTCATCGGAGAACGGGTTCTGACCTGAGATCAGCTCGCGATCTTGCAGGACATAGCTCGACCATGGAGCGAGCACGCTTACGTCACCGCCCGCCGTACGCAAGGCGAAGTCCGGGTAGAAGAGAACCTTACCGCCAATCTCAAGCGGCTCCCGCTGCTGCTCTTCCGCTGTCGAAAAGATAGTCATCTTATATCCAGAATATATCCAACCTTGAGCCTTTGCCCGCGCTCCGGCGGCATCGCCCGCGCTCAGCGCGGCGACCACCTCCTTCGAATTCGGAAGAGCCGAGAGTAGTGAAATCGGGCCATGGCAGAGCACGGCCGTAGGCTTGGATGTTTTATGAAAGTGTCGCATCACGGTGCCAGCGTCGGGATCATCGAGAAGATCGATCATCGGGCCATGGCCGCCGGGGACGAAAACGGCGTCATATTGATCCAGTCCCGATGCGATGACATCCGCGATGCGGGCTGGATCTCTGAGCCCAGCCAGGCCGTCGCGGAATAACATATAGTCCTGAAGCTTGGCCGCGTCCCCGCCGAAGAAATCGGCGACCTCTGAATGCACATCCACTTGGGGCGCGTTGCCTTTGGGGTTGGCGAAAGTGATTTCGTAGCCATCCTTCATCAGGGCGCGAACCGGAACCGTCAGTTCGTTGAGATAGTAGCCGGCGCCCTTGTAACATCCGCCATCTTTCAAGGGCAAGCCGTGACCGCTCGAGACTAGTACCAGGACTTTTCCTTTGGTTGTCATTTTGTTCTCCTTCTTGAAATCGAATCTGTTCTCCTGAGCTGCTCTTATCAGCGGCACATCAATTAAGCCAGAAGGGCAACGACGAGTCTATTGGACGAACGTATCGACAAGACCAAAGTATAGGCTGGAAATATGGCACCTAGTGGTGGGGGCTAGCCGATCTCTTCTAGCGCCAGGCAAAGCCAAGGTTTTATGTTATAATGTAGGTACGTTGCTACATCCGAGGACTGGAAACTAGGCATGACCATTACAAAACTGTCGAGTCGAGACTTTAATCAGGATACAAGCAGGGCAAAGAGAGCCGCCAAGCGAGGTCCCGTTTTCATCACGGATCGAGGCCGTCCGTCCCATGTGCTGCTCACGGTGGAGGAGTATCAAAGGATTACTGGAGGGCAGAAGAGCATTATGGACTTATTGGCGATGCCAGCTGCCGCTGAGATTGAATTTGAGCCGCCTCGTCTGCGAGGAAACCTGCACGAGCCGGCGGACTTAACCTGATGTACATCCTGGATACCAACGTAATTTCAGAATTAAGAAAAGCGAAGAAGGCGCATCCGAACGTCAAGAAATGGGCCGAACGCGTACCCTCGGCGAGTCTCTACATCTCTGTCATTTCGGCGCTCGAATTGGAGATCGGAATTCTTCTCGTCGACCGGCGTGACAAAGAGCAAGGCGCAATCCTTCGTTCGTGGATGGATCTTCACGTGTTGCCTACGTTCGCGGGCCGTATCCTTGCGATTGACACCGGTGTCGCGAGGCGATGCGCGACGCTTCACGTACCGAACCCTCGCTCCGATCGTGATGCCCTCATCGCAGCCACAGCCCTGGTGCACGGTCTGACCGTCGTGACCAGGAATGTAGCCGACTTTGAGCGTACGGGAGTCGGTGTCCTCAACCCTTGGGAAGCATGACCACGTTTTTCGTGTCAGTCCTTTCAACTCGGTTGATGTGAGTTATGCCCCCGGGAATCCGAACATCAACCACGACTGATTGGCTACCCAGTGCGGGTACAGCTCCGTCATCTGATCGAACAGCTCCTGATCGGACTTCGCTGTTTTCTGCAGCCGATCGAAGTCCTGCAGGTAACGCTTGGTGTCCTGGATGGTCGAGGGAGAGTCGGGCGCGCCAGGCTTCTTGTGACCGGCGACAACCATCGTCGGATTGAGCGCCGCTAACCGGTCCAGCGCCGCGATCCAATTCTTTCGGCTCTCGGGGGTGGTGTCGCCGACGTACATGCGGCATTGGTTGTACACAACGTCGCCAGCGACGATCAGGCCAATCGATGGGACATACAAAGACGTCGAATCGGGACTATCGGTGCGGCCCTGCTCGATGATGCGCAATTCCTGCCCCTCGAGAGTGAACGTGTCCCGCTCATAGGGCTCAGGTGGAACCAACTTGGCGGGCACTTGCCCAGGAAACATCCTGCGGGCTAGCCGCTCCACTGTGGGAGTGAAAGACATCTGCATGGCGTTCAACGCCTTCGGCGTTGCTATCGCCCGAGCGCCCGGGAAACGGTCGAGCAGAATGCTCAGACCATAGAAGTGGTCGAAAGAAGTGGTCGAAATGGGCGTGCGTTATATAGATGATCTCCAGGTTGCGGTTGTGCAGAGCAACCCAATTCGCGAGAGCCTCGGCCTCAGCCACTGTCCCCATTGCGTCCACCAGCACCGCGTCGTACTCGCCGAAGATTAGAGTCGACGTGATCGGGTCAAAGCCGAGGGCTTCGCCGAAGGACTTTGGCCGCTCGCCGACCATAGCCTTTCCCGGGGCGGTAAAAACGTTCACACTTAATGTGTTCGACTCAGGCGTGTTCGACGCGACAGGAGCGGTCACGCCTGTTGTATCTTTCAGTCCATTTGCGCCGTCCATTTGGTAATCCTTTCGATGTCAGACTGTTGGATCAATCTCGCTACTCAGTGGACTCCTAGCTCTGCGCTCGGCGTTCGCGCGTCGCGGCGCCTTTGGCAGCAGCTTCTTTTCTATTCTCTTGAGGATGAATGCCCAAGTCGTGCCACGACGTTTCCGCGAGGTTGACGTCATAGTAGCTTGCAGCTTTCCCGATGTTCGCGAACGCCAAAGCACGGTCGGCATCGGAGACGTCGGTGACTTGATCGAACCGCGCGACCGCGTTACGCACATGTTGTGCGTCGATCAGTGGTTCTTTACGCTGCTTGGGAAATGCGTAGACGCTGTCGGGCAAGTCGCTCTGCGTGGTGAGCTGTCCGTATTTCTCGTGAGGTTTCCAGGTCGCTTCCGGCATGTCCTGCCATCCTTGAGTCTTTAAATATTTGCCATCTCGCATTTCCAATCGATTCGAATGCGATGGCGCTATCCAACCAGACGCGGAGCCGCGAAACAATTGGACGATGGTATTGGCGATACCTTGGTATTAGGCCCCGTGGAACAAAGTACCGCACCACTCTGCGCCTGTATGCCCAATCCACACTCTGGTGCTTTTGGGAGAGAGCCTGATCAGGAGTTCGGGATAACATCGGCGCCTGCGGCACGTGCAGCACCGAGCCTTGAGGCCATTTTTACCAAGTCAGCGAGGGAGCCGGCTTTCATCTTTTCCATAACCTTGCCCCGGTGCGCCTTTACGGTGATCTCGCTGATGCCGAGTTCGCCCCCGACCTGCTTATTCAACAGGCCGGAGACCACCAACGCCATGACCTGCCGCTCGCGAGGAGTGAGTGACGCGTGACGAGCCCGGAGCACCTGCATGTCAGCCTCGCGGCTCAGAACAACTCGACTGCGTTCCAGGGCTTGACGGATCGCACTGAGCAACACCCCATCGCTGAAAGGTTTCGTCAGGAATTCTACAGCGCCCGCCTTCATCGCTTGTACTGTCTTGGGCACATCGCCGTTACCGGTGATAAAAATGATAGGCATGTCACACCGGTCCATAGCAATGTGCTTCTGAAGTTCTAGGCCATTAATTCCCGGAA
>Ga0307478_10002866_pt1 | contig 13247 bp, 11 predicted proteins | sample atmos_gasesECM4C_2_FD_203713 | JGI IMG/M metagenome (GOLD analysis project Ga0307478, IMG submission 203713) | Hardwood forest soil microbial communities from Morgan-Monroe State Forest, Indiana, United States - atmos_gasesECM4C_05 | ecosystem: Environmental > Terrestrial > Soil > Temperate...
CGGCGGTGGCGTCAAAGGCCGCCGGCGGCTCCATCGACACAAGCGAAGTCAGCTGCAGCATGTGGCTCTGGATCATGTCGCGCGTCGCGCCCGCCGTTTCGTAAAAACCGCCGCGCTGTTCGACGCCCAGGGTTTCCGCCGCGGTGATTTGCACGTGATCGACGTAATTCCTGTTCCACAACGGTTCGAAGATTCCGTTGCCGAACCGCAACACCAAGAGGTTTTGCACCGTGTCTTTTCCAAGGTAGTGGTCGATGCGGTAGACTTGCGACTCGTCGAAGGCTTTCTGCACAGTTTGATTCAGTTTTCGCGCCGAGGCCAGATCGCGGCCAAACGGCTTTTCGATGATGATCCGCGTCCAGGATTTTCCGTTGGGATTTTTTGCGAGGCCCGCTTTATCCAGTTGTTCGATAATGAGTGGATAAATCTCCGGCGGCGTGGCCAGGTAATAAAGACGGTTTCCATTCAGATTGTGCTGTTCGTCGAGTTCTTCGAGCCGGGTTTTCAATTTCACGAAAGCGTCCGCTTGATTGTAATCACCCGAGACGTACGCCAGGGCTTGTGCGAACTCCTTACACTCCGCTTCACGCAGCGTGTTGGTATCGGCAAATTTCTTTACGGACTCGACGGCCGAAGTTTGAAAAGCCTCGTCGGACATGGGCGTGCGCGCGAAACCTATGATGGCAAAGCGGCGGGCCAGGCAATTCTGCGCGGCCAGGCCGTACAGCGCGGGAACGAGCTTGCGGCGCGAAAGATCGCCCGAAGCTCCGAAGATCACGATGGTGCAGGGATCGGCCGGGGCAATCGAACTCTTGATCACTTCCTCGGACGTGTCGATGAGCGCATTTTTAGTCGAAGTCATGTTCAGGCCCTCACTTTTTTGCGGCTGCCTTCACGGCGTGGCCGCCAAACTGGTTCCGCATCGCGGCCAGCAGCTTATCGGAATAGGAATCGGTATCGCGCGAAGTCAAACGCTGCAGAAGCGACAATGTGATGATGGGAGCCGGCACATCGAGATCAATGGCCTCGGCCACGGTCCAGCGGCCTTCTCCTGAATCCACAACGTAAGGCGCGATGCCGGCCATCTCCGGATTATCTTTCAGCGCGATGCTCAGCAAATCGAGCAGCCAGGAACGCACGACACTGCCCGTCCGCCAGATTTCCGAAATCTGATGCATATCCAGCGCAAATTCGTTTTTCTTTTTCAGGACGGCGAAACCTTCGGCATACGCCTGCATCATTCCGTACTCGATACCGTTGTGAACCATTTTCACAAAGTGGCCGGCGCCGGAGGGACCTACGTGGCCCCATCCCTGATCTTTGGCGGGAGCCAGCGTTTCGAGGAGCGGGCGCAAATAATCCACCGAGGCTTTGTCCCCGCCGACCATCATCGAGTAGCCTTCCTTGAGTCCCCAGATTCCGCCGCTTGTGCCCACGTCGACGAATTGGAACCCTTGGGACTTTACGCTTAATGCGCGGCGTTGCGTGTCTTTGTAATTGCTGTTGCCGCCGTCGATCAGAATATCATCTTTGGAAAGGTGCGGAATGAGAGCGGCAATCGTTTCGTCAACCGGCGCGCCGGAGGGAACCATGATCCAGATGGCTCGCGGCTTGCCGCTCAGCTTTCCGGCGAGATTGGGGAGAGAATCCGCGCCGCCCGCGCCGATGGACGTCACGTGCGCGACCGCGCCGGCATCCCTGTCAAAGCCCACGATGTGATGTCCGCCGCGCACGAGCCGCTCGACCATGAACGCGCCCATCTTTCCAAGCCCCACCATTCCGAGTTCCATGCCGCCTCCGCGCCTAGTATTCTTGAATGCTCACGCCGCTTGCTGCGAGATCCTTCCTCAATTGTGCCGCATTTTGAAAATGGATCGTGCGCATGTGCATTTGATGTGCGCACTCCAGATTCAGCTCCCTGTCGTCAATAAAAAGGCATTCATCGGGGCTGCGCTGCGTGACTTTGAGCGCCAGCTTGTAAATTCCTTCGTCGGGCTTTCGCATACCGAGATAGCAGGAGGTGAAAAACGCCTCGAATTCCCTGCGTAAATTGAACTGGTGGATTCTACGTTCGTTCAATTCAAGCGGCTCGTTGTTGATTGTCGCCTGGAGATACTTTCCGGATGCCGCCACTTCGGACAAGACGGCCCGCGATTCGGGAAGTTCTCGCGACTGGGAGAACATGAAATCGGTAAATTCTTCCCGCGTGAAGCTGCGCTTGCGATAGAAAATCGTGCGTTGCAGGTAGGCGTCGAGCGTGATTTGTCCCATTTCGAAGGCTGGAAACGCCAGTTCGTGCCGATCCTGCAGCTCTTCCCAATCGAGGCCGAATTCCTTGGCCCCCGCTGCCCGTGATCCGCGATCCCACCCGTTCGACAGGATTACGCCGCCAACATCCCAGAACAGCGCTGTAACGTCCGACATCCATCCCCCTCCGGCCCGCGCGCGCAACCCGCATATTGTAAATGAATCCGGTGTGGAAACGCTGCATTCATCGAAAATTCATGTAGGACAACGACTCTTGGCTGTCATCCGTTCCGATGTTGAGTCCAGGAAAGTATGCGTGGGTCAGCCAGGAATGGCTGCCCCACGGTTTGGCTTTCTCCGCCTCTTGCAGTATGGTAGATGGGAAGAGATTGCCAGAGACCCCCGGTGGAGGATGCAGATGGCGGATGATTCCTGCGGCCCGACAAAGCCCGCGGCTTCGAGCGTGCCGGCAAAGCCCGGCCAGCGCATGGTCCATTGCGTGAAGTTTGACAAGGATATGCCGGGGCTCGAACGCGTCCCGTGGAAGGGCGACATCGGGAAGCGTGTGTACGACAACGTCTCGGCGGAAGCGTGGAAATTGTGGATTGAATACTCGAAGATGCTGATGAACGAGTATCGCTTGAACCCGCTCGATCCCCAGTCGCAGAAAATCATGGAGGAGCAGCTCGAACAGTTCTTCTTCGGAGAAGGCGCTAAATTGCCGGAAGGCTATGTTCCGCCGAGAGCGAAGGGTTAAGTAGCACAGACTTTAGTCTGTGGCCTTCCGCTCAAACTCCCGCGCCGCGCGCCGGAGTACTCGCCGCCCACAAATCAAGATTTCATTCGCGAAAAAACCGACGCAAAAGTTGCAACCCGAGCCAAGATCAATTGGAGCCCCACAGACTGAAGTCTGTGCTACTGGCTGCTCGGCACAGCTCCCGTCACCGGATGCCCCACGGGTAATCGCTCGACCAACTCAAATTTCAAATGGCCGTGCGCGAGGCGAAGCGCGGCTTCCACCTCGGCAGGCGTTTTCGCGCGCGCGAAAATAAATCCGAGGTAGCTCGAGCCTTCGGGCCATGCGGCGATGAAATCGTGCAGGCGCGCCGTGATCTGCACGTCTTCGATTCCTGGCGTCGCCCGGGCCTGCTCCTCCCCTTCCACTTTTTCGAGAACGCCGGACTTCGGCACGGGGATCATCATCACGCCGGTGGCATCGTCTTCGCGATCGAGGTCCGTTCCCGTCATGCCCAGCGCATGGCGGACGAGAAGCTCTTCGAGCGGCATGCGTTGCGGGCCAAAATGAACGGCGTGCGCGCACAGGCCGCCGATGGGCCTCGGCGCGGCTTCGAGCACCCATGGACCTTCTTCGGGTTTATCTTGGCTGATGCGAAACTCAGCGTGCACGGGCCCGTGCGTGAGCCCCAGCGCGCGAACCGTGCGTTCGGCGCAATCGAGCAAGCGGTCGTAGGCATCGTCCGGCAGGCGCGAGGGAGTCACGTATATCGTCTCTTCAAAATACGGCCCTTCGAGCGGGTCCGGCTTATCAAAAACCGCGAGGATGCGGAGCTTGCCGCGAGTGAGCAATCCCTCAACCGCCACTTCCGCGCCGGGAATGTACCGCTCGACGAGCAGGCGGTCGAGTTCCGGTTCCTTCGTGACTTTTATTTCCGGGGATTCCAGCAGATCTTTTATCCGCGCGACGGCGGCTTGAAATTCCTCGGGGTTATTCGCCCGAATCACGCCCTGGCTCGCGGCGAGGCGCAGGGGTTTCACGACGCATGGAAATTGCACACGCGGCAGAATTTTCTCGACGCGCTTGTCCAGCCGGAAGGAAAAAAACGCAGGCACCGGGAGTCCCGCGTCGCGCAACACTTCGCGCTGTCGCAATTTGCTGCGGCAATTTTCCACCGATTCCGGAGAGTTGTATGCAAATCCCAGGGCTCGTGCGGTATGAGCCGCCGTCGAGGTCGCCCGGTCGCCCAGCGCGATCAATCCATCGACAGGCCGCACGAGCGATTGCTGCACGATTCGCCGCGCCGCCTCTTCGGGCTCGTCGAAGCGAACGGCAATCGCGCCGTCCGCCCACGGGTCTTCGAGCTGGTGGCAGCGGTCACTGGCAAAGATGACATCGACGCCCAGCGCTTTCGCCGCTTCGGCGAAGCTACGCGTCTGGTAACCCAATTTGCTTGCGAGAATTAATAGTCGGCTCATATGAGTTGCTTCGATTCCTTCCCCAACTTCCGCCTTGGGCTCTGGTAGCGCAGGGACTCTTCCCTGTGCGATCTTGCAGGCCGCCAGTCAGGCACCTCGAATTGACATCTGGAAAAAACGCACAGCCAAGAGTCGCTGTGCCACTGGAATTCAGACATACTGATCCGCCTTCGCGACTGTTTCCTTCACCTTCCCGATGGAAACGAATTGCACCTCCATCGGCTCGGCGCAGCAATACCAGGGCTCATCGAGATAGGGCACGGGCGCACCCTTCCTGACCGTTAGCGTGGATCCATTCTTTGCGCGAATACCGGCCGCGGCGTGCGCCGCCCGGCGAATGTGCGAAAAAATTTCTGAACGCGAAAGCTTAAGACTGTCTCCGCGCTGCGCGAGTTGCGAAATTTCGCGGGCGAGGGCGTCGACGCGCGCGTCCTCGTGCTCCCACGGAAAAACGAGCGCGGCGGAATCAAACGGTGCAATCATCGCGCGCACCTCGGGCAAATCCAGAAGGCGCGAACCCGCGGGAATGAGCAGCCGGATTGCGAGTTGGATGGGCGCGACATTTTCGGACAATCCTTCCTCCGCGATCACATCAAGCAGATCCGTATAGCCTTCGAGAGTCGTCCAGGGGGTGAAGGGCACGAATGTAGGCAGCAACGTCAAGCCCACTTCGCGAAATCGCGCGACGACAGCGAGAAAATCGGCGCGCGTGTGGCCTTTATCGAATTTCTCGAGCACTGCGTCATCCACCGACTCGACGGCGCTCGTCACAAAGAGGCAGCCTGTATCCAGCAGAGACGCGAGGAGCGCGTCATGCTTGCGCAAATGCTCGATCTTGATGGTCACGTCGTAAGTGAGATGCGGAAATTCGCGATGTAGCGCTTCTACGATTGCAACCGAATGGGTGGGCCCGTTCAAAAAATCAGGATCGCCAAATGTAATGTGCTGCGCGCCCATGGCCACTTGCCGCCGGATATCTTCGAGGACGATTTCGCGGTCCACGACGCGAAACGCGCCGTTATAGACCGGAACAATCGGGCAATGCCGGCAAAGATGTTTGCAACCGCGCGTCGCCTCGGTCGAGCCCGCCACACGCTGTTCGCCGCCGGGCATCACCACGCGCGCATATTTCCCCGGTTCCAACATTCCTGCGCGGTCGGGCACAAGAAATTTCTGGCGCACCAGTGAAATCACCGGCTCCAGTTGTTTCATCGGGCGGGTGCCGTTCGTTGCGGCGTCTTCCAGTCGCGAAGCGAGGTTCGCCAAGCCTTCCTCAAACTCGCCGCCGAGGACCGTGCCGACGCCCAGGCCGCGCAAATATTCTTCGTTCACGGGGGCGTAGAGCCCATAGAAACACAGGTGCGCTTGGGGATTTAGCGCGCAGACTTTCGGAACAAGGCCCGCCGCAAGCCGCGTCGCCGTGTGCATAGGGACGTAAAAACAAACCAGGTTCGCGTTGAGCACACCCTCTTCATCCAGCGCCTCACGCGTCAAATCGAGGCAGAGAACACCATGCCCTCGCGCGCGCAGCCAGGCGGCCGGCGAAGTCAGGCCAAACGGTTGCCGGCCAAGTTCATACGTTGAAATGAGGAGGATGTTCATCCGGCTCTGCAAGTACCCAGGGCCATTCTAACCGGGATTTTGTGGCACAGCCACTTTTGGCTGGTCCTGCAACCTCGCTTTCATTCACATTAAAACGGAAGACAGCGAAGAGTGGCTGTCCCTCAAAACTGGAATAAAAAAGAAAACGCCCCGTCCCGACGGCTGGGCCGGACGGGACGAGGCGTAATCTCCTGACTTGCCTGGGCCGTCGTCCTGCGGAGATCCCGACGACCGCAAAGTTTGAAATGGCCGAATCTCTTACGGGCAGGTCGTGGAAACCATCTTGATAGCTGTCACCTTCATGTAGTGCGGAGCCTTGGGCACACCCTTCATCGCCTCAGCGTCAGCCGGAGGAACCGCCGTGCCGGTGATCTCAATCTTGTGGCCGACATGCGGCGCAAGCTTGACATCCGACGACACGATTCCGACCGACTTCGGACCCTTCTCGAGATCGGTGAGCTGGTAAGAGTCGGGAGCATCGCCGGCCTTCAGACAGCCGGTCATGCTGTGAGTCTTGGGAGCATCCTGGGCGCTGCTACCCATGGAAATAGTGAACGCACACGCAACAACCAGAACCGCCAGAATCAATTTTTTCATGAGACTCTCCTTTGGAAGAGGATCGCCGGGCATGGTACCACAAATTCTATCAGTAAAATCGAATTCTGTAATGCCGAGTCGAACGGCAATCCTTGCGACTGGCTGGTCATCGACTCAACGGGCGGAGAAGGTGAGGGTTTACTCGAGACAAAGGGTATGGCCAGGGATCGGCAATTTCAGGCGGCATGGCTGGGGTCGGAACCTCCGGTTCGAGTACCACTATCGACCCTCCGCAGAGATCTTGCCACCCGAGGTTCCACATTCCTATTCGGCCAATTCTGGTTGTATTTTCGCGAGTGACCCAAAAATCCATTGTCGATCCTTCGTAGAAATCCTCCAGCGATAGCTTCAAGGAGTACTTCCCAGGCTCTAGATCATTGAAGTGGAACTCGCCTCTGTCGTCCGATCTTATCGATGGGATCTTCTTGGAAGGGTCGCTTCGATTCGTCAACTTGAGTTCCACGTCTTTCAACGCGCCGCGGCGAGACAACATGGCGCGAACGCTGCCAACGAGGCTCGGCCCGGCGTTCCTCTCGTTATAGGTAATTTGCTCATACGTGCCAGGCAAGGCCGAAATGACAGTTTCGGGGCAACTCTCATGCTCCGCCTTAATAAGGAAATCAGCGGTCAAGGGCTCAAGAGAGATAGTGAGATTATTTGCGTTTTGGTCGCCGGGCCGAAGGCCGGGAACGATGCCTGTCATGTAGCCTATGAATGAAGCCTGCAGCTCGTAAGCCTGCAAAGGAAGACTTGTGAACTCAAATTCGCCAACTTTGTTTGTTACTGTATTCCGCACTCGGTCGTCAGAAAACAACGTCACGGGAGCACGTGCGAGGGGGTATCCGCTTTTTGTCCGGACGATCCCTTTGATGGTCGGTTCGGATTGAGCATGGGCATTGGCTGTGCCCAATACAACAGCTATGAAAAACAGTCCTGAGAGCCGGCGAGATTTACTGGGAGCCCTCATGCGCTGGATTATACAGTATCTAAATGACGCACGTATGTTCTCTCAAAATTTCTGATGGATGGCCAAAGGCAGGCTGCAAGCCGTCACAGGATGCGTTATGATTGATCCCCTGCAACACATAAGAAAGGAACAAGGTTCGTATGTCCCCAGCGTCTAAAAATTCGTTTGGCACGCGTGACACACTTCAGGTTGACGGAAAACCCTACGAAATTTTCAGTTTGAGCGCGCTCGAGAAAAAGGGAGTGGGGCACATCTCCAAGCTCCCGGTTTCTCTGCGCGTGCTCCTCGAAAATCTCTTGCGCATGGAGGATGGGCGCTTCGTTCATCCCGGAGATATCGAGGCGCTGGCCGGCTGGGAAGCGAAGGCCGCCACGCAGAAGGAAATTTCCTTCATGCCCGCGCGCGTTCTCTTGCAGGATTTTACGGGCGTGCCTGCCGTGGTGGATTTCGCCGCGATGCGCGAAGCAATTCGCACGCTGGGCGGCGATCCGAAAAAAGTGAATCCCCTGTTTCCGGCCGAACTCGTGATTGACCACTCCGTGCAGGTCGACAAATTCGGCTCGGACATGGCTTTCGCGTTCAACGCGGAGCTCGAATTCCAGCGCAATGTCGAGCGCTACGCTTTCCTGAGATGGGGGCAGGACGCTCTGAAGAATTTCAAGGTCGTTCCGCCGGACACTGGAATCTGCCACCAGGTGAACCTCGAATATCTTGCGCGCGTCGTGTTCGACGCGCCTGCGGACGGCAAGACGCAGGCGTTTCCCGATTCGCTCGTCGGCACCGATTCGCACACCACGATGGTCAACGGTCTCGGCGTTTTCGGCTGGGGCGTCGGCGGCATCGAAGCAGAGGCCGCCATGCTGGGCCAGCCTCTCTCCATGCTTATCCCGGAAGTCGTCGGCTTCAAGCTGCACGGACGGCTGCCCGAAGGCACGACCGCGACGGACCTCGTCCTGGTGGTCACGGAAATGCTGCGCAAGAAAGGCGTGGTCGGAAAATTCGTCGAGTTCTACGGCACGGGGCTATCCAGCCTGAGCCTCCCCGATCGCGCTACGATCGCCAACATGGCACCCGAATACGGCGCGACGATGGGCTTCTTCCCTGTTGACGCTGAGACCCTTGCCTACCTGCGCTTCACGGGGCGGAATGAAACCCGCGTGCGTCTTGTCGAGGAATACACGAAGGCGCAAGGCATCTTCCGCACGGATGCGACGCCGGATCCGATTTACACCGACACGCTCGAACTCGATCTCGCCAGCGTCGAAGCTACCTTGGCCGGCCCGAAGCGCCCGCAGGACCGCGTTCCGCTGCGGCAATCGAAGGCCTCGTTCGAAAAGTCAATGGAAGGCACCGCGCAGAAACACGTCGCCGTGCGCAACAACGGCGATAAGTTCGAACTGATGAACGGCTCGGTGGTGATCGCCGCGATCACCAGCTGCACGAACACTTCGAATCCGTCGCTGATGCTTGGCGCGGGGCTCCTCGCAAAAAAAGCCATCGAGCGCGGCCTGCACAGCAAGCCCTGGGTGAAAACCAGTCTCGCCCCCGGCTCGAAAGTCGTGACCGATTATCTCAATTCCGCGGGCCTCACAAAATATCTCAACGATCTGGGATTCCAGCTCGTCGGCTACGGCTGCACAACGTGCATAGGCAACAGCGGGCCCCTCGAGGAGCACATCGGCGCGGCCATCAAGGAAAACAGCCTCGTGGCCGTTTCGGTGTTGAGCGGCAACCGCAATTTCGAGGGGCGCATTCATCCGCTGGTGCGCGCGAATTATCTGGCTTCTCCACCGTTGGTGGTGGCCTACGCGCTCGCGGGCAGCATGGATTTTGACATGGCCAGCGAACCGCTCGGCAATGACAAGGCGGGCAAACCGGTGTTCCTGCGCGATATCTGGCCCTCGCCTCAGGAGATCGAATCGACTGTACGTGCCAATGTCACGACCGCGATGTACCAAAAAGAGTACGGCGAGGTATTCCAGGGAGATTCCCATTGGCAGGGATTGAAAGTGCCCAAGGGCGACATTTATACCTGGGACCAACGGTCCACTTACATCAAGAATCCGCCATTCTTTGAAAACATTTCGAAAAATCCGGCGCCGCTCACAGATGTTCATAAAGCGCGGGCGCTTGCCATGCTCGGGAACAGCATCACCACCGATCACATTTCGCCGGCAGGATCGATCGGCATCGATACACCGGCGGGAAAATGGCTCATTGAGCAGGGCGTCAAGCCGGTGGATTTTAATTCCTACGGCGCGCGGCGCGGAAATCATGAAGTGATGATGCGCGGCACGTTCGCCAACATTCGCCTGCGCAACCAGCTTGCTCCCGGCACCGAGGGCGGTTGGACAGTGCACCAGCCCGACGGCGAGAAAATGTCGATCTACGACGCGGCCATGAAATACCAGAAAGAAGGCGTGCCACTGATCGTGCTCGGCGGCAAGGAGTACGGGTCCGGGTCGTCGCGCGACTGGGCGGCGAAGGGGACGTTTCTTCTTGGCGTGCGTGCGGTGATCGCGGAAAGCTTCGAGCGCATCCACCGCAGCAACCTCGTCGGCATGGGAGTGTTGCCGCTGCAATATCGCGAAGGAGAAACGGCGCAGTCGCTCGGCCTCACCGGATTCGAGGAATTTACGATCGAAGGCGTCGCAAAGCTCTCGCCGAAAATGACGGTCGAAGTGCGCGCTCGCGATAAGAACGGCAAGGAGACGGTGTTCCAAACGCTCGCGCGAGCCGACACGCCTGAAGAGGTCAACTACTACCGGCACGGCGGCATCCTGCCGTACGTCTTGCGTCAGATGTTGTAGGGTGCCGATTTTGCGGGTTGCGGAAAAAGCGATGCGTCAATCTGAGCGAAGCGAAGAATCTCTCTGTGCATTGAGCTTGCGCGAAAAAGAGATTCTTCGCTTCGCTCAGAATGACAAAATGCAGTCCTTCTTCCGCAGCCATCCTAGTCACAGGCAATTATGCCAACGAGCGTAGACGCCCCCGATTGGTCATCGATCCCCAAACCAGAGGATGATGGAGCGGCGTCGCACCTTGTTGGGATGACGCTCCCTTCGATACCATTGCCTGCGACGGACGGGACTTTGGTTGACCTTTCCGCTCTGCCGGGCCGCGTTGTTGTCTATGCGTATCCCCGAACTGGAGTTCCCGGCATCGAAAATCCCCCGGGGTGGGACATGATCCCCGGCGCTCGAGGATGCACGCCTCAGTCCTGCGCCTTTCGCGACCACCTTGCGGAGCTCAAAGCCCTCGGCGTCAGCCGCCTCTTCGGCCTTTCATCGCAGGATACCGCTTATCAGCGCGAAGCTGCCGAGCGTCTTCACCTGCCGTTTCCGATTCTCTCGGACGACCGATTCAAGCTTACGGAAGCTTTGCGCCTGCCGACATTCGAGACCAGCGGAATGAAATTGCTGAAACGCATGGCTCTTGTTATCCAGGACGGAAAAATAGAGCACGTGTTTTATCCCGTTTTTCCTCCCGATCGGAATGCGAGCGACGTTATCGCCTGGCTGGCGGGGCGCAGGAAAGCATCGAACCCCGCAGGTTGAGTGACCCAAACTGGCTCTGAGAACCTCCAGACAAAGCACGCGGAAACGAGGCGCGAAATGCAAAGAAAGCTCAACAGGCGGGAACTGATGACCGCTGCGGCGGGCAGCACGCTTTCGGCAACTCTGGGACCGATGAAGGCCGCAGCTGCCGCGCAAATCTCAAATCCCGTCCCGCAGGAGCCGGGCGTGGACATGTCGCACGAATGCACTGTCGCCGATCCGGAACACTACCACCTGGAATTTGAAAATGAATACGTGCGCGTGATTCGCTGCCGGATTCCGGGGCGCGACAAAGTGAAAATGCACAACCATCCCTTTGGTTCGGCCATCATTTTCATGACAGACCAAAATCTTCATCAGACACTCGAAAATGGCACGACCGAAGAAGCCCACAATAAGGCAGGCCACGTCGTGTGGGGAAAGGGCTCCCAGTCGCAGCACATGGGAGAGAACGTCACCGACCAGCTGTATGAATATATTCGTGTGGACATCAAGGCCGCGCTGCCCAAACTTGCCTAGGAGAACAATCTCCGCGATCGATCGCCGCTTCCCACTGCCGTGAATATCTGGCAACATTCCCCCCTCGAAATGAAGGAGCCCTCCATGCGTGCGCGAGCCGCATTACTTTGTTTTCTTGTGCATTCGATCGCCTTGTTGGCGGCAGCGGGGCTGGCGTCCGCCGCGCAATACCCGCAACCGGGGCCGCAGCGCGTTTACGCCATCAAAGCAGGAAAACTTGTCGATCCTGAAAAAGGTACGACGGAAACGAATCAGATCATTTTGGTCCGCGGGAAAAAGATCGAAGCCGTCGGCGCCGACATTTCGATTCCTCCGGAAGCAAAAGTAATCGACCTCTCGAAATCGACGGTGCTTCCCGGCCTGTTTGACGCGCACACACATCTCTGCATGACGCTCAAGAGGGACCGCGACGGGACGAGCTATTACATCACCACGCTGATGGACCCGACGCCCTACCGCGCGATTGAAGGCGTCGCCAATGCGCGGGACATGCTGGCATCCGGCTTTACCACGGTGAGAGACGTCGGCAATAACGGCAATTACGGAGACACGGCGCTTCGCGAAGCCATCGAGCGCGGCGTGGTCCCCGGCCCCACCATGATCAATGCGGGGCGCATCATCGCTCCGTACGGCGGTCAATTTCACTTGCAGCCCGAGAAGCGCGACCTCGCCACGCCGGAATACGCGTTCGCCGACACACACGACGAAATGATCAAAGCCATCCGCGAAAATATTCATTACGGCGCGACGGTGATCAAGATCGTCGTCGACGATCAGAAATATATTTACAGCGCGGACGACATCCGCTTCATGGTGGCGGAAGCGCACCGCGACGGGCTCAAACTGGCCGCCCATTGCTGGACCGAGCCCGGAGCGCACAACGCCGCCGAGGCGGGCGTCGATTCGATCGAGCACGGCGAGATGATGACCAATGAGGATCTGCAACTGGCCAAGAAAAATCACGTCGCCCTGGTCGGAACGGATTTTACGGAAGCAGCCGCGCGCGTGAACGGCTTCCCGGAAATGCACGCCGTGTTTGTGGACCGGCTAAGGCGCGCCTATCAGATCGGCGTGACGATGGCGTTTGGAACGGACGCGTACGTATACGTGCCGGGAGAAACCCGCGGGACCCAGGCGGCGGAATATGTCGATTCGTGGGTCGAGGCGGGAGTGCCTGCGAAGGACACGTTGCGCGCGATGACGAGCAATGCCGCGCGGCTCTTGGGGGTTGACGCGGAGCGCGGCGCGATCAAGCCGGGGCTCGCCGCTGACATCATCGCCACGCCGGTTAATCCGCTTGACGACATACTAGCTGTGCGCAAAGTTTCGTTTGTAATGAAAAATGGAAGCGTGTTTAGGAGTGAATAAGTAGCACAGACTTTAGTCTGTGGATTTCCAATTGATCTCTCCTAACGCCGACAGGATGGGCACGCGAACGGAACCCCACAGACTAAAGTCTGTGCTACCTTAAGTTCGCTGCTCGCTTGACTGTCATCCCTTTTGGAGCATGACTTCGGTCGACTTGATTACGGCGGACACCTTAT
>Ga0307478_10002867_pt1 | contig 13245 bp, 15 predicted proteins | sample atmos_gasesECM4C_2_FD_203713 | JGI IMG/M metagenome (GOLD analysis project Ga0307478, IMG submission 203713) | Hardwood forest soil microbial communities from Morgan-Monroe State Forest, Indiana, United States - atmos_gasesECM4C_05 | ecosystem: Environmental > Terrestrial > Soil > Temperate...
CATCCCGAACACGGAAGTTAAGCCCCGCAGGGCCGATGGTACTGCACGCGCCAAGTGTGTGGGAGCGTAGGTCGTTGCCGGCATTAATAAAGGCCAGTCTGAGAAATCAGATTGGCCTTTTCCTTTTTTGGGCTTGAGTCCTGTAGCAAGGTCCGGTAAGGTGTGGTGCCGAAAGCTTGCGAGAGGAACCCTGATGGCTGAGAAGTCGTTTCTTGATCGCGCCGCGGAGTACACATATGGAGAGCTGGAGCGTCTCGGCGGCGACCCATCTAGGCTGGATCTTCCCCAACAGACTGTGGCCATTTTGTACTCGGTACAAGCAATCATTGGCAACGGCGGCTTCCAATACCTGTTCGAGAATGAGTTTCCATACAGCCCTCCGTATTCAAAATTCGCGGATGCATATCGCCGCATTGGGGCCGATCAGGCGGCCGAGCGCCTGGAGAAAGCAGTTGCGATGTTTCCTTTCGAGAATCCCCACCTGCATCAGGACCAGAGGCTGAACTATATGGAAACGCTTGAAGAAGAGAGCGAGTTCTTCGAACTGGGAAATGAGGTCTGTGGCGACGAAAAGGTGTGGGCTGATTTGGAAACATATGCGAAAACAAATGCTGCCTCATTCCCGGTCAGTGTGAACTGACTGCATCGAGATCCTTCGCGAAGAACCCTCAGGATTTCGGCAGAAGGCTCCCGCGCGAAGAGCGCGCGCTCACGCCTTCTAAGCGCCTCAAGTTAAGCCCCGCAGGGCCGATGGTACTGCACGCGCCAAGTGTGTGGGAGTCCATCGGCTTCGCTCAGGATAAACTCCGGTCGTTGCCGGCATAAATAAAGGCCGTTGAGAGAAATCTCGACGGCCTTTTCCTTTATTGAGTGTTCGCTAGCTGCCGGGATGAAACATCCCCATGGCAACGAATCGAGTGATGATGGCGGCAAAAGTCGTGCCTATCACGAACAGGAGCTTGCGGTAGCGACGCCAGACCTCGCGGAATCCTGATGCCTGGGCGAATATGTCAACGATGTAGGCTGCGCAATACGCTACGTTGGCTATGACCGCCAACAAGAACAGTCCCAGGCAGAAATCAACCGTAAGTGCGGCTTTTGAAGACGGATATCCAACCGCGAAGTAGATGATGACGATTACTGCAAGGGTTAAATTGTAAAAAAGTCGCCAGGGCTCCCAGAACTTGATAGCATCCGTCGCGTACTCACGCAGGTCGGCCCTGTCCATGGGAGGGATTGTACCGCACCTCCCGAGATCCCTCGCATAGGACACTCAGGATTTCGGCAGAAGGCTCCCGCGCGCAGGGTTGCGCGCGCTCGCGCCCTCTTGGCGCCTCAAGTTGCCGGCATAAAGAAAGGCTACCAACAGAAATGTTGATAGCCTTTTCCTTTTGGCGCTGCGCGAGTTTCGGCCTTGTTCTCGGGTTTGCAAAGCGTTATGCTTTCTGCTGGAGTTGCTTCGATGGCAGGCTTGGATTGGTCGCAGTGTTCGGCGGTGGAGAGTGTTCCCGGGAAGGTCAGCGGTGCGTGGGTGCTGAAGGGGACGCGGATGCCGGTGTCTGCAATCTTCGAGAACCTCGAGGCGGGGGCCAGCCTGGACGAAATCCTGCAGTGGTACGACGGTCTCGATCGCGAACAGGTCAAAGCGGTCATTGAGTTTGCCGCTCGGAGTCTCGATAAAGCGCCTGCCCTCACTCCCTAGGCTCGCCGGATGCGCGTTCTTTTCGATCAAGCGACGCCCGTACCGATTCGCGCCTCTCTCAAAGGACATGAGGTTCGTACAGCCGCTCAACAAGGCTGGGACATGCTCACGAACGGCGAATTGCTGACGGTCGCCGAAGCGAACGGGTTCGACGTGCTGCTGACGACCGATAGGAACATGCGCTATCAGCAGAATCTCGCGGGCCGCAAAATCGCGGTTGTAGCTCTCGGCTTACAGCAATGGCCGAGTCTTGAACCTCATGTCCAGCTAGTCGTGGAAGCGGTGAATGCTGCCATACCCGGCAGCTACACAGAAGTCGACTTTCCCATCGAGACAAGCTCAGGATAAGACTCCAGTCGTTGCCGGCATAAATAACGGCCAGTCTGAGAATCAGATTGGCCTTTTCCTTTCGGGTAGGGGGTCAGGCTGTTCTCGATTTCCGCGGCCTAGAACTCGCCATTTCGCTGGCTGGTGGCATTCTCGGAGGCAAGGTCGCTAACGAGCGCGCCCTTTCTAGGTTGAGTTCTAATGCCGATGTATCAAAATCTTTGTCCATCGCCTTAATTTTCTTAACGGCATTTGCCATGAGCACAATTGCTGTGTTTGCGTGAAGAGCCTTTCCTTCCGCGTCGAGCGTGTCGACTTTCGCATCTAGCGCAGTCGCAAACTCTAAGGTGCAGCCGTTGCTGTACTCCCAGTTCTTATTGAAACGCACCATTTTCACGCGCGTTCGTATGAGGTCTTCCCAGAAGGCGAGATACTCTCGCTGGCCCCAACCGGGAACCATCAACGGCGCCGGAGCGATTACTATCGTATTCTCGGTCTGCGCCCTGCGGACTAGCTCAGCAAAGTGATTTCCTACTTTGCTGTTCGCGTCGACAATATTAATCTGATACCAAGCCCCGCCAAGCTTAGCTTTAAGCTCGTCGACCGACTTTACTTTCTCCCGGTGCATCGCACTAAACAGATTGCGGCCAGAGGTAAGTTCGCTACTGCAATAGATCGCCTTGTTGTCGTTCAACGTGCAGTCGACTGCAGAGAAGTATGGTGCCATAAACATTAATTTACTTACACTATAGAATGTCATGGGTACAGCCTAGACAGTTATTAAGTCGGAACAACGTTACTTCTCGTGTCGGAGGTAACGGAGGTAACGAAGTTTTCGAAAAGGTCAGCGTAGGTCCGGTCGGTGCAGCATAGATGAAGGCCACGCTTCGAAAGCGGCGCAGCCTTTCCGTTAGCACACGGTCGAACCTGAACTGCCGGTAGTACAATAGCCTAGGGAGTGAAGACGATGACGGCTGAAACAGAAAGCAGGCCTGACTGGGTAGAATATACTCCGTACAGAAACTTTCTCATCGAGTCGAGCGGATACAAGGTGAGTGGGCAGTTTAAAGTCGTGGGGGCTTATGGCAGGGGTCACGCCAGTTGCTTGGACACGAAGCTCGGGTTCGGCGTAATGGGAAAGTTCGATACCAAAGAATCGGCTGTCGAGGCGGCGGTCAGGGAGGGCCAAAGAAGGATTGACACCGACTTCGGGCCGTGGACCAAGGGCTACCTCCAAGGACTAAAATTCCGGGAGAATCCAGCCGACAGCAGGATTGACGCGTGGTTCACGAGCAACGCCGACCATGCGGTTTCCTACGAAACAAAAGAAGAGGCCGAGTCAACTTGCTTGAACCTTGAGGGACGTATTCATGTCCCCACGTCCGACGGCCTAGCCCATGTCTGCACGGGATTCAAGACAGAAAGACGGGCTGGTAGGTTTGTAGTTTTTTGTGAAGCTCCGTTCACCCCTAACGACCTAGCCGCTTGACATTGGCGCGCTGGGGATCTGCGCCAGCGGGCGATCCGCTTCGGTATCGAACCTTAGAGCGGTGCCAGGGCTGCGCTCGAGGTACCAGTCGAACGCGGCATCATATTCGGCGGTAGCTTCGTGATGAATTCCGCTGCGTCAGTGGGCACGGGGTAACTTCGCTAAATTGCATCTGCGCACTTCTCCCCATGGCGTGGTCTTGGCTTTGCCCGAATCCAGTTCTGCGATGCGCTTTCCGATCTCAGCTTCCCAGGCTGCCTGTGCTCCCTCGTCCACCTTGCCGCCTAGGTTCGAGATCAGGGAGTCGGCCAGCGCTTCCTGTTCCTCGACCGACAGTGACAATGCGCGCTCCAGCAGCTTGGAAACTTCAGGTGTCATCTGTGCCATGTGGACCTCGCTTCCCCATTTTAGCTTAACGCGTTGGTATTCAAACCTGGCTTCGCACTTCCCTCCTTATTGCTGATGCTGACGAGATCAAAAGCCTGGACTCGTCCGTTTCAGCTGGAAGCCGTAACAGCGGATTCCTCGTGTCTCGCTTCGCTCGCGCGTCGGAATGACAAGGTTGAGACTATAGCTACTTTTGAGGGGCCTACTTTCGTGGGTATTCCGGCTTCCGGGGTTGGCGCAATTTTGTTGACTGCCGTGGGCTGGGGTGAAATCATTCTTATAGACCCGACTTGGCTGATTTAGCCCCTTCCGACCGGATGGTTGGAAGGGGTTTTTGCGTTTTGGGGAGGGTTACGGAGGGCTAAGGCGGAGGAGATTGAGGTCCTTCAGCGCCGATAAGGCCGTCGCTTCAGGATGACAATTTTATGGATGAGGTCAGCAAAATGGGTGGGATCACGATTTGGGGTATGGCGGAGGAGTCAGAATCAAAAGCAAAGTCAAAGGCAGCGGGCAGGAGTGCCCGCTCCACACAAGCGAATTTCACACAGGCTAGTTCCACACGGGTACTTACTCCTAAGCAGTTGGGGGAGATTGCGGAGGCGGAGTTTATTGCTAAGGCTGTGGGGATGGGGTTTGTGGTGGCTAAGCCTTGGGGGGATAGTGAGCCTTACGATTTTATTGTGAATCCGAAGAAGAGTTTTATTTTTTGGCGGGTGCAGGTTAAGTCGGCGCATACGATTGGGGCGGATGGCGGGTGCAGCTTTCGGGCGCATGATCATTTGCAGCGGTCTTATAGCTCGGAGGATATTGATGCGCTGGTGGCTTATGCGCGTCCGATGAATGCGTGGTATGTGATGCCGGTGCGGGTGGTGGCGGAGTTGAAGTCGTTGATGCTTTATCCGGAGAGCCGGAAGTTGCGGTCGCGGTTTGAGCGGTGGAGAGAGGCTTGGGAGGTTTTGCGGCGGGCGGTGCGGCGGAGATAGCGTGGCGTTTCGTTGTTCGCTTTAATGGCGCTCCGAAATCAAAGTCCAAAAGGGATTAGCCGTGGTGGAATCCCACCCTTCGGCAAGCTCAGGGCAGGCTTTCTCGCAAAGGACGCGAGAAATGGGGCACCCGGCGGTGGAAGTAGGTGGATAGGAAGTCAAAATCCCCACCCTGCCGCAAAGAACGCGGCAAGGATGGGGCAGCCGCGGTTGATTTGCTGCTGGCTAACAGCGGATTCCCCTCGACTTCGCTCAGGGCAGGCTCTCCTGTCTTGCTTCGCTCGCGTGTCGGGATGACAAGCTCGTGGGGAACGACTGAGGACAGACGTCCGAGCGGGGAATCTGCGGTAACACTTTTTTCTGCCGGTGAACGACCGCATCATTCTCCGGGAGATCTTTCTCTCCACAGCCATGGCGGGCAATCAGGAATTCGTTCCGGAGCGGCGGCGACGTTTGCGGCAGAGGGTGCATGCTCCGGCATTTGCGAGTTTTGACGGGGTTAGCGGCGGGATGATTCTGGATTTGAGCGAGGAAGGGTTGTCGATGCAGATGAGTCGCGGGCTTGACGGCCGAAGCATCGACAAGGATCGTGCAATGCGCGTGGAGATTGATCTCTCGCCTGACTCGCGCCTGGAAACTACGGGCTATATTGCATGGGCCGATGCGTTGGGGCGCGCGGGCGTGCGTTTCTCGGATTTGCCGGAGGCGGCGAGGCGGCGGTTGAACGAGTGGTTGACGGTGAATGCGGGAGCGCCGAGCCATATCGCTCCGAAAGTGGCGTTGGGCAAGGGGTGGGGTTGGGGCGGAATGTCTGCGGGGCATGATCGCGAGCACATGGCCATCAGTCTGGAAGCGGACACTGAGGCGCCGGAAGCTGCGGAGGAAAACGGAAATGAGCGGCAGAGTTCAGCGACGGTGCAATATGAATTCAGTGCGCTGGGAAATGATCTGTCGGCGAGTTTGCGGTTGATCGGAGAACGGGCGCGGACGCTGACGCGGGGCACGAGCGCGGCGATTGCGCTGGTCCATAAAGATGGCGTGATTTGCCGGGCCAGCGTTGGGGAGAGTGCGCCGGCGCTGGGAACGCGACTGGATGTGAACTCCGGGCTTTCGGGCGAGTGTTTTCGCGAAGGAAAAACTCTGCGCTGCGACGATGCGGAACACGATCCGCGCGTGGATTTGGAAAGCTGCCGCAGGCTCGGTGTGCGGTCGATTCTGGCTGCGCCGGTTCGCTATGAGCGGGATACGGTGGGACTGCTGATGGTGTTCGCGCCCGCGCCTTTCAATTTTGATGAGGGCGACATGGCGGTGGCGGAAAGTCTGGCGCACACGGTGATCCGGAGCATGCGGCAGGCAGAGGCGGGTTAGGTTGAACCCAGGCGGCTAGTCTGGTAGTTCGATTCGGTCGGAGTGCTTCTTGTCGCGCTCGTGCTCTTCCGCCAAAACTTTCTCAAGCCACTTTGCTTGCTTTTCTGCCAGGCGCTTATCGGCAAATTGTGGGCTCTGGCCGATGAAGAACTCCTCGCCGCAACCGTCACACCGGAGAGTCCCCATCTCCTGGAACCCTACGGCTTTCTCGCGGCTCCCCTTTTTTATAGCTACCGCTCGCATGTTCTAATCTTAGATTACTCGGCGAGCCAAAGCAGATGCACCAAAAGAGATAACCTCGTTCTTGCGGTGAGTCGGCCTATCATCATCCCTAAGAAGCAGTCAGCAGGAGCTATTCAAATGGCGGCGAATCAAGTTGTGCTTTACTTCGACAAGCAGGAGGATGCTCTGCTTTTCACTCTGGCTGCCAGTTCGGTTATGTCAGCCGAAGGGCCTGTCCACAGCAGCAATGCAGCGGTCAAGGTTGCGAGAGAGATCAGCAAAGCCAGTCGAATCACGACTGAGGGTGTTCTGGACATCACGTGAAGGGCGGCAGAATTCGATGATTCGAAAAGTTGCTCTGCAAATAGGAGTTCCCGCGCTACTCGCTTTCATGGCATGGAATGCGTACCTTGCCGTCAACCATATAAAACGGATGCAGAAAAATGCGGCGCTCACAATGGAGAGCTCCGCGATCCAGGCAGACCTCTCCGGCGTTCTGAAAGACTTGACCGACATGGAAACAGGTCAGCGTGGATACCTGCTAACCGCGGACCCAGCGTATTTGCAGCCTTACACTGAGGCGAAGGTCAGGATCGGAACAGATTTGACGAGCCTTCGTGTAAGGCTCGCTCATCGGGCGGAGAGCGAACTATCCCTGGAGTCGCATTTGGAGTCTCTGGCCCGGTCAAAGCAGGTCGAGATGGAGCGGTCGATTAGTTTGCGGCAACAGGGGTATCGCCATCGCTCATTCATGCTGGTGGACACAAACGAAGGTAAGGACTATATGGATGAGGCACGCCGCATTGTGTCTTCTCTGTCCTCAGCGGAGAGCGACAATTTCGCAAGACTCGGGAAAGAAAGGATTGCCACACTGAAGAGAGTGTTGTCGGTAACCATCATTGCTAATGCTGGCCTGCTGGTGCTGGCAGCATGTCTGTTCGGGTTGATTCGCCGCCATTGGCGACTGCTTGAGGAAGAAGTCGCCCGGAGCAGACAAGAGTTAGAGGTGCGGGACTTGCGGCTGGGACAACTAACGTCTGCTCTTTCCGGGGAAGCGCGTTCCAATATCACTGCCATGAATATGAACACGCGGTTGCTGCTGGAGAATTACGGAGCGTTTCTGCCACGACAGGGGCACGAATATGCGGAGCTGATGAAAGAAGCGGCGGCACAAATGGAGCGGCTCCGGCAAGATTTAGTCGGCGCTCGAGAGTCTGGGAGTAATGGGAAGGCAGCCTAGCAACTATTGGCGAAGCCACTGGCTGATGTGTGGGCCGACTCAGACTCCAGTTAACCAATCAGCTGGATAATCGGGTTTGCATTTCCCCCATGAGCCAGTTGGATACCTGATCATGCCGTTTAGTCGTGGTGAATCTGAGCCAATGCCTCCTCGATGGACGGAATCAGCATGTACGAGGTTGACTTTGATATGACCCGTTTCACGCCGACTTTTTCCGCTTCCTTTTCGACCTGGGGGGAAGCGTAGAGCGTGAGCATGAGGATCGGAACGTCGGGAAGCGCCTGGGAAATCTGGCTGGCGGCTTGGAAACCGTTCAGCTCGGGCATCGCAAGGTCGAGGATGACCAGATCGGGTCGATATTGTTTTGCTCGATTTACGGCTTGAACACCGTCTCCCGCTTCCGTGCAAACTTCCCATCCCTGGTGTCTCTCGAGCAAATTGCGAAGCTCTTGGCGGATATGGCGCTTGTCGTCGGCGATGAGGATCTTCATATAAAGGCTCTCCCAATAGTTGCATTTCAGATGACAATGGGGCCGGCAAAGGTTGGCCGGTGATGCCACCTTAAGCCCCACCAACAACGACGAGTGCCCTCCTTTTTGCGGTAGGTATAGACATCGATCTTAGAAGCGATGGTTAGTAGATTGAGCCTCCGGGTTGAGTTGAGCTGAGGACGCCGGCTGTGGCGGAGACCGTGTAGGCGGTTACGCCGGTTCCCCTCCAGGTTGAGAGATTGAAAGTTCCGGAGGAGTTGATGCGCTGGACTCCGATGTTTTCGTAGGTGAGTGGAGTGCCGCTCTGGCAAACCTGGGGCGCGCCCGGAGCTTGCAGGAAGTAGACGGTGCTGATTCCGACCACCGTGCCGTTGCCGGCGGAGTCGAGGAGGAGCGCGGTTTGTTCGTCGATGGCAATGTCGCGCGGGGCATTCGACCATCCGTTGAGATAGATGCGGCAGAGGAAAGCCAAATCGCGTCCCATGCGGTCGCGGGTCACGAAGTGCGGATCGTCAATCAGGCCCTGCAAGGGAGCGATACTCAGGAAGTTTTCCGCCAGAGTGATGTACTTGTTAAAGGGATTGGCCAGCGCCTCGCTTGAGGTGACACCCTGGGGGCCCAGAGCAGAATAAATGAATTGAGAAAGAACGTTCATTCCCGCGCTGGTGCCGCCTACCGGAACCGAGCGCGCGATCAGGGCATTGACCGCGCTCTCCACTGGAGTGCCCGTCCAAAAGTTGATGTAGTCAGCTTGATTGCCGCCGGCAATGAACAGTGCCTCCGCCTTCTGGATTGTGCTGTTCACGAATGGATCGTTGGCCGCGGTGAGATTGGGAATGATGAGAGTGGCCACGGAATTCTCGTTGGGACAGAGCTGCTGAATGTAGGGATTGTAGGCATCAGTGCCGGTGGCGCGGATGACCAGAAAGTCGCCGTTGCCGCTGCGTTGGCACATCCATTGGAAGAGAGCATCCACGTCGGTGCCCCCGCCCTCGAGCGCGGTGCCCGCAGTAGTCGAAGTGGTGACGTCATTGGGATTGCCGACCCGGAAATAAGAATATTGTTTAGCGGCCCAGGCGGGAAACACGGAACAAACCGCGAATAGGAAAAATAGTAGGAATTTCTTCATGGGAGAACCTCCTCGAAGGCTTCAGCGCGAAGGTGTACTTTCCTGGCAGCCAGTTTAGATAAGGCCGACTCGCAGTGTCAAAGCTATCTGCCATTCCGACGCGCGCGCTGGACCTGACTTTAGGAATTACTGCGGCTGCGCTTCAAGCAGAAGATGCTGGTCGAAGGCAGCTGGGATGGTGGCTTGGGGGCCGTGGACTTTGCCTAAATCTTTGCCGGTTTCGTAATCGATGACGTGATAGTCGCGATAATCCAGGCCCCGCAATTCTACCTTCCCGGTCCAGTGACGGGCGTAGAAGGCGTAGTACATTTCTTTTCCTTTTTGGATGGCGTGGGTTTCGGGGTGGTCGAAGCCTATGTCGTAGAGGTCGCCTCGATATTCTCCGCGGGAGAGCATTTTCTCTTTGTAGATGGTTACCCACTTCACCATGATTTTCTCACGCTCGGGAGTCAGGTCGGAGGTGCTGCGCTTTTTTACTTCCGCGGGGAGGACGAACTGGGTGCCTACTACTCCGCCTATACCTATGGTGGAGGCGAAGTCGTTGTGGCCGTCGCTCTCTTCTACGTGGTCGCCGAAGTAGGGGATGTTGTCGCCCATCAGGGCTTTCAGGGTTTTGCCTTTGGAGCGAATCTGGAAGGAGCTCTCCGGGTCGGAGGCTACTGACATGTTGAAGTGCGGCATGGTGAAGAAGGAATAGGCGGTGCCGCAGGGGCAGAATTCTACGAGGGCGTCGGGCTTTACACTGCGGGCGGTTTCGTAGAGTTCGCGGAAGAAATCCGGGACGGCTTGTACGGAGTCTTCCGGGCTTTTGTGATGATGGGCTGGGTTGAAGCATTCGGGGACGGCGTTCATGTGCTGGCCGTCTAGCTTTAGGCCATCGAATCCCCAGTCGCCCAGAATTTTTCTTACTAACGCTTTGTGATATTCGACTACCTCTTTGTCCGCGGGGCAGAGATAGTCGGAGTTCCACCAGGAAATTTTGCGGCGGGAGCGGTCGCGATTTAGCAGAGCGTAATCGGGATGGTCTTTTAATAGCTTTGAGTCTGGGACGGCGCTTAGCGGGGACCACCAGAGTTGGGCGTGGAATCCTTCTTGATGGATGCGGTCGACGAGGGCTTTCATGTCGGCGTCGCCGTTGGGGAATTTTTTGGGATCTAGTTGCCAGTCGCCGTAGTTGTTTTGCCAGCCATCGTCGAGGGTTACCCAGGAGAATCCTAATTTCTTAGCTGTCGGCAGCGTGTCGTAGACCTGTTTTAGCTGGACGTTTCGGCCGTAGCCCCAGGCGCACCAGATGGGGCCGAAGGCGCTGTCGGGCGCGGTGGCCATTTGGAATCCCTGGCGCAGCATCAGGCGGCGGTATTCGGTCAGGGTGTGGAAGTAGTCGCCCTGGTGGACAGAGACGAAGGTGTGGAGCGTGTGGAAAGTTTCGCCTGGGTCAAGCGTTTGCTCGTGCTTCGAACTTATGGCCACCGTGGCGTGCGTTGCGTCTGGCATCGCGACTGGGAGCTCGATCAGGCGTGGGACTGGCTCGATGTGGCCTACTGCGAGGCCTACGTCTTTTCTCCAAACGTCGATTATGGGGGTGCCTCCGCCGTAGTCGCTGGCGTTGATGCCCAGGTAATTCTTTTGGTAGAAGCCGGGCTTTAGGGGGACGATCCAGTTGGGGCGCTTTTCGTAAGAGCCGCTTTGGTAGGACCAGAACGCTGGAGCGCTTCCGAGAGAGCGCAGGCTGTAGTGATTGTTGGACCAGCCACGGATCTTGAGTGGCGTGGCGCCTTGGTTGGTGTATTCGACTTCGACGACTGCGAGTGAGGGGAAGTCGTTGTAGATGGTGACATCGACCTTCTTGCGAAGAGTGCCATCGTTACCGGTTACGGTTAGGCGCTGGCCGGGGCCGAACGCGTCGGAGATCTGGTCGGTTTGAGTGGAGGTTAGGGCGAAGTCGGTCCAGGTGCGGGTTGCGCCTTGCAGAGTTTCTGAGGCGGAGAACTGGGTCAGCGGTTTGGTGGCGAAGAGCGGGACTACTCGGGTGTGGAGGTTGTGGTCGAATTCGATGCGGAGGAGCTTGCTCTCGATTTGTGGGGTGGGGGAGGACTTGGGGGAGGCTTTTGTCTGTGCCGAATTCGAGCCAAGGGACAGGATCAGCAGGGTTAGGATGGTTCGAGCTAGGGCTTGGGGGAGGGTCATTGGGGGAGGATACCAGCGCGGGATTGTGATCGGATGTTCATGCTTTTCGTCCGGATGATTGCGAACAATTCCATTTACTTTTGTTTCATTGGGATTGTCAAGAGAATTTCACGGGGCCGGGCGAGTCGGCGTCTTCGTTAACCTTGTCGGAACCTTGGAAACGGCGACCACCGGGGCTGAAGCCCGCTCTGGTTATGTGGCCCTTGCGCGGCGCTGAAGCGCCGCTCTTCCACGGTATTACGGGCATTTGTGTTGTTCTGCTCGAGCACAAGCGGGGATCCGTGTTTCTAAGGCCGGCGGGCGCATTTTGCGCTTGACACTTGAGTAGGGGCGAAAGTAAAAGTTATGGGGCGCAATGATACGAAACAATACGGAAGTCGAGGGGGCTGCTTTGCGGTCCACGATTAGATCCGCCGTCCTGAGGTCCATCTTAGTTGCCTTCGTGCTTTTTTCTGGCGCGTTACTGGCGAGTCCTTATTCGACGGAACAGAATTGGACGAACTATGTGCGCATTGGGGCTTATGGGTTGCGTGGAGACAATGCGGAGCGGATTGTGCAGAGCGCGCAGGAAGATGGGGTGTTTGGGATTGAGGTCGATAACGATATCGAGGGACGGTATGAGAGTTTTGTTCATCCTGAGGAGAAGCTGAAGGCTATCCACGATGTGGCTGAGAAGGCGCATGCGGCGGGAAATTACGCTTACGTTTACATCGCGGGGACGGAGTGCATTACGGCGAATGCGGCTCAGACTCCGCACACTTTGTATAAGGAACATCCGGACTGGGTGCAGAGGAAGATTACCGGGGAGCCGGCGATTTTTGGGGGCGGGAGTGCTTTCTGGATTCGCAAGGGGGACGAGGATGTTTGGGTGAGTCCTTATGCGCCGGAGTGGCGGAAGATTTATATGGAGCGGGTGCGGCAGATTGCGGGGACAGGGATTGATGGGATTTATGTGGATATCCCGTACTGGATGACGCATTTCGACGGGTGGGAAGATACGTGGGCTAGTTTCGACGACTACACTGTCGGCGCTTTCAAGAAAGAAAGTGGGCTCGATGCGAAGAAAGATTTGAAGCTGGGAGATTTTTCGGACGGGAATTTTCGGAAGTGGGTCGATTTCAGGATTCGAACATTCACCGATTTCATGGCGGAGATTGATCGGAATGCTAAGTCGGTGAATCCGGAGATTAAGACGATTCCGGAGATTTATCCGGGGATTGAGAAAGAGGCGGTTCGGGTTGGAGCTGATGTTTACAGTCTGTACGGAGTGGTGGATGCGATCGCACATGAATATGAATTCGGTGAAGGCGATCACATGGCATCGGCGAGGAAGCCGCTGGATTGGTTCAATTATCAGGTGGGGATGCATTCGTTTCGGGCGTTCGCGCAGGGTAAAGCTACATGGATTTTGAATTACTCGTGGGATGGCGACAAGAAAGTCGACAAGCGCGAGGCTATGTTGAATCTGGCGGCGTCGGAAATCATGACGGGATCGAACTTCTGGGATGCGCCGGGACATTCGATGGCGGGATCGAATGATCGTGAGACGCGGAAGCGGATTTTTTCGTGGATCAAGGCGCATGAAGATACTTTTTACAAGCCGCGGACGGCGATTGCTCCGGTTGGGGTTTATTTTTCTCCGGAGACGCGGAATTATTACGCGGATGAGTTCATTTCTTCCTACCGCGGGGTTCTTATTCTTCTGATGCAGAAACATTTG
>Ga0307478_10002869_pt1 | contig 13237 bp, 8 predicted proteins | sample atmos_gasesECM4C_2_FD_203713 | JGI IMG/M metagenome (GOLD analysis project Ga0307478, IMG submission 203713) | Hardwood forest soil microbial communities from Morgan-Monroe State Forest, Indiana, United States - atmos_gasesECM4C_05 | ecosystem: Environmental > Terrestrial > Soil > Temperate...
TGTAGGGGACATTTCTAATGGGGGCTGAAGGGGACACTATCAAAGAGGTTCAACACAGGGCGAAACATATGTTTCTGTGAAAAACGCTCGCGATTTACGAGGGAGCTTTTGCCGGTGCTGCCGCGGCTCGCTTTCGAATCCTGAGCCGCAACACTTTTCTCTGGTTCGCTTCCAGCACTTCGAAGCGGTACCCCTCCAAATCGACTTTGTCGCCGGGAGCGGGCACTTTTCCTGAAACATGGCTGAGCAATCCTGCAATAGTTGTGACCGTCTCATCTGCGTCTTTGCCGAAGTTCACTCCCAATAATTCCTCAACGTCGCGAATCGCCATGCTGCCGCGCATCACCAATCCGCCGTCGGTTTCTCGCACCACGTCAGGCGCGGGCGGCTTTCCTCCATTCCATCTCTCGCCAACAATTTCTTCGACGAGATCTTCCACTGTCGCGATTCCGGCCACCGATCCATGCTCATCAATGATCACCGCGAGCGGCTGACCTTTCTGCCGCATTTCGCGCAGCAATTCCGATCCGGCTTTCGTCTCCGGCATGAAGACCACCGGGCGCACGAGTTCGCGCACTTTTCGTTTCGGCAAATCCTGGTCGGCGATGTGCAGCAAATCCTGCGCGTGCACTACTCCGAAAATATCGTCGAGAGACTTCTCATACACCGGCATCTTCGAGAATTTTTTTTCGACAAATTTCGCGTGCAGCTCTTCGAGCGTAGCCTCCGCTGCGATGGCGACAATGTCCGGCCGCGGCGTCATTACCTCGCGCACACGCTTGTCGCTGAATTCCACAACCTGTTCAATCAGATCGGCCTGATCCGCCGCGATGATGCCCTCTTCCTCCGCAGCCTCCACCAGCGCTTCGATCCGCTCTTCGGTTCGTTGTTCCTGCGTCATTTCCGGCTCTTGTTCCGAAATTCGCGCCAGCGACTCCGCGCCTTCGAGGAACACACGCACCGGCCAGACCAGCCACATCGCCGCACGGATCAGCGGCAACAGCGGGAGCAGCCAACGCCCGGTCGTGCGGTACAGCAGCATGTCCGGGACAAAGTGCATGGCGATCACGACTTCCAGCGTCAGGAACACGCAGAATTCGATCAGCGATTCCCAGGTTCCCGACACGAAGTAAACCACGCCGCGTGTGGTCTCGAGCACCAGAAACGCGAGCCAGAAATGGCCCAAAATGCGGAACGTTCGCCCGCCGCTGCGCCGCTTGATGCGCAGCTTGGGCTCGATTTCCGCTTCAAAAATTTCCAGATGTTCGTGAACGCGCCCGGTGTTCATGCGCCCGAGCTCGCGATAAATCAGCGTAAGGTAGGAAAAAATGGGCAGCCCAAAGGCGAGCAGCACGACGCCCAGGGTGTAAACCCATCTATACGTGTTCATGCCAGCCCGAATCTCCGCCGCAGTTTCCGCTCGATGCGGTCCATCTCGCCGCGGTCGGTTTCGTGGTCATAGCCCAGCAAATGCAACACACCGTGCAAAATCAGCACTCGCAGCTCATTGCCCAAACTTCGCCCATTTTTCTTCGCGTAACGCCGCGCCGTCTCCGGCGCAATGGCAATATCCCCCAAATGCGTCTCCGCCGTCCGCGCTCCCGGCTTAGTTCGACTCTTCTCCGTGCCCTCTGTATCCGCTGCGCTCTCTGTGTTAATTCTTTTTCTTTGACTCCCGGAAGCCCGCCGCAACTTTCCCGCCGGAAACGACAGTACATCCGTCGGCCCCTTCTTCTTCCGAAAGGCCTCATTCATCCGCGCGATCTCCGCATCGCTTACAAAACAAACCGTGACGTCCGACTCACGGAGATCCATCTCTAGTTGTACCCTGCGCAAAAAGGCTTCGAGAGGCCGCCGCGCGACGCGGACCGCACGCTGGCGGTTCAAAATCATGCTCGCTGATTTTCTCTATTTGGATCTTTCCCGGTTTCCCCGGCGGCAGTTCCCGTCCCCGGCTTTCCGTTCGCGGCGCTATTTCCCGAATTGCCGCCGCGCTGCGGGTGCGCCACATCATATTCCTCATAAGCGCGAATAATCTGTTGCACCAGATTGTGCCGCACGACATCTTTCTCGCCGAACTGTACAACGCCAATCCCTTCGATCTTGCCGCACACTTCAAGCGCCTCGATCAACCCCGATTTTTTCCCCTGCGGCAAATCGATCTGCGTCGTGTCTCCGGTAATGACCGCTTTCGAATTGAATCCCAGCCGCGTCAAGAACATCTTCATCTGCTCGCTGGTGGTATTCTGCGCTTCGTCGAGAATCACAAACGAATCGTTCAGCGTGCGTCCGCGCATGAATGCCAACGGCGCAACCTCGATGATGCCCTTCTCCAGAAATCTCTCCAGCTTATCCGCGTCCAGCATGTCGTAGAGCGCGTCATACAGTGGCCGCATGTAGGGATCAATCTTCTGCTGCAATGTGCCTGGTAAAAAGCCCAGCCGCTCGCCCGCTTCGACCGCGGGACGCGCCAGAATGATGCGGTTCACTTGCTTCGTAAGCAGCGCGCTCACGGCCATGGCCACCGCGATGTACGTTTTCCCCGTTCCTCCCGGCCCGATGCCGAACATCATGTCGTGCTTCTCAATCTCTTCCATGTAACGCTTCTGGCTGGCGTTCTTGGGCGTGACCTGCTTCTTCCCAAACGACCGCGTTCGCGCCGGCTCAAACATTCCGCGCGGCGATTCGTGGGGCTCTTCCGTCGCCACGCGCATCAGCGACTTCACCTCGGTGCTCGAAAGCGACCGCCCATGCCTCGTCAAGTGGTTGTATTCTTCGACGATTTTCACCGCCTGATCGACGCTTTCTTGCTCGCCCTCGATCGTCAGCCGCGTGTCGTGCAAGTGCGTGCGCACGTGCAGCGAGTCCTCCAGCAAACGCACATTCTCGTCGAGCGTGCCGAAGAACGGTTCAATTTTTCCGGATATGTGAACGGTACGTCGCATCCAAGTGGAAGGTCTGCCTGCTAAGGAAGCCGAGTGGCCGATGGGATTCCTCCTCGCTATCGGTGACCGCGTTGCAGTCAACTCAGGAAGAAACTTCTTACACCCTAACCCTTCCCCGCCTCATGGTCAAGTTACACGCTGGTTACAATCTTGCTGCTCCCGGGCCTCTCTGGCAATGGTTTTCAGCATCTAATCTCACGTACCCCTACTTTTCAGGCGTGCCTCTTAGTACCCCGCTCGTAACCTGTACCCTGGTACGAACGTGCTATCGCACTAGACCGTCCGTAACGCGAAGATGCCAATCGACGCTCAAGGAGATGGCTCGCTGCAAACTCTAGTCACTGAGGGGTGAGTAGAAATAAATATGAGAAACAAACTCTTATTTCTGACCACTTTCGCAAGTTTGGCACTCGCTCTGCCCTCTTGGGCCGCAGCGAACTCCGGTTCCAGTGTTGCCGCCGCGCCTGGCGCGCTGCGCGGCACTGTCATCTGCCGCGGTATTCAAAATGTCCCCGTCACCGCCGATCCTGAACAAGCTCTCCCCATGCAACTCGTTACCCGGCTAAATTGTGGCGATGAAGTCGCCGTTCTTTCCGACTCGGAAGGCTACACCGTCAGCGTCCGCACGGCCGACGGCAAAGATGGCTACGTCGCGCACATGTACCTCTCGGAGCATCCTGCAAACTCCGCAAAAGATCGCCGCGCCTCCGAAGCTGTGGTCGATAACGGCATCGCGCGCTGGCAGTCTGGCGCTCCTGGCAGCGACCAGTTCTTCAGCGGCGGCTCCGTCGTGGAATCACTCACGGCGAACGGAATCACCGTGCAAGTCTCCCTGCGGGATACCGACTGGAAGCTGCGCGCCAACGTTGCGATCGCCAACGACGGCTCGGAACCGGTTCATTTCAACCCAGCCGGTTTCACGCTGGACGAGTTGAAGCCTCGGCTCCGCGCGCTCGCCTACCAAAACCCCAAGGAACTCGCGAAGGCTCTAACTCACCAGGTTTATTGGACGAACGTCAGCGCAACCGCTCCCGCTTCGGCTGTTTACATGGACGCGGTCTATAAGACTTCGTCTGCCGTTTCCTCCACGCCGAACTATCTGGCGGATGCAGCGCAACAAGTGCAATCCACTGTCCTCCAAGAAGCGACCATCGCGCCGAAAGAAAAGGCCTCAGGCGTCGTATGGTTCGAGCGCGGCAAAAACCTCCAGCAACTTACCTTGAGGATCTTCGTCGCCGACCAAATCTTCGAATTCCCGCTTTCCTTCCCTCCCCGCAACTAGGCAGACCGCGCTCCAAGGAAGCGCAGCACCACCCCGCCCCGCGCTCTCCCCACGGAGTGCGGGGTTCTTCTTTTGCCAGATCCAAATCTCTCAGATTCCCGCTTCTTCTCCGCTGACCATACCAGAGATTCGGCTGACGGTCATAGTTCCCCCTCCCGCGGCCTAGCGGATTCAGTTCGGGTGGCAATCGGACAAGGACCGGCTTGCTGTTGCTTTAGTCCCTGAAATCCGTTTCACGTTTTTCCTCTAACACGAACACCGCTCTTAGCGAGATTAGGACAGGTAGGACCTGCACTTCTGTAGGACAAATAGAGACATCCCTGAAGAAAAAGGTCTGACGCGAGAATCATTTCCCTGCCGATACAGCCGGAAGCTCGCCTAGCTTACGGTTCCACTTGTGGGCGGACTTCTAAGAACTCTAGGGGAATCGCGGGGGCGGCATAAACGACCCTGCCTACATTTCACACCATCAGGAAACAAGACTGCCTGCCCACAGGGGCGGTCATGCCAATGCCCAATTTCTGACCCACTGACCAGTTATCTCCAAGCAAATCTAGAGCTCACTATCAGTTCTAGTAGTAATGGTGTTTGTGGGCCGCTCTTGGCCGAGTTCCCCTTCCTCACTTTGAAGGAGCCAAGTGTCTGGGCAAGTAGAACCGGGGGACAGAATCATGCGTAGTTTGGGCTTTGTTTTACTGATCATGGTATTCGCCGTAGTGAGTGCGGGATGCGCCGGCCTGGCAAGTCAGGCAAACAGCTCGGCTCCGGTGGCTCCTTCGCTTATGACCCAGCCCACAAACCAGACGGTCACGGCGGGGCAAACAGCTTCCTTCAGCGTAGCTGCAACGGGCACTGCTCCGTTGAGCTATCAGTGGCAGAAAAACACTGTGGCGATCGGCGGTGCGACTTCGTCCAGCTATACCACGCCCGCGGCAACCAGTTCCGACAACGGAGCCCAGTTCACGGTGCTGGTTAGCAACACGGCCGGAAGTGCGACCAGCAGCGCGGCCACTCTCACCGTGAATGCGGCTACAGTCGTCCCTTCGATCACCTCCCAGCCGGGAAGCCAGACGGTCACGGCGGGGCAAACAGCTTCCTTCAGCGTAGCTGCAACGGGCACTGCTCCGCTGAGCTATCAGTGGCAGAAAAACAGTGTGGCGATTAGTGGGGCGATCTCTTCTACCTACACTTCGCCGGCCACCACAAGTTCCGACAGCGGGACGCAGTTCACGGTGCTGGTCAGCAACTCGGTGGGCAGTGTCACCAGTAGCCCCGCCACCCTCACGGTCACAAGCTCGGCAGCGTTTCCTGCCTGGGTATCACCGCGTCTCGTCAGAGTGGGGCAGACTGACGCCCCCGGCACCACTTCTTCCATTACGCTGTCCAGCGCACGCGGCGAAACCGTGGACACACAGGTCATCGTGCAGGGCCCGGCGGGCGGCTTGACCAATGTGAACGTGAGCGCCTCTTCGCTCACCGGTCCCGGAGGCGTGACTATCCCCGCTTCCAACCTAACTCTCTACCGCGAGCACTACCTCACCGTCACCGGCACCGCGAGCTACGGCGGTGGCAGCAATCCCCCGCTGGGTTCGGCCACCTATGCGGAACCGCTCATCCCCTTCAATGACCCGGAGACCGGTTCTTCCCTGTGCGGAGCAGTAGCCTCGCTGAAGGCCTGCAATGCCACCATTACCGCCGGACAGAATCAGCCCTACTGGATCGACATTTCTGTGCCCCGCGGAGTTACAACCAGTCCGATGGGAACCTATACTGGCTCCATCTCCATCACCGCTGATCAGGGCAGTACCACCATCCCTGTCACCCTGACGGTGTGGAACTTCGAGCTTCCCATGCAGCCCTCGGAACTTTCCCTGTGGACGCTTTGGCCTCCCGCCGCCGGCAACACCACCGGCACCTTGGCGCAAGCCTTGATGCGCAACAAAGTCATGAGCTGGTACGATGTGGCCGCTAACGCTTCCTCTGACGTGACCAACCTCGGTCTCAATCGTTCCGGCCTGGACGGCTACTACTATATCGGGATTCAGTGCAACGGTTCCTACAGCAGCCTTCCTTCGACCGGTCAAATCAACGCCGCGGCGGCCAATTTCCCGCCAGGCCTCCCGCTGGACTTCTACCTCGCCGACGAATTGAACGGCTGCACCGGCGATTACTCGGCCATCAAAACCATGGGCGCCAATGCTCATGCGGCCAACCGTAGTATCAAAACTATGATGACCATCAACGCGACCGACCCGAATCTATACGGGGCCATCGACCATTGGGTGCTGCTCGATTCCGTGCAACAGTGGCCTGCTCTGCCGTTTACCGGTGGCGGCGATCTCTGGAGCTATACCAGTTGCAACACGGGATTCGGCAACACTCCGGAATGGATGGTGGACTATCCGCCAATCAACGAACGCATCCAGGCAGGGTTCCTGAACTGGACGCAAGGCGCGACAGGAATCCTCTACTACCGCTCGGACGGATGGACCGCCGGGAACACCATCGGCAGTTGGAACAATGTGGATACCACCGCTTGCGGCGGCGGTCTGGGAAGACCCGGTGACGGCATCTTCCTCTACCCTCCTGGTCCGATCGCTTCCACGGAGTCTGCTCCCGGGATACGACTTAAGGCCATTCGTGACGGCATTCAAGACTACGAATACGCTCAGATTCTCAAGAACCTCGGGCAGGTCCCCTTCCTGAACACTGTCATCCAGCCGATTGCCACGAACTGGAGCAACTGGAGCCACGACCCCAGTGCTCTGGAAGGTGCACGCCTACAACTGGGCCAACTGCTCCACCAGCTTGCTCCGTAGCTAATGGCGGGTGGCCGCGCCCTAACTCTCCGAGATGATTTTGACCTTATCTTTTTCTATGACTGAGGGGGACAGAGGGGACGTAAACTGTCTCACCAAACTCGCGAATTCCCGCCAACTCCGCATTCCAACTCTTCCTATTACCATGTCTCGCAATCGTATTTAGTCAGACTTCCGTCACCCCGAACGGCTCCCCGATCAGCAGTACACTCACGGTCACAACGACCGCCAAGAGTGCCGCAAGGCTGCCTATGCCGTCTTCACAGCCTGCGAGCTACGCCTTTGCATTCTCCGTTTTAGCCATGCTCTTGGGTCTCGCGACTCGCCGAAGACGAGACCTACGCGCCTTACGATTCTTGAGCTTGCTGCTCCTTATGGTCGCCGCATCGGCGCTGGTTTCATGCAATGGCGGGAGCAAAGTCGTTGGGAATCCCGGGACGCCGATCGGAACCACCCGCGTTTCCGTGTCCGCATCAACAAGCGGGGCCGGGAGCATCAGCCACTCAGCCACCCTTACGATCACGATCACTCAGTAATGAGCCAACTCACAGGGAAGAGATCGGTCGGCAGCTTTCGCCTTATCGTTGACTCCCCAAATCCTAACGAGTATCTTGCCTCCGTAGTAGAAACCCATCTCCGGAGGTACAAAACATGCACGCGATATCACGGAGGAAATTCTTCGGATTCGGACTTGGAGCAGCCGCAGCAGTAGGAGTAGCTCCCCTTAGCCTCGCGCCGCCTGCGCATGCAGCCCCAAGCGAAGCCGTCACCCAGCCCGAGAATGCCAGCGTCTTTTTTGCATCCATCGACAAGGCGCTCGACTTTCAGAACACCATGATGGACGCCTACGCCACGGGCGACACGGTGCGCCTTACCCAGAGTTACGCCGACCAGTCCGGCCTCGAATCGACTGCCTTCACCTACGATAACGCTGTCTCCATCCACGCCTACCTGCTGAATGGAAGCCACGACTCTCTCGCTCGCGCTGAGGTTCTGGGTCAGGGCCTTATCTACGCGCAAGAAACCAATTTCCCCTTCAACGACGGCCGCTTTGCGCAGGCCTATTTCGTCAATCAACCCTCACCCAGCGGCGCATTCATTACTCCCGCGGCCTTTCCCTTCTTCTTCTACACCAGCGCGGTCGGCGACCAGTCGTGGGCAGGCATGGCGCTGGCGCAGCTCTATGGCCGCACCCGCAACAACAGCTATCTCACTGCGGCTCTCAACGTCGCAAATTGGATCGTCACCAACACCTTCAACACCCTCGGCCCCGGCGGCTACTCCTTCGGCGCCAACATCAACCAGTTCAACCAGTCCGTTCCCTCCACCAACGGCAAGTCCACCGAACACAACATCGACACCTACGCGTTCTTCACCATGCTCGACGAACTCACCCATCACGGTGCCGCCAATAATGGCACGTCCTGGAAGGACCTCGCCGAACACGCCCTCAGTTTCGTGAACGCCATGTACAACGCCGCGGGTGGCTACTTCTTCACCGGCACGCTCGGCGATCAGATCACCATCAACCCCTCTCCGATTCCCGAGGATTGCCAGACGTGGTCTTATCTCGCCCTGCTCGACAATCGCTTCAAGCACACCATCGACTGGGCCATCGCCAATCTCCAGGCCACTGATACCGCGGCGTCTCCCCACACCAGCCTCACCGGAAGCGAATCCTTCACCGGCATGGTTTTCGACACCGCCAGCCTCGCCCCAACCATCGCTGGCTCCGATCTCAATGCCGTCTGGCTCGAAGGAACCTCGCACACCATCGCCGCGCTTATCGCCCGCTCCGTTGCCGGCGCGGACAGCGTGCGTGACCGCGTGCAGGACTTGCAAGCCGCTGTAAAATTTGTGGATACCTGCGAGACCGCGCAGGCTCAACTGGGCGCAGGACAAACCGTCAACGGCACAGCCATTCCGCTCGGCGAAGGGCTCGTCGCCTCCACCAGCCAAATGGACACCGGCTTCGGCTTCACCTACGGCCCCTCGAAGCACATCGGTGCCACCGGCTGGTACCTCATCGCCGCTCGCGGCGGCAACCCTTTCCAACTCGGCGACCGAACTTTTGGTGTTTAGAAAGTAGGAGCGCCGCTGCTGCTTTTACTCTTATGCGGCCCATGACAAAATATTACTCCTCGCGCATATCAGGCTCTGGACATAACTGGGTATCGCCCCGACAGCGCCAGCCTCTTGCTGGCGTTTTTGCTTTCTAAACCCGTGGGCCACCCTAAGTCGTCTATTTCACAACACCTGAAGGAAAGCCCGGATCTTGGACAATTTCGGTGCAAACAAGTCTTTTGGAATCAACATCTCCTCAATCTCCCGTAAACGTTGATTCTAATCGACTTATAGGGATGCTAAGTTATTTAGAATCAACACTTACAGAAAACCCCGGGAGGGGCTCCGCTTATGGCTAACCAAATCGCGTAACGACTTATCCTTCGATCTGGAGCCGGGCTCCAACCGTCCCTCTCGCCCAAACACTTCAACCTCGCCAGGGGGATACGATGTGACAGGGCTATTCCATCGTCTCAACTCGTTTGACAAAGCCCCGTCCCTCGTTTAACGTTAAATGTTTGAGCGATACCTAAAAGGAGCAATAGATGGCCCAGGGACAGGCTACCAAGATCAAGAAGAAGAAAAAGTCGGTTTTAAAGCGTGCGGCGCAATCTCGTCAACGCGCCGATGTCAATCGCGCCAATCGCACCCGGGTCCGCACGTTGATGCGCCGCTTGCGCACCGCGATCACCGCCGCTGATCCCACCGCCGCGGGCAATCTGCTTCACCCCACGATGTCCGCGATCGACCAGGCCATCACCAAGGGCGTGCTGCACGAAAACACCGGCAACCGTTACAAGTCGCGTCTCACTCTCGCCTTCAACGGTCTTACGGCCAAAGCCGCCAAGTAGCGTCGTCCGCAAGAGTTTCGCAAGAATGTCTTCTGTAGGCGGGCCTCTGCCCGCCTTTTTTTTTCGTCCCAGACGCCTCGTAGTTCCGGAACTACCGGGCGTCGTTATACGGTTTCATTTCACCCTTCTCTCACCGGAACGCAACCTCGTTGTAATGCGCACAGTTCACTCTCGGCTGGCCCTGATGGGTTCTTAAGGTGTTCATACGAGAGAGGAGAACGCATGTCTTTGACCAAGACCGTCTCGAAGTGTTTTCATGGACTTCGCGCAGCATTCGTTGCCGTAACCATCTTCCAGTTCAGCTTGGGGGGACCGTTCGTCGGCTCGCTTCAAGCGCAGGAGAAAGCGCAGACGCAGAGCCCCATCAAGCACGTCATCGTAATCGTTGGCGAGAATCGCAGTTTTGATCACATCTTTGCAACCTACGAGCCCAAGGGCGGCGAGTCCGTCGACAACCTCTTGGCTAAGCAGATCATCAAGCCCGACGGCACGCCCGGACCCAAGTATGCGTTAGCCCATCAGTTTTCCGCCGACGCCACTGACAGCCCGACCTATCAGTTGGCACCCAAGAACAAAACTCTTTTCGCAAACCTTCCGGCCCCGCTCACTACCTATCAAACCGATGTTTGCGTGGATGATTTCTTTGTCCCCACGGGAACCTGCACTCTTGCCCAAGCAACGTCGTCCGAGGACGGACTGGCTCCCGAATATTATCCATCGATGCTTATCGGCGGCTCGGGTTTGCCCAGCGGCGTGCCCGATTCTCGCATCACGGGCGTCCACAGTTCAGCGCCTTACACCACTCTCCCGCCAGGCCCCTTTCAGTTGAGCAACTCCAAGAGCACGGATAGCTTCCCCTACACTTCCTACGCCCAGAGCCCGGTGCACCGCTTCTATCAGATGTGGCAGCAGTTCGATTGCGACGCCTCGCACATCTCTAAGGCGCATCCCAACGGCTGCCTTGCGGACCTCTTTACTTGGACCGAAGTGAGCGTCGGTTCCAACAACAACGGCAAGCCGCAACCCGCCGGCTTCAGCACGGATTACTCACCGACGGCCAAAACGACGGGTGAGGGCGCCACAACCATGGGCTTCTACAACATGCAGCAGGGCGATGCCCCTTACACGAAATTCCTGGCGGACCACTACGCCTTCAGCGACAACTACCACCAGCCAGCCATGGGCGGCACCGGCTTGGACAGCATCATGCTCTTCTTTGGGGATGCGATCTATTACACCGACGGTAAAGGCAGCGCCGCCACTCCGCCGCACAATCAGTCGGTCCCTGGCTTCGGTGGCCCAGTGGACGAGATCGAGAATCCCAATCCCCAGCCCGGCACCAACAACTTCTGGATTCAGGATGGCTATGGCGGCTTCGGCAACCTCGGAGCCTCGACCGGCGTTTATGGCGGCGGTTCTTACACAAACTGCTCGGACTCCACGCAACCTGGCGTAGCCCCGATCCTGGCCTACCTTGCCTCTCTGCCCCGTCCGATCGAGCCCAAGTGCGACCCGAACCACTACTACTTGCTGAACAACTACAACCCGGGCTACTTCGGGGATGGCAGCGATGCCTCGAAGGACACGAACTCCAGCAACACGCCATTTACGATTCCGCCGACGAACCAGCGCAGCATCGGCGACGTGCTTCTGGAAAACCACGTGTCCTGGAAAGGGTACAACGACCAGTGGAACCAGTATGTCGGGCTGAACGGATTCCCTCCTGACCCATATCAGCTGAAGTACGAAACTCCCGCGGGCGTTGGAGCAGACAGCGATCAATACTGCAACATTTGCAATGGCTTCCAATATCAGACGCAGATTATGACCAACACGAAGATCCGCACCGAGCACCTGGTGGATACCGTCGAACTCTACAAGGACATCGCCAGCGGCAATTTGCCTGCCGTCTCATTCGTGAAGCCCAGCGGCTGGGTTGACGGCCACCCGGCCTCCTCGAAATGGGATCTCTTTGAAGGTTTCGTGAAGAAAATTGTGGATGCGGTCCAGGCCAACCCCGAACTCTGGGAGAGCACCGCGATCTTCATCACCGTTGATGAAGGCGGCGGCTACTATGACTCCGGCTATTCCCAGCATCTCGATTTCTTCGGCGATGGCACCCGTATCCCACTACTCGTGGTTTCCCCCTACACCAAGCCCGGCCACATTTCGCATCAATATGCCGACCACGTTTCCGTTTTGAAGTTCATCGAACGGAACTGGAATTTGCCCACAATTACTGGTCGCAGCCGCGACAATCTGCCCAATCCCAGGAGCGATTGGGACAACCCGTACGTTCCCGAAAACAGCCCTGCCATCGGCGATCTATTCGATCTTTTCGATTTCGATCACCACGGCGGCGATCGCAACTAACGCGACGAAAAAGTAGTTTCAGACAATGCAAAAAGGGCGGCTCTCGGGCCGCCCTTTTGTTTGAGGTGAATCTTAGCTTTGACGCGGAGACTTGTTGCGTTTACCGCGCTGCTGCGTTTGCCACGCCGGTGGACGACAGTTCAGTCACCAGAAATTCCATGACGGCACGCTCATTCTCTGCTCCGCCTTTGAGGCGGTCATCCGCTTTTTGCAGCGCGCGCAGCCCCGCCAGCAGTTGCGCCTTGGGGATTTTGCGCGCTGCCTGGAGCGCAAGCTCGGCCTGCTCGGGGCGCATTCCCAGCACCCGCGCGGCTTGGTACCCGTTCGAGATGCCTTTCAGTTCGCTGGCTTCTATCAGTTTGCGGTACATCCAAGCCATCGCGCCGACCATCGATAGCGGCTCTTCTCCATCGCGCAGCAGCCGGTCGAGAAACTCCAGCGCCTTCGCGGATTTTCTCGCCGCCAGCAGGTCCGCCAGTTCCCAGACCGTCGTCGTCTTTTCGGAGATCACCATGACGCTGACGTCATTTCTGGTGATTAATTTCTTTTCGCCCGCGTGCGTCGCTAACTTTTCGATCTCCGTTTTCATCCGCATTAAATCTGCCGCCACGTATTCCGCGAGATCCTCGGCCGCGCCTTTCTCAAACGCCACGCCTTCTCCATCGGCAATGGCTCTCGCGAAAGCCACTGCCGCCGAGTGGCGTTGCCCTGCGTCGTCGCCAAGTTCGCACGCTACCACCAGCGTCTTCTCCGCCAGCAGCTTTCCCAGTTTCATACGTTGGTCCAGTCCCGTCGCTTCCACCACCAGCACCGTGAACGGTGCGGGATTATCCAGGTACGCGCCGAGCTGCGCCACGGCCTCCTCCCGGTTTTTCTCGCCGAGTTTTTCAATCGCTTCCGCAT
>Ga0307478_10002870_pt1 | contig 13236 bp, 12 predicted proteins | sample atmos_gasesECM4C_2_FD_203713 | JGI IMG/M metagenome (GOLD analysis project Ga0307478, IMG submission 203713) | Hardwood forest soil microbial communities from Morgan-Monroe State Forest, Indiana, United States - atmos_gasesECM4C_05 | ecosystem: Environmental > Terrestrial > Soil > Temperate...
AGACGCTATACGTTGCGAACTACGAGAACGACTCTCTCTCCGTCGTCGATACGGCAACCCGTACCGTGACCAAAGAGGTTGTGTTCTTCGCGCCGGGTCAAACCAAGGCGATCGGCGAGATGCCTTATTGGCCCGCGGTGCTATCGAATGCGCAGGGCGGCTCAGTGAAGACGTATCTCAGCAGCCAGCGCGATGGTCAGGTGCTCGTAGTCAGACCGTCGGGTTCCTTCAAAGTAATCAAGGTCGGTGGCGAACCGAACCGAATGCTGTTATCCGCCAATCAGCACCGACTGTATGTTGCAAACGGCGACCTGGATGAGATTGAGGTGATCGACACCACCAAGGACATGCTGACGAGCCGAATCTCGGTCGCTCGCCCCGGATACAGGTTCAAAGGCTCGAATCCGAACTCGCTTGCACTGAGTCCGGACGGCCGACGACTCTATGCCACGCTCGGCGGCGAGAATGCCGTGGCTGTCATCAACGTTGTCTCTCAAACGCTGCTCGGCCGGATTCCGACGGGATGGTATCCAAGTTCGGTGTCGGTCAGCGCTGACGGGAAGCGGCTGTTCGTCGTGAATATGAAGTCCGATCCAGGACCCAACCTGGAGTACCGTTTCGATTGCCCCGGGACAGGAATTCCGCCGCAGTATTCGCAGTTGTTGTGTCCGCCGGCGAATCCGAGTTCCCGCAACGAGTACATCCTGGCGCTGATCAAGGCCGGATTTTCAACGATTCCAGTTCCTGACATGGACACGCTGTTCTACTTGTCGGCTCTGGTCGATGCCAACAATGGCTTCAACAATCCCCGCCACGACCGCATGATGGATTTCTTGCGCGATCACATTAAGCATGTGATCTACATTCAGAAAGAAAACCGCACGTATGACCAGGTGCTCGGCGATCTGCCGCAGGGCAATGGCGATCCCACGCGCGTGCAGTTTCCGCAGCCGATCACGCCGAACGAACACAAGCTATCGGTGCAGTTCGCATTGCTCGACAACTACTATGATGCGGGCGATGTGAGCGGCGACGGCTGGAACTGGGATACGCAAGGCCACGCCAACGATGCCACGGTCAAGAACGTACTGGTCGGCTACGGCAATGCGAACTTCAACATTCCGTTCGACTGGAACGGCAATCCGCGCAACATCGGAATTACGCTGCCGGACCAGACGAGCGGAACGCCCAGTCCGAGCACCGTTCGGATTACGACGCTGTTCGATCCGACGGGCAATTCCTCGATTGAACCAGGAACGAAGGACATCACTGCCTCCGAAGGTGCGGACGATCTGGATCCGGATGCACTCGGCGGTTATATCTGGGACAGCGTGTTACGCGCCGGCAAGACAGTTCGCCACTACGGCCTCTACGCCGACGAGAACTATTACGTGGTTCCTTCGGCGGGATATCCGCTTTACATTCCGATTGTCCGGGACGCTTTTGCGCAAAAAGCGGTGCAGGCAGTGCCTGTCCGAAAATCTCTGATGGACCACACCGATGTCTACTATCGCGGCTGGGATCTCAACACTCCCGACCAGTATCGGTTCGAAGAATGGAACCGTGAGTTTCAGCAGTACGTGAAGAATGGCAATCTGCCGGACTTCGAAATGGTCGATTTCATGGAAGACCACTTCGGCAACTTCTCTTCAAACGTGGGCGGTTTGGAGAATCCACTCGCAGAGATGGCCAGCAATGACTATGCGGTAGGCCGTCTGGTCGAGGCGGTTTCGCATTCGCCCTACTGGAAAGATACGGCGATCTTCGTCGTCGAGGATGACGCGCAGAATGGCCCAGACCATGTTGACGCTCATCGCTCCACGGCGTTCGTGATCTCTCCCTACACGAGACACGGCGCGGTGGTTCACACTATGTACAACTCAACCAGTGTGCTGCGGACGATCGAGGACATTCTAGGAGTCAAGCCACTGGGTCTAAACGATGCGAATGCAATTCCGATGGCGGACGTTTTCAGCCGCGAGCCAAACTTGCATCCCTACGTGGCGCCGATACCGGGAATCCTGTGCCAGCCTCCGGTCGATCCAACGCTGGTTCCGGAATGCAAGAATCCTGAGGGGCGGCCCATCACTGCGGCCGTGAAGCCGCTGCATGACGGAGCATGGTGGGCACAAGCCACCAAAGGCTTCAACTTTAACCATCCCGACATGGTGAATGCCGATTTGTTCAATCGGATTCTGTGGCGGGGAATCATGGGAGACGACAAACCGTATCCCAAACCAGGGGTCAAACTGGCGGGCAGAGCGCCGGTAACGGATCGCGATTAAATCTCCGGCGCTTTTCAGGACCTCTCAACGGGAGGCTGTGGCGATGCCACGGCCTCTCGGCAAGATCACACCGCTCGCGAGGTTTTTCAGCTTGGTGGCAAAAGCGCAGAGGTGTCTGAAGCGCCGAAACCAACCACGGAGGGTCTCGAGGACGGTACAGATCAACATAATCAACAAGACGTCATCAACAGGACGTCGAATTCCCTGTGTGCTCTATTCGCAGGATTATCTCTGCTTTTCGTGGTCTTAAGTGTCATCCGCTGACCTGCTTGTTGTTGAAACTACGTTTAAGTGTTGATTAGGTTTGTGCGGGGCGAGGTGCTACCCGGAAGTTGGAAAGAGTTAGGTTAAGTTGACGGGAAACGGCTGAGACGTTTGCCGTGGTTCGACGCTGGCCCGAAGTCGGCTTCCGGGAAACCTTGCCCAGCTTCGCCAGTTCACCCGAATCCAATATCACCAACCGAACGAGAGGCCCAACGAAATCTCTCGGGAACGATCAGGCAGAAATTGTTACCGCTTTGTGAAAATCGACTTGGGAATCATGCAGTGCACGCCCTTGCGGATATCCACGACCTGTGAGACGCGGCAATCCCCGACGATCGAAGTGAGTGAATAGGCTTCTTCGCGCGACATTGGTACTATCTTCTGTTCCGCCAGGAAATTCACAGTTTCGCGCACGGCAATCCTCATGGCTTCGTACAAGTCTTCGTCGAATCCCATGAAAATCCAATCTGAGGGGGTTTCCGCGCGCGGCCAATCGATTCGAAGGTCCTTTCGTACGATGGGTTGGATCTCAATCTCCTTATAGGAACATTCCAGGGCGGTCAAGTTCACTTCGCCGTTGCCCTGCAGGCAGTGGGAATCCCCGGTCCAGATCAACCCGCCTTTCTGAAATACCGGAAGATAGAGCGTCGAGCCTACTTGAAGTTCGTTCACATCCATGTTGGACCCATTCTTCCAGGGTCGCAGCGTGCTGGTGCGCCCTTTGGCATCGTGGATTGGAGGTCCCGCCTTCTCTTTAGGCTCGTTGGGGTCTGGGCCGACGGCGATGGTCCCGGGGAAGGGTTTCAGTTGGAGGATGACCCCCGGCTTAAATTCCGTTGTCATAGTTTCTGGGTCGAGTTTGAAATACTGAACGTGGCCTTCGGGAAACTCGGAGGCCAGCAAACCGACGGTGGGGAATTGCTTGCCAGGAAGATTGAAATTGAAGCCGGACTCCTTCATGACGATTCTGAGTATGCGGATTTCGAGCGTGTCCCCCGGTTCTGCTCCGTTCACGTAGATCGGCCCGGTCACCGAATGCGGCCCGCCGCCGGGATTCGCGAGGCGAAGCTTCACGATTTCCTCGATCGAAGCGCCGGGCTTAATCTCGTCCATCGAGTGGCGCAGCGTCTCGATCGAAACCGTGTCTCCAGAATCGATAAAGACTTTGGGTTTCTCCGCAGGATCGAGCCAGCCCCATTGAACGGTGTCTTTATTCGCCGGCAGTACATGGTGCTTGCCAGTGGATTCTCGTCCGCTGCCTTTTTCTGAAGCAATGTGCACCTGTGCGTCCACGAATACAGCGCTGGCGGCAATAAACAGGACAGCGGCCAAGGTTCTCTGCGTTGAGGTCATCGCACGACTCCTTTTGGTCTGGCTTTCCGGGTGGGCGCCGAGAGTATAGACGCGGAGTGCCCAGGATGCTCACAGAAACTATAATGCAATCCATCCAGGAAATTGCTTCGAGGCGCACAAGGCTGCGGTACCCCAATCGGGGCACAGATTAGCTGACTAACACGCTCGACGAACGGGCCGTAACCTTGTGGGAAGTCGGCGGTGAGAAGCCCTTCAGATATAAGACTCAGAATGAGCCTTATTTCTTCTGACTCGGAAGGCTCAGGATGTGCCAGCTAGCCAAATCTTCCGAGTCTCTAAATCTTGAATGGCGATGGGTGATTCCTCAGGGGGAGTTTCCGTCGCCGTTTTTCTATTTCACTTCTTCGACGTAGCTCAGGGTCATTGTGCAGCGAGTTCGATACCTCGTGTTTGGTTACCAACGGGCGGACGACAGCACTTTCTGGCCATAGATCAGCACGAGTCGGATCAGGCAAACTGTCGTTGATCCACAACAAACGGATGAACGGTGATGGAGGCTCGCCCCTTTGTCGCCGTTCTTTCCGTTTAAGCCTCAAACCCATTCCGCAGCCCCTCACAAACAATTGTGATCCTAAGCACAGACCCCGCTTGCGCCTCATGCGATCCTCACGAACATTCTGTGGGAAGCGGAGATTATGAAACGCGAATCTCTGGTAGTAGCCGTAAGCAAACGGCCGTCGCTGGCGAGCAAGCCGGATTCAGCTTCGAGCTGGACTTCATTGTTGCTGAATCTCCTTCAGCACTCTGTCATACCCTTTAATGTTCTCGCAAACACGAATTCCTAAATCCGTTATCCTCGCGTTGACTGAATACACTGACTGGCTCCTTTCAACATAGGGGGGAGCGTTTGAAGTTCTTGCCGTTATTTAACCCTGTTGCTCTAGAGTCAACTGATCTAGCATAACGAGTGCCGACAACCCATTCCTTAGCAAGCTGTTGGGTGGCTTTGCGTTGATAGAGATCATTGTTCATAGCTAAACCTCATCTCCGGCATCTGAGGTATCGCTCGACTTCGGATTCTTCTGCTTCTGTCTGGCTGAAGCTTGTATTGGCGGACAATGGAATTGGCGACTACAAATACCGAGACTTAATGCGGCAAGGCGCCCTCTTATAATGCGATTTCATCAAGTAGGGGCCGAGTAGCCCACTCCTGTTGGGTTTAGGAGGCGTGGTTACCTTGGTTACTCGGGTCATCTAGTGTTCAGATTTGTTTGCCCTTACACTCCGGCGATAGATGGTTTGAAACAGGGGTAGGTGCAGCTTCTTTGGGATGCCACGCTCATTCCATCTGGAGAGGGCACCTGGCAGCTCGGGGAAATCCACGAATTGGAGAAGGGAAAAAACATGAGGAAACAGAAGGGTTTCTCGCTGATTGAGTTGCTGATCGTGGTAGCCATCATCCTGATCATTGCAGCCATCGCGATTCCGAACTTGCTGCGCGCTCGCATGGCGGCCAATGAGTCGTCTGCGGTCGCCTCCGTCCGTACCATCAACACCGGTATGGTCACCTACAACTCCACCTATCCGACAGTCGGTTTCGCGGCGGCTCTGACCAACCTCGGTGGCGTCGCTCCTTGCACGCCCAGCTCGACCACGGCTTGCCTGATTGACAGCGTCCTCGCGGCTGGCACCAAGAGCGGTTACAATTTCGCGGCGACGGGTGCGGGTGGTCCTCCGGCTGCGACCTACTACGCCACAGCTGTTCCAATCACTCTGAATCAGACTGGTATCCGCAGCTTCTGCGCGTTTGAAGATGCGGTAGTTCGTGTCGATCCTACAGGCGTTGTTGCGGGTAGCGAAGCTGCCTGCCAAGCTCTGTTGCCGCTTAACCAGTAAACGTAGCCTTGATTTGATGGAGAGACGCTGGGGGCGAAATCGAGAGGAGCACGGCGCAGTCCAATCAGTATAGTTGCGAAGGCTTTACGACTCGTCCCCATATTTTCCTTTCCTGTTTGCTGTTGCTGCTTGTTTGTTCCAATCTGTTTGCCCAAAGTAAGCAAAAGCGACAACCGTCCACTCCAGCGGAGCGCGCCCAGGCCGCACAGATCGCTCGCGAATTGGAAACCGATCCTTTGCTGCCCGGTAACGAGAATATGCGTGATTGGTTGAAGCTCTGGCTGGGCGAGGTGCCGGATATTACCATTCAGGTTTGCGCTGAAGAATTTGGGCCGTTCTCCCACGAAGCGAACCGCGAGCAGAACTTTGGAAGCATAATCTTTGGCCAGAGCAAGTTTTCCTCTGCCAGTTTCGTTATCGAGCACCCCGACCAAGCCAAGAACGCCATTGCGGTCTACACTGCTGGAGTCGAAGGGTCACTTAAGGTGTACCAATCAATTCTCAAGACGCATCCAGAGGCAAGGCGCCCATCCCTCGATGACTTGGTCGTGAAAATGCAGAACGGCGAATTGGCGAAGTACATTGAGAGAGCGACAGCCATGTGCGGGAAGCACACCTAAGACGTGGGACGCCTCGGAGATTCCGTTGGATTGCTCGTCATGCCACAAGGATTGACTTGGACAAAAATCCACTTTTGTTCTCTTAGTTGTCGTAATACCGATTGCACTCATTGGCTAGGTCGCTACCACCCCACACGCAGTGGATTGGTTCCCTTGAATGTATCCGCTGGCTGAAATCGCGCCGGTGCCATGTACTCTTCCACTAGTAAATGCCATTTACCATACAAATCGAGGACAGGGTCAGCCGCAGCCGGAGCAAGCACCAAGGAGAATCCTCGGCTTCCCTATGCGACAGGCTCAGCCGGACTCGCGAAGTTAGTCAGAGGCAGACCCCGACATCCCCATCCCCAAGACAGTGCGAAATACAGAGTCTTTCCACAAGAAATGAAGCTCGTCACTCAGGCAACCCGACCCGACGCAGCAGGTCGGTGAAGCGCGGATCAGAACGTAGATTGTCCAGTTCGGGCTCAACTTTTAGAAACGCGACGTAGTGTCCCCCTTCTTTGTAACTTTTCTCAAGATTTTCAAAAGCCCGGTCTTTGTCCCCAAGACGGGCATAGAGTTGTGCAAAGTCAAAGGCCGGAACGTACTCATGGTTAAAGTTCGCAATGTCTGACTTCAGTTCCTCGTGCAAAAAGCCTCTGAGTCCAGCTTTCGAGAAGGCCCGGCGGCGCAATGCCAAATCTTCCGTTGTGGCGCCCTCGATCTCCTCAGACTTTAAATACTCTTCCACAGCTTCCCGGTACATACCCTTATGCTCGTAGCAAACTCCCAGACTGTTGTGATCGATTGCTGATTCTGGATACAGCGCCAGCGTTTTCTGAAGTTGTTCGACCGCTTTTTCGAAGCGGTGGGCGAGTAAATAGACGAATCCCAACGCGGTATTGGTCGGTTGCGATACTGGGTCAAGGGCATGAGCTTTCTCGATCTCCGCGACAGCCTCGTCCTGTCTGCCCATGGCGGACAGGTAAATCGCATATAGTTGGTGGACCTCCGAAGAACGAGGACTGAGTTCCAAGGCACGATTGAACTCCTCCTGAGCGCCCGCCCAATCCCAATCGTATACAAAATACAGGTGGGCAAGCGTGGCATGAGCTTCACCGAGATTGTTGTCGATCGTTAACGCATTCTGTACCGCGGCTTTGGCTTTTGAACTGGACTCTCGGGGCGGCAGTGCACCCCAGATGCCGAGTTCTTTGTAGCAGTCGGCTTCTCCGACGTAGGCCAATGCGTATTTGGGATCGAGTTGAACGGCCTGGTGAAAGTATTTGAGGGCTTCGCTGAAGCCCTCCGTCGAGAGTTTGCTGTAGTAGTAGCGACCCTTCAGATAGTCCTCATAGGTGCCTGGGTCAATTGCGCGGGAGGTTGACAACTGTGCTCGCTCCTGGGGCGTCAGCGTAACCTTGATCTCGCTGGCTATGTCACGTGCAACTTCGTCCTGGAGGGATAAAACATTCCGCAGATCGCGCTCGTAGCTGTTGGCCCACAGGTGAGTGTCGGTGGGGGCCTGGATAAGTTGCGCTGTGATTCTCACTCGATCGCCCGAACGCTCGACCGAGCCCTCCACGACGCCATCGACATTCAACTCTCGACCAATCTCTGGCAGCGACTTGTTGGCGTCCTTGTACCGCATCGCCGAAGTTCGGGAAATTACTCGAACCGCTCCAATCTTGGAGAGATCGGCGGTCAACTCTTCCGTCATTCCATCGGCGAAATATTCTTGCGCTGGATCACCCGAGAGGTTCTTCAAAGGCAGCACAGCGAGCGATTCGATATGAGGTGCAGCTACAGAGCCAGACAGCCATGCCCTCAGCTTATCCTGTCTAAGCCCGGCGACAATCGCAAGCAACACAACAAGAACTCCAACCGTCAGAGCCAACACGCGCAGCAATGCTCCACTCTTACCCGCCACGTCAGCTGTTCTTCCAACTTGTCCGGATTCCGTGCCCCTTTTCAGATCGGGCCGAAGCTCAGCGGGTGACTGCACGGAGGCCCCTGAGTCAGAGATCGACTCCAACGCAAACCCCAGGTCTGAAGCCGATTGAAAGCGCAGCTCCGGATTCTTCTCCAAACAGCGATGAACGACTCGCTGCAACCCATGAGGAACGCCGGGAGTGATTTGCGATATACCCGGCGGGTCTTCGTTCAGGATCGCCGTCATCGTTTCCGGCAAAGTCGGCTTCTGAAAAGCTCGCTTGCCCGTCACCATTTCGTACAGGATCGCGCCGAACGCGAAGATATCTGCTCGATGATCGGCGGCCTGTCCCCGCACCTGCTCCGGCGACATGTATCCCACCGTACCCATCACCATGCCGGGCTCAGTTTCACTCCCGAGCGTCAGTGCGCTGTTCTCCGAACAGGATGGCGGTTGAGTCAGCTTCGCCAGCCCGAAGTCGAGAATCTTTAAACGCCCATCCTTGGTGACGAACAGGTTTTCCGGTTTTAGATCTCGATGGACAATTCCTTTGTCATGCGCTACAGCCAAGCCACGCGCAATCTGCACTCCGTGATCGACTGTTTTGCGAACAGGGAGCGGCCCCCGCTTGATTAGTTCCCGCAGGGTTTCCCCTTCCAATAACTCCGTAACCAGGTAAGGCACTCCTTCGTGCGTGCCCATCTGAAACACCGCAAGAATGTTGGGATGATTCAGCGCGGCCGCCGCGGTCGCCTCCAGCTCGAAGCGTCGCAACCGCTCGGGATCGGAAGAAACGAAGGCCGGCAGCACTTTGATGGCTACATCGCGGCGCAGCCGCAAATCGCGTGCCCGATAGACTTCACCCATGCCGCCCGCGCCCAGCAGAGACTGGATTTCGTAGTCACCCATTCGGGTCCCTTTGCCTAAGCGCATTGCAGGTGGGAATTGCAGGAAGCTGGATCGCCCCTGTTCGTTGCCAGCCAAAAGCGACTCCACTTCCTGCCGCAATGCGCGGTCGCCACTACAAGCGTGGTCGAGGAAGACCGCGCGCTCCGACGGCGCGAGTTCGAGGACATGCTGGAGCACACCCTTAACTTGCTGCCAGCGTTCCGGAGTCATGGCGACTCGCTCCTCCTGATTTCCCGCTGAAGCCACAATCGTGCGGTGGCCCATTCTCGTTTCACCGTGGCCGGCGAGATTCCCAAGACGTAAGAAGTGTCTTCGATGGACAGGCCTCCGAAAAAGCGCAAGTCCACAATTTGGGACTGCCTCTGATCCAACGCGGCCAGCCCATTCAGGGCATCGTCCAGCGTGACCAGGTCCACTTCCCGCTTCTGTGGCAATGCGACCGCCTCATCGAGGGCAAGAGTCAAGCAGTTCGCCCCGCGCTTGGCAGCGCCCCGCATGCGCGCATGGTCTACCAGGATCTCCCGCATGAGGTGGGCCGCAATGCCGAAGAAGTGCTTGCGGCTCTCGACCTGCAACGAGTCCTGTCCCACCAGCCGAAGATAGGCCTCATGCACCAGTGCGGTGCTTTGAAGAGTCTGATTGTGTTGGCCCGCCAGGCATCGCCCCGCCACGCGGCGCAGTTCGTTGTAGACGACCGGGACCAAAGCCTCCCTGGCCGCGACGTCACCCGCGCCCCAGCGCGCGAGCAGATCCGTGATTTGGTCGGGCGAAGCGGAGTGCAAGGCAGCTCCCTAGGGACCGCGGGGCGACAGGACTCCCCCTGGGCGCAAACGCTATCCCGCCTTGCCCCGAAAGTCAATGAATTCCGACCACTTGAGCGGCCCAGGGCTGGCTTGCTTCTGCGGGGCCGCACGACAATTCCGGGAAGCGCAGAAAAAATGTACCCAGGCGTGAGCCAATCTGCCTCTGTTTTCCGCACCTTCAAGTAAGGGGAAAAAGACGAACCCGAGATCACACGGGAACCTGGCCTTCGCAGCTCCCCAAACTCAATGGTTTGCCGAAATTCAGATCGGTTGAGAGGAGAAGAAACAATGAAAACGCCAAGAAGATACGTCGTCGCCGCTGCATCCGTGATGGTCATTGTCGTGGTGGGAATGTTATTGGGTCGACAAGACGTCGTGCATGCCGACGACGGGTGCACAGACTCCACGATAGCCGGGACTTATGGGTTTGCGTTCGATGGTTTGGTTAGCGAGTCCTACAACGGAACACCGCAGCGTGTTGGTGCGTTTCTCCCCCTCGCCGCGGCTGGAACTTTCACCTTTGATGGGCACGGGAATGCTTCTCGTGAATACACGGTCAGTTTCGGTGGCGCAGTGAGCCCAGGGAGCGATTCGGGGCCTTATGAAGTGCACTCGAACTGCACCGGATCCGCAGTATTCCCGGACGGAACCTGGGAAATAGTCATCGTGGATCATGCTAAACAGATCAAAGTCATGAACGCTACACCCGGCATCGCCGTGGAAGGAGTGCTCACTAGGCAGTAGAGGTCACGAACTGCGAAACAGAATTGCGAACGACAGCCAGCATCACGGACGCGAAGCGCGATGTGGTAGTTCGAGATTGTTCGGTCGACCAATTAAGAATGTCTAGCTTTCCGGTCGTTTCACCTTGCGGACGCGTCATTCGCTAGTCAACGAATGACGGCCCTGGTCCCGAGTCACTTGTGCGATCACTTCCGAATGGTCGCTAGGCTTGATCGGAAACGCCTCGGGGAGGAACTCTGACAACGAAGTGGAACTCGATCCGAGGCGTTTTCGATAAGCAGACCAGGAGGAAGCCGCTGGCGTTTGCGGCGGACGCGGTGCGCTATGGGATTTGAATGGCGCTTTGGGGCGCAACAGGTCTATGGGTAGGCACTGGAAGAGCCGATCAAGAGCGTGTGCGGTGCTGCCGAGAACTGTGGGAGTGTTGTCCGGGGAACGCGAGAGGTAGGGTGAGGACACACAGGCAGCGGCGTGCCGAAGCACATCCTCGCGTCGCGGCTGATGAAGAGGTCAGGAAGAATCGAAGTACATGCATGCTAATAGTTCCGCAGCAGTGAATCTCTGAACCACAATCATCGATGCGCCACAGCGTGGGCAGTGCCAGAGACAAGCATTCTGGGAGTGCACGTCGTGGGTTCTAGTTCGCTCCTGTGTTGCGCTACTGGAAGCCAGCAGTTGTCGGCTCAACGCCAGACGGCAAGCCCGAAAGCGATTCGCCAAAAAGCCAAAGTGACGAATGCGGACAAAGCCTTTGGGCAGCACATGCAGGAAGAAGCGGCGCAAGATTCAATCGAAACAATTCCGTTCTCGTGGTCATGGCGTTTTTACAGCTACGTCCCGGTTCCAAGGGGCCACACTCTCCTCATATTCCATGGGATCGCCGAAACCTTCGGTTTGGACGCCGAGTTGGCGTAGAGCGTCCAAGGCCATCAACCGGCGATGCGCGTTGAATGTCATGATATGGGTGAAGACGCCACCGAACGTGAAGGTCTCGGCCGGCTCGCAGAGCGCGTCGACAAACGTGTCATCCCAGGCGGAGCGGTTTCGGACGTCGCCCAAAATACGATGCAGTTCAGCATCGGTCTTTTCGAGCCTTTGCAGCATGGCTTTTGGAGAACGCTGCGATTTGGGAGTACCGTTCATATCCATCTCGGCCCCGGAGAGCGCGGCGGTCCAAACTTCTTTCGTGAAGATAATGTTTTCTAAGAGCTGCCTTAGAGTTTTATTCGACTCCCGCCAGGGGAGCAGCTCTACGACCGTGGGCAGCGGCCGATCCAATTGTTCCTCTGTCAAAGTACCCGCATATTCCAACAAACGCCGCGTGTGCCACGTGTCGTTGCCTGCAAAACGATCGAATAAATCCATGTCTCTTCCTCCTTTTGTTGGGGAGCCAGGAGCACAAAAGTGAATCTTGTTGGACGCCGGCAAGTGAAAGTGCGAATCACGCATACGCCGGTAAAGGCTGGGAGAAATCCGAAAAGCTTTCCGGAAAGCGCGAGTGAACGCCTCCAACGAACCGTAGTTGGCGTCCAGGGCGACGTCCGTGACCGACATTCCGGTTTGCGTGAGTTGATATGCTGCTCTTTCCAACAATAGCCGTCGTCGCATGGCTGCCGGAGTTTCTTCGACCACGGTTCGGAACAACCTGTGGAACTGCGTGCGGCTTTGATACGCTTGGCGCGCTAGATCTTGCGTTTTCGCCTCGGTGTCCAGAGAGTTCGCGACAATTGTAGAGAGGCGGTCTGCCGTGTCCTGACCATCCGCTTTATTCATGCGCCCGGTTCCTCATCTGGAACGAATCATAGACAAAAGATGACGCTTCCCGCCTGATCGTCCGTACCAATCTTCTACCCTAAAAGCTGGACCGAGCGAAAGAACACCTGGACACTCGACACCGCGCTGACACGATTGCTCCCCACAACTCCGTTGTGTTGGGCGAACCGCCCAACTCCCAGATCGTCGGCAAACCTTACCTTGGGATTACTTCACGTTTGCCCGTGATCTAGGAGTTTCTTGAATCGATTCACACAAGCCGGCTTATCAGTACTGATCTCCCAAGCCTGCCTTCGCCGACACTGGTTCGAGATGATGGCTAGGATAGCTAGGGGCTGCAAGATGTGAAAAAATCAGCTAGGGCCGCAGATGAACTCCCATAAACGCGGATAACCTACGGTATTCTTTATCGGCGTTCATCCGCGTTCATTGGTGCACCCACTGGATTCGCCCTGGAAAGACTACGAGATGCGAAAAGGGTTTACGAGAAAACCACAAAGGGACGAGCCCGCGACGCCGGGCAAGAACTACATAACGCGGAGCGGGCTGCAGCGCCTCAAAGATGAGCACCGGTTTCTACTCACCAGGGAACGCCCGGCCGTGACGGAGGTGGTGGCGTGGGCTGCCAGCAACGGCGATCGCAGTGAAAACGCCGACTATCAGTACGGCAAGCGGCGGCTGCGGCAGATCGATGGGCGGATTCGCTTTCTCAC
>Ga0307478_10002871_pt1 | contig 13234 bp, 15 predicted proteins | sample atmos_gasesECM4C_2_FD_203713 | JGI IMG/M metagenome (GOLD analysis project Ga0307478, IMG submission 203713) | Hardwood forest soil microbial communities from Morgan-Monroe State Forest, Indiana, United States - atmos_gasesECM4C_05 | ecosystem: Environmental > Terrestrial > Soil > Temperate...
TTGACGGCCTGCGCGTTGCGCAGATACACGACGTTGATGTTGCCCGGCGTCAGGTTGGGCTGGTCGAAGCGCTGGATCAGCTGCTTGGCCTGCTCCAGCCGGGCCCGGCTGGCCGCCCGCAGGATCAGCATGTTGGTGCGCGGCTCGGCGATCACCGAGACGCGCTGGCCGGCGTCGGGCGCCTGGCCGGCGCTGCGGGCACCCTCGTCCAGCGTCTTGCTCAGGATCGTGGCCACGTCGGTGGCAAGCCCGTACTGCAGGGGCACGACTTCGACTTCCGAGGTGGCAGGCGAGTCGATCGCCTCGATGATCCGGGCCAGCCGTCGCAGATTTTCCGCGTAGTCGGTGATGATCAGGGAGTTGTTGGCGGGATAGGCCGAAATCGTGTTGTTCGGGGCGATCAACGGCCGCAGCACCGGTACCAGGTTGGTGGCCGACTCGTACTGCAACCGGAATACCTGGGTGAGTACCTGGTCGCCGCGCGGGGCCGTGCCCGTGGGCGGCGTGACCACGCGCCCGCCCTGCAGCTTGGCGTCGGCCTCCGGCAGGATCCGCGCCACGCCGCCTGGCTCGCTGGACTCCACCAGCGTGAAGCCCTGCAGGCGCAGCGCCGACAACAGCTCCTCGAAGGCTTGCTCGCGCGTGACCGGCCGCTCCGTGACCAGCGTCAGGGTACCTTTCACGCGCGGGTCGATCACGAACGTGCGACCGGTGAACTGGCCGACCGCGCGCACCACGGCCTCCAGATCGGCGTTGACGAAGTTGAGCACGACGGTGTTGTCGTTGCCGGTGCGCGGAGCCGGCGTGGCGATCGGGTCGGCGCCACGCGCGGCGCCCGCGCCGACGAGCAACGCGAGCGCGGTCAACGTCGCCGCTGCGCTGGCGCGCCACAGCCCGGCAACTGCCGACGATTGCGAATGTGAGCGCCGTCGCTCCATGTCAGGATCCGAAGCTCAAAATGGCCGTGTCGCCCTCGCGGCGGCCCAGCAGCGAGATCAGACCCGTCAGCCGGGTCCGGGTCGCCTGGTCGGTTGCGGCCAGCGGGCGGGCGATTCCGTTGAAGCGTAAGCGCCCACCCTCGCCGATTGTGCCACTGCCGGTCAACTCCAGGGGTCCGGAAATCGTCTGAAGATCCAGCCGTGTTCCCGGGTACTGGCCGGATGTTTGCAGCCGGTAATGACCGATGGGCGAAACCGGAGACAGCGCGCTGGATGCGTATTCCCAATCGGCCGTCAGGTTGCCGCGGCAGCGACCCTGCGCGAGCTCGAGGCCGTCGGTGTGCACGCTGACGATACCGCCCGGCCGTACCGTGTTCCATGGAGCCCCCAGGCCCGCCAGCATGGCCGCCGGCAGCCTCAACGTCGTCGCCCCCAGTTGCAAACGGCCGTCCGCGTAAGCACTGATCGTGACGGGCGCGACCAGCGCGGACGGATGGCTCAGCGTCAGCTCGACGGTGCCGGACAGCAGCGGCCACGGACTCAACCGCCATGAGACCGGATCGGGCAGGCTCGAGCGCGCCGCGCCGCGGGCGCCTCCAGAGGCCAGCACCAGCGTGGCCGAGCCGTTCCAGATCGTGCCGGTGGCCTCGGCCAGCTCGACGCGGCCACCGGTTGCTCGTTGCACCGCACGGTCAGCCCACTGTGCGGGCGCCAGCACGACCACGGTCGCCAGCGTGGCCACCGCGCCGCCGGCGATGGCGGCGATCCAGGCGCGCGAACTGGCAGGACGGGATGGCATCAGTCGCGCCCCGAGCGAAGCGCCAGGTCCACGTCGGCGTTGCCGGGCGTCGGCGTGGCCTTGACGGTCACCGCGATGGCGTGCATCCCGAGCTCGCGCTCGGCGTTCGCGAGCCAGACCGACCAGGACGCGTACGGGACGTTGGAGAACGTCAGCTGCAGCGCGCCGTTGGCCAGCGGAACCGCGCGTGCGGGCTTCAGGCCCGCGGCGGCCAGCGACTGTTCGACCGCGGCCTGCGCGTCCTGGCCGCCGGCACCGGCGACCACCGGACGCGCCTTCAGGGCGCGTACCTCAACGAGCAGCGCTTCCAGTTCGGCCGACTGTGACCGCGTATGCGGCAGAGCACGCTGCAGCCGGCCGATGGCCGAAAAGGCCGGCTCGATCAGCGCCAGATACAGCAGCGCCGCGCCCGCAAACAACGCCGCCGCGGCCAGCACCGCGCGCTCGCGCGGCTCGCGTCCGGACCAGAACTGGCGCAGCGTCTCCAGGTTCATTGGGCCATGGGTGCAACCCGCGCCGAGCCGTTCGGATCGAAATGAAGATCCAGTCCTTGCTGCACCGCCTGCGCGCGCAGCGCGTTCTGGAACGAGCCCGAGGCGGCGGCGCCCGGTTTGAACTTCAACGTCAGCGCCGCGTCCCGGTACTCGATCCCGGCCAGTGCCCCGACCGGAGCGTTGGCCAGCAACTGAGCCGCCTGCGCGTTCAGCACCGAGAAATCGTCCGGAGAGGCCAGGCCTGCGCGCGCGCGCAGCTCGCGCAGGTGGCGCTTGGTCTGCGCCACCGGCTCCACCACCGACTCGGCCGGAAAGGCGCTGCGAAAGGCGGTCTGCATCGAGGAACGCAGCGTGCGCGTTTCCGACTCCAGCTTGAAGCGATAGGCGTTTAACCCGATGACGAACACCGCCAGCCAGACCGCGGCCCAGGCCGCAAGCGGCTTCAGGGCGCCGCTGCGTGCGAGCGCAGCGAGGGTGGGCATGCCGAACCGGCCACCCGCAGCAAACCGCCCTTGCAGCAGGTTGACCGCCGTGGACATCGAACCGGCGTCGAAGTGCCGCTTCAGGTCGATCACCTCGGCGCCCAGCTGGGAACTGAACGGCGCCAGCCGCGCCGAGTCGCGCCCGTAGGCGTGGATCCGGATGGCACCGAGCTGCCGCACGGCCAGGGCCAGCGCCGCCGGCGGCTGCTCTTCCAGATCGAAGGCGAAGCCCGCGTGCTCCCCGGTGCGAACGGTGCCGCGGCCCCGATCGAGCCGTACCGAGATGGTGTCGCCCGAGGGCGGCGGGATCGCATACAGGGCGCTGTAGGCGCCACGAGGCCGCAACTCGGCCTCGGCAGCCGCTTCCAGCGCCCGCGCCAGCGTGACCCGGTCGATCACGGCCACAGCGACCTGCATCAGCGACTCCGCGGCGCCGGCGGCCGCACCCTCGATCACGTAAGCCAGGTGGCAGTCGACCGCGTCCGACAGCAGGCGCTCTTCAATCAGGCCGGGCACGGCCTGCCGCAGCCGGTGCTCCGACATCCGCGGCGCCTCCAGCAGGCCGGTGAACACGTCGGAAACGTCGAACAGCAGATCGACCGAAGAAGCCTTGGGCAGCAGCGACAACGGCGCATCGCCGGCGCTGCAGGGCTGCAGCGCCGCGTCGATGCCGCCGTAGCCGACCACGGTGGCTGCGCTGAGCGATCCGCGGCCGCCGGCGTCCAGCAGCGCGCGGCGCGGCGGCACAAACGCCAGCAGGCGCTGCGCGGCCCCGAAGCTCACAGCTCGCGCTCCCACATCACTTCGACCGGGCCGAGCTGGCCGGGCGGGAAGCGCTTGACCAGCGCCTCCATCCGCGTGTCGGCGCGCTGCAGCTTGATCTCGCCGCGGACCAGGAAATAGTTCGAGGCGACCGACACGTCCAGTTCGGAGAACCCCTTGCCGTGCAATTGCGCCGCATTGTGGATGTCGCCGGTGTTGCGAAACGGAATGCGGTCCCGATCGGCGACCAGTGCGCGGGCATCGGACAGCGAAAGGCCTTCGATTTCGGCCGCGATCACCTCGGCCGAGGCGGTGTTGAAATTGACCGCCGTGTGCTGGTCCAGCACCACGACGTAGGGAGCAAGACGCGGACCGACGGCCGGGTCCAGCCCCGGGATCCGGGCCACGTCTTCCGGAAACACCGGGGGCAGCGGCCGGCTGGCGCTGCCCGCCGGCGCGGCCGGATTCAGCCCCGCGAACGGAACGACCGCCTGCGCCATGTACACCGAGATCAGATCGGCGGTCGGCTGCGGAAGCTGCAGCTCGGCCACCAGCCGTGCCAGCACCGAGCTCTGGATCGGGTCGGGCGAACCGTCGGTGCGCACCAGGTTGCGCAGGTTGAAGCGCGACTGCGCATCCTCGATGCTGCCCGACATCGTCGCCTGCGAGGCCAGGGCCGAGCTCTCGCCGAGCTGGTCGAGCTTCGTCTCGGCCAGCGGCTGCGCCCACGGCTCGCTCAGGTCATCGTAGTTGCTGTGCGCGGCATCCTCGCGCAGGATCGCGCGGGCCCAGTCCAGCGCGCCCGACAGCAGCAGACGGCTCTGCGACATCAGCTGCTGGTTTTCGATCGTGCGCACCAGCACGAACTGGCGCCAGAACAGGCCGCTGACGATCAGCGTGGCAATCGCCGCGACGAACAGCGCCATCAGCAGGGCCGCTCCGCGGTTGCCAGCCGCCCTCACCCCCTCCCCTCTCCCGCTGCGCGGGCGAGGGGCGACCCGGCGTGCCCATGCGAATGCCCGCGCACTTGCAACGCCCGATCGCCCCTCGCCCGCGCAGCGGGAGAGGGGAGGGGGTGAGGGTGCCTGCTTCATCTCAGCCAGCTTTCGCGAGCGCCCGAGCACTCGCGAGCCTCGATCGCCCCTCGCCCGCGCAGCGGGAGAGGGGAGGGGGTGAGGGCCGCTGCTTCATCCTTCCCCTCATCCGACCAGCAGCACGCGCCGCAAGGTCGTACCGTCGCCGCGCGTGAGCACCACCTCCACGCCGGGCGGGGCGGCCACGTCGGTTGGGGTCGGCACCACCCAGCCGTCGTTGACGCGCCACACGCGCACCTGCATCGAGGCAACGCCCTTCACCAGCTGCACGGTTGCCGGCGCGGCGCTCATCGCGTCCTGCGCGCTGCGCTGCGGCGGCGAGCTCTGGCGCACCAGGGCGCCGTCGACCACGGTGTAGGTGACCTGTTGAAGCTCGCTGGAGCCGTCGGGCAGCGGCTCGGAAAACCGCAGGATCTGCATCGAAAGCGTGCCGTCGACGGTCTGGACCCGCATGGGCGGGCCGGGCAGCGACGCCAGCACGGGGTTGGCCGCCTGCGCCAGGTCGCGCTCCATCTGTCCGAAGCCGATCAGCATGGCCCGCACTTCATCGGCCTCGGGGCCGAGCCGCTCGCGCGTGGCCACGAGCGAGGACAGGCCGCGCCAGGAGATCACCGCCACCAGCGCCATGATCCAGATGGCGACGAGCAGTTCGACCAGCGTGAATCCACGTCCGCGGCGCCCACCGGCGGGCGGGTCGGGCGTGCGGGCAACGGACGCGAAGCGATCGGCCATTTTCTGGCGCACCTAATTGGAGCTGGGCAGCACGGTCATCAGCAGCGCGTATTCGCGCTCCAGGCCGGAATCCGAATTGAGCACGCGCACCTGCACGCGGCGGAAAAACGGGTTGGGAGTGGGCTCGATCGATTGTTCGCACACGAACCGCAACCCGCCCTGCTCGCAATCCTGGCGGCTCAGGCCCGCCGGCAACTGCGGGCCGCTCAGGCGCAGCTCATGCAGGCGGTTTTCGGCCGTCAGCACCGCCAGCAGCTTGGTGCGGGCGTCGCGCGCGCTGTTGGTCAGCGCGATCGCGCCGCGCAGGGCCGCGAGCAGCACCAGGCCGATGACGACCAGCGCGACCAGCACCTCGAGCAGCGTGAATCCGGCGCCAGCCCGTTTACGGGTTCGCGACGCGGCCAATTCCGTTCTCGTCGAACTCGACGGAAACATCGGCAGCCCCATCGGCCAGCTCGATGCGCCAGCGCGGCTGCACCCACTCGCGCGCAATCGGCAGCCTCAACGCCGGGGCGTCCGGGCTCAGCAGCGCCTGCTGCAACTGGCCTTCGCGCCAGATCGCCAGCCGCGTCAGCGGCCGCGGCCAGGCGCGCTCGTGCAGCATGTCGTCCTCGCTCAGCAGCTGGCGCTCGCCGCCCACCTCGCTGACGAACCGGTAGCTGCGCAGGTCACCTTCCCACGAGATCGGCTGCTGGCGGATGCGCGCCTCGTCGCTGGCCAACGTCAACAGCAGGCCCAGCCGTTGCGCCTGCTCGGTCAGCGTCTGACGCGGGTCCGGCACCGCGCTGATCGAGATCATCGACGTCAGCACCGCGATCAGAATTAAAACAACCAGCAGCTCGAGCAGCGTGAACCCGCCAACGCCTCTAGCCCGCCTTTGCGACACTTGTGCACTACTGCATCCAACTTCCAATGTCTGCATCGGGTCCTTCGCCACCCGGCTGGCCGTCGCGACCGAAACTCATCACATCGATTTCGCCGTGCAGGCCGGGGTTCAGAAACTGGTACTCGTTAAGCCACGGGTCCTTGTGCACACTGGCCGCGTCCAGATAGCCGCCCGCCTTCCAGTTGGGCGGAATCGGATCGACGGTCGGCTTTTCGACCAGCGCGCGCAGCCCCTGTTCCGTGGTCGGGTAGCGTCCGTTGTCGAGGCGGTACAGTTTCAGCGCGTTCATCAGGGTGGCGATGTCCTGCTTGGCGGCGGCGACCTTGGCATCGTCCGTGCGGCCGACTACGCGCGGGACGATCAGGGCCGCCATAATCGCCATGATCGTGATCACGACGATGATCTCGATCAGCGTAAAGCCGCGCGGCCCTGGAACGCCGCGCCGCACCTCGCTGCGGCCTGAAGATCTGAACGGAAATTGTTGAAACACCAGGCTTTTTTTGCGGTGGTTGGACAGAGCGTCGCATAATACCTGGGTCACGTTTGGACGTCTGCCCGACATTCGGATGCGTTGGCGAACTTGAATTTCCTGCTGATCCATTTCCTGGGCGCCGCACTGGCCTGCGCGCAGCTGGCGTACTGGGCGATCCGGCTGACGACGCCGCCGGCTGCGCCGGCTCCGGCACCGTCGCGGAGCGTTTCGATTCGCGACCCCGATCCGGTGCTGCTGGCGCGCGCGTTCGGCCAGATCGGGCGCGTTGTCGTCGCCGGCGGCGGCAACATACAGGTCGCTGGCGTGTTCGCCGCCGGCCTCGATTCCGCGGCCGTGTTCGTGGTCGACGACCGGCCGGCCCGCGCGGTGCGCCTGGGCCAGGAGGTAGCGCCCGGCTCCACGCTGGTCGACGTTGACCCGCAAGGCGTGACGCTGGATTCTGGCGGTGTGCGGCGCCAGCTGCGCGTTCCCGGCGTGCCGCTGGCCGGCTTCGACGGCGGCGCACGCAGCGCGGGCTTTGAGCGGCGCGGCAATGTCCTGACCGCGCCCTCGGTGGATACGCCGCCTGCCGCCACGGCCGGGGGGCGGCCGGCGCTCGGACGATCGGCGGTCGGTGCGTTAACGCCGCGGGGCGAGCCCGCCGCGCCACCCCCGGGCGGGCGCGGCAACGTGATCGGCGCGCCGCCTCAGTAAGCGGCCGTCAGCGGGCCAGGACCGTGAACGTGCGGTCGCCCGGCTGGACCCGGTCCGGCGTGTACGCCGGCAGCGGCAGCAGCTGCTCGTAGATCGGCGCGAAATCCTGGGCCGTCTGCTCGAACAGCTGGGCAAAGCTGTCGATCACGAAATAGTTCTTCTGGAAGTCGTCGATTTCGTATGCGGTCCGCAGCACGCGGCGCAGCTCGAATCCGATCCTGAGCGGCTGCGGATCGGCCAGCGCGCGCGCAAGCTCCCCGGGCGAGGACAGGATGCCGGCGCCGTAGACGCGCAATCCGCGCGGCGTGTCGATCAGGCCGAATTCGACCGTGTACCAGTACAGCCTGGCCAGCAGCTCGAGCGCATTGCGCCGCTGCGCCTTCAGTCCGCCCTCGCCATAGGCCTGCATGTAGTCGGCGAACACCGGATTGAACAGCAGCGGCACGTGGCCGAACAGGTCGTGGAACAGGTCCGGCTCGACGATGTAGTCGAATTCCTCCGGCGTACGCAGCCATACGGTGACCGGAAAGCGGCGCTGCGCCAGCAGCCGGAAGAACGCGTCCTCGGGAATCAAGCCCGGCACGGCCGCGATCTGCCAGCGGGTGGCCCGCGCCAGCTGCTCGGACACCTCTTCGAAGCGCGGAATGCGCGCCCCCATGTCCAGATGCTGCAGCGCCTGCAGGTACTCGTCGCAGGCGCGCCCCTCGACCAGCCGCAGCTGGCGCGCGTACAGGCGCGCGTACAGCCCATGCTGCTGCGGCGTGTAGTCGTTCCATGACTGGTCGCACGTGTAGTCCGGACGCGCAACCGAATAGTCACCGCGTGGAGGGCGCTGCGATGCGCCGTAGGTCACCGGAACCATCGACATAACCGGCGCTCCTCAATCATGCGGTGGCCGTGCGCGGCTTGAGCACGCCACGGCGGATCTGGTCGAGCTCGATCGATTCGAACAGCGCCTGGAAGTTGCCTTCGCCGAATCCCTCGTGCCCCTTGCGCTGGATCAGCTCGAAAAAAATCGGCCCGATCACATCCCGCGTGAATATCTGCAACAGCAGCTCCCGGCTGGCCGCGTGGGGGTTGCCGTCGATCAGGATGCGCAGGCGGCGCAGTTCGGCGAGCGACTCGCCGTGCCCCGGCAGTCGCGCCTCGATGCCCTCGAAGTAGGTGTCCGGCGTGTCCTGGAACTGCACGCCGCGCGCCCGCAACGCCGCCACCGAGTGGTAGATGTCGGAGGCCGCCAGCGCGACGTGCTGTATGCCCTCTCCGTGGTACAGATCCAGGTACTCGGAAATCTGGCTGTGGTCGTCCGAGCTCTCGTTGATCGGGATCCGGATCTTGCCGCACGGGCTGCACATCGCCTTGCTCTTCAACCCGGTCTGCTGGCCTTCGATGTCGAAATAGCGCACCTCCCGGAAGTTGAACAGGCGCTGGTAGAACTCGGCCCACTCCTTCATCCGTCCGCGGTGCACGTTGTGCGTCAGGTGATCGATCCGCACCAGCCCGGCCCCGGCCGGCTGCGCATCGGCATCGTGCCCGGCACCGGCGATCGGCTCGAAGTCGACGTCGTAGATGCCGATGTCGCCGATGCAGCCGGGGCGGTAGCCGGGCTGCGCCGCCTGTTTGCCGCGCCAGCGGTCGACAAAGTAGATCAGGCTGTCGCCGACGCCCTTGATGGCCGGAATGTTCAGCTCCATCGGGCCGGAACGGGAGTCGAAGCCCCAGGCGCCCAGGTCGAGCGCGCGGCGGTACGCGTGGGCGGCATCGCGCACGCGCAGCGCGATCGCGCAGATCGACGGCCCGTGCAGTCGCGCGAAGCGCTGGGCGAACGAATCGGGCTCGGAGTTGATGATGAAGTTGATGTCGCCCTGGCGGTACAGCGTCACCCGCTTGTGGCGGTGCCGTGCCAGGGCCACGAAGCCCAGGCTCTCGAACAGCGCTCCGAGCGCGGCCGGATCGGGGGCGGCGTACTCGACGAATTCGAAACCGTCGGTGCCCATCGGATTGTGGTCGGTGGTCGATGTCATCACAGCTGCCCGGTTGGTGTGGACGCGACTCCAAAAAGTTTGCAGCGAGGCGCGCGGCAAATGATTGCGAACGGGTCCCATTTCTGGGCGGAGTGAGCAATAATATGCCAATATACCAGGAGAAATAGCCAGAAAATGACCGAAATCGAGCTGGACAAGACGGACCGCCGCATCCTGGAGATCCTGCAGGCCGATGGCCGCCTGACAAACCAGGAGGTGGCCGAGCGGGTAGCGCTGTCGGCCTCGCCGTGCCTGCGCCGGATCCGACGACTCGAGCAGCTGGGCGTGATTCGCCAATATGTGGCGCTGCTGGCGCCGCAACGCATCGGGCTGGGGCTGCTCGCCTTCGTCAACGTCCATCTGGAAAAGCGCATGCCGCACGACGACTTCAAGGCGCGCGTTCAGGCCTGGCCCGAGGTGGTCGCATGCTTCGCGATGACCGGCGAGATGGACTATCTGCTGCGGGTTCACGTCGAGGACCTGCCGCATTTTTCGCGTTTCGTGATGGAGCAGCTGCTGAAGCTGCCGGGCGTGGTGGACGTGAAGTCCAGCTTTGCGCTGGAGGTTGTCAAGGACACGACGGCGCTGCCGCTGCGCCAGCTCGGAGTCTGACCGTCCTTGTCGCGCGACGGCGCAGTTCGGCACCCCCGTGGTGCAGCCTGTCGCAAACTGGTCGGATCGATGCCTGCAGGGACCGTACAGTTCGAACTGATCTCGACATAGCAACGCAATCATGGCTGACCCATCGACTGGCGCAGACGTACCGGCCGGCTCCGCGCCCAACCCGACCCCCAACGAACGAGCCGGCAACGTGCTGGCGGCGCTGTCGCGCGGAGCGCGCGCGGGCGCGGAGCTGGTCGGGCGCGCCGCGGCGGGCGTGGGCAACTGGGTGGCGTCTATCGGCTGGGGCAAATTCTTCCTGCTGTCGCTGTTGTTCCTCGCGCTCGTGGCGATGCTCGATTCGCTGTTTGAGCGGCCGCACCTGCACGGATCAAAGCGGGCGCAGGGCCACGCTCCGGTGGAAGTGAAGATCTCGGTCGATTCCAACGGCTTGCACATCGCCGGCCCGCCGAAGACGCCAGCACCGCCGCCGCCGCCCCGCCCCAAAGTGCAGATCGACGACAAGGGCCTGCGGATCCAGCGCGAGCGCAATGGACGCCATGAGACGGTCGAGATCGATCAGAACGGCGTGCGGATCCTGGAAACAGCCCCGGGCGGCCAGGGCGGATCGTCCGCGCCGTTGAAGTCGCTGCCGGACAGCAACGGCAAGGCGGCCGAAGGCTCCGGGTCGGCCCAGGTGACGGTGCCGCCGGACATGTTGTCCGATCCCGACAAGGTGGCCGAGGCGGTGGAAGCGGCCAAGGATCAGATCGAGCAGATCGTGAAGGAGCAGGTCGACCAGAAGGTGGCTGGACTGTCAAAAGCCGGCACGGACGCGAAAACGAGCAGTTCGACCGATCTGGCCGATTGGGCGCTGATGATCCTGTTCGTGCTGTTGATCACGAAAATAGCGCTGGGATCGAAGCGCCGGGCCGAAACGCGGGCCCAGGCGGCCAGCGCGGTAGCGGCCGAGGAAGGGCTGAAACGTCAGCTGGCCGAAGCGCAGCTGAAGACAATGCAGGCGCAGGTCGAGCCGCACTTCCTGTTCAACACGCTCGCGTCGGTCGATTACCTGATCGAGACCGACCCGGCGCGCGCTTCGCGGATGCAGAAGAATCTGATCCAGTTCCTGCGCGCGGCGCTGCCGCAGATGCGGCAGGCCTCATCGACGCTGGCCCAGGAGATGGCCCTGTGCCGCTCGTACCTGGAGATCCTGAAGGTACGAATGGACGAGCGCTTGCAGTTCGCCATTACGATGCCGGCCGGCTTGTCGTCGGCCGCCTTTCCGCCGATGATGTTGCAGACGCTGGTGGAGAACTCGATCAAGCATGGCCTGGAGCCGAAGCCCGAAGGGGGAGCGCTGACCTTGACCGCCGATGTGGTCAACGGCAACCTGCGCGTGGCGGTCAGCGATACCGGCCTGGGCTTCGGTGCGGCCGGCTCTTCCGGCGGCGGCGTGGGCCTGAACAACGTGCGCGAGCGGCTGCGAGCGGTGTTCGGCGCGCGCGCCCGTCTCAGCATCGAACCGAATTCGCCCAGCGGGACCATCGTGACGATCGAGGTCCCCTACACGGTCGCGCCGCCCGAGGTGGTGCCGCAGCCCTCGCCCCAGCCCGCCTGACCGGATCGCCCCGCACACGATGATGGGAGCGGCACGCGCGATCCTCGCCGACGACGAACGCCTGATGCGCGAGCAGTTGCGCGCCCGCCTGGCCGAAGTGTGGCCGGAGCTGGAGATCGTCGCCGAGGCCAAAAACGGGCAGGAGGCGGTCGAGCTGGTGCAGCGGTTGCGGCCGGATCTGGCGTTCCTGGACATCCGGATGCCGGGGCTGACCGGCGTGGAGGCAGCGCGCGCCATCGGCAGCGCCTGCCATGTGGTGTTCGTCACGGCCTACGGCGAATTCGCGATCGAAGCCTTCGAGCAGGGCGCGGTCGACTATGTGCTGAAGCCCGCCGAGCCGGCCCGGCTGCAGGTGACCGTGCAGCGCCTGAAGCAGCGCCTGCAGGCCCCGCCCCCTGATCTGGGAGCGCTGCTGGACCAGCTCGCCCGCAAGCTCGATACGGTTGCCTCGTCGCAGCGCGGCCCGTCCCACCTGCAGTGGATCCAGGCCGCGATCGGGCAGCAGTTGCGCATGATCCCGGTGGGCGAGATCCTGTTTTTCGTCTCCGACGAGAAGTACACGCGCGTGCAGACCGAAGGCTACGAAGCGCTGATCCGGGTGCCGATCCGGGAGCTGGTCGAGCAGCTCGATCCCGAGCAGTTCTGGCAGATACACCGCTCCACGATCGTCAATGTGCGCGCCGTGTCGGGCATCGTGCGGGACTTTCGGGGCCGGCAGCTGGTCACGCTCAAAAACCATGCTGAGAAGCTGGAAGTCAGCCGCAGCTTCGCGCACCTGTTCCGGCAGATGTAACGATCTGCGTTAGCGGCCACTCACTTTCCAAGCGCAACCCAACCCCCGGGACCGGATCCTGGCCGGTGCCAGTCTCGCTGCGCTGCGGCGGATTTGACACAGACGGCCGCGGCTAAGATAATTTACGGTTCCCTCGGAGGGGTGCCCGAGCGGTTAAAGGGGGCAGACTGTAAATCTGTTGGCCTTGCGCCTACGTTGGTTCGAATCCAACCTCCTCCACCAGCCGACATCCGGCGCCGCTGCCGATGTGGGTTGGTGTCAGGAGCGGCGAGGCCGCACCGTCCGATGGGAAGTAGGCATGGCGGGCAAGCAGGCGGGCATGACGGGCAGGCAGGCGGGCGCGGCTCAGGGGAACGTTCTAATTCGTTTTGACGGTTTTTTCCGGGTGCGGGGATCGGTGTCGCCCGCAGGGGATCAGCGCGCCGCGATGCAGGCCCGCGCGGATTGAGCGCGCGCGCAAAGGCAGGCGGGTGTAGCTCAATGGTAGAGCAGAAGCCTTCCAAGCTTATGACGAGGGTTCGATTCCCTTCACCCGCTCCAGCACCGACCGATGCAGCAGCACAAGAGGAAATATAGCGGCCCATGTGGCTCAGTGGTAGAGCACTCCCTTGGTAAGGGAGAGGTCGCGCGTTCGATCCGCGCCATGGGCACCAATGAATCAGGCGTCGCCGGCCGTGGTCACCGGCGCCGCGACGAGACAGGATCGATGAGGAGCTGGTAGATGGCCAAGGGCAAATTTGAGCGGACCAAGCCGCACGTGAATGTGGGCACGATTGGACACGTGGACCATGGCAAGACGACGCTGACGGCGGCGATGACGGCG